>Ga0075530_1000118_pt1 | contig 33139 bp, 31 predicted proteins | sample NGEPerD_2_FD_75101 | JGI IMG/M metagenome (GOLD analysis project Ga0075530, IMG submission 75101) | Arctic peat soil microbial communities from the Barrow Environmental Observatory site, Barrow, Alaska, USA - NGEE PermafrostL1-D | ecosystem: Environmental > Terrestrial > Soil > Wetlands > Peat ... | reverse complement strand
GTTGCGGGCCGTCATCGTGGGCGAGGGCCCCCAGGAGAACAGCATGCGCCTGCGCCTGGACTTCCTCCGGAACGGCGACTGGGTGGAGCTGGCCGGCGAGCTCTCCCGCGATGAGATCCGCGAGATCTACCGCCGTGCCGACATCTACGTCGCTCCCTCCCATCAGGAGTCCTTCGGTCTGGCGGCCCTTGAGGCACGTGCGGCGGGCCTCCCCGTGGTGGCCATGCGCAGCGGAGGAGTCGGTGAGTTCGTCCGCGATGGAGTCGAGGGCTACCTCTGTGAGGACGACGACGAGATGACGCGCTCACTGGTCCGGCTCGCCGCAGACCCGGATCTGCGTCACGCCATGGCTGCCCACAACCAGACGCACCCACCGGCGCTCGACTGGTCGGTACCCCTGGAGGGTTTCGCCAAGGCCTACGCAGTGGCGGAGCGGGCGAGCTCGGTCAGCCGACCTCGACGCGAGCGGCTCGAGGCCACTCAGAGGTGACGCCGAGCAGACCCGGGCGCCGGCTCGTGGTGCCCGAACGGCAGTTCCGACTCGTCGCCGAGGGCGGCCAGGACGCTGGGCAGGATCGCCTTCGCCGTACGCCGATAACCGGCGCTCGAGGGATGGAACCGATCCATCGCGAACATCTTTCCGGGTTCGGCGACGAAGATGGGCCCGACGACCTCACCGAGCGAGACCGCACGGGCGCCGATCCGGGTCACGGTCTCGCGTTGGGCGGTGGCGAGCTGACGCGAGGCAACGCCGACGATCGTGCGCAACGGCTGGGGGACTGCGGTGAGCGCGCTGAGGTCCGGGCAGGTGCCCACGACGACATGGGTGCCCCGGGTCTGCAGGGCCGTGACCGCTTCGGCGAGGTGCTTGCAGGAGACCGAGGTCTTGACCCGGTGGGTCACGTCGTTCCCGCCGACGACAATGACAGCCACGTCGGCGACGTACCGTTCGGGAAGTCCGGCGAGCTGCGTGCGCAACATCGACGACTCGGAGCCGACGCTCGCGGCGCTGTGCAGCCGGACCGACCTGTCCGTGCGGTCGGCCAGCCGTTTGGCCAGCTGTGCACCCAGGGTGCGCTTGGGTCGATCGGCGCCGAGGCCGGCAGCGATCGAGTCGCCGAGGAGGAGCAGGTCGATCGGGTCGCCGAGCTTGGACCGGTAGGTCTTGTTCGCCCGGTGCGGATCCTCGCCCAGCGGCTTCCCGATGGCTAGTCGGGCGATGTGGGCCTGCCTCCGGATCAGCTCCCCCGTTCCGAGCAAGAGGAGAGCCGCACCGCCGGCGAAGACCGCGCCCGGGGCCAGCGTGCGGACCAGTGAGCGGCCACTCAAGCCACCAGCTCCCGGCGCTCGGGGGTGACCACGGCGGCGTAGTGCACGTTGACCAGCTCGTCGACCACGCTGGCCCACGTCCGGCCGGCGATCTGCTGCCGCGCCCGTCGCGCGAGGGTCCGCCTCAGTTCCAGGTCGCCCACCAGTGTCTCCACGGCCCGACGCAAGGACGATCGGTCGGCGGGGTCGTAGAGGAGCCCGGTGCGACCGTGCTCCACCAGGTCAATCGGACCTCCTGCCGCCGGGGCGACCACGGGTACGCCGCTGGCCTGGGCCTCCTGGACGGTCTGGCAGAAGGTCTCGGACTCGCCCGGGTGGACGAACAGGTCCAGCGAAGCGAATGCGGTCGCGAGTTCCGCGCCCCCGAGCATGCCGGTGAACGTCGCATCGAGAAGGTGTTGCTCCAGCCAGGCGCGCAGCGGTCCGTCGCCGATGATGACCAGGCGGGTGCCGGGCAGGTCGGCAAGCTCGACGAGTCGGCGCACCTGCTTCTCGGCAGCCAGCCGGCCGACGTACCCGATGACGACCTGGCCAGGCTCATGCGCGAAGCGGAAGTGCAGATCGGCGCTGCGGTGCCTGGGCCCGAACAGGTCCAGGGAGACGCCTCGGCGCCACACATGGAGGTTCGGCACCCCGAGGGCAGCGAGCTGGGCGCGGGAGGTCGACGACGGCGCCAGCGTCCGTGAGGACCGGCGATGGATCCGCCCGACCCACTTCTCTATGACCGGCAACGCGCGGACGCCGTACTGACGGGCGAAGGCCCCGATGTCGGTCTGGTAGATGGCCACTGTGGGGATGCCGAGCTTGCGTGCGACGCGGAGCCCGACTGCTCCGAGCATGATCGGCGAGGCGAGGTGCACGACGTCTGGCCTGAACTCCGCGAGCGCCCGCTCCACCGCTGCGTCGGGGAGCCCGACGGAGAAGGATCGGTAGCCCGGCAGCGAGATCGATCTGACCCGCACGACCCGGGCTCCGCCGTGGCTGTCGGGGCCCGGGCCGGGGGCGATGATCAGGACCTCATGGCCGGTCTGCAGCAGTCGGTCTGCGGTGTGCCGCACGGTGTTGGTCACGCCGTTGATGTGGGGGAGGAAGGACTCGGTCACTATGGCGACTCGCATGGCTACACCGTGGACGCTGCGGGTGAATGGTCGGCAACGTCCGGTTCGGGGTCATGTGAAGCGTCGGGGCAGGGAGATGAACAACAGCCTGACGATCTAGCTTCGCTAGGCCGCGAGCACGACATCCCTCAGATAGACCTCGAGCGGTGAGTTCAGCGCTGGTGTGCCGGGCAGTGGTGGAGCGGTGGATCTGTAGAAGTGGCCGGTGGGTGTCTTGGTCACCACCGTGTGGCGAGACCCGGGTCTCGGTCTGCTGCTCCAGCCCATCGCCTGCTTGACGTGGTTGCAGTGTTCGCAGAGACCTTGCAGGTTGGCTTCGGAGGTCGGACCACCCACCTCGTGGTCGACCGCGTGGTCCTTGTGCCGTATCGGTGCGTCGCACCATGGGGTGCGGCAGGTCTGGTCACGGCAGTCGATCACTCGTCCCAATCCGTCCGGTGCGCAGCGGGCGCGCGAGTCCATCGCCACTAGCTGCCCGGTGACGGGTGCGGTGTACATGCGGCGTAACCACACCCGCGTGGGATCGGCGTCGGCGCTGTCGCGAACCAGATCCCGCGCCCATCCTGCGGGCACGGTGCCGTATCCGTGCAGGTAGGCGGGTTCGTCGTGTCCCTGCAGCAGCGTGCGGTCAGTCATCACGAGCTGGACCTCGACGGGGCTGGGTTGAGCTGCGGGAGCTCCCGTCACCCGCTCGACCAGCGTGTCGGCCATGATCTGCCCGCGCGATCTCGGATCGCCTGCTGATCGCAACGTGTCGGCCTCCCGCGACAGGGCGGCGTAGACAGCCACTCCCTGTGCCACCGGCAGCAGGGCCGAGACGAACGACATCGTGTCCGGCGCCGGCCGACAGCCGACCCGCCGCTCGGACTCGGCCTTGCGCGCTCGGCGTACGACGGACTCGGCATCGAGCTCGTAGGCGATCCGTCTGGCCTCGGCCACGAGCCGTCGATCACCCCAACCTTCGACCCGGCCGGCGTCGGCGCCGATCCGTTCGTCGACCTCCCGCCGGTCCTCGAGGCTCAACGTGGCCGTCTCCCGCACCAGCAGGGTTGCTCGCCACTCGCTCAGCCGCCCGGTCGAGAGGGCACGCAAGGTGTGGGGCATCTCCTTGACCAGCGCCAGGGCGAGCCCGAGGTGCTGGTTGCCGCGAAACGGACTGACCCTGCGGGCGAGCGCCACCGCGGCGCCGACGTCGTGTCCCTGACGCTCGGGTCGGATGCCTGCCGTCTGCTGCTCTGAGCGGAAGGAGGTGTGCAGGGCCACGCGAGTCGGGCCTGTGCGGCTGCCGCAGCAGATTTCAGCTCCTCCAGGGCCCGGATCTGGTCGATGCGCGCTGCGTCGTCGATCGAGGTCTGAGGAGCACCGAGCCCCGTGATCCATCCGTCAACCGTCGCTGTATCGAACATGTGTTCGATACTACACGAGATCACCGACAGGATCGAGGGCTCGCGGAAAGATGTGCGTAACAATCCCGGTCCGCTCCAACTTCGGACGTAGACCCGACGAGAGGAACCACCGTGACTGAGACCCCCACCGTCGCCCTGCTCGGCACCGGAACCATGGGAACCGGGATGGCCCGCAACATCGCGGGGGCCGGCCTGCCTCTGCGGGTCTGGAACCGGAGCAGCGACAGAGCCAAGGCCCTCAACGACGTCGCCACTGTGGCCGACAGCGTCGCCGCGGCCGTGCAGGGCGCCGACATCGTCCTCACCATGCTGTACGACGCGGACAGCGTCGCCGAGACGATGGAACAGGCGCGTGAGCACCTCGGTGACGACACCATCTGGCTGCAGCAGAGCACCGTCGGCGTCGCGGGGTGTGACCGTCTTGTCGGGCTGGCCATGGATCTCGGCGTGAGGCTGGTCGACGCGCCGGTGCTCGGTACTCGCAAGCCGGCCGAGGACGGTGCGCTCGTCGTACTGGCGTCAGGCCCGCGCGATGCCAGGGCGACCGTCGACCCCGTGTTCGAGGCCATCGGCGGTCGCACCCTCTGGTTGGGGGAGGCGGGCGACGGCAGCCGGCTCAAGCTCGCCGCGAACGCCTGGGTGGCCACCGTGCTCGAGGGCGTCGCCGAGTCGCTCGCGTTCACCCGCGACCTCGGGCTCGAGCCGGCGCTGTTCCTGGAGGCAATCGCCGGAGGAGCCATGGATGCGCCGTACGTCCGGCTCAAAGGAAAGGCCATGCTGTCAGGCCAGTACGAGCCGGCGTTCAAGCTGGCCGGCGCGCTCAAGGACGTCGACCTGATCCTGGCCGCTGCGAAGGCAGCCGGCACGGACCTTGGCCTGATGCCGGCGATCCGTGATCACCTCGCGCGAGCCGTCGACGCCGGGCACGGAGACCTCGACATGGCCGCGACCTACATCGAACACTGAGCGAGCACGGCTCTCGCTGCCTCCAGCCTGGCGACGGGGATGCGGAACGGGGAGCACGACACGTAGTCGAGTCCCGCTGCCTCGAAGAAGTGGATCGAGGCCGGGTCTCCGCCGTGCTCCCCGCAGACGCCGAGGTGCAGGTCGGGTCGTACCTGCCGACCCTTGGCCACCGCGGTCGTGATGAGCGCTCCGACGCCCTCGGTGTCGAGTGACTCGAAGGGCGAGACCGACAAGATTCCCCCGGTGAGGTACGCCGGGAAGAAGGCCGCCTCCACGTCGTCACGAGAGAAGCCCCAGGTCATCTGCGTGAGGTCGTTGGTCCCGAACGAGAAGAAGTCCGCTTCGGTGGCGATGCGATCCGCGGTTAGGGCAGCGCGTGGCACCTCGATCATGGTCCCGACGCGGTGCGGCACCGCGAACCCGCGTTCGGACTCGACCTGCTCGGCCACCCGCGCCAAGCCCTGCCGAACGAGCGCCAGCTCGCCCACGGTCGAAACGAGCGGGACCATGATCTCTGGGCGTGGGTCGCCGCCAGCTGCCAACCGGTCGGCGGCAGCCTCGAGGATTGCCCGGGCCTGCATGGCAACCAGCGCGGGGATGATGACCCCGAGGCGGACACCACGCAGGCCCAGCATGGGGTTCTGCTCATGGAGCGCGCGCACGGCGGCCAGGAGCTTGTGTGTGCGGGGATCGCTCCGCCCCTGCTGGTCCTCCAGTGCTGCCTGGACCGAGAGCTCGGTGAGGTCGGGCAGGAACTCGTGCAGCGGCGGATCGATCAGCCGGATCGTGACCGGGAGCCCGTCCATCTCGGCCAGGATCCGGCTGAAGTCCGCTCGCTGCAGAGGGAGCATCGCGTCGAGGGCTAGGCCCTGTTCGACGTCGTCCTGGGCGAGCACGAGGTTTTCCACGAGCACACGGCGGGCGCCGAGGAACATGTGCTCGGTGCGACACAGGCCGATGCCCTGGGCTCCGAAACGACGAGCCCGTGCGGCGTCCTGGGGCGTATCGGCGTTCGCGCGAACGTCAAGGCGACGCACGCCGTCGGCGTGGTGGAGCAGCGCGGCGACGGCATCCACCACCGGATCGTCCACCTGCTTGCCGTCGAAGTAGCGGACCACGGCCGAGTCGACGACCGGAACCGCGCCGGCGAACACCTCACCGCTCGACCCGTCCAGGGAGATCACATCGCCTTCTCGCACGACGGTCCCACCGCGCACCTGGACGATTCTGGCAACGGGATCGACGAGCAACGCGTCGGCGCCGCACACACACGGGCGACCCATTCCGCGGGCCACGACCGCTGCGTGTGAGGTCTTGCCTCCGCGACTGGTCAGGATTCCCCGGGCCGCGACCATGCCCTGCAGGTCGTCCGGGTTCGTCTCCGCGCGAACGAGGATGACGTCCTCGCCGCGGGCGGCCCACTCCGCGGCGGTGTCCGAGTCGAGCACGACCCGGCCCACTGCGGCACCTGGTGACGCGCTGACGCCGACGGCGAGGCTCTCGCGAGGAGCCTGATCGTCGAACCGCGGGAACATCAGGCGCCCGAGCTGCGCGCCCGTCACCCGCCTCAGGGCCTCGTCGAGATCCACGAGTCCCTCGTTGGCCATGATGTGCGCGATCCGGAACGCTGCCTCGGGAGTCCGCTTGCCCACGCGGGTCTGAAGCATCCAGAGCTTGCCCTCCTCGATGGTGAACTCGATGTCACACATGTCGCGGTAGTGGTGCTCCAGGCGAGCCATGTACTCGATGAGCTCGTGGTAGGACGACTTGTCGAGCTCGGCGAGGTCGCTGAGAGGAACCGTGTTGCGGATGCCCGCGACGACGTCCTCGCCCTGTGCATGGGCGAGGTAGTCGCCGTACACGCCGGCCGCCCCTGTCGCGGGATCCCGGGTGAACCCCACTCCGGAGCCGGAGGTCGTTCCCCGGTTGCCGAAGACCATGGCCTGCACGTTCACCGCCGTACCGAGGTCCTCGGAGATGTGCTCCTGGCGACGGTAGAGAGTGGCTCTCGGGGTATGCCAGGAGTCGAAGACAGCTCGCACGGCAAGGTCGAGCTGCTCGCGCGGATCCTGTGGGAAGCCGCGCCCAGCGTGCTGCTGGACGAGCTTCTGGTAGGTCACGACCAATTCCCGAAGGTCGTCGACGTCGAGGCCGTCGTCGTCCTTGCGCGCGGTGCGCTCCTTCAGCGCAGTGAGCGCGGTGGCGAACACGCCGGGGTCGATCCCGAGCACGGTGCTCCCGAACATCTGGATCAGTCGTCGGTAGGAGTCGAGGGCAAAGCGCTCACCGCCATGGAGGGCCAGGCCCTGTACCGACTCGTCGTTCAGGCCGACGTCGAGAACGGTCTCCATCATGCCGGGCATCGAGAACTTCGATCCTGACCGGACCGAGACCAGGAGGGGATCCGTGCGGTCACCCAACCTGCGGCCCATGTGCAGCTCGAGTCGGGCCAGATGCTCAGCCACCTCGGCGTCCAGGTCGTTCGGGGCAGCGCCATCGCGTAGGTAGGCCCGGCAGGCCTCGGTCGTGATCGTGAAACCCGGTGGCACCGGAAGGCCCAGCCTGTTCATCTCCGCAAGGTTGGCTCCCTTGCCGCCCAGCAGATCGGCCTGGGACCTGTCACCTTCAGCGAAGTCACGCACATAGTTGGTCACTCCTGGATCGTGCGCCACAAGACCTGCCGGGTGAAGGGAACAAGGTCCCGTCACAGCCTGACGGTGGGCCCTGAAACGAGCTCAGCGCTTGATGACTTGATCCAGCGGGCGTCGCGGGGTGCGCTCGAGAAGCGTCCGGGTCATCTCCAGCCAACCGACGCGCGCCAGGATCTGGGGTCGGGCCATGCCTGCGAAGACGTCGTGATGCAGGGCGTGACGGGTCTCGTCCACCTCGATGACCTGGCTGAGGGGCACTATCGAGAGACCTTCACGCGTCGCCCGCAGCCACAGTGCGCTCAGTGCCTGCCCGGCCTGGAGCCAGGACTCCTGGCCGTCGCTGGCGGAGCAGATTCCGATCACGCCGTCGGAGCTCTCGACCAGGCTGGCCGTGGAATCCGGCTCGCTCTCAGCGGCGAAGCGGTTCGGTCGGGCCGGCCTCCTGCCCGGTGAGCTCGGGACGGCGTCCGAGATCGGGATGCCGTCGACCTGGCTGTGGTCTGTCCACGCGTGCTGCTCATCGGCATATCGCGGGTCGGAGGCCTGCACCGTCATCGCGCGGCTCAGTAGCGCCTCGGTGTGGAAGCGGGCGGTCACGTCCGTTACCGGGATGGCGTACGCACCCGATCCGGAGGCGGCCTTGGCCAGGTGGGCGAGACGGGCGTCTGGGATTGGCCACGACGTGAACCGACGTCGGTCCGTGCATCGTCGCTCGAGTGCGATCAGTGCCTCGAGAGCCTCCGGGGTCGCCTCGCCGGGAGAGAGATGGATGCGCGCCAGCAGGTCCTCATCGGCTGGTGATGGAACCAGCTCGATCTCCGCTACCAGGCCAACGGCCTGTGCGGCGACGATGCTGTGGTGCAGGGCGGCACCACAGCTGAGCGCCAGGTTGCGACCAGAGGGATCGCTGACGGGCAGCTGTCGTCGACGGTCGGCTTGCAGTTCGATCCGTGCGTCACCGATCACCCGCCAGCGCCAGGGCTGGGTGTTGTGGACGCTCGGAGCGCGGCACGCCAGCTCGATCACTCGACGTGAGAGGGACGCGGTGGGTGTGCTCATGATGGCTCCTTGGGGGGCGGGGACGTCGTCGACGGTCATTGGGTCGTGACTCGAGCGTGACTCGCCGGGCACCTCGAGGGCAGGGGCCAAAGTCCCCAGACCTCGGGCCTATGACCCTCGCCCGGTCTCAGCGCACCTTGACCTCGACGACACCGGCGACCGTGTTGGCCGCCGCCGCTGCGATCCTGCGGTCGAGCGAGGTCTCCGGGCCGTCTATCTCGACGACTCCGTCGTGCACCTCGACCAGCCAGTCACCGTGCTCGAGGGAGAGCAGCATGGCGCTGACCTCCTGCTCCAGCACGTCGTCGCTCCGGGCCCGGACGCGAACGACGTCGCTGCGGCTCACCATCCCGACAACGCGTCCCGCGCCGTCGACCACGGGGAGGCTCTTGAGCCTGCGAGAGGTCATCAGCTCCACGACCTCGGCCAGGTCGGCGCGCTCGCGGACAGTGACCGCGGGTGTGGTCATCACCTCCGAGACGAGGAGTGCCGAGGATCGGCCTGCGTCGTCCTGGGGCCGCTCGTGGGCGCGGGGGTCGTGGGCGAACGCGTTGCGGATCAGGTCGGCCTCAGTGACGATGCCGCAGATGGATCCGTCGTCATCAATGACGGGCAGTGCGGACACGTGGCGTTCGGCCAGGAGGGTGACGGCCTGCTTGACCCTGGTGTCCTTGGTGACGCTGAGGGGTTGTCGGGTCATCAGGTCCAGCACGAGCATGGGTTCTCCGTCGTCGAGGGTTGCCGGGTTGCAGGTCCAGTGTGACGCGACTCGGTCCCTGACGGGAGGGACGAAGGTCCCCTGACCGGGCTGACTGGCTCGGAACGGCGGTGATGACGGCGTCGTACCAGAACGCGGTCATCAGGCTTCCTTTCCTTCGCTGTCGAGCTCGTCGAGCACGTTCTGGGCGATGCGGAACGCCGTGTTGGCGTCCGGCACACCGCAGTAGATGGCGCTCTGCAAGATGAGCTCCTTGATCTCGTCGTTGGTGAGGCCGTTCGTGCGAGCGGCCCGCACGTGCAGGGCGAACTCCTCGTGGTGCCCGCGTGCGATCAGGGCCGTGAGGGTGATCAGGGACCGGCTGCGCCGATCGAGGCCGGGTCGGGTCCAGATGCCACCCCAGGCGTACTCGGTGATGAACTCCTGGAACTCAGCAGTCAGGTGCGTCGCGTTGGCGGTGGCGCGGTCCACGTATTCGTCACCGAGGACCTGGCGGCGGACGGCCATACCTGCGTCGTACGACGCACGCGGCGCCGTCTCGCCGGGCCGCTGCCCATCAGGGGCCTCCTCCAAGACGTCCTGGCCCAAGACATGCTGGCCCAGAATGTGCTGTCGGATCAGCCGGGCGACCTTCACGGGCGCCTCGGCGGGGGCAAGGTGGGCGACGCCGCCGAGCTCGACGAGCCGGCCGTGCTGCACCTGCTCGGCAATCTCCCGCAGCTTCCCGGTCGGGGCTGCGACATCCTCGGACCCGGCCACGGCCAGCACCGGCACGTCGATCGTGTCGAGCCGGTCCCTGACGTCGAACTCCGCGAGCGCCTCGCACACCTGCATGTAGCCGCGGTCGTCGGCGTCCTGCAGCGCGTGCAGCAAGGCCGACCCAGTCCGCGGAGACCGGTCGAGGAACCCGGGACCGAACCATCGCTCCGCCGAGCTGGACACCAGAACCGACGTGCCCGACATGCTGACCTGTGCGATCCGCCCGGCCCACATCGCCGGCTCGCCGATCATCGCGCCCGTGCAGAGCAGGACTGCCGCCGCCACCCGGCCCGGATGGTCGACCAGCAGCTGGAGGCCGACGGCGCCGCCCACCGAAACTCCTGCATAGAGGAAGGAACCGCCGAACTCGTCGCGCTGCTCGAGGATCTCCTCCAGCACGCGGAGCACACCCTGGGCCAGCTCGTCCATCGTGAACGACTCCGCCGGCACCGACGTGTTGTAACCGTGGCCCGGCAGGTCCCAGGCCACCACGTCGAAGACGTCGGTGAGACCGGCTGCGCACTCCGTCCAGAGCGTGGCCGCCGAGGTTCCGATCGAGGGGCCGAGCACCAGCAGAGGCAGCTCGGCGCGATTGGCGGTGCCGGTGAGCCGGGCGGCGGTGATGGTGGGGACGGTCACGAGTTCTCCTGGTCGTTGGTCGGGCCGCCGTGTGCTCGCGCGAGAATCTGGTCGATCACGGCTCCGGTTGCACCGAGGTAGTGGCTGGGGTCGAAGTCGGGGTCCCGCGGGTGGTCTCGTTCGGGCTCGAACAGTTCCCCGATGCTGCGCTGCTCGGCCAGCATTGCGGAGGAGCGTTGCTTGACCACAGCAGCCATCCTGCCGGTGTCGACGTGCAGCCCGTCGAGCAGCTCCGCGGTCTGCGAACCGGCGATCACCGCACGGCGCGACAGGGTGGCCAGCGTCGACCACTCGACGTGCCACCCGCCGTCGGGTCGCTCGTCGGCAGCGGCGGCCGCGGCCAGGTGCAGCTGCGAGGCGAGACCCGGCGCCGCGAGGGCTGCCCGGCGGATCAGCACCGACAGAACCGGGTTGGCCTTCTGCGGCATTGTCGAGGATCCGCCACGTCCTTCGACGGTGTCCTCGGCGAGCTCACCGAGCTCGGGGCGGGCCAGCAGGAGCACGTCGTTGGCGATGCGTCCCCAGGCGTCCGTCGCAACGACCAGCGCGTCGGCGTACCGCGTGAGCGGGGCGCGACTCGTGTGCCACGGGGGCGCGGTGGCCAGTCCGAGGCTGCGTGCGGCGTCTGCGACCAGCGACCCGACAGCCGCCGAGGAGCCCGAGAGCGAGACGAGCTCGGAGGTCGCGGCCAGGGTCCCTGCCGCGCCGCCGAACTGTGCGGGCATCCGACGGGAGGCACGACGCAGGTCGTCACGCGCATCGAGCACGCCCTGCAGCCACTGCGCTGCCTTGAGCCCGAAGCTGATGGGTACGGCGTGCTGGGTCAGCGTCCGGCCGGCCATGAGGTCGTCGCGGTGGCGGTCGGCGAGGGACACCAGAGCGGCGACCTGCTGGTCCAGATCGGACAGCATGCGCCGGGCGGTGTCACGCGCGCACAACACCAGCGCGGTGTCCAGGACGTCCTGACTGGTCAGGCCGCGGTGGACCCACGGGGCAGCCACCGGGTTGCGCCGCTCCAGACGCTCCCGGAGCAGTGCCAGCATCGGGACGACGGGGTTGCCGGAGGCCTCGGACCGCGCCGCCACCACGTCGACGTCGCGTGCTGTCAGCAGCCCGACCAGGTCCGTGCGCCCGGCGGCCGGCACGATCCCGGCCGTGACGAGGGCCTGCAGCCAGGCGGACTCGACTCGAACGAAGGCGGCGAGCACCGTCGCGGGTGTGAACAACCGCTCGGCGCGTTCGTCGCCGGGCCACAAGAGATCGGCCATCACGCCCCCGGGAACTGCAGGAAAACCGTCTCGCCGTCCCCCTGTAGGCGCACGTCGAAGCTGTATCCGTCCCTGTCCGGTGTCGCGACCAGGGTGGCCCGCCGGTCCTCGGGAACTGACTGCAAGAGGGAGTCCGTGGCCAGCGAGGTCCTTTCGACCGGCAGGTAGACCCGGGTGAACAGGCGGTTGAGCAGACCCCGGGCGAAGACCGTCATCGCAACGAATGGTGCCGCGCCCTCTCCGGTCGGGCCGGGCTGCACCGTGGTGAACGAGTAGTGACCACGCGCGTCCACGGCCGCGCGGCCGAAGCCGGTGAAGGTGTAACCGTCTCGGCGCAGCGAGCCTTCGACCTGGGGAACCCGACCGTCCCGGTCCGCCTGCCAGATCTCGATCAGCGCGTCTGGAACCGGCTCGCCTGCCCTGTCGTACACCGTGCCGTGCAGGCGGATGGCGTCGCGGTGTCCCACGGGGACGAGCTCACTGTCGCCGGGGTAGGGGAGCGCGTAGCCGTAGAACGGCCCGATCGTCTGTCCCGGGGTGGGTGTGAGAGTCATGCGCCGGGGTCCTCTTCCTCCATCGGCGTGCGGTGGGTGCCGGTGAGCACAATGTCCCACCGGTAGCCGGTGGACCACTCGTGCTGGGTCACGTCGTGGTCGTAGGTCGCGACGAGCCGCTCGCGCTCTTTCGGGTCCACGATGGCCTGGCAGATCGGGTCGAGGGCGAAGAGCGGGTCACCAGGGAAGTACATCTGGGTGATCATGCGCTGGGTGAACTCGGTGCCGAACAGCGAGAAGTGCACGTGCGCTGGACGCCAGGCGTTGTAGTGGTTCCTCCACGGGTAGGGCCCGGGCTTGATGGTGGAGAACGTGTAGGTGCCGTCCCCGTCGGTGAGCGTGCGTCCCACGCCCGTGAAGTTCGGGTCGATCGGTGCTCGGTGCTGGTCGCGCTTGTGGATGTAGCGACCGGCGGCGTTGGCCTGCCAGATCTCCACGAGCTGGTGCCGCACCGGCCGGCCGTCCCCGTCGAGCACCCGCCCGGTGATCGCGATCCGCTCGCCGACGGGCTCACCGGTGTGCTGGATGGTCAGGTCGGACTCCGGCAGGCCCAGGTCGCGATGACCGAAGACCGGGGCGAACAGCTCGATGCTCTCCGGGTCTGCGTGGTGAAGGTCCTTGGTGGGATGTCGCAACAGGCTGCTGCGGTAGGGCGCGTAGTCGAGCCGCGGCTGGTTCTCCTCCGCTCCCGCCCGCTCGTAGTCGTTCTTGATTTCTGCGATCTCGGCGTCGATCTCTGCCTGCGAGGAGGGGGCCTGCGAGGAGAGGGCCTGCGAGGAGAGGGCCTGCTGCATCTCAGTCACCAGCAGAACCTACGACGAACCGTGGTGCGCGCAAGGCGCTCCCTTTCACTGAACGGAAAGGTTCGCTGGAAGTCGACGGGCTGGGCTGCGACGGCGCTGTCCAGTCAAACCCGGCAAAGAAGTTCAATTCGCATGTCCACGCTCACCTCAAGCCAGCAGGCGCCGCGGGCCCCGCGGGCCATGGCATCAAAGGGTTTCTGGCCGGTGCTGCTGTGTTGGATCGCCGTCGCACTCGACGGGTTCGACCTGGTCGTCCTGGGCGCCGTCATCCCGACGCTGTCGAAGAGCGGCGACCTGGGCTTCACCCCCTCGTCCCTGACCATGGCCGCCACCGTGGGACTGATCGGCGTCGGTCTCGGGGCCTTCACGGTCGGGCCCATCACCGACCGGTTCGGACGTAGAGTCACGCTGATCTCCTCGATCGCCATCTTCTCGCTGTTCACCCTGGGCATCTCGGTGGCCCAGAACGTCACGCAGTTCACCGTGCTGCGCTTCCTCGCCGGCGTGGGCCTGGGCGCGTGTCTGGCGACCGCGCTGGCGTTCATGACCGAGCACGCGAAGACCGGCCGTGCCGGGTCTGCGGTCACCCGGATGATGACCGGCTACCACTTCGGCGCTGTCCTCACCGCGCTGCTCGCCCTGGTGCTTCTCGACAGCTACGGCTGGCGGTCGTTGTTCGTGGTCGGTGGCGTCGCCGGACTACTCACCCTCCCGGTCATGTGGCTCAAGCTTCCCGAGTCGGCCACCTACCTCGAGGCCGTCGAGGCGCGGGCCCGCGGCGAGGCTGCTACACCCTTGCGCAGCGCGGACGTAGTGAAGAGCCGCTACCTCAGGGTGAGCATCGGCCTGTGGGTCGCCTCGTTCATGGGTCTGCTGCTGGTCTACGGACTCAACACCTGGCTGCCCACGATCATGGGCGAGGCGGGGTACTCCATCAAGGTCGGCACCGGCCTGCTGCTCGCCCTCAACATCGGCGCGGTGATCGGCTTGTTGATCGCCGGCAGCATCTCGGACCAGCGCGGCAACAAGCCGACCGTCCTGCTCTGGTTCGGCCTCGCGGCGGTCTTCCTCGGGCTGCTGTCGATCAGGCTGGAGAGCTCGCTCCTGGTGTACGCCGCGGTGCTGCTGTGCGGCATCTTCGTCTTCAGTGCCCAGGTGCTGGTCTACGCGTTCGTCGGCCACCTCTACCCGCCGGAGATCCACGGCACGGCCCTCGGCATGGCCGCAGGGATCGGCCGAATCGGCGCCATCACCGGCCCCTTCCTGGGTGGCGCCATGGTCACGGCCGGGATCGCCTACCCGTGGGGCTTCTACGCCTTCGCGATCGCCGCCGTCCTGGCCGTACTCGCCCTGGCCACCGTGCCCGCCCACATGCGCAAGCCCGCCCACACTGGCTGAACCACCGACGGGTGGCGACCGCTTCCAGCCAGTGGAACGATGGCTCCATGGCGGGCAACGTCTCACGCACCGGGGCCACGGTCACGAGCAGGGCGCTGGCCCTCATCGGTGCCTTTGACTCCCGGCACCGTCGACTCTCACTGAGCCAGCTGGCCGAGCGCGCGGACCTACCCGTGCCGACCGCCCATCGGCTGGTCGCCGAGCTCGTCGCCTGGGGAGCGCTGAGCCGCACAGCGACGGGGGAGTACGTCGTCGGTCGTCGCCTCTGGGACGTCGGCCTGCTCGCCCCGGTGAACACAGGCCTTCGCCAGCTGGCGTCCCCCTACCTCCACGACCTGTACGGCGCAACGCTGGCCACCGTGCATCTGGCCGTCCGCGACGGGACCCAGGTGCTCTACCTGGATCGGCTCTCGGGGCACGCATCCGTACCGGTGGTGAGCACGATCGGTTCGCGTCTGCCGATGCACGCCACCGGGGTCGGCAAGGTCCTGCTCGCGCACGCGCCCGCGGCGGTCCAGGCCGAGGTACTCGCGCACCTTGTCCGGATCACGCCGTACACGATCAGCCAGCCGGGCACCCTGCGCCGCCAGCTGGCCCGGGTACGCAACGACGACGGTCGAGGAGATGAGCCTTGGCGCCTGCTCGGTGGCCGTGCCGATCCGGGCGAAGACCGAGGTCGTGGCCTCCCTCGGCATCGTCCTGCCCAGCCTGAAGAAGGACCGGGCCAAGCTGGTCACGGCCATGCAGGTCACGGCCATGCAGGTCGCCGCCCGCAGCATCGGCCGCGCGCTGGTCGACCCGTCCACGTCCGTGGATCACTTCCACTGACCGGAAGGCGTAGGTGGCCGCCACTCCACCTGGACCACATCATCGGTCCATGCCTCGCGAGAAGACGCGCACCACTGTCGGCATCGTCGGCGGCGGTCCTGCCGGCCTGATGCTCTCCCACCTGCTGGCCGTGTCCGGGATCGGGTCCGTCGTCGTCGACCTGCGTACCCGCAAGGAGATCGAGGAGACCCATCGAGCGGGCATCCTGGAACAGGACAGCGTCCGGATGCTCGTCGACGCCGGGGTCTCCGACCGGGTGCTGCGTGACGGCTACCGCCACGAGGGGATCGAGCTGGCGTTCGGGGGCGAGGGGCACCGGGTCGACTTCCAGGGACTGGTCGGTGCTTCGGCCCAGCTCTACCCGCAAACAGATGTGTTCATCGACCTCGCCGACGCCCGCGAGCGCGACGGCGGAGACGTCCGGTTCGGGGCAACGGACGTATCCGTCGTCGATGTCACAAGTGAGTGCCCAGGGATCCTCTTCACCGATGCCGACGGGCAGGCGCGCGAGGTCAGGTGCGACTACCTCGTCGGCTCGGACGGATCCCGAAGCATCTGCCGTCAGGCGTTCCCCGAGTCCCAGCGACGGCACTACTTCCGGGAGTACCCCTTCGCCTGGTTCGGCATCCTGTGCCAGGCACCCCCGAGCGCGCCCGAGCTGATCTACAACCACTCCGACAAGGGCTTCGCACTGATCAGCCAGCGCACCGAGACCCTGCAGAGGATGTACTTCCAGTGCGATGTCGACGAGGACGTCGACCAATGGTCCGAGGACCGCATCTGGGAGGAGCTCCAGGCCCGGGTGGGCGCCAATGGCTACACCCTGAAGCAGGGCCCGATCACCTCGAAGAGCGTGCTGCCGTTCCGCAGCTTCGTCCAGGAGCCCATGCGGCACGGCAACCTGCTGCTGGCCGGCGATGCCGCCCACACCGTTCCCCCGACAGGCGCCAAGGGCCTCAACCTGGCTCTGGCGGACGTGCGTGTCCTCGCCGAGGAGCTGGAGCGAGCCGTGACCAAGAAGGACGGCGCGCTGCTCGACGACTACACGACGCGCGCACTCGGTCGGGTGTGGAAGGCGCAGCACTTCTCCTACTGGATGACCACGATGCTGCACCAGTTGCCCGACGCCAGCCCGTTCGACGTACGCCGCCAGATCGGTGAGCTCTCGATGGTGGTCTCCTCGCGCGCCGGGTCGACCTACCTCGCCGAGGCCTATACTGGCTGGCCCGCCAGCGCCTGAAGCAGGCATACCCATATATAGGGTGAATACACCAGAAATGGCCGTACCGGTCCAGACCGGCCAATGCTTCATATCGTCCCTCCGGGTCAAATTCCATAGCACGTTCGGACTATTCGCGCGTGTTGACGTATCGGACATAACAGACAAGGCGTCCTATTGGAGCAGGGCATCCAAGGGAGATTTCGATGATTGCGACAGAAGCGGCTCTACCCGGGCCAACCAACGCCAGTGGGTCTGGCGTGACGACGGTGCACGTGTGTGGCTGCGGCCAGGAGATCGGTGGCACCAAGCGGGCACACTGCCCCCGGTGCGGTTGCTGCCTGAACTAAAAGGCCGCAGATAGGGTGACCTCCGACGACCCTGTCAGGAGGGAACCCGTGGCCCGGCAGCCGGACGGCGCGCGCACCTCGGCGGTGTGGACGCTGCCCAACATCGTCTCCATGGTGAGGCTGGCCGGCGTACCCCTGTTCCTGTGGCTCGTGATCGGGCCCGAAGCCGACGTGTGGGCGCTCGTCGTCCTGATGATCGCCGGCTTCACCGACTGGCTCGACGGCTACCTCGCCCGTCGCCTCAACCAGATGTCGAAGCTGGGGGAGATCCTCGACCCCGTCGCCGACCGGCTCTACATCCTCGCCGCGGTCATCGGCCTGCTCTACCGCGACATCATCCCGTGGTGGATTGCCATCCTGCTGCCATTGCGGGATCTGTTCCTGTGGTGCCTCGTGCCGTTCCTTCGCACCCGGGGATACTCCGCCCTCCCGGTGCACTACCTCGGCAAGGCGGCCACTGCCGCGCTGCTCTACTCCTTCCCCATGCTCTTCCTCGGTGACGGCGAGGGACGCGTCGCGACGCTGTCCGAGGTCTTCGGCTGGGCGTTCGCGATCTGGGGGATCGGCCTCTACTGGTGGGCCGGACTCCTCTACGCCTGGCAGGTCCGCAAGCTGATGGCCGACCGCGACCGCCGTGCCCCCAGCCTCACGGACGGGTGACACGGTGCCACCGCAGAGCCCTCCACAGAGCCCCCAGCGGCTCCCGCCGCAGTCGACGATGGGCCTCCTGGACTACCTGACGACCCACACCCTCGACGAGGACTACGCCTTCGTCTCGGAGAACAAGGCATCCGGGTCCGCCCCAGCGCCCCAGCGCCGGATAGGCATCCTCGGCGCCCTGGTCATGGCAATCTTCGCGGTCCTCGTCATCACGGCTGCCGCCCAGACCTCACGCAACTCGGTCAGCGACGAGCGCGCGCGACGCGTGCTCGTCGGCCAGGTCAATGAGGCACGCAACCAGCTCAAGGACGAGCGCGCCCGGCTCGGGCGGCTGCGGACCGAGTCCGCCGTGCTCGGGTCACGACAGCTGTCCAGCGACACCTCCGCTCAGGGACTTCTGGACACCATCGGCCTTCTCGGAGTCAAGGCGGGCACCCTCGCTGTGCGCGGACCCGGCGTACGGGTGGTGGCCGACAACGCTCCCGGCGCCGACAGCCCTCGCAACGAGGTCCTGGACTCCGACCTGCAGAAGCTCGTCAACGGGTTCTGGGAGGCCGGTGCCGAGGCCATCGCAGTGAACGGCCAGCGGCTGACCAACCTCAGCACGATCCGGCTCGCCGGTGGTGCGATCACGGTGAACGCCAGATCACTCCGGCGGCCGTACGTCGTCTCCGTGATCGGCAACCAGGACACGCTGCCGGCACGTTTCGCAGAAACCTCCAGCGGTCAGGCATGGTTGGACCTGCAGCGCGAGGTCGGCCTGCGGTTGAGCATCACACCGGTGTCCTCGCTGCGCCTCCCAGGCGCAGAGGTGTCCCTGCGTTACGCCAACCAGGAAGTTGGAGGAGAAGCCTCATGATCGCGATCATCGGGTTGGTCGTCGGTGTCGTCCTCGGCCTGGTGCTGACCCCGGACGTGCCGCTCGCGATGGAGCCCTACCTCCCGATCGCCGTCGTGGCCGCCCTCGATGCCGTCTTCGGCGCCTTCCGTGCCTTCCTCGACGGCATCTTCGACGACAAGGTCTTCGTCATCTCCTTCATCAGCAACGTGCTGATCGCGGCCGTCATCGTCTTCCTGGGCGACAAGCTCGGCGTGGGCGCCCAGCTCTCCACCGGTGTGGTGGTCGTCCTCGGGATCCGGATCTTCTCCAACGTTGCCGCAATCCGCCGGCACCTCTTCCACGCGTGACCAACCCGATGACTGCCTCCGATGACCCCGACCGTCTGCCCGACAGCACGCCGTCCGACAGCACCGGGCCCGAAAGCACCGCGGCGCCTCCCTCCGGCATGGCTCGGCTTCGGCGCTCCTTCTTCGCGCCGTCGCGGGGTCAGGCCGTCGTCGCGGTGCTCGTGGGGTTGCTCGCCTTCGCCGTGGTGACCCAGGCCCGGATCACCGGCAAGGATGACATCTACGCCGGGCTGCGGCAGGCCGAGCTCATCCAGGCGCTGAACGGCCTCCAGTCCGCCTCCCGGAAGGCCGAGCGAGACATCTCCGAGCTCGAGGCGACGCGCGACCAGCTGCTCAGCAGAACGCAGCGTCGTGCGGCGGCGCTCGAGCAGGCCCGCAAGGAAGTCAGGACGCTCGGTGTGCTCGCCGGGACGGTGCCTGCCACCGGGCCCGGCATCCGGATCACGGTGGAGGACCCCAAGGGCGACCTGAGCCTCAACCAGCTGCTCGACGGGGTCGAAGAGCTGCGCAACGCGGGTGTCGAGGCGATCGAGATCAACGACCGGGTCCGGGTGATCGCCCAGACCTCCTTCGAGGACGACGACGACGGCGTCCGCGTGGACGGCGTGGCGCTCAAGGCGCCCTACGTTATCGAGGCCATCGGCAACCCGGACACCCTCTCCGGCGCGCTGCAGTTCGAGGGAGGGTTCGTCGACGACGTGAAGCTCCAATCCGGCTCGGTCTCGATCAAGAAGGAGGACCGGATCCAGGTCACGGTCACCAGGACCGCCTCCAAGCCCCGCTACGCCGAAGCAGTCCCCGGGCAGTAACCTGCCGGGAGTGGCGTCAGTCGGACCTCGGCCGGTGCCCCCGGAAACAACGAGGAGCAGCGTGAATCCCGAAGACCTGAAGTACACCTCCGAGCACGAGTGGTTGCGCGAGCCCGGTCAGGCCGAGGGCTCGGTTCGCGTCGGGATCACGCACTACGCCCAGGACGCCCTCGGGGACATCGTCTTCGTTCAGTTGCCCGAAGTCGGCGAGACCGTGACCGCTGGATCGGTGGTCGGAGAGCTCGAGTCCACCAAGTCGGTCAGCGAGGTCTATGCACCTCTGGGTGGCGAGATCGTGGCGCGCAACGAGGCACTCGACGCCACTCCCGAGCTGGTCAACACAGACCCGTACGGCGACGGCTGGCTCTTCGAGATCGTCGCGGACAACAGCGGATCGGCCGACCTGATGGACGTTGCGACCTACCAGACCACGCTCGAGAGCTGAGGTTTTCCCCAGCTCGCCAAGCGTTCTCGACCACCGCTCGAAAACTCCGTTCGTGGTGATCGATCGCGTTGTCCCGCGCTGGTAGGTTGACGCCAGAACCCTGACCCTGCAGTGACGCTTCAGGGTTCGGCCACGGATTCTCACCCAGGGATTCCTACCCAGGACTTCGACCAGGATTTGACCGGGAATTCGACTAGGAAGGGAGATCGACGACATGCCCTATTGCTCGCAGTGCGGGAGCCAGAACTCCGACAACGCACGGTTCTGCTCGCAGTGCGGCACTCCGCTGGCTGCCCCTGCCGGCGACGCTGTTCCCAACGACGCCACGATCACCTTCGGCGCGCCGGCGAAGATCGACGCCGACGAGCGGGCTTCGCTGAATGCTGCTGACGCGGCTGCCGTGGACGCCCTGCCTTCCGGTAGCGCGCTGCTCGTGGTGCAGCGTGGCCCGGGGGCCGGCAGCCGCTACCTGCTCGACACCGACCTCTCCACGGTGGGACGCCATCCCGAGAGCGACATCTTCCTTGACGACATCACCGTCTCTCGTCGGCACGTCGAGTTCCGACGTGCGGACGGGATCTTCCGGGTCCACGATGTCGGCAGCCTCAACGGCACCTACCTCAACGGAGACCGCGTCGACGACGCCGAGCTGCAGAACGGTGACGAGGTGCGCATCGGCAAGTTCCGCCTGATCTTCTTCGCCAGCGACGCAAAGGACAGCTGAGTCGTGCGTCAGGCGGCCCGGATCACCATCGGGCAGGCAGTCGCCGACCTGAAGGCGGAGTTCCCGGACGTCGCCATCAAGGAGTCGAAGATCCGGCACCTGGAGAACGAAGGGCTGGTCGAGCCCGAGCGGACTCCGTCGGGCTACCGCAAGTACTCCGTGGAGGACATGGAGAAGCTGCGCTACATCATCCGGGCCCAGTGTGAGCACTACCTTCCCCTCCGCGTGATCAAGGAGCACCTCGACGCGCTGGACCGTGGCCTCGAACCACCTCCGTTGAGCGGGTCGCCCAGCATTCCCGGCGCGCTGATGACCAACCCGGCCCCCGGGGTCGAGTCACTGCTCTCGAGCTCCTCCGACGTCCGGATCTCCCGTCGCGAGCTGGTGAAGACCGCCGAGATCACCGAGGACACGCTCGATGCCCTCGAGAACTTCGGGCTGGTGCGGCCGCGCGCCGGCTCCAAGCACTACGACGCCGACGCGCTGGTGATCGCGAAGGTCGCCGGCGAGATGGCGGCGTACGGCCTCGAACCCCGCCACCTGCGCGCCTTCAAGACCGCGGCCGACCGTGAGGTCGGGCTGATGGAACAGGTCGTCTCACCGATCCGCCGCAGCCGCGCGGACGCCGCCGAGGGGCGCGCCGCCCAGACCATTGACGAGATGGCCGTGCTCTCGGTCCGGCTGCACGCAGCCCTGGTCAAGGCCGGGCTCCGCTCTCTGCGCTGAACCGGTGGTTGAGGAGCGAGCGTCTCGAAACCTCAGTTGGGGCTGACCTCAGTGGGCGCCGTTCAGGTTCAACACGACCACGCCGACCACGATCATCGTCAGCGCCAGGGCCTTCGTGAGGTCCCACGCCTCACCAAGCATCAGCACCCCGATCAGAGCGATCGCAGCCGTCCCGAGGCCCGCCCAGATCGCGTAGGCCACCGAGACCGACATGTGCTGCACCACCAGGGCCAGCAGCCAGATGGAGAAGGCGTAGCCGCCCAGCACCAGCAACGACCAGAGCGGGTTGCGGAAGCCGTCGGTGCGCGGCAGCGCCGCCGACGCGCCGACCTCGGCGCCGATGGCCAGGATGAGCATTCCGATGGCCAGTCCCACGGCATTCTCCTTCGGTGATGATGTAGCGAATGCTACGCAGCGTAGCACTCGCTACACTCGCACCAGAAACGGCCAGTCGAAACCGAAGGGGTGGTCCATGAGCGAGCGTCGGCAGGTCCTGGCGGAAGGCGCCACGAACTACGTGCTCGAACACGGGCTGATCGACCTCAGCCTGCGTCCGCTGGCGGCTTCTCTGGGCACCAGCGACCGGATGTTGCTCTACCACTTCAAGGACAAGTCCGACCTCGTGGCCACCGTCCTGCGAGTGTCGAACGACCGTTCAGTCGCCGGCATCCTGGCGCTGCCGCCGTCGGCCGGTGTCCGTGCGGCGGTGGTCGACCTCTGGAGGGCCGTGAGCACACCGAGCCAGGCCCGTTGCCAGAGATTGTACGTCGAGGCGGCTGCGCTGGGCGTCCTCGGCGCCGAGCCGTTCGCCTCGGTCATGGCGGAGGCGAACGAGGTGTGGTTGGGGGCGCTGGCGGACCACCTGGCGGTCTCGGGTGTCCCGACCGCCCAGTCAGGGCGGGCAGCACGTCTGGTGGAGGCAGCCTTCATGGGTCTCCACCTCGACCTGCCGATCGAGAAGCCGGCCGCGGTCCGGCGCAGTGTCGGCGATCTTGCGGACGCCGTCGCCGCCCTGTGGGGGAGCGCCCCGAAATGGCCCATCGGACAACCGATGCGGTGCCACTGTGGCGAGTAGGCTGAGTGTGTGCGCGAGGTAGAGGTAGTCGGAGTCCGGGTCGAGATGCCCTCCAACCAGCCCATCGTGCTGCTGCGCGAGCTGATGGGGGAGCGCTATCTCCCCATCAGGATCGGTGCCGTCGAGGCGACCGCGATCGCCTTCGCCCAGCAGGGCGTGGTGCCACCGCGTCCGCTGACCCATGATCTGTTGCGTGACGTGCTCGAGGCCACCGGCAACGAGGTCGCCGAGATCCGGATCACCGAGATGCGCGACAACGTCTTCTACGCCTCCCTGGTGCTTGCCTCCGGCATCGAGGTGAGCGCGCGTCCCTCGGACTCGATCGCCCTCGCGCTGCGCACCGGCTCGAAGATCGTGTGCTCCGAGGAACTGCTCGACGATGCCGGGATCGTCGTACCCGACGAGCAGGAGGACGAGGTGGAGAAGTTCCGCGAGTTCCTCGATCAGGTGACGCCCGAGGACTTCGACAGGGGCCAGGCCTGAGGGCAAGGTTGACCCTCTAGTTCAACTTGAAGCTTGGTGCGACACGCCGTCCGTCGTCTTTGACCAACCCTCAAGCGGGGGTTTACCTTCGCAATGTCTTCGCTGTAACTCCACGGCTGCGATTCCCCTGGCTCAGGTCGGGGCAACACCTCCCAGTCACCCTTTCCGGGGTTACGCTCAGTGGAGCCAACTTCGGAGGTCACAGTGGGCACCAGGAACGGCGACGGCGGCGCGAGCACCACCGCGGGCAACGATCCGCAGGCAGGGCAGGCAGCTTTGGAGGCGGCAACGCACGCCGACGAGCAGGGCCTGCTCTTCGACGACGACGTCTCGACGCTGCCCCAGGATCTCGGTTACCGCGGGCCCACGGCCTGCAACGCGGCGGGTATCACCTACCGCCAGCTTGACTACTGGGCGCGCACGGGTCTGGTGGAGCCCACCGTTCGCGGAGCCACCGGGTCGGGCACCCAGCGTCTCTACGGCTTTCGCGACATCTTGCTGCTCAAGGTGATCAAGCGTCTGCTGGACGCCGGCATCTCGCTGCAGCAGATCCGCACTGCCGTCGCCCACCTCCGTGCCCGCGGCACCGATGACCTGACCCGCGTCACGTTGATGAGTGACGGCGCCAGTGTCTATGAGTGCACCAGCGACGACCAGGTCATCGACCTGCTCCAGGGTGGGCAGGGGGTCTTCGGCATCGCCATCGGGGGAGTGTGGCGCGAGATCGAGGGTTCCCTGGCCGAGCTCCCCTCGGAGCGCACGGCGGAGGCCGAAGCCGTACGGGCCAGCGACGAGCTGGCGGCCCGGCGCAAGACCCGGATGACCGGCTGAGGGACACCACCCCCGGGCATGAACGGGGTCCTGACTGAGGGGGAGGCGCTTTCTCACCGGCGCACCGGTGGCCCGCCTCACGACCACTCGCCTCACAATCTGGAGTGACATGTCAGAGAAGACCCTCGCCGCAGCCCTCGAATCGCGCCCCTTCAGTGCGAGGCACATCGGCCCCGATGACCACCAGGTCACCGAGATGCTCAAGAGGCTCGGGGTCAGCAGCCTCGAGGCTCTGATGGACGACGCCGTGCCCGGACGGATCCGTTCCTCTGGCCTGGACCTGCCGCCGGCCGCCTCCGAGCGGGCGACTGCGATCGAGCTGCGCGAGATCGCCGCGCTGAACAACCCGCTCGTGCCGATGATCGGGCTGGGCTACCACGGCACCGTCACCCCGCCGGTCGTACGGCGCAACGTGTTGGAGGACCCGTCCTGGTACACCGCCTACACGCCCTACCAGCCCGAGATCAGCCAGGGGCGCCTCGAGGCGCTGCTCAACTTCCAGACGATGGTGGCCGACCTGACCGGCCTGGAGACCTCCAACGCCTCGCTGCTGGACGAGGGCACCGCCGCCGCCGAGGCGATGACGCTCGTGCGCCGCGCACTCGGTCAATCCAAGGGCGGCTCGGCCAACGGTCCGTTCGTGGTCGACGCCGACGCGCTACCGCAGACCATCGAGGTCGTGCGCACCCGTGCGCGAGCCATGGGCATCGATGTCGTGGTCGCCGAGCTCGCCGATGGGTTGCCGGTGGGTGAGCTCAGCGGTGTGCTGGTGCAGTACCCCGGCGCCTCGGGACGCGTCCTGGACCCGCGTCCGGTGATCGAGGAGGCCCACGACCGCGGGGCCCTCGCGGTCGTCGCAGCCGACCTGCTGGCCCTCACGTTGCTGGAGTCGCCGGGCACGCTGGGGGCCGACGTGGCGGTCGGGTCGTCCCAGCGCTTCGGCGTGCCCCTGTTCTACGGCGGTCCACACGCCGGCTTCATGTCCGTGCGTTCCGGGCTCGAAAGGCACCTGCCCGGCCGCCTTGTCGGTGTCTCGGTCGACTCGGCCGGGCGTCCGGCGTACCGCCTGTCCCTGCAGACCCGCGAGCAGCACATCCGGCGCGACCGGGCCACTTCCAACATCTGCACCGCGCAGGTGCTGCTCGCCGTCGTGGCCTCGATGTACGCCGTCTACCACGGTCCCGTCGGGCTGACCCGGATCGCGCGCTCGGTGCACGCGCAGGCGTTCGTACTGGCCGAGCGACTGCGCGCCGGGGGCGTCGAGGTCGTCCACGACTCGTTCTTCGACACGGTCACTGCGCGCGTGCCCGGGCGAGCGGCCGAGGTGGTCGCTGCTGCTCGCACTGCCGGTGTGCACGTGCGGCAGGTCGACGAGGACCACGTCGGCCTGTCCACCTCCGAGGTCACTGACACCGACGTGCTGGACGCCGTGCTCGGCGCGTTCGGGGTCTCGAGGAGCTCAACCACCGAGAACTGGATCGGCGACGACGCAGTGGTCGAGGCGTTGCCCGCCGGGTTGCGTCGTACGACGGACTTCTTGACCCACGAGGTCTTCAACACCCACCGCTCCGAGACCTCGATGCTGCGCTACCTGCGCCGCCTCTCCGCCCGTGACTACGGACTGGACCGCGGCATGATCCCGCTCGGCTCGTGCACGATGAAGCTGAACGCGACCACCGAGATGGAGCCGGTGAGCCTTCCCGGTTTCGCCGACCTGCACCCGTTCGCTCCGGCCGAGGACGCCCTGGGCTACCGCCGGCTGATCGGCCAGATGGAGTCGTGGCTGGCCACGGTCACCGGCTACCACCGGGTCTCCATCCAGCCGAACGCCGGATCGCAGGGTGAGCTCGCCGGGCTGCTGGCGATCCGCGCCTACCACGAGGCGAACGGCGAAGGAGAGCGGCGGATCTGCCTGATCCCGTCCTCGGCCCATGGCACCAACGCTGCCTCGGCCGTGATGGCGGGGATGAAGGTCGTGGTGGTGAAGTCCGCGGCCGACGGGTCGGTCGACATGGACGACCTCAGGGCGCAGTGCGAGGAGCACCGCGACGACCTCGCCGCGATCATGGTCACCTATCCCTCGACGCACGGGGCCTACGAGGACACCATCTCCGAGCTCTGCGAGACGATCCATGACGCCGGTGGCCAGGTCTACGTCGACGGTGCCAACCTCAACGCGCTGCTCGGCTACGCCAACCCGGGCGAGTTCGGTGGTGACGTTTCGCACCTCAACCTGCACAAGACGTTCTGCATCCCGCACGGCGGTGGCGGGCCGGGCGTGGGTCCGGTCGGCGTACGCAAGCACCTGGCGCCGTACCTCCCCTCGCACCTGATGCACCCCGAGGCCGACAAGCGCGTCGGCATCGGAGCGATCAGCGCAGCGCCGTACGGTTCGGCGGGGATCCTGCCGATCTCCTGGGCCTACGTGCGGATGATGGGCGCCGAGGGACTCACCCGTGCGACAGCGGTCGCGGTGCTCGCAGCGAACTACGTCGCCGAGCGGTTGAAGGACCACTTCCCGGTGCTCTACCGCGGTCACAACGACTGGGTCGCGCACGAGTGCATCCTCGACGTGAGGGGGCTCTCCAAGTCCAGCGGGGTCACCGTCGACGACGTTGCCAAGCGGCTGATCGACTACGGCTTCCACGCGCCGACGATGAGCTTCCCGGTGGCCGGTTCGCTGATGGTCGAGCCCACCGAGAGCGAGGATCTCGGAGAGCTCGACCGGTTCTGCGAAGCGATGATCGCGATCCGCGGCGAGATCGACCGCGTCGAGGCAGGGGAGTGGACCCCGCAGAGCTCTCCGCTCCGCGGTGCCCCCCACACGGCCGCCTCGGTGCTCGTCGGTGACCAGGACCGGGCGTACTCCGCCGAGGTCGCGGTGTTCCCGTCCGGACCCGACCCGGACAAGTACTGGCCGCCGGTGGGCCGGGTCGACCAGGCCTACGGCGACCGCAACCTGGTCTGCGCCTGCCCGCCGCCCGAGGCCTTCGCATGAACATGCCCGTGATGCGCGCGGACCATTTCCAGGCGGTCCTCGACCGCTACCAGGCAGAGCGCCGGCTGCCCTCGATCGTGGCCGGTGTGCTCGCGGGGCCCCGGCTGGCATGGACCGGATCAGCGGGGACGGGTGTGGCCGGGGCGGAGGGGACCACCGAGACGCAGTACCGGATCGGGTCGATCACCAAGATGATGACCGCCGTGCTGGTGATGCAGTGCCGCGAGGACGGACTACTTGACCTCGGTGACCCGATCGGGAAGTTCGTTCCGGAGACGGGATACGCCTCTGCGACGGTCCGCGAGCTGCTCGCGCACACCTCCGGCATGCAGAGCGAGCCCGTCGGCCCGTGGTGGGAGCGCTCACCCGGAGTGCCGATCGAGGACCTGCTCGCGGCCAACGACGGCTCGGGGTCGGTGTCCGGGCCGGGGGAGCACTACCACTACAGCAACCTCGGGTACGCCCTCCTCGGCGAGGTGGTTGCGAGGCTCCGGGGCGCGGCGTGGTTCTCGCTGGTGCAACAGCGCCTGCTCGAGCCGCTGGGGATGACCCGGACGACCTACTCCCCGCAGGCGCCGTACGCCCCGGGGTGGAGCGTGCACCACCTCCAGGGCACCCTGACCGAGGAGCCGCTGCACGACACCGGCTCGATGGCACCTGCAGGTCAGCTGTGGAGCACCCTCGAGGACCTGGCGCGGCTCGCGGCGTTCCTGTCCGTGGGTGACCCGGCGATACTGGCCGCGCAGACCCTGGTCGAGATGCGTCGACCGGTGCCTCCCGCGGTCGACTACGGGCTCGGCCTCCGCCTGCTTCCGTACGCGGACGGGGTGCTCTCCGGCCACACCGGCTCCATGCCCGGGTTCGGGGCGACCGCGTTCGCGGACCCGCTCAACCACGTCGGCGTCGTCGTGCTCACCAATGCCACCACTGGCTTCTCGGGCACCGAGCTTGCGCTCGCACTCCTCGGTGGCCGGACGCCGGCGCCGATGAAACCGTGGGTCCCGACGCGTGAGGTGCCCGCGTGGGCGCGCGAGCTCCTCGGCTACTGGCACTGGGGCAACTCGGCCTACGAGGTGCGCTGGAACGACGAGCGGCTGGAGTGGCGCGACCTGGCCCTCGGCGCACTGGCCGAGCAGTTCGGCCTCAGGAATGTTCAGGGCGAGGACCGGGTCATCGGGCTGGCGGGCTACCACCGCGGCGAGACCCTGCACGTTGTACGGCGTGACGACGGGTCTGTCGACCACCTCGAATGCGCCACCTTCGTCTACACGCGCAAGCCATACCCGAACGGTCCTTGAGGTTTCGGCGAACGGACCTACCGGTCTCACGGTGCCCGGTCGACGAACCGGAACTGCACCCGCACCGATCCGTCGAGCGGCACCATCAGGGTCGAGTCGCTGGGAGACCACCGCTCCGGCACCAGGAAAAGGGCGTCACGGCCCTGGATCAGCACCCGCAACCCGCGGTAGCGATAGCGGAAGTCGTCGCCCTCCCCAGAGGGCAGCGCGGTCTCCTTGACGATGCCGTCGGTCAGGAACAGGCGTTCCTTGGTGTCCAAGATGACAGGGGCGAGTTCGTCGAGGTTGCGGGCCGTCCGCATTGCGTTGCCCAAGGCCGTCCATTGCGCGACCGTCGCCGTGGCCCAGAACAGACAACCAACGATGGCGACGAGCGCGAACACGAGCGCGCCGCGTCGCAGACCCCGGCCCTCCTCGTCTGCCGGGATCAGGAAGGCCGGCGCGCCCGGGAGTCGTGAGGTGTAGAGGAACCCCGCGCTGCCGGCGGCCAGGAGCATCGGGGTCACCAGTGCGTACGGCGGCCAGCCACCCAGGGCGGCAAACCCCACGACGAGCACCAGACCGACCAGCAGCGCGACCACTGAGAGCGCCAGCATGGAGCGCACCACTCGTGCCGGCGGCGGGTGCCGTCGCAGGAACAGGTGCGTCAGCAGCAGACCCGCACCGCCCAGCGAGATCACCAGCAACGGCACCAGCAGTGCCTGCGGACTGCGCATCACGTAGTCCTGCGTGCTGAGCCCTACCGTGTCCACGTCCAGGCCGAAGTAGCGGTACTGGCTGCGCGAGAAGACGTACCCGAAGTAGAACAAGAGCGAGCTCAACAGGGTGGCCGGGGCGACGATGGTGCTGGCGAAGTTCCACCACTTGTCGAACTGGGCAGCCCTGGACCCTGCCTCCAGCGCCATTGCTAGTTCCCGCTGTCGTCGCCAGACCCCGAGTCGGTGCCATCTGTTTCATCGGTTCCCTGGTCGGGCGCCGGCTGGATGGTGATTGACTGCGGACCAGATTCGGCTACGGCGTCCCGGAACGCATGACAGTCGGCGATCCGGGCAGGCTCGCAGGTGATCTGCCCGGATCCGAATGAAAGGGTCGGGTTTTCGGCGTTCGTGGGACCGTTCCAGGCGACCGCGACCGAGCATCCGTCACTGCTGTTGGTCAGTGTGAAGTCGCCCAGGCAGGGCGGTGCATCTGGGCAGGACTCAGAGGACTCGCTGAACTGGTCTGAGGGGTCGAAGGTGAGGCTGCCCAGCGTGATCGCAATCTCGTCGGGTAGATCGGGTGGGCCGCTCCAGTTCACGCTGGCGCACTGGAGCGTGTCGGACTCCACGGTGCTGTCACCTCCGACCGGTAGCCCGGGCAGATCGACCGCTACAGCCTCGTTGCCGGACTGGTCCGGAGCCTCCTGAGAGTCGGTGTCTTCCTCCTGAGGTGCACTCGCGTCGATGCTGTCCCCGGAATCGCTCGAGGACTGGTCTTCGGACCCTGTCGAGGAGAGTGACCCGTCGGACCCCTCAGATCCCTGCGAACCGCTCGACCCGCTGCCGCAGGCCGCACCGCACATCATCAAGACCGCCGCGGCTAGCGCCGCGATGACAGTTCGTCGCATCACTGCTCCCCCTCATCGTTCCCCGGTACACCGGGAACCGAGTGACACCGACCCGTCGTCACCTCCACGCACGCTTCCGCGCTGCGCACCGGCGAGCCAGGATGGGCTCACCATGAGGAGTCGTGGGCCGTATCGCTGATACATGGCACCGACGAGGTGCAGCCGGGGCCGCCGGGGCGGTCTTGCCTTCTGTGTTCCAGAGAAGGCCTGCGCGGAGCCGAAGTCAAGGCAGTGAGGTGCATCAAGTGGCGATGGGTTCGCGCCGGCTGGGGGAGTCGACCTCCCGCGCATCGGGCGGGCGAGCTTCGCCGTCTGGAATCTGGTGGACGCGGCGCCGGGGTCGTGCTTTGGTTGCCCCGTGACGCGCGGTGTGGAGGCCGACTACCTGGTGGTCGGGGCCGGGGCCATGGGGATGGCGTTCACGGATGCGCTGATCGACCACGCCGACGACGTGCGCGTCGCTCTTGTCGACCGCCGCCACGGTGTCGGGGGTCACTGGCTCGAGGCCTATCCTTTCGTGCGCCTGCACCAGTCATCCACCTTCTACGGCGTCGCATCGACGTTGCTCGGCGGCGGGCGAATCCAGGAGCACGGGCCTGAGGCGGGACTCCATGAGCGGGCCGACCAGCCGACGATCCTGGCCTACTACGGCGACCTGCTGGCGGACAGGATGCTGGGGTCGGGCCGGGTCGAGTTCTTCGCCGGCTGCGACTACGTGGGGGATCGCACCTTCGTCTCGCACGTCTCGGGTCAGCGGTTCGAGGTGCCGCAGCGATGCCGGATCGTCGACGCACGCTACCTCGCTCCCGACGTACCGGCGGAGACGCCGCCGAGGTTCGGTGTCGCCGACGGTGCGCGGGTGATCCCGGTCAACGACCTCGTGCGAACAGACGAGGCCCCCAGTCAGTACGTGATCGTGGGCTCGGGCAAGACCGCGACCGACGCCTGTATCTGGCTGCTGGCGCGTGGGGTGGACCCCGACGCGATCTGCTGGGTCAGGCCACGCGATCCGTGGATGCTGAATCGGGCGCTGATCCAGCCGGATCCCGCCATCTATCTCGGCATGGTCGCCGACATGATGCGCGCGGCGGGGGCGGCCGCATCGTTGCAGGACCTGTTCCTGCGGCTGGAGGACGCCGGCATCATGCTGCGCCTCGACCGCTCGGTCTCGCCGACCATGGCCAAGGCGCCCACCCTCGCAATGTGGGAGCTGGAGCAACTGCGCACCATCGACCACGTCGTGCGCCGGGGCCATATCGACTCGGTGAGTCGCGGCAGGATCGACCTCGCGGACGGGTCGATCGCCGTCGCGGAGGACGCCCTGGTTGTGAACTGCGCGGCGGATGGCCTGAAGATGCCGCCGCTGGTAGCGATCTGGAGACCCGAGATGATCACACTGCAACCGATCAGGGCCGGGTTCCCGTGCTTCGGGGCCGCGCTCGCGGGGTACATCGAGGCGACTCGCGACGACGATGACGAGAAGAACAAGCTGTGCCCTCCGTCGCCCTACGCCAACACCCTGGCCGACTGGGCGAGGATGAACGTCCTGGGCATGCGGAACTCGATGGCGTTCAACTCCGAGCCCGACATCAAGGCGTGGTCCGACCGGGTCGCGCTCAACCCCGCGCGCATCCCACCCGAGCACGGCGGATCCCCGGAGCTGGATGACGCGCTGGCTCGCCTCGGGACCCACGTGGGAGCCGGGCTGGCCAAGCTGGCTGGCTGGGCTCAGTGACCAGGTGCCTGGCTGACCCGCGACCGCTCGTGCTCGCTTGCGGTGGCGCGCCGACCCGGCGAGCATGAGGAATGGCCCCGCCGCGGCTTGGACGGAGGATTGCGCGTGGGCTTCTGGTGTCGGTATTGATCGTGGGAACAGTGGTCGGAATGCTATGGGCCTTGCAACGTCGGTTGATCTACTTCCCCGATTCCAGGCAGGTGCCACCGGCCGCCGATGTCATCGACGGCTCGCGCGACGTCACCCTGCAGACGAGGGACGGTCTCGAGCTGCGTGCCTGGTTTGTTCCGGCGGCCGACCGCGAGGACACCGGGATGGCAGTGCTGCTCGCGCCCGGCAACGGTGGCAACCGGGCGGGACGGGCGGAGTTCGCTGAGAGGCTGAGCCAGCGTGGGCTCGCCGTACTGCTGATGGACTACCGCGGCTACGGCGGAAACCCGGGCAGCCCGAGCGAGGAGGGCCTCGCCGCCGATGCGGACGCCGCCGCGCAGGCCCTGGAGGAGCTCGGCTACCCCGCGGCACGCGTCCTCTACTTCGGGGAGTCGCTGGGCACCGGCGTGGTGGCGGCGCTGCAGGTAGAGCGGCCACCCGCGGGGATGGTCCTCCGATCCCCGTTCACCGATCTGGCCGACGTAGGGTCACACCACTACCCGTGGCTGCCGGTTCGGGCGCTGCTCCGTGACCGGTTCCCGGTCGTGGAACACCTCGCGTCCAGTGAGGTCCCGGTGACGGTGATCTACGGCGACCGGGACTCGGTGGTTCCCTCACCACTCAGTGCCCGGGTGGCAGAACGGGTCCCTGCCCTCGCCGAACTGGTGGTGCTCGAAGGCGCCAACCACAACGATCCGGCCATGTTCGGAGCCCAGGCGGCCGACGCCGTCGCGCGGCTGGCCGAGCAGGTCTCATGAGGCCGGCAGCCTGACTCACCTGCGCCGCGTCGAGATCCTGCCCAGGGATCAGGCGAGGTCGAACCGGTCGAGGTTCATCACCTTGTCCCAAGCGGCAACGAAATCACTCACGAACTTCTGCTGCGCGTCGTCGCTGGCGTAGACCTCCGCGAGGGCGCGCAGCTCGGAGTTCGAGCCGAAGACGAGATCGACGCGGCTACCAGTCCAGGTGACCTCGCCGGTTGCGTTGCGGCCCTCGAAGGTCTCCTGGGACTCGTCCGTGGCCCGCCAGTTCGTGCCGAGGTCGAGCAGGTTCACGAAGAAGTCGTTGGTCAGCGACCCGGGGTTCTCGGTGAGGACGCCGAGCGAGGAGTGCTGGGCGTTCGCGCCCAGGGCCCGGAGACCGCCCAGGAGGACGGTCATCTCGGGAGCGCTCAGGGTCAGCAAGTTCGCCCGGTCGAGCAGGAGGTACTCGGCCGGCAGCCGGCTGCTGCCGTCGTCGTAGTTGCGGAACCCGTCGACGCTCGGCTCGAGCGGCTCGAACGAGTCGACGTCGGTCTGCTCCTCGGTCGCATCCGTGCGCCCGGGGGCGAACGGGACCTCGATCTG
>Ga0075530_1000116_pt1 | contig 33192 bp, 30 predicted proteins | sample NGEPerD_2_FD_75101 | JGI IMG/M metagenome (GOLD analysis project Ga0075530, IMG submission 75101) | Arctic peat soil microbial communities from the Barrow Environmental Observatory site, Barrow, Alaska, USA - NGEE PermafrostL1-D | ecosystem: Environmental > Terrestrial > Soil > Wetlands > Peat ... | reverse complement strand
AGCCATGGAAGATTATGCTCTCGATATTATAGTTGGCAAAGGTCCATCGGCCAGAACCATCCGGCTCGATCTTCCAAAATTCACCTTGATTGGTGCCACCACCAGAATTGATTTGATTTCTTCTCCTCTTTTGAATCGCTTTGGAATTTCTCAAAGATTGGAATTTTATAACAATGAAGATATCAAGCAAATTATCAAAAGGTCTGGCAAAATTTTGGATATCGAAATTGATTCTGCGGGTGCAGAAAAAATTGCTCAAAGTTCCAGACAAACACCACGAATTGCCAATCGTCTTTTAAAAAGAGTACGCGACTTTGCCCAGGTTAAAGGAGATGGAATTATCAACGAAGATATTGTCAATCAAACATTTGATCATCTTGAAATTGACAATTATGGACTGGAACACACTGACCGAAAAATCCTGGAAATTATCATTGAAAAGTTTGATGGCGGTCCAGTTGGTGTTTCCACAATTGCTGCTAGTATCAGCGAACAAGAAGACACGGTTGAATATGTCTATGAGCCATACCTTCTCCAACTTGGATTTTTACAAAGAACTTCCCGCGGACGCAAAGCAACAAAGTTGGCATATGATCACCTTAATATCAAATTTCCAGAAGATAATCAAAACACCTTATTATAAATAATTTTTCAAACAATATGACAGTAGATGCGTCTTTTCTTTTGGTAGATTTCCTCGCTTTTGTTTTTATCCCTCTGGGTATTTTTTTCCTGTTAGGTTGGCTTATCTATTATCACCTCAATAAATATGGAATAAAAGGAGATTCTACAAAAAAAGTTGCTTTGCTTTTTGTCGCAATTTTGTTTTTGATTTCTTTTCTTATAATCTCACTTTTCTTTATAATAAATTGGAATGAAATAAATATCGAAGAGTTTATTGAGAATTCAAATATAAGTTTATACAACAAATAATATGGCAGAAAAATCAATTAATTTATACAAGGAAGAAAAATTCAGTTTTCCTGGACAACATAAAAATGAAATAGTTGTCCTAGTTTTGAGAAAGCATCTTCTAACACTTTCACCTTATGCACTGCAGCTTTTGGGCTTTTCTCTTCTACCTGTTTTCATATACATACTTGTCGTCCCAAAAGTATTTCCAGCTTTTCTAGGATTCCCCTACCAGAACGTCTATCTTCTTGTCTCGTTAATTTATTTTGGCTTTCTGTGGATTATCGCCTTTATCATATGGACAGATTACTATCTGGATATCTGGATTGTCACCGATCAACGATTGCTTGATATTGAACAAAAAGGATTTTTCAACCGCGTAGTTTCAGAACTCGATTTGAAAAAGATTCAAGATATTACCAGCAATGTTAGTGGAATAATTCCAACTATGTTTGGCTACGGAAATATTCAAATTCAAACTGCAGCCGAAGAAAAAAAATTCGAATTGAAGTCAATTGCTCATCCAGTGACAGCTCGCAGAAAAATAATCGAACTCTATAAGAAAGCTAGAGAAGAAGACAAATTTGTTTTTCGAGATAAAGATGAATAGGATTAAATTGAAAAATGTTAAATGACTAAATTGTTAGATTGTTTAGAAATACATTGCTAAATTGCTAAATTGTTGGAATGATAGAGGTGGGTTTGTGGACAAATCAAAAAACTTTGCGTTACCTCTGGAAGATTCTGGACTAAATTCAGACAAACTACTTTGATTGCGTTGAAGAAAGCCCCAACCACCCCAATTTCCCACTCTCTCCTAAAGCTTAGCTTTAGGAGATTCACCAGCTATCTACATAATCATCAAATCCGTGGAGACTCAGTCTCCGTAATTTCCCTATCGTTGGCTCCAGTCTCCCGACTGGAGCCTCTTGCAATCCCCACTTTATCATATTTTGTCGTCCTTATTTCCCAATTATCGAGGTTGAACCTCCTTAATTTCATTAAACAATCAGATTGTGGAGGCTAAGCCTCCACAATTTATCAAATCATCAAAATCCTTCTCCATTCTCCCTGTATAGTGTCTCTTCATGCGGTCGAATGAAAAGACACTATTTTTATACGGGAGCGGATTTTCCAGCCTGTCCGGCAGGCAGGCACAAAATCTCAGGTAAATCAAAATAATCTCAATCCTCCTAAAGCTAAGCTTTAGGAAACCACAGAAGCAAGGAACAGAGAGATTCTTGCGAGAAAATTCAGAAAAATGATTTATTAAGATCAAAAAAACGGCGCTGACCGTTTTTTTTGTTGAGAAAGCTCTCAAAATTCTCAAGAGGTTTCTATAATTATAAAGGAGCATCTGAAAAGAGCAGTTTTTGTCATCCTCGCACTGAATCCCTCCCAAGGCGGACAGGCAAGTTCAGCATAAATTCCTACGGGGATCCAGAATTTAGCTCAAAAAAACAAATTCCAAAAAAAATTTTATTAGTTGTTTCAGAGATTCCTTAGTTGCCTTTTCAGTCAATTATTCTTTTCGACGATTCCTTTCTCAATCAAAAAATCCCGAACGATTTCAAATATTTTTTTGTGTCCTTCTGAATTTGGATGAAGACCGTCTTCTAGCATTTTTTTATAATCTAACCTCCATAGTTCATCAAGTATATCAATAAAATAAATATTATTTTTTTGGCAAATTGATTTGATAATATTATCATATTTCTTAATCCTTTTGTTTTTGTAAAACATCTTTTTGTCCCATGGGATTGGATTGGTTTTTAACTCATCAACGGGACTTAGTCCGATGAAAACAATTTTTGAAGAATGCTTTGAAGCAATTTTTATAAGCAGATTAATATTTTTCTCAAACTTTTCAATGCTTATTCCTACACTGCCTATTTGAGAATCATTAATGCCAACTGCGACAATAATTTTTGTTTCTTCTTTGTCTTTTGTTCTTTGTCTTATTTCAAATTCAAGCCTTTCCAACAAATCCACCGAGTTACTACCATCAACACTAAGATTATAAACTTCAAAATAAGGATCTATATTGACCATATTTTTCTGCATATATAAACTTCTTAAATGTTCAGCCCAACCTCCTTTTGCGTCCCAACGACCATAACCTATACTATCCCCAAAAACTAAAATTATTGCCATATATGTTTTCCTAAAAATTATTTATTTTGCCTATTCCTTTCTCCTTCCAAAACAAAACCATTGTTCATCTTTTGATTTTTGAATATTGAAATTTGAGTTTTTCTTGGTTATTGCCAGCCCTAGGCTGGTCTCCTCCCGAGGCGGACACGGCGCCGAAGGAGGATTTCTTGTATCTTCTTTGCATTCTGACAATTTGCTTAATGCTTGATACGAGATACTTGATACTAATATGCAATTTACCTTATCTCCACAAACCTCTTATTGCTCTCGAATGAATTGCCGTTTTTGTCATTCATCACGGCAAAAAGCAAATATTTTCCTGAGATGAAATATTGTTTATCCTCCTCCCACAAAATTTGAAATAGATTCTCTTCGCCAGGCACAGGATAATCAGCTGAGCTAATTTTATTTTTGAGACCTGGCTTTCGAATTAAATTCAAATCAGCATCATATATACTGTCTAGTTGATAATAGAAGTCCACACTCCGAATATTTGAATCCGAAACTACTGTATTGAGAATAAATGGAAAATCAGTATCCAAAATTGGCTTGAGATATAGTGAAGCGTTGTTACTGACGATAACGGTAATGTCTTTCTGTGCAAGATTTCCGACCTGATCATAAGCCCTAACGGAAACCAAGTGCAAACCTTCTTCAACTTCTGCTGGCAATTTATATGAAATTTCATAAGGAGAATCCTTGCCAACCCCGATTAGATTATCATCAAAATAAATATCAATTTGACCAAAACCAAAAACAGTAAATACTTCAGCTTGAATCACTAATTTCCCATCTTTCACAATTTGATCTTCTCTTGGATATTGTACTTTCAAAATTGGCATTTTGTCTTCCTCTCGGACTGAACAGACCTCCGTTGGAATGTTTGTGTTAATCTCGTCGGCATTTTCCGCCGCCCACAACAAAACTGGCTCTTCCCAAGAAGCAAAATTTTCATCAATGATTGGGTCTGCTGGAATTTCTCCTCGAGGATTTTCTTTGTCAACATAATATAAAATATTATGAACCTCGAGATAAATTTTTTCTTCAATTTGATCTTCTGGAGTAAGTTCACTGGCCAGCTTGTCTCCACAAGCTTTGTCAATTTTGACAATCACTTCATTGCTAAACTCGCCATCCAAAATCCTTTTACCAGTTTGAATCGGCTCAGGAGCAATAAAATTCTCAACTGGATCAAGGGCAAGCACCCGAGACATAAAATCATTCCAAATTGGAGCGGCAACTGTGATTCCTCCTCCTTCTTTCATTTTTTCACCATTATTGTTCCCTGCCCAAACTCCCGCAGCTAAACTTGGTGTATATCCAATCGTCCAGCCATCCTTATAATCACTGGTCGTTCCAGTCTTGGCAGCGATTGGTCTTCCCTTCAGAGCCATCTTATTATTCAAACCAAAAGTTTGACTTCTAGCATTGTTATCAGAAAGAATACTATTGATGTTTCTGGCTACTTGTACATCCAAAACATTCTTTTCGTTTTGCGTAAATTCTTGCAAAACTTCTCCATAGGAATTTTCAATCTTCAAGATACTAGCAGAATCATTTCTTTTTCCATCATTGGCAAAAACGCTATATGCTGAAACCATATCAATTAATCTCACTTCACCTGTTCCCAATACCAATGAGAGACCATATTTATCAGGATTGTTCAAAGTTGTAATTCCTAAATTATGGGCCATCTGAACACTCTCGCTGATGCCGGATAGATAGAGAGTCTTGACCGCTGGAATGTTCAAAGACCTGGCCAAAGCCTCTCTGAGTGTGACTGGTCCAGAGAACTTGAAATTATAATTATTTGGCCGATATTCTTTGCCACTTCCGTCCTTGCCAAAATTCGTTTCCACATCAAAAAGTATTGTCTCAGGAGTATAGCCCTTTTGGAATGCCGTCGCATAGACGAAAGGTTTAAATGACGATCCAGGTTGCAGTTTGTCAGAAATTGCAGCATTCACATTTCCTTGATCTTCTATATTGAAATAATTTTTACCTCCCACCATAGATAGGACTTGTCCAGTTTTCGGATCAATTGCCACCAAAGCAGCATCTCTAGCATTATACCTTGTTGTGTTATCCTCTGCTCCTTTTTTCACGGCATCTTCGGCAATAAGTTGCATATCGTAATTCAAGGTAGTATAGACTCGCAAACCTCCTTTTTCAACCATTTCTTCACCATATTCATCAACTAATTGTTGTTTGACATACATCACAAAATGAGGGGCTTTGATACTTGCTTCAAATGGTTTAATTCTTTTCAATATTTTTTCCTCTTTGGCAATTTTTGCTTCCTCGGCATTGATATATCCCTCTCCTTCCATCTGCCAAATTATATTTTGATATCGTTGTTCCACCGCCTCAGGATGTGCTCCATAAGGAGAATAATAAGTCGTTGCTTTGGGGAGACCGGCCAAGAGTGCCGACTCCGAGATGTCCAAGTCCTTGGCGGACTTGCCAAAAAATGTTTGTGCAGCCGACTCAATTCCATAGGCATTTGAACCATAAGGAATTTGATTCAAATACATTTCCATAATTTCATCCTTGCTGAATTTTTGTTCTGTTTCAATCGCCAAAATCAGTTCCTTGATTTTTCGAGAAAAAGTTCTTTCCGAAGTTAAAATTGAATTTTTGATTAATTGTTGAGTAATAGTCGAACCTCCCTGAAGTTTTTCTCCACTCACAATGTCTTTATAAATTGCCCTGGCAATACCTTTGAAATCAACCCCATGATGTTTATAGAATTCTTGGTCTTCAGTAGCAATCGTGGCGTTGATGAGATTCTGTGATATTTGGTCAAGTTTCACGACACTTCTTTTTTCCTCGCCATGAATTTCGTACAGGAGATATTCACCTGTTCGGTCATAAATTTTTGTCGATTGAGCAACACTTCGGTCAGCAATTTTGTCTGGATTGGGAATATCTTTCGAAAAATAGATGAAGATGCCAGCTACCGCCAAACTCCCGAGAATAAAAAAGATGAGAAAAAGTTTGAAAGCAAATTTGAAAATTCTTTTTGCCTTCCCTTTTTTGCCCTTCCCTTTTCGAAGTCCAAAAATTCTGGAAAATAGTGACGGCACGATTTTCTTCTGAACAACTCCCCTTTTTACAATTCCTTTCCTCACTACCTTTTTAGTGCGGGATGTTTTTGGCAACCTAAAACCAAGACTCTTTCTTCTGAGAGGTCTTTTTTTTACCACAGGTTTTCTTTCCACTCGATATTTTCTTCTGACAGCCATGGTTAGTAGTTAGTAGTTAGTAGTTAGTAGTTAGTAGTTAGTAGTTAGTAGTTAGTAGTTAGTAGTTAGTAGTTAGTAGTTAGTAGTTAGTAGTTAGTAGTTAGTAGCTAGTAGTTAGTAGTTAGTTAGGAGTTGTTCAGTAGATAGTAGTTAGGAGTTAGTGGTTAGTGGTTAGTAGTTAGTAGTATAAAGCCGTATTTCTACCCAGCTTTAGCTGAGGGTTTTGCGACTTTAGTCGCTCAAATATATAATGATCCGATAATTACATTATAGCGATAATTTGTGGTTTTGAAAAGGAAAAATAATTTAGGAACCTCTATAAAACGCAGTTTTTGTCATTCCCTTGCAGAAGGGAATCCAGGTTTAAGCTCAAAAAATAAATTCTAAAAGTTGATTTTTGAAGTTTATCAGAGCTTCCTTTATAAATTTTATAAAGTTTCCTTGTAAAATAAGCTGGATTGTGATAAGTTGAGAATAGAATTTGTCATTCCCTTACAGAAGGCAATTTGAATTTTATGCAAAAAAATTGAGGATACTTTAATAGCACCTCGTAAAATTTAATTTATTTTTTGGAAAAAGAATATTTTAACTATACATTCTATTCCATTTCGCCAGTTTTTTGGGGTCTTTGGGTCGGGTTGGATTTCTGTTTTTAGAGAATGTCATTTTTCTTTTATGCAATTCTCTTTTATTTAGTTTCTGTGTTTTTTCTGCCTTTGCAATCCTTTCAAAGGTAGCCTTAAAAGTAAATCCAAATCCCGCTGAGACACCACAGTGTGCCTGATGAGTTTTTCCAAGACCTGAAATAATTTCCTGAAGCTGGCATTCTTCGTCTTCGGAAAGATTGAAGTCCCATTCTTCTTTCGGCTCACTGAAATTTATGTGTATTTTTCCGCCACAAACTGTTATATTCGCTTTCCCATTATTAAGCCTTTGTGGAAGCTCTGTACATAAAAATTCATCATTAGTTTCTCCTGCTGCGGATATTTCAAATCCGACAATTTCTTCTCCTTTTTTAAGAGCTTTAAATCTCGTAGTATAACGATCCATAATCGACACCTCCATGTCAATTTATATATTACCAAAACAATACACAATAATTTTATAACTGTCAAGATTATGAACAAAATAATCACAGATCAAGAAAAAATCAAAGCTCTTTTTTCTCACAATGTCGAAGAAGTCATTATCAAAGAAGATTTAGAAAAGAAACTCAATTCTGGTAAACAATTACGAATAAAACTGGGCTGTGATCCATCACGACCTGATTTGCATTTGGGACACTCGGTGGTTCTCCGCAAACTCAAAGAGTTTCAAGATCTTGGTCATCAAGTTGTTTTCATTATTGGCGACTCTACAGGAATGGTTGGCGACCCATCTGGAAAATCGAAAACTCGTCCAGTAATTTCCTCTGAAAAAGTCAAAGAAAATGCCCAAAGCTATTTTGAGCAGGTTGCGAAAATTCTTGATTTGAAAAAAACTGAGATTAGATATAACAGTGAATGGTTTTCAAAAATGAGTTTTGAGGATATTCTAACTCTGACGGGAAGATTTACTGTTGCGCGAATCTTGGAAAGAGACGACTTTTCAAAAAGATTGAAAGGAGGAATTGATATCGGAGTAAACGAAATTATGTACCCGGTTATGCAGGCTTACGATTCTATTATGATTGAAGCAGATGTTGAAATCGGAGGAACTGATCAAAAGTTCAATATGCTCGCTGGTCGAGGTTTACAGAAAAAAATGGGATATCCAGAGCAGAATGTCATCACCTGTCCACTCCTTGTCGGGCTTGATGGTAAAGAAAAGATGAGTAAAAGCCTTGATAATTACATCGGGATTACGGAAAGCCCAGACTCCATGTTTGGAAAAATTATGTCAATTTCCGATGAAATGATTTTCTATTATTTCAAACTTCTTACTGACCTTTCTGAAGTAGAACTACAGGCGATTGAAACTGATTTAAAAGATGCCTCCAATAATCCACGAGATTTGAAAGTCAGGCTTGCCAAAGATATCATCGAAATATATCACAACAAAACTGAAGCTGAAAATGCCGAAGAAGAATTCAACAAAATTTTCCGAGACAAAAACAAACCAACTGACATTGAAAACTGCAAACTGAAAGCAGAAAGCAACAAGCTGGTGGATTTATTAGTTGAGGTTAAACTAGCTGACAGTAAAGGGAGTGCTCGCCGCCTTGTTCAACAAGGTGGTGTAAAAATTGACGATGTTGTGCAAAAAGATTTTGAAATTGAAATTGAAACAAAAGACGGAATGATTGTGCAAGTTGGAAAAAGAAGGTTTGTGAAGATTGTTAAATAAACTACTGAATTGTTGATTCCCCCCTTTCGGCAGTAATACCGGAAATATCAAAATACTATTTCAACCAGAAGTGAATTACAACAAGACAAGGACTCTTTCCGCACTATGATACTATGTAGTCTCATAGTGTTGTAAATATATGATAAATCTTTGTTGGCTTCATTTTCCTGAGTGGAGCCTCGTGCAAAAAACCTCTCGTTGGCTCAAGTCTCCTGACTGGAGCCTAGTGTGCCAAACATCTTGCGTTGGCTCCATTCTCGGCAGTGGTGCCTAGTGTGCCAAACATAAAACACAACCATGCCAACACCGAGGATACACAAGGAAGATAAAAACCAATTTCATTTTCTCACTTTTACAACAATCGAATGGATTGATATTTTCACTAAGCCAGAATATTTCATTATAATAATAGATACTTTCAAATATTGTCAGAAAAATCAAGGCTTGCTTTTGTATGGATTTATAATTATGACCAATCATGTTCATTGTTTGATATCTGCAAAAGAAGATTATTCTCTGGAAGATATAGTCGCATCGTTTAAAAAATTTACTACTTCTCAAATAAAGAAAGAACTGGCTAAGGATAATCGCAAATATATTTTAGGCTTGATTGAAAATTCTTTTTCGAAAAAAACTGAAAACAGTTTTCAAATTTGGCAAAGAGAAAATTATCCCGAATTAATTGAATCTGAGAATTTTTTTCTCCAAGAGATGGAATACATTTATAATAATCCCGTTAAAAAAGACTATGTCTCAAAACCAGAAGATTGGGTATATTCGTCTGCAAGAAATTATTTGTTAGATGATAGTTCCATAATTATTGTAGATAGAATTATTTGATATATTTTTTTGTGTAAAAATGTTAACTAGATGCACTTCACAAAAGGCTCCACTCAGGAGAATGAAGCCAACAAATGAGACAGTAAAAAATCACGGGCTTGTCGATTTGAATATAAATTAGAAGAAAGATAACAAAAATTCTGATCCGCCTCGGGCGGAGAGAGTGAAGCCAACGACCTTATAATATTAATTCAACCAGATACGAAATAATGTAACAATTCTTCTAGCACTATGATACTACATAGTATCATAGTGACATAAACAAAAGATAAATATCACAGAATGTCAAAAATAATATCACTCCTAAATGAAATAGTTGAGCTTTGCGAAACTAACAATATCAAATATTGGATTGTTGGTGGTTTGGCAGTTGATGCGAAAAGGGGTCGTATTTCAAGAACTCATGGAGACATCGACATTTGTTTTCACAGCTCTCATCAAAACAAAGCAATAAAAATATTCTTTAATAATAATTTCACAATCACCAAGTAAGGTCTAAAATATGTTTTTTATAAAAATGACATCAAGATTGATGTGTTCATACTTTTTGATAAAAACAATTATTACAGAAGGAAGAGAGAATGGTTTGAGGCAGAGTTTCCAAAAAAAATATTTGACGCTTTTCAAATTGGTAAAATCGATAATCTAAATTTCAAAATTCCCTCCAATGAAGGTTTGAAATACTACGGAAGTAAATCGGAACATAAAAAAGATAAACTTTATACCGAGAAACTATCAATTAATAACAAATTGTATTCAAAGATTATTTACAAGGAATTTGCAAACTACAAACAATCTATCAAAAATGTTGAAATCAAAACAATCTCTGTGGTTAATGCAAAAGTTGTTGAATCTAAAATTGAAAGATAATCATAATATAACGACTCTTTTATCACTATGATACTACATAGTATCATAGTGATAAACGGAAGCTAAATCTCAATTGACTCCAGTGTATTAGTTCAACTCTCCCGACTGGAGCCAACGAATGAGAATTAAAAATAAACTTTTAATATACTACTATGGAATTTCAAGAATTATTACGTTTTATTAAATTTGAAAGAGAAAGACTTGCTGAGGCAACTGGGAAATATGAAGACGAAGAGAAAGAAATTTTTGCGCGCACTGTCAAGATTGGAGAAGAATTTGGCGAGCTCTGCCAGGAGATTTTGTTTCATACCAATCTGCAAGGAAAGCACAAAACTGCTAAGTTCGACGAGAACAATCTCTCCGCAGAATTTGCCGATGTAATTTTCACAACTCTTCTTCTGGCAGAAGATATGAATGTCGATATCGAAAAGGCATTGGAAGACAAAATCAAAAAAATTAATAACAGGTATAAGAAGTAATTGATTCTCATTCCCAAAATCTAAAAATCCGCTATAGCGGATTTTTTCGTTTATTTCAAAACATTTCTTTATTATATATGACAATATTTCTATACATAGCAACTAAAGTAACGCAGCGCCGATAAGCATTGCTTCGTCTCCTAAGCTTGATATTTCAATTTTTGTTTTTCTGCCAGGGATTAAAGTCTGTTGAAGAGCTCTTTTTTTTGCCAAATCGATAATTTCTTTTTGTTTTGAAACGCTTCCGCTGATAATAATAGCTTCTGGATTGACTGTGTTTATAATATTCGAAAAGCCAATCGACAAATATTCTGAGGTTTTTTGGATTACTTTCATATCTTTTTTTATACCGTTCTCTGAGTCCAAGGCGATTTCTTTTGCTTTCTTGTCTTTCCCAAAAAGTTCGAAATACATTTTTTCTATGGCTTTTCCAGAAGCATATTGTTCCCAACATCCACTTTTTCCACACTCACATTTTTTGCCTCCCGCAATAATCGTCATATGTCCGAACTCTCCAGCAATGTTATTCACACCATGATATATCTTTCCATCTATTTGAATGGCTCCGCCAATTCCCGTTCCGATTGTCAAAAAAACTACATCTTCATATTTCTTGGCTTTGCCAAAGTTTCTTTCTGCCAACGCAAAACATTTGACGTCATTTTCAATCTCAATATCTTCCTTAATCTTTCCTTGAATAATTCTTTTGATATTTCCATTTTCCAAATATTTGATATTCGGAGAAAAGATGACCAGCCCTTTTTTGCTATCAACTTGTCCAGCGATTCCAATTCTGATTTTCTCGAATCCCCCATTTTTTTTCTGATTCATCGCAGTTTCAACTATATAGTTGAGAAGATCTTTTTTGTTCTGTGGTGTTGAAATTTTTTGATAATCAAAAAGTTGATATCCTTCCGTAGAAAGATCAACAATCCCACTGGCAATTTTTGTCCCCCCAATATCAAATGCAAGAATTTTCTCTGATTTGCTCATGTTTGTTTTCTTATCTTGTTTATCTTATGTTTATATTATAGCACCATTTAAAAAAAATAAAAACGGAGATTATATCCGTTTAATGCTCTATACCATATTTACGAAAATTATACAGTTTTAATATAGTAGATATTATGGCGTAGACACTTGCTACAAGAAAGAAAAGAGTTATAGTATTAATATCACTACCATATTCTGTTTTTAGAAAGATATATGCTTCTGGAATCAATGTTATAACCCCAATCAACAAAACTTTCCATGCTTTTATCTTAATGTGAAATAATTTTCCAATATAGCTTTTATCTTTCTCTGTCAAATTTATCATCCTCCTTCTCTTGTAATATAGGATTATCTGAATATTGCAATACTTACTATCGAGGTTGAACCTCCTTAATTTAAATCTTATAAATATCTTCTGTAATAAGCTCGTAATATTTTCTGATAATTCTTCTGATTCCAACTGCAGACCAAAGCTGAACCTCACTCCCTTGATTCTTGTTGCCCAACATATCATAGAAAGGGATTGCTTGGCCGTCAATATCAACATAAACCTCCGGCACAGAATTCATTTGTTCCACTGCTCCCAAGGTGTCTTCGGAGATTTGAATAATCGTTTTTTTGATCAATCGCTGAGAACTAACAGGCCACTCTTCAATAATGGCATGCTTGAGATGTTTGCTGAGACCCAAAACTACAAAAGCGGTTTGCTTAATCCAAATTACCAATCCGTGATACTCCTGCTTTGTATAAAAATATTTGCTTTTACTTGCCACGAGATTAGGACCTGACTTTGTATAAAAATAATCAGAATCCAATAGTCGCTTGCAAAAGCTTATAACATCTTCTTCGCTTCCGTCCAAGTATGTATAAAGATAGGATTCATCGAGATGATTCACTTCCATTTTCGCATATTTCTGCGAGCCATTATCTTTTTTTCCGTTTCCATAAAGAGCAAGAGCATAAGCTGTGCTTCCATCCTTGTTTTTGAATTTATATTCCTCTTTTTTATTTTGCCACTTTTGACATATTTCTTTAATATTTTGTAATTCCTTTTTTCCAAATCCAAGTTTGACATAATTATTTCTAATCTCCTCCAAGGCCTTTGGATAGAAAACGGCATTGACATCAAACGGCGCGATGAGATCATCAAGTCGTCGAAAAGCATCTCCACTATCCCTCCAATTTCCAGTGTCGTGATTTTTTTTGAAAGTTATATATTCTCTCTTTTTGGCTTGACCCAAAACAAATTTGGCTACTAAGTACATCTTCTTCCGATTGCTCGCTTTCAGCCAAAAGTTTTCTGGAAGAAAATCTATACCCATCAGATATTTTGGCTCAATGTCAATCATATGACGATCAAAAACATCCTTCCCTGATATTTCATATTCATATTTGAATTCTCCAACAACGTCTTCGTGCCAGCCCACACCGTTGGAATTGACATTTTTCAAACTTTTTTCGTACATATAACTTCGTACCTCTGCCGTAAAATCATGCTGCCCAATGTCAGCTGCTTCCATCCAATCTCGCGGAAAAACCGTACCAAAACGATCACCAGATGTCTTCTCCCATTCCAAGAGGTGCTTGATTTCAATTTCAGTTTGATCCCATACTTTTTCAATGAAATCCTTTTTTTTATCTTGAAAAACACTAAAATCAAAATAGTTTTTGTCGATTGAACTAATTTTCTTAAATTTATGGCAATTTATTTCATTTGTATTTGCCTTCAAAACTAGCGGAATACTTTCTAGCTTAGTTGAAATCTCAAATCCCATAAAAGGGTGCTTGATTTTCTTAATCTGAACCTCGGAACCGAATTCAAAAATTGTTTGATAATATTTCTTACCATATGTTCGCTTGAATTTTAAGTGAATTTTTCCATCTTTTTTTGTTTTTGTTACTAATTGAGGAACAAGGCGATCATAAACTTCTTCTCTAATTTGCAGAAAAGTTTTCGAATCAACAACATCCCTCACAGTTCTCATATCATCCATGGCAGGATAGTATAAATTTATTTTATTCGTATTAAATTGCGCTTTGATTAAAAGTACATCATCCACGCTTTCAATTGAATCAATTGTAATTTTATGCCGTGGAATATCAATTAATCCACAATAAAGATGATTATTCGGACCAATAATTCGAAATTGCTCGTAGGCATCAAAATCTATATAATATCCGCCCACAATCCAAAGATTTTTGTTTATTTTCATATTTTCCTTATAATAAAACTTATAACTGTATTATAGCATTAAACTTTATTTCTGATAACAGAAAACCACATAGCACAAGGACAGTCCTTTTGGGATTTTTATCAATAATTTTCATCATACATAATTTCTCCTGCTAATTTTATAAACTCGCCGAAGGACTGTCCTTAGCTGATATCCGATAATGTTTCTCCCAGTGACTACTCCAGATGTTTTCGATGATATCGAGAAACATTTTTTCCGCTTTTGTTCTTTTCTTGGTATCTAATTTTTCCAAAGACCGAATCGCTCTGACCAAATTCAAAGCACCAGATTCAATCATATCAGGATTCCAAACAATATCTTTCCAAATGAAAGATTTTTTCTCGCTGGCCGACCAAAAAGTACAGCTCGTCAATCCCCGGCTAACCAAGGCACAAGCAATTTCATAATTTTGATCATTTTGATTTTCTTCGATAGTCTTGATTGCGAAATTGGCCAGGTCCCAAAGAAGCTTGTGTAGTATATTTTCAGAATCATTCCAAAAGGAATATGGCTTATTGTTTTTCAAATCTTCTTCCGAAGACTCCCAGCAAGAATCAACTGGATTAATTTTTTCAAAAGTTTCAAATTGAGAAATATAATCAGAAATCTTCAATCTCTTGATATTTTCATTGGCGAAATTTTCTTCAATATGTCTTTCCATATCCCAATGATGGTGCCCATAAAGTTCGCCATCAGTTGCCGTGATAATTATTTTATTTTGACTACCAGTTGAAATTTTGTTTATACTTTCAGGGACAAAAGAATTGGAAACTTCTCGATTACGAAAAATAACTTTCAATTTCAAACTTTCAATTTCATAGACTTTCTCAAAGTCAACTGAACCTAATCTACCGTTAAAAGAAATTTCATCCAAAATAATCCACTCAAACCCCATTTCTTGCACGACTTCAGCAACTTCTAGGGAATAAGACATTTCCGGAAGATAAAATCCTTTGGGCTGGAATACATCCCCAAATAATCTTTGGGAAATTTTGTTATTCAAATCAATTTGTCTTTTAATTTCGTTTTTATTTAAAAGTGGTAGAATCGGATGAAACATTGCGCTGGAAACAAGCTCAATCTTTCCCTCACCAGCTGCCTTTTTCAGCCCCTCAATGACATCCATTTTTTGATAAAATTCCAATTGTTCCAAAAGAGAGCCTGAGACATTCAGAGTAAAATTTACCTCATCATATAAATTCAAAATTCTCACAATCCTGCGATAACTTTCATCAACAACTTTTCCAAAAACAAATCCGTTTTGGTGCGGCGGTTGATATAAGTGCAAAAAATTTATCCAAGTAATCATAGTTTTGAATTATTTTTTTATATAACCTAATTCCTTCGAAGCAAAAATAAACATCGCATGACTCCAGCACAAAGGAGAAACCGCTTTTTGGATATCATTTGTGAAAATTTGTTCAGGGATAAAATCGTCTCCAATATTATCAATAACTTTCTGATAATATTTTTCTGCCTCCTCTTTTCTTCCTATTTTGCAAAGAACGATGCTCATCCAAAAATTAAGTAACGGCCAATAGCCTGCTCCTTTTTTTCGATGTTGCGTTTCATACATCCAACCATCATATTCATCATTTTCATATCGATAGACTCCATAATCTTTGACAATCTTTTCTTCAATCTTTTCAATTGTCTTTTTGGCCAATTTGCTCTGGGGGTCAATTATTTCAAAAGGCCAGATCAAGCCGAGAGCACTAGCGTCAATTCTTTGGTCGTTCAATTTTCCAAAAGCTCTTGTCACATAACCATTCCTCTCAATTTCATCTAATAAAATTTTTCTCATTTGCAAAGAAACATTTTGATAATTTTCATTTGGGAATAATCTATCAGCCGACAATAATCCAGCAACGCAGGCAGCAAGTGAATATGAAAAATTATCTTGCAAATCCGGAAAGGTCAATCTCTCTTCCCAAAGATCATTCGTAATTAGCTCAAAGTGATTTTCCTGCCAATTCTTACACAAAGCATTAGCTGAACCAATAATTAAGTCTTTATATTTTTTCACGCCTTCGAAGTCGTTCTCAAAATGTTTACAAATAGAAAAAATAACCAAACCTGTTTGATCGGGCTGAAATCTTTTCCTTGCTTTCAAACCATTGGGAAAATATTTTTCATAAAACAGTCCCGTCTCGATTCTTCCTTCTGCCCGATTCAAAAGCCAATCAAAATAGCTCTCTTGAATGTTTTTAATTCCAATTATGTCAGCTGCCATACAACTGAAAGCTCCGTCTCTAGGCCAAACATAAAAATAATTTTTCGCCTCTTTCGAATAATATTCTTTTGATAAATTGGCAGCCACAATTGCACCATTATCCAAAGCACAATCCAAAATAACTCTTTTGCTTGATTCTAAAAGTTTTTGAATTTTATCTGACATAGATATCAATTAATATTTAAATTATATTTTTTGTCCATTTATTTCCCCCTGACAAGGGGGATTAAGGGGGTTTTGAATACGGGCAGAATGATAATTAAAATATAACGAAAAAGACTTTCTATTCCCCTTTCTAACAGATATCTTTCGAAGCTACAAACCCCTCCCAACCTCCCCTTATCATGGGAGGAGCCAATAATTGAAACTTATATGTTCTTTAGATATGAAACTACTTCTCCCCTATCCATTTCAAAATATCATCAACCAAACTATCATCGGGCAACACATTGGTTTCCAGAACCAAATATGGCAGCTTTGTTTTTTTAATTTCCTCAAGATATTTTCTTTGTTGGGCAATATACCAAGATGGACTTTGTAAAATTCTTTCATAGTGAGGGTATATATTTAGTCTATCTTGAATTCTTTTTCCTAGCAATTTTTCATCCTCGGCGAAGGTAATGAGAATAATCTTGAAATTTAAAGCAAGCAACTCTTCTTCAACTTTTTGATAATCAACTTTTTGATTTTGATGGATCTGATTATAGACAATATCAGAAAGATGTAATTTTTCAATAATCAGATTTTTTTCTTTGAGTTCCTTGAAAATATTGAGATAGTTTTCGATGACAACTTTCCCGTGTTTAGTTCCATAAACTCCAATATCGCAGTTAAACCAGTGACATCCATCCAGAGTCACCCCACTTTGATTATATTTCGGTTCCAAATAGTCATAGACCTGAGACATCAGCCAACTTTTCCCAGTCAGCTCCGCCCCTTCAAAAATTAAATGTTGTGGCATGTTGAAAATATTAAATATAATAATTTTATTCAGCAAATTTGAAACTAGAGATAATCTCATTAAACATCTCATTAGATTCTTGCAACATAATTACTCCCTCGACACTGGAATATCTCTCTGGATTAAAAATAAGTTCCGCAATATGCTGTCTTCGAACGAATAAGGTTTTCTCGCTATCAACTGTGAAATAAAATGCATCATTTCCACACCCCTCAAAAGCATGGCTAATGCGATATCCACCAAATTGAGCAATTTTTATTTCATCTATATACCCATCTTCAGTTTTTAACAAATCATCATCAATATATTTTGTGATATATTCACCTTCCTCTTCTCTAATCGCATTAATAATGCTAAGATTTTTGATTTCAATATCAATATTAAAATCAACTAATTCTCTTAAGACTGGCAAAGCACTTTCTTGACCAAAGTCACAAGAATTTTCATGTTCAAAGGGGATTGAATGCTTGACGGTTATACTTCCGTCATCTGAAATATCAAGCCTGCTGTCATATTGAAATTCAAAACCAAATTCTTCGCTTTGATAAGTTTTTAATCCATCAGGTTCTTTTTCACTTTCTATAAACTTAAATGTAGAAAGAATTTGTTCAATCATTTCATCATCCTTAATTGTAGATAGCTTGATGCGATAAAGATGTTCATTCCCTTGGAAATAATAAAATGTCCCGCCACCAAGACCATAAACTTCTGAAGAATATATCCTTATCCCTGCAGTTTCAAAAGACTTTGGTTCTCCAAGATATTGATTATCAAAATTCGAATATTTGTCTAAATAATCTTTAATACCAGACAGCTCATAATTCTTTTTGTTATTATCACTCAAGAATTTTTCTACGCTCTGAAATATTTCGATTTCCATTAAGTTAGGTTCATCTCCACGATCAAGCTTTGCTTCTTTGCTCTCGGGGTCTATGTCCGTAAAATATATCATTTCAAAAATATCACGCTCATAAGGAAACCAGCTACTCGGATGTTTAAATTCTATCCCATATTCCTCATTTCGATATTCCTTCCAGTTGCTCATCTTTTCGTCTTTGCTTATAAACCTCAAAGTAGAAAGAATTTCCTTAAACAAATCCAGATCACTTTTATTTTTTTCGTAGCCTGTTGCATTGTCTGGACTAATTTGAGCTGTTAATAGAAAACCTTGATTTGCTTCGTTAGGATTTTTGACATAGACGAGATAGTAACCCCACGGAGGATCTCCGAAAAATATTCCTATAACTTCAGTGTTTAGTAATTGCTTAATTTTTTCTAGTTCTAACTTCTCAGAAGCAAGTTTAGTAGTTTCGTCATCTTTCGTCTTGTCTGCTACCTCCGCAAAATCTTCAACATTTTCTATAGACATTAGAAATGAATACGGCTCATCTTCAAACTTTCCACTATCACTTAAAGTAATCACGCTTTTTGTTTCATTCCAAACAGATGAATGATTTTCTTCGATATAAAAGTTTTCAGGATATTTGATTTCAAAACTATACTTCTCGCTTTGATACAAATTCCAATTAGCGGTATTAGAAAAATCCTTTTCACGAATTTTTACTAATTCACTTCCTTTCAGTTCGTATTCAAAAACTTTTCTCAAAGTCGGGCAACAACTTCCGTCCCTTGATCCATGTATAATCATATCAAGAATTATTTTTCCTTCATTCACTTCTAAAGAATTAATTATAACTCTATCCCCCAAGTCCAATGATGCAGTTTGCAATAATTTTTCATTTTCATTCAAGACAATAGTGAGTTGATAAAAATGACCAGATCCACCTGATCTCTGATCAATTATAACTACAGCATCCTTCATCTTATCATTATTTAAATCATCAATAATAACATGCTCATCATAGATTCCAACATAATTTTCCGAGGCGCTATCAGAAAATTTTTCGACATAAGAGCCATTTACAAGTTTATATTTTTTATTACCAGAACCAAAGCTATATTCAAAATTCTTTATTTTTTCTATAGTCAAATAATCAATTACATCACTCTCTGAAATTTTACCTTCTTTTTCTTCAATGACATTAGTCGACTTATTTTTTATCAAAAGGACTAGACTAATCAAGATTAAAAAAAATAAAATAATTGTTATCACAATTCTCAATTTTGATATATTATGTAATTTTTGTTTTTCCATAACTTTTTATTATTGGTTTATTCTTCGAAAGAATGTTCTTAATAAATCTCTAACAAACTAATATATTTACACTTCGTGAATTTATTTTTTTCCTTAAATCCTGGATTCCCGATTTCTCGGGAATATATGACATATATCCCGTAGGGGCGTAATGCTTACGCCCTCGTTCCATTACACGCTTATGTTGAAAACACATTCTCTGTGTATGCAGGACGAATGCAATTCGTCCCTACGAAATATGACAAATTTGAGTTTTTAGAAATTTATTAACAGCTCCCAGAAGGACAGTCCTTTGAGACAATTTCACAAAAGTATCCTATAGCGAAATTTTTCCTGCTAATTTCGTAAACTCGCAAAAGGACTGTCTTTTTTTATGTCATACAACTGAGTGTTCCCGTAAGAGACATTATATAATGTCGCTTGCTTGCGGGAGAATATTGAAATTCCTATGCTTAAATTTACTTCTTAAAACTCTTTATCGCCTTTTCATAAATCCTCTCATACTTATCAACCATTTTTTCAACTGAAAAATATTTCTCAACTCTTTCTCTACAAAGATTTCTATCAATCGAATCAATTTTCTTAATCGCCTTTGCCATTTCAGAAACATCTTCAACGACAAACCCTGTTTTCCCATTTTTCACAATTTCAGGAACAGCAGCCCGATTAAAACCAATTACTGGAGTTCCGCAAGCCATCGCCTCTGTCATAATTAAACCAAATGGCTCTTCCCACTGGATGGGAACGAGAATTGCTTTGGCACCTCCCAAGAGCCTGTTTCTTTGAGCTGGATTTACAACTCCTACATATTCAACTTCTCCCATTTTCAAATAGGGATTAATTTTCTTTGCAAAATACTCTTCGCAATGTTTATAGCTTCCTGCCAATTTCAGTTTAACTTTCGCTCTTCGGGCAGCTTGCACAGCAAGATGAGCCCCTTTGTCGGGAGTGATATATCCCAGATACAAGAAATAATCTTGAGCTTTCTTTTGAAATTTGAATTTTTTGATGTCGATACCATTATGGACAACAAAACCGTTGTCGCTTAGTGAAGCATTGTTTTTTTGACTTTCACTGACAAAAACATGCTGTCCTTTTCTATATCTTCTCAATCTATCTTGATTATATTTATCAGCCAGTTTTTTACTTAATCTTGATTTTTTGTCAGTTTTATAAATTGGACTATGCACCGTTTCGATTATTGGAGTCTTGATTAATTGTGCAAAATTGAAAGCAACTGAGCCAATATGCGTATGTATCACATCAAACTCCTCGGCCATCTCAGCTGCCTTTGTCATTCCAGCCAGAGAATAATTGGTAGCATTCCAACCGAACAGACTTTTTTGAGCAGCAGAATATGGCAAAACATCAATAAGCCTGGCACTTGTTTTCGAATCCTTTGTTCCAAACAAAGTCACCTCATGACCTCTTTTGACAAGTTCTTCGGTTAAATAATACACCATATATTCAAGTCCATTTTTCCCTTTGGGAGGAATACTTTCCTGTAGAGAAACAACTTGTGCAATTCGAAGTTTTTTCATTTATTTTTTATATACTATTTATTATCTTATTCAAAATTGGAACATCATTTATAGACTGAATGAAATTTGAAAGAATTGTAATTACTATCACCGCGATTACTGTTGCTCCAATAGCACTACCAAAACCGAACAAAGCACCCTTCAATAATAAATAATATAAAGAATTAGTTCTTTTCATAATCACATTTAGCTCTTTGATGTTTTCATTGAGCTCTTCAAATTTTTTCTCCATAAGTTTTATTTATTTTTATTATGATTTAACGCATCTAAGGACTGTCCTTTTGGACCAGATAATAAGATCTTATCTAACAAAATATTTTCTGCTTATTCTATAAATTCGCCAAAGGACTGTCCTTAATTATTTCCTGCTTAAACAATTTAGCAATTTAACAGTTTGGCAATTTAGCAATTTAGCAATATGTTTATTTATTCAATACCTTCTCATAGACCTTCTCATAACCATCAACCATTTTTTCAATTGTAAAATTTTCCTCGACATGTTTTCTGCAATCCTCTCTTTTAATTTTGTCTATGTTTTTAATTGCGTCCATCATCTCTTTTTCGTAATCGACAACAAAACCTGTTTTTCCGTCTTTAACAACTTCAGAAACCGAGCCCCTATTAAAAGCAATCACCGGGGTTCCGCAAGCCATGGCTTCTGCCATCACAAGACCGAAAGGTTCTTCCCAGCGAATTGGAAACAGCAACGCTTTGGCATTTGCAAGATATTTGATTTTTTGATTTTCAGAAACTTCGCCAACATATTTGATATTTTTACCGTCAATTTTTGATTTTATACCAGCAAAATATTCTTCGTCAGATTTACAAGTCACATTACCAGCAATGATTAATTTTTGTTTTGTTTTTCTGGCAACCTCAACTGCCTCGGCTAATCCTTTTCCGTAGTGAATTCGTCCTAACCAAAACAAATAATCTTTGGGTCTTGGATTAAATTTAAATTTCTCAACATCAATTCCATTATAGATATTATCAACGAAATTAAATTTTATATCTGAGTGCGTTCTCTGATTTAAACTAATACTAACAAAATTTGTTTTCTGGGAAAAATATTTATAAGTGATATATTCATCAGATTCTTTTGACTTTGGAGATGGCAAGACATTGTGCAAAGTTGTCACAACCGGAGTCTTTGAGCCTTCTGTAAAAAACATCGCATTGTCTCCGGCATGATTATGAATGACATCAAATTGATTGGCTAATCGAAACGCATTAGAACAATTGATCAAATTTTGCGAACGATGAAACCAGTCCACCTTCGTTTCAAAAAGTGACTTGGGAAAAACTGACTGAAGTTTTGCATTTGTCTTGGAATTACCACTCGCAAAAAGCGTGACACTGTGACCCCTTCTGACGAGTTCATTTGTAATTTTTTCCATCATAATTTCAATCCCCCCATATTTCTTCGGAGGCACCGGCTCCCACAGAGGAGCAATTTGTGCAATGCGCAATTTTTTCATTTGGATTTGGATTTATTTTTTATTCGCTAAATTATATATCATTTCACCAACAATATCACTACTCTTTATCGCTCCGAAATGTCTTGAGTCTGCACTTTTGGATAAGTTGTCTCCTAAAACAAAATATTCATCATCACTCAGTATAATTACTTTGTCAGGAGTAACATCTTGAAAAATATAATCTTCTCTTAATTCGATATCATTGATAAATACTTTTCCATTTTTGATTTCCATTTTTTCGTTTGGCAATGCAATGATTCTCTTTACAAGAGAACCTAATTTTGCGTTATGGAACACCACAATGTCCCCTCTCTGATATGATTTGCTATATTTATCTATAATCAAATAATCATCTTGTTTCAGAGTCGGATTCATACTTCCTCCGTTCACAATAAATGGTTCGAAAATTAATCCTCTCATGAAAAACACCATCACTAAGCTCAAAATAACATATGCTATTGAAAACGATATATATATTTTGAGAGATTTTTTCCAATCGTTCTTGTAATATTTTTTCAGAAAATAATGAAATAACAAAAATTCAAGAATTACATATAAAAAGCTTATCTTAATAATCCCCAATAACAAAATTAAGACTGAGCCAGTTGCCACTAGATATAATAATATTAAAGAAGACTTTTTATAAGTTACATTTTCTAGCTTAAAATATTTTGACAACCAAAAAAGAATTTTTACTATCGCCAAAATAAAAACTATTAGGGAAGCTATAACTACTGCGATTATAACAATCATATTATTTATATTTATTAATTAATATTTTCAAAATCATTCCAAATCTCCACTCTCCAAAATTTCAAATCCGCTAAGTACTGCTTCGCAAAAGAAATCTTCCAGCTGACTATAATCTTTTTTTGTTTGAGCTTTCAAGAGATATGTATAATAAAGCCTTTTTTGTTCTTGGTGAATTATTGCAGGGGCAAGGTTATTTTTCAAAAGCATCGCACTCAAAAGCAAGCGACCAATTCGACCATTTCCATCCGAAAATGGATGAATTTGTTCGAACTGACTATGAGTCCTAACAGCTAAATTAATAATATCTTTTGTTGTTTTCTTGGCTTCGACAATCACGCTTGGCATCAGTTTCGGAATTTTCAGATAATTTGCAACAGGCAAATTCACGCCAACAATTCTCACAGTATGGTTTCGATATAATCCAGCATCTGGAAGAATACCGTTCATAAGAATACTATGAAGCTTCAAAACAAATTTTTCATTGATTGCTCCGCCTTTAACAATATAATCGAATAAATAATTTAATGCCGTCTGATGATTCTTCGCTTCCAAGTGTTCGGTTAAACTTTTGTTAGGAAAAGCGACATTGTCAAAAAGAATGGCAGCTGTATCTGGTTCTGTCAGAGTGCTTCCTTCAATACTATTACTATGATAAGTAAGTTTCAAAATAAACTGATCGCGAACATCTGGATAATTCAAAATGTCAGCACCAATGTTTTTATAATTTTTTGATTTTTGAAATATAATCTGTTTTTTTGCCTTGAGCACATCAGCCGGAATTATTCTTTGTCCAGTCACTTCAAAAAAAAGCTCATCGATAGCTTTTTGCATTTTTGGCCTCGGGATTGATTTTTCCGTCCACCAACCACTGAAAGCGACATGAGACACGCCAAATTTTTCAGCCAATTTAGTTTGACTAAGATTTAGCATTTTTTGAATAATTTCCAATTTTTGACGGATAGTCATCACTTTTATGCTGTTAACTCTTTATAAACCCATACTACCAAACTTTATAAAGTTAGTCAATATCAGCAAACTTTATAAAGTTCTAAACCTCCCTCAATCCCTCAAACCCATCCAATGCAGTTTTGATAATTTTCAATGAAATATCAATCACGCCCTTTTTATGTTCTTTCTTGCAAGCCCTTGAATTCCATCTAATTTCTGCCAATGATTGTTCGATGGCGACAATACGAAAGATTTCCTTAAAACTTTCTTTTTCTGCAACTGGTAAACTATCTAAAAAATCAGCCAACAATTTTCCTCTCCACTTTTTATATCTCCAAGTCTGTACCCAAAGATGCGCCAAGTCGGCAGCGATGTTATCAATGCGCACTGATTCCCAATCAGATAAATATGCCTTGCCGTTTTCGGCGATAATGTGATTGGCCATAGTGAAATCTCCATGTGCCACAACCAGATTCTCATCTAGCTTTTCTTTATTTTTTTCTAATAATATAAAAATTTCCGCAAAGTTAATTTTCCCTTTGCCGACTTTTTCTTTTTCATAATATGAGACCGTATTTTGATAGTCTTCAAATCCTCTTTTTTTGATATATTTGATTACCCCATTTTTCTCCGCCTCTTTTTGAAAGACTTTAGAAACACTTTGCAAATTTCTTAAATTCTCAACCACATTTTTAATATATATATCCTGCTGATGTTTTCTCGGCATATCATAAAAATCACCCAAGAGATCTCCTTCAATATAACAATGAGTATACCATTCTGGTATAGTCTTGATCGATCCATCAATATATTTTGTGAAATTAACCTTCTTGTTAATTTCCTTGTTCTCAGTCATAATCCTGGTAATTTCCATTTCTTTTTCAAGCCCATAGACACTGCTGTTGTCGTCTGCAATCCGAACCTTGAGAAATACTTTTTGACCATCCTTTAAAACGCTATGTGCATAATATCTCTTTTCTTTTTTCACAAAAGAGTTTACTGATTTCGTAATAACAAAACCTTGCCCTGTTGCCAATAATTGAATTTTTTTATTGATATCATCTATTGTTTTATACATAAATTTTTTTTCTCTTTTATGGTTTAAAGCTTTCTTGTAAAGCAACACATATTTTTTGGCAGGAATCTCCCATGAAAAAGATTTTTTCATACCACTTTTCACAATCTCTTGCCACTGATTCTTGTATTTATAATTTTCCAAAGCTCTAACGATTGCAACTAGCAAGTTTTTCGAATCATATGTTTTGAAAACAAAACCATTTCCTTTCCCAGTTCGAGGGTTATAATTGGTGATTGTGTCAGAGAGACCTCCTGTTTCTCTGACGATTGGGATTGAACCATATCGCAAAGAAATCATTTGTCCAAGTCCGCATGGCTCGAATCGAGACGGCATCAAGAACATATCAGAACCAGCATAAACACCTGTTATTTTTTTTGTTTCAAATTTCAAATGAACAGCAAATTTTTTGGGATTTTTTTTGCTCAATAACCGAAATTTTTTTCGATATTGCGGATCAGCACTTCCAACAATAATCAACTGCATTTTCAATCTTGCTAGGGCTTCAGCTATTTCCAAAATCAAATCAAAACCTTTTTGTTCTGTTACTCTTGTTGCCATGGCAATCACCGGGGTATCTTCATCAACTTCTAATTTGAAATCCTTCTGTAACTGTTTTTTATTAATCGCTTTTTTCTCAAGATGATATTCATCATAATTTGCTTTCAGCCCTGGATCCGTTTGCGGATTATATTCTTTATAATCAATTCCATTAATGATTCCGTAAAATTTCTTGTCGTTATATTTTATCTGCAAAATATCATGCAGTTCCTGTCCAAATTTTTTTTGCATAATTTCCTCTGCATATTGCTCGCTAACCGTATTGACAATGTCTGCACAGATTATTCCTCTCTTTGAAAAATTTATTAGATCAATTTTTTCTTTTTTATGAAAATTATCGATTTCGCTCATCCCGTCATCTCTGCTCTTCTCATCTATCGTCCACCAATCTTTACCCATTTGAAATGTTAAATTATGAATCGTAAAAAGAGTTCTCGTTTTTTTGAAAAGATCCTCTTTCAGGAATTCTGTTTTCAAGAGATAGGGAATCATACCAGTTTGCCAATCATTACAGTGAATGATATCCGGAACCCAACCATCTTCCATATTTCTAATCGCCTCAAAAACCGCAAAACAAAAGAATAAAAATCGTTGATTTTCATCTTCATACCCATAAACTTTGTTTCGACCACCAAAATATTTATATTTGTCTATGAAATAAACCGGTAAAACATTGTCGAGAGTTCCCTTTTTTATTCGAAAATTAAATTTATTACTGTCATCAATTTTGACCTTTAAATCGTCCTTTATTAATTTTATATCATGCTTTTCTTCATCAATAACTCCGTGACGAGGCATGATAATTCTGACCTCATGTCCCATTTTTGAAAGTGCTTTTGGCAAGGACCGCGAAACATCACCAAGCCCGCCCGCTTTTGAAAAAGGAGGCAAGTCGGTTGTGACAAAAAGTATTTTGAGAGGCTTTGGCATAAATTTGTTTATTATTGTATCTCAGAATAAACTATTGAGAGTGTATAGATTGAATTTAACAACACATTAAAGGACAGTCCTTTTGCGATTTTCTGAAAATATATGAGAAAAATATTATCAAAAAGTGTTTTTGAAATAGACTCTTCAAAGGACTGTCCTTGTTTTGTCTTAATATAGCGAAGCATTCCCGTAAGCGACATTATATAATGTCGCTTACTCTCGGGCGAATATTGAAATTTATACAATAAAATAACTAGACAATCCACGTCTAATTACATTATAGCTTAAATATGACAATTGAGAAATAAATCAGCCTTCAATAAATAACATTATATATTTTGATAATTTTATTCACCAATTGTCTCCGGAAATAATATATCAATAATTTCCTTGGCGACATCTCGAGGTTTCCCTATGGATGGATAATGATGCATTCTTAATCCGGGGGATGAATTTATCTCTAAGATTATATAACTATTTTTGGTCGGTTTTTCTGAAATTTCTTTATTTGTTAGTAAGTCTATACCTCCATAAGCAAGACCAGGAATTGCACAAATTGCTCGCACAGCAATCTTTTTGAGCTCAGGATGAATTTGATCAGTTACATCAACACTTTCTCCACCAGTTGAAAGATTGGCATTTTTTCGAAGGTAAATTTTTTCGTCTTTTTGCGGAATATAATTTAAATCTATTTTTTGCTCCAACAAATTTTGTTTCACGCTACTATCTATTTTTATCTTTGTGAGTGGTGAATCGTGACCAACTCCCCTTCTTGCATCTCTATTTTTTATTTTCACAAGTTCCTTGATATCACTCAAGCCATCACCAATAACATTAGCAGCTTCTTTCTTGGCAACAGCAAAGACTTTTTCTCGACTTGCGATAATTCGAAATTCTTCGCCTTGAAACATTTTTTCAACTAAAACATAATTATTTTTTCTTAGAACCAGGTTCACTGCTTCTTTGCAATCTTTATTATTGTTTATTACGATTGAAACCAAATCTCCATGAGCACCATTATATGGCTTAATTATAATCGGATATTTTATTTCATCTACAAAATTATCTATCTCTTCTCTGTCTTTATGACAAAATAACTTTCCTTTCGCAACACTTATATTTTTTCGAATCAACAAACTCTTTGTTAAGGCTTTGTTTTTTACAGCATAATCCCCAGAAACATTTGTTCGAGAAATATTCGACCCTAAAATATATTCAAAATGCTTACCGAATGACAATTCCACAAATGCCATCTCAGTTTGGTAATCATTAATGTGTTGAACCTTTATCCCTCTCTTAATTGCCTCATCAGCAATAATTTTAGTGCTAATCATTTTTATATTTTTGAAAATATTTTTTTTCATAAAATAAGATTATTTTATACTAATTAAGAATTTTATAATCTTTGTATAATAATTTTGTAAACATTGCTTATCTTCGAGATGAAAACTAGGTGCAGAGTTTATTTCCACAATAAACGGGTCTTGCTTTTCATTAAATATAAAATCTATACTATAAATTACATCTTTAAAGATTTTCAACTTATTTAATGCTAATTTATATTTTTTTTCTATTTTTTTTGGAATTTTATCTAGGTCAACAATTGTCCTCTTCCCACCAAAGGAGACATTGGCAATTAACGATTTTCCGATTGGTTCTCTTACATATGCCAATACTGGATTGTGATTTATAAAAATTATTCGAAAATCATGTACACCTTTTGCAATTCCCCTTAAACCGCCCCTACTATCTATAAATTCCTGCACGACTACCGGATATTCAACTACTTCTTTTAATATTTTCTTTATTTCCTTTTTATTTACAATGAAGACTCCTCTTCCTTGAAAACCACTATCTGGCTTAATAACCACTTTGTCAGACTTTATAGATTCGGCATTCTCAATTATGTCTTTTTCATTAAAAGCAATAAATGTTTTTGACATATATTCGCTAAGAACAGCATATGTCAAAAATTTACTACCAAACAAACTACTAAAATATCTGTTATTTATAATTAAAGAATTTTTTGAAATATCATTTTTTTTCTCTTTATCCCCTTCACAGATGCATTTATCAACTACTATATCAGCTTTTATATTATACTCCTTAATCCATTTTCCATTTGTGAATGTATCGACTATTTTAAATTTATCTTTATAATAATTTTTTATATTTCCGCGATAAAATTTTATTCCTTTCTCTGTACCCATTTTATACAGTAACTCATAATTTTTTCTATGTTCTTTGTTTTTTATTTCATTGTCTCCACTATATAACAATAAAACTTTTTTCATAAAATTTAAACCTTACTTTATTTACAAAGTTAAACAAAACTTTCCAAGCTTTCAAATTGATTTATCTCTTGTCTTTTTTCTATTTATCATTGTCAGCGTTAATATCCTTACCAAGAAAATCTTTCCTATAAGCCACATATCGGTCCATTTGCATATTATCTTCATATTTTTTTCTGTTTTCAATAAAATCATCAGCAAACCATTTCTTGTCCTCTAAATACTCAATTGGCCAACCTTTATCTTTCCACATTTTTTCCACAATACTTCTTGCCAAATCAAGCTCTTTTTTATAGGAGACTGAGTCTGGGTAAATTCCAACTTTAATCATGTCTGGGACAAGTGCAGGGTCAATTCGCAATATTAGTGGATAATTTTCCACACCACCTTCTTCCATTTGCTTTGCCATAAGTTCTCCCTTGAAATATGCGATATCTTTTGGAAAATAATGTGGGTACACTCCTCTTGTCACTCTGCGTATAACCATTTTTGCACCTTTCTCAGCTTTTTCTTTTGCCTTTTTTTCGTCTTCTCCTTCAGCTAGTGACTCTTCTTTTTTCAAAGTAAAAATATAATCGTAGACTTCTCCGATGTTCGCACCCTGTTTAATCTGATTCATTGCTAAAATATAATAAGAGAGAGACCGCATTTCAAAATCAGTAAAAGAATCTCCGAGAATTAATTTTTTTATCCTAGCTTCTTTTCTCATCGCAAACCCTTCTTGTGCTGTTTCCCAGTCCCTTCCAAAACTTGCTCCTGCAAAACCTGACTCATAATTAAATTTATTTTGCAAAACATGACATTCAATCTCATGCACTGCAAGTTGCAATAGCTTAATCCCTCCTTCTATTATACTTTTTGAGGGAATAAGAACGACGGGATGATCATAGTTCTGATCACTTGGGCGAACATCGATTGAAGAAACATTTTTATCTTCTGTAACTATAACCTCTAGATTATTATATCTTAGATTTCCTTTGTCCAAAACCATATCAAAATAGGCTTTAATGTCTTCAGCATTAAACTCGGTCCCTTTCAGTCTTTTTTCCAGTTCACTTTTTTCAACTCCATTTTCTTTTTTTTCTTTCAAATATTGTATTTTTCTTTCATACCAATATTCGGCATTCTTGCACAGTTCAGGATTAATATCCCCATAAGCAATTTTAGCATTTTCAAAAGCCTTTTCAGGATTATTTTTTTTATTTCCACCAGGATACCTATCTTTGCTTTTACGACTGAAATCATTTCCAGAACCACATTTTTCACTTGGACATTTTTTTCGTTACTTGCATTCGTTTCTATATTTTTCAAATCAGTTATCTTTTCTTGCAAATCATCAATATTCTGTTTGCTCATTTCTGGATAAGTAAAAATTGGCTGATAATTTTCTCCCTCTTCTCGGCTTTTTAAAAACAAATCCATTTCTTCATTAAAGCCCCTTTCTCCATCGGCACCCTTTGGTTCAAAATGAGAATAAACCATCTCATAATCTTTTCCGATTTTATTAATTTCTTGAGAGTACTCTATAATTTTTTCTCTCGCTTCTTTTCTTTCTTTTTTTTCAGGATTTAATTCTAATCCTTCAACCACCTCTTCGATTTTATCTGTTATTCCTGATTTGTCTCTCTCGTTATTAATATGCATTTCGTTTTCTATCGCCTCTGCAATTGCTTTTGTCTCAAATTTCTCAATTGCTTCTTGTACCTCCTAATCGTCTGCTTCTTTTTTTATTTCAGTTACAACTTCTCCTATCTTTGAATCGTTTTCAAATTTCATATTATTTAATATTAGACTTAATCTATTTTCCAAATATAAATTTTGCTTTTTTGCTCGGATCAACCAGAAACTTTCCCAAACTCTTTCTGCCAATGATTACTGGAAATTCAAGATTACTTCTGTCGGTCACTGACATCTTCGAAATAACCTCAACTCCCGATAAAATAATATTCATATTAATTACTAAACGATAAGAAATACCATGGCTTGACTTGATGACAACTGTATCGATGTCTTCTCCCCATTTCTCGAGCTTTTCTTCGATGCTCTTATCTAGGTTGCTTTTGGTTGAATTATTATCAATTTTCAAACTTTGAACAGCTTCGTCAAATTCATTGATAATCTTTTCATAACCCACCTTTCTAACCAAAGATTTATCGATGGAAGAAATGTCTGCTCCTGTATCGATTTTGGCTTTCAAGTTCATTTCTTTTTCCTTATTTCCTTCTTTGTATACAATCTTAATTGTTTCGATAATTCCCAAAACCCTCTTTCCTGAAATTTCTTCAATTTCCTCTTCAATTTCTCCACCGAATAAATCTTGCGCAATTCTGATTCCATGTGAGATGTCTTTAACTTTAAGGCCTTGAACTTTTTGCAATCTATATTTTAGTGGCGCTAGATTGGCGATTTGGATTGAAAGGCCGGAGTGGGCATTAACCTCAAGAACTACCGGCCCTCTCTCTTTGTCGATTGCAATATCAACTCCAATATATCCAAGCTTGGTAATTTGTTGACACTTGATGGAAATTTCCAAAATATCCCTCCAGTAAGGAATTTTGATTCCACTTAATTTCAGTTTTGAGTCTGGATGTTTTTCGATTAATTGATCTCTTTGCACGGCATTCGTAGTTATCCCCTTTGCCACATCAATTCCAAGACCAATTCCCCCTAAATGAAGATTAGCTTTTCCTCCCGACTCTTTGGTTGGCAGACGAAGCATAGCCATCACCGGAACACCATTATAAACAATAACCCTGATATCAGGGATACCTTTATATGAATATGGCTTGAGAGTTTTTGAAATCTGAATTCTTTCTTCAAAAAAAGCAATATCTGCTATTCCAGAAAGAGAATAAAAACCTTCAAAAATATCCATAATCTGATTTTGCAAATCCTTGATGGTCACTCTTTTCCCTTCAGTGGAAACCCAGCTTTGATCTTTTTTCTGCCCAAAAATAATTTTAATTCCTTCTCCTCCCCGTCCATGATTTGGTTTGAGGACAAAGCTTTTGGGCATATCCGCCCATTTGAATAATTCCAAGTCTTTTCTGTTTTTGATTACACCAAAAACCTTGGGAACGGGTATTCCATTATTGAAAAGAATTTCTTTGCTTCTCAGTTTATTATCTGCCAAACGAATCGCACTTTTGAGATTGCTTGGTCTGATGTATGCGAGATTTCTGGAATTCATTCCGAGAAGGCCTCGACTTTTTCTAATTAAGGTCAACATGTTTTATAACATCTTTAAATCTAAAATATTCCCTTAACCTTAATCCCGTCCACTTTCCAAGAACGATATTGACGGCAAGAAGCAGGATTATATATTCTGGATGATTAAGGATTAAACTTCTAAAGCTGTCCCAAATAATAAAATAATATCCAGCACTAGAAATTATTATTGTTTCAATCGACAATAACGTCGCCGTTCTAATTCCCTTTTCAACCTGAGCAGAAATAAACTTTTCAATCAAAGTAATCATAATCAAAATTGGCAAAATTGAGGTTGAAGCCAGTCCAATTTTTCCCAAAGTTCCTGCCAGTGTGAGCAGCCCCAAAATTGCCATACTGATGACTGTGAGCACAATAGCAATTCGCGGAAGATATAATAATCTAAAATTTTTCAAAAAATATCTCATCGCTGTTCCCGAAACCAAAACGACCACAAAAATAGCAAGTCCATATTTCAAACCTACCGCCCAAAAGGCAAAAGTTAAAACAAGGGGGGTATACACTCCAAAAGATTTTACTCCAATAATTTGTCTCAACACAACTATCAAGGTTGCCACAAATGGAAGAGCAAGAATCAAATAAACGGTCTCAACGTCAACTCCCTGGCTGATGATAAAATTAATTATTTCGGACATAATGATAGTATTAAGTATTAAGCAAATTGTGTAACGTGTAGTGTGTAACCTGTCTGAAATCGATGGTATGGTGGACAAATAACAAAAAACATTGTTAAATTGTTAAATTGTTGGGTTGTGAGAGATGGTTAGGTGGACAAATCGGAGGGCTTTGTGTTTTTTAGATGCTCTTAGGTCTCTCAGTCGTGCCTCATTGTCGTGACTGACAAGATATATATCATTGGAAATTTGGCACTGGTAACCGATTAGGGTGTTGAGTATCTTGATTCTACGCTAAGGCTAGAGCAGAATGAATATAGATTTACTTTGGAGAGTAAGAATAGCTTTATATTTAATTATTTATTTTTGTCT
>Ga0075530_1000115_pt1 | contig 33205 bp, 23 predicted proteins | sample NGEPerD_2_FD_75101 | JGI IMG/M metagenome (GOLD analysis project Ga0075530, IMG submission 75101) | Arctic peat soil microbial communities from the Barrow Environmental Observatory site, Barrow, Alaska, USA - NGEE PermafrostL1-D | ecosystem: Environmental > Terrestrial > Soil > Wetlands > Peat ... | reverse complement strand
GATCGAGGTCCACACGGTGTTGTAGTTGATGGCGCTGGCCATCACCGCGACGATGGCCTCGCCCGGGCCGAGCTCGGGGAGAGGGACGTCGCCGACGTGCAGCGACTTGCGCGGGTCCTTGTCCCTGCTCTCCACGCCCTCGAACATGTCGACGTCCTCCTTGCGGATCGACGCGGCCCGGTAGGACTCGGGAAGCTCGAGGCTGGCGTATTCCTCCGTGCTGGTGTCGCCGGCGAGGATGGCTTCGAGGATCTGCTGCACGTGTTGCTCCTTGTTCGGGCGGGATGGCGCAAGATTACCGGTGGGTAACGCCCTTGTCCCTGGATGTGTGGGTTGGCTCAATGAGCGTCGGCGGGTTCGACCAGCTCGACGAGGACGCCCCCCGCGTCCTTGGGGTGGATGAAGTTGATCCGGGAGTTGGCGGTGCCGCGGCGTGGCTCGTCGTACAGCAGCCGCACGCCTCGCTCACGGAGGACGGCCGAAACCTGATCGACGTCGATCACGCGGTAGGCCAGCTGCTGCAGGCCCGGGCCCGAGCGGTCGATGAACTTCGCGATCGTGGACTCCTCGTTCAGCGGCGCGAGCAGCTGGATGCTGGAGCCCCGAGGATCAGCAGGGTCTCCGACGGCAACCATCGCCTCGCGCACACCCTGCTCCTCGTTGGTCTCCTCGTGGGTGACCTCCATCCCGAACCTCTCTCGGTACATGGCGATCGCGGCGTCGAGATCGGGAACGGCGATGCCCACGTGGTCGATGCCGGTGAAGAGGTGGGCCGGAACGTCCAGGGGTGCTGAGTTCGGAGCAGTCATAGGGGCATCCTCGCTCAGCAGCGCCCGACCCTCAACGGGGTGTGACGGGTCGTACACCGCTCTGATGCGGACCCGCCTCCTGCGCGAGGAGTTCGCTGGGTATTGTCAACTAAGATCCAGTGTTGTTCCACAGCACCCAGTATTGCTCTACAGGAGGCTCACCCATGTCATCGACCCCGACATCCCCGGGCGGCGGATCCGTCATCGTCGCCGGCGCGCGCACGCCCATCGGCCGTCTTCTGGGAGGCCTGAAGAGCCTGACCGCTGCGGAAATTGGCGGCGTCGCGATCAAGGGCGCACTCGAGAAGGCCGGCGTCTCCGGCGACCAGGTTGACTACCTGATCATGGGCCACGTCATCCAGGCCGGTGCCGGCCAGAACCCGGCTCGCACGGCCGGGCTCGCGGGCGGGTTGCCGCTTTCGACACCGTCCATCACCATCAACAAGGTCTGCCTTTCGGGCATCAACGCGATCGCGACGGCCGACCAGCTGATCCGCGCCGGTGAGCACGAGATCATCGTGGCCGGTGGCATGGAGTCGATGACCAACGCTCCACACGTGCTGCGGAAGTCCCGCGAGGGTTACAAGTACGGCGACGTCCCGCTTGTCGACTCGATGGCCTATGACGCCTTGTACGACCAGCTGACCCAGCAGGGGATGGGCCACCTGACCGAGCAGTACAACGCCGCCGGCGCGAAGCTGACCCGCGAGGAGCAGGACGAGTTCTCCGCCCGGTCGCACCAGAAGGCCGCCGAGGCCTGGAAGAACGGCGTCTTCGACGACGAGGTGGTCCCGGTGGAGATCCCGCAGCGCAAGGGTGACCCCATCGTCTTCACCTCTGACGAGGGTGTGCGTGGCGACACCACGGCCGAGTCGCTCGGTAAGCTCCGTCCGGCCTTCGCCAAGGATGGCACCGTCACCGCCGGCTCGGCCTCGCAGATCTCCGACGGCGCCTGCGCGGTCGTGGTGATGAGCAAGGCCAAGGCGGAGGAGCTCGGCCTCGAGTGGCTCTGTGAGATCGGCGCCTCCGGACAGGTCGCCGGTCCCGATTCCGCCCTCCAGCTGCAGCCGGCCAACGCCACCGCCAAGGCGCTGGAGAAGGAGGGCATCAGCACCGACGACGTGGACCTCGTCGAGTTCAACGAGGCCTTCGCCGCCGTCGGCATCGAGTCGGCGCGTCAGCTCGGCATCCCCGAGGACAAGGTCAACGTCAATGGTGGCGCCATCGCGCTGGGTCACCCGGTCGGCATGTCCGGCGCCCGGATCGTGCTGCACCTCGCCCTCGAGCTCAAGCGCCGTGGAGGTGGCACCGGCGTCGCCGCCCTGTGTGGCGGTGGCGGTCAGGGTGACGCCCTGGTCGTGAAGGTGCCGGCCTCCTGAGGACCGCAAGTTCTCGATAGTCCGAGACGTTCCGTCCCGAACCGGCCAGATGGGGACGGAAATGTCTCGGACTATGCGTATCTGAGGGAGGGAGAGCGGCGTGAGCAGGCGGTCGAGCGGGGACGTTCCACAGCTGGTCGAGAGGGCCCGGTCGGGGGACGCTCGGTCGGTGGCCCGGTTGATCTCGCTGGTCGAGGACGCCTCGCCGCTGCTCCGTGAGGTGATGGCCGGGCTGGCGCCGTACGCCGGCAACGCGCACGTGGTGGGCCTCACCGGATCGCCCGGAGTCGGCAAGTCGACGTCGGCCACCGAACTGGTGACCGCCCTGCGTGGGCAGGACAAGCGCGTCGGGGTGCTCGCCGTCGACCCGTCGTCGCCCTTCTCGGGCGGGGCATTGCTCGGCGACCGGGTGCGGATGCAGGACCATGCGCTGGACAAGGACGTCTACATCCGTTCGATGGCCTCGCGAGGTCATCTCGGCGGGCTGTCGTGGACGACACCGCAGGCCCTGCGCGTCCTGGACGCCGCCGGCTGCGACGTGATCCTCATCGAGACCGTGGGGGTGGGTCAGAGCGAGGTGGAGATCGCCGCGATGGCCGACACCACGATGGTCCTGCTGGCCCCCGGCATGGGTGACGGCATCCAGGCGGCGAAGGCCGGGATCCTGGAGATCGGCGACCTCTACGTCATCAACAAGTCCGACCGCGACGGTTCGGACCAGGTGCGCCGGGACCTGCGCTCCATGCTTGCGCTGGCCGAGCGCCCCGAGGGCGCGTGGCGGCCGGAGATCGTCAAGACCGTCGCCAGCAAGGGCGAAGGCATCGACGAGGTCGTGGCTGCCATCGAACGGCACCGCGAGCACCTCGAGTCCAGCGGCGAGCTCGACGTCCGACGGTTGCGCCGTGCGCGTGACGAGATCGAGGCGATCGCGGTCACTGCCCTGCGCGAGCAGTGGCGCGGGGTTCACGAGAACGCCGCCCTCGACGAGCTCGCGGCCGAAGTGGTGGCCGGCGACAGCGATCCCTATGCGGCGGCCGACCTGCTGCTCGAGAGCCTCGAGTCCGGGTCCGCGTCCGAATCTGGGTCCGGCTGAGCATCAGCCGGCCGTGATCACCTCGGCCACGCGCGCGGTGGCGGCCGGGTCGAAGAGGATCGTGTAGTGGTTGACACCGGGCACTGTCTCCACGCTGAGATGGTCCAGCTGTTCGTCGTACGCCCTCACCGCGGCAGCAGGCAGCAGCCCCGGCGCCTCCCCGAACATCCCGAGCGGGGCGCAGAGCAGGTGTGCGGGGAGCGGAAGTCCACGCAGCGCCGAGTCGATCTCGTCGTGGAGGACGAGCAGGTCGCGCCCGTCGGCGCGAACCGCCTCCTCCACCACACGTGAGCGCACGCCCTCGGGGGTCTCGAGGGCGTCGTAGCGGGCGTAGGCATCGATGGCGTCGCTCCAGTGCGGCCCCAGCGCCGGGTGCTGCCGGAAGACGTCGACGTAGCTCTCGACGGTCGCGTAGGTCCGGCTCAGCCGCTCCAGTGCAGGACCGAGGCTGGCGGCGAGCACCTCGTCGGGGTCCAGGCCCTCCGGCAGGGAAAGGGGTACGCCGCCATCGATCATCACCAACCGGCGGAAGAGATCTGGACGGGCGCTTGCCGCGAGCAGCGCGACGTAGGCGCCCATGGAGTGGCCGGCCACCACCAGCTCACCTGTCCCCCCGGGGTCGAGCTGCTCGGCGGCCCGACAGAGGTCGGCCGCGTGGCGACGCAGGCCGGTGGGGCCGGGCAGGTCACGCGCTGCACCACGACCGCGGAGGTCGGGGGCGACGAGCGCCCAGGTCTCAGGCAGGGCGCCCGCGAGGGTCGGCCAGCTCATCGACGAGGCGGTGATGCCGTGCGCCGCCAGCACCGTGTGTCGGGGCACGGCTGTGGTTTCCCCGCCGAAGACGAGCGTCGGGAGCCTGCCGCCCTCGACGTCGAAGGCGCGCGCGTGGGGTGCGGAGGTCATGGGTGCGATGATGCCCTGCTCGGCCCGTCCCCGTGCGCGCCTGAGCCCAAATGGATCGCAGTTTTGGTAGAACTATGAGGTCGTGCGCGCGTTTCGGCGTCCGCATCCCTCCCCGGACACAAGGAGCAATCGATGGACGGCGTGCTGAAGAAGAGCGTGGCCCTTCTCGTCATCCTGTTCCTGGGCTTCTGGCTCGTGCAGGATCCGAACGGATTCGCTGAGAGTGCCAAGAACGCCGGGACCGCCCTCTGGGATCTCCTCGTGAAGCTGTTCGACGGCGTCATCAGCTTCTTCAAGTCCCTGAGCGACTAGTGTCCCTCGCGCGAAGTCCGCAAGATAAGTCGTGCTCCCAGTGCGTGCATCGCAAGGCGGCGGTGCGAAGGCAGACCAGGCGTCTTTCGAGCGTCGCCAACGCAGCGAGGTGCGTGCTGGGGGCGCGAGTTATGCCGCGAACTTCGGGTGTGGGGCGCTAGTTGCTGTGCGGTGGCTCCGCCGTACCCTCACCGACCCGGACATCGGTCGGCACCTGCTGCGTGAGGAGGGCGAGGTCATCGTCGACATCGTGCGCAAGCACTGGTTCGTCTACATCGCCCCCATGGTGATCGGCTACCTCGGGCTCGTCTCCCTGGGGGTGTTCCTGTTCTCCGACCTCGACCTCGCGTTGCTCCCACTCGTGATCGGCGTCGCCCTGCTCCTGTGGGGCGGCTCGAGGGTGCTGGCCGCGAGCCTGGACTGCTTCGTGATCACCAACATGCGGGTCTTCCGCGTACACGGCGTGCTGAGCCGCTCGCTCGCGACGATGCCGCTCGGACGGATCCTCGACATCACCGTGGTCAAGCCGCTGCTCGGCCGGCTGCTCGGGTTCGGTCACTTCACCTTCGAGTCCGCGGCCCAGGACCAGGGGCTGCGCGAGATCCGCTATGTCGGCGGGCCCGACAGGCGTGACCTCGAGATTCAGCGAGTCGTCCAGCGCGCGGGCCTGCGCGGGGGAAAGGCAATCAACTAGCGGGTGCGGTTTCAGGGTCAGGGTCAGAGTCCGGCGGCTGCCTGCAGGTCGCCACGGATCGCGTCGAGCCGGCCAACAGCCGAGATCCGGGCAGCGTCCACACCGTCGTCGTCGTCCGCCACGGGTACGACGACCTCGAGGTAGCACTTGATCTTCGGCTCGGTGCCCGAGGGGCGCACCACCACGCGTGCGTGGTCGGCGAGCCGGAAGCGCAGGCCGATGGTGGGCGGCAGACCGCCCGACCCCTGCGAGAGGTCGTCGACGCCCTCGACGGCGAGGCCTCCCAGGGAGGGCGGGGGGTGTTCCCGAAGCCGGTCGACGACCGCCGGGATCAAGGCGGCGTCCTCCATCCGCACCGAGATCTGGTCGGTGGCGTGCAGGCCGTGGACGCGAGCGATGTCGTCGAGCAGGTCACGCAGGGTACGCCCGGCCGCCTTCGCGCGGGCGGCGATGTCGCAGACCATCATCAGCGCGGAGACGCCGTCCTTGTCCTTCACGTGCGCCGGGTCGACGCAGTAGCCGAGCGCCTCCTCGTAGCCGAAGGCCAGGTTCTCGACTCGCCCGATCCACTTGAAGCCGGTGAGCGTCTCGGCGTACGGCTGCTTCCCGGCGACGGCCATCTTTCCCAGCAGCGACGAGGACACGATCGAGGTGGCGTAGACACCCTCGCGACGCAGCCCGAGCAGGTGCTGGGCGAGCAGGGCGCCGACCTCGTCGCCGCGCAGCATCACCCAGCCGTGCGGGCCCCCCGGAACCGCCACGGCGCAGCGGTCGGCGTCCGGGTCGTTGGCCACGACGATGTCCGCACCGACCTCCACGGCGAGCGCCATCGCGAGGTCCATCGCCCCGGGCTCCTCGGGGTTGGGGAATGAGACCGTCGGGAAGTCGGGGTCGGGCTCGGCCTGCGCGGTGGCTACGTGCGGCGCTGCGAAGCCCGCCTGCTTCAAGACGGTGATCACCGACGAGCCACCGACCCCGTGAAGCGGCGTGTAGACGATCGTTAGCCCGCGAGGTCCACCTCCCCCGAGGTCCACGACCGTCTTCAGATAGCGATCGAGCACCTCGTCGCCCAGCACCTCGCCCCCATCACCGAGGGGGATGTCCGCGACGGCACCCACGGCAGCGATCTGCCCGGCGATCTCCTCGTCGGCCGGAGCCACGATCTGGCTCCCATCGCCCAGGAAGACCTTGTAGCCGTTGTCCGCAGGAGGGTTGTGGCTTGCGGTCACCATCACCCCGGCGACGCAGCCGAGGTCCCGGATGGCGAAGGCGAGCAGCGGCGTCGGCAACGGGCGGGGGAGCGTGAACGCGTTGAGGCCGGCACCGGCCATCACCTCGGCGGTGTCGCGCGCGAAGACGTCGGAGTTGTGGCGGGCGTCGTACCCGATGACCACGGAGTCGCGCCTGTCGGGACCGGTCGACGCCCCCCTCTCCCTCAGGTACGCCGCCAGCCCGGCAGCAGCGCGCAGCACGACGACGCGGTTCATCCGGTTGGGGCCGGCCCCCAGGGCGCCGCGCAGACCAGCTGTCCCGAACTCGAGCGTGCCGTCGAAGCGGTCCGCGAGCTCGTCCGGGTCGCCCCCCTCAGCAGTTGCGCTGATCAGGGCCTCGAGCTCGGCCTTCGTCGCCGGGTCGGGGTCCCCGGCGGCCCAGTCGCGGGCTCGGTCGAGCAGGTCGGCGTCGGTGTGGTCGCTCATGACCCGAGGCTATCGGCCGCTGGCTCCCCGATCCCGGTCCTGCTGCTGCGCCTGCAGCGGATCGGGGCCACCACCGACCGCTCCGGTCAGGAGAGCTCGGCGAGGCGAGGCAGCACTTTCTCGCAGAGGCGGCCGACGTAGCCGACCGGCTCCTCGGCAGGCGGCATCACCCAGACCTGGTCGATCCCGACGCCGGCGTAGGCCTCCATCCGGCGCAGGAACGCGTCGAGGTCCTCGAAGGGGTTGCTGCCCGCGAGCGCGGTGCGCTGGACCGACGCGGGGTCGCGACCGACGTCGGCGCAGTGACCATCCAGTACCCGGATCTTGCGGGCGATCTCGTCGGGGTCGAAGCCGAACAGGTTGCAGGCGTCGGCGTACTTCGCCACGAGGCGCAGGGTCTTCTTCTCCCCGCTGCCACCCACGACCACGCGGGGACCTCCTGACCGGATTGGCGGCGGGACACAGACGGTCTCCGCGAGGCGGTAGTGGCGGCCCTCGTAGGCGCCGTCGTCGTCGCTCCACATCTGGCGGCAGATCTGCAACGCCTCCTCGAGTCGTTCGAATCGCTCGGAGGTGGCGGGGAACGGTACGCCGAGACCGGCGTGCTCACGTTCGTACCATGCGGCCCCGATGCCGAGCATCCCGCGACCGCCGCTGAGGACGTCGAGCGTGGTGACGATCTTCGCGAGGAGGCCGGGGTGTCGGTAGGTCACGCCGGTGACCAGCAGTCCGAGCTCGACGTTGCGGGTCTGTCCCGCAAGGAAGCCGAGAGAGGTGTAGCCCTCGAGCATCGGCTGCGGCGGGCCACCGAGCATCTCCATCTGGAAGTAGTGATCCATCATCGTCACGGTGCTCACCCCGCCCTCGTCGGCGGTGCGGGCCACGTCGGCAAGGGTCGGGCCGAGGGCCGACGGTCCACCCGGCCAGGTCAGGTTCGCGCAGTGGACGGCCAGCTTCATGGGATTCCTTTGCTCTCGACATACTGGAACCATGCAGTCGCGCCGCTTCAGGTTCTCCAGCTCTTTCACCCTAGAGGCGCCCCCGAAAAGGGTGTACGACGTGCTGGTCGACCTCGAGCACTACTGCGACTGGTGGCCGCAGGTGCGTGGAGTCGCCAAGATCGACGACGACCGCGCGCTTGTGGTGTGCCGGTCGGTGTTGCCCTATGACCTCGAACTCGAGCTCACCGCACTGAGCCGGACGGCCGACCTCCTCGAGGTGAGGATCGACGGACCGATCCGGGGCTGGGCGAGATACCACCTCGACGAGACGAGCCCCGGCGTGACCTCGCTGCGGTTCGAGCAGGAGGTGTACGCCGAGGTCCGCATGATGGTGCTCGCGTCGTACGCCGCGAAGCCGCTGCTCGTGTGGAACCACGAACGGATGATGCGAGGTGCCGAGCGGGGCCTGCGGGCCAAGCTGGAACCGGACGATCAGCCCAGCGAGGCGATTGCCGCGTCGTAGTCCGGCTCCTGGCCGATGTCGGGCACCAGCTCGGTGTAGATGACCGTGCCGTCGGCGTCGACCACGACGACTGAGCGGGCGAACAGTCCTTCGAACTTGTTGTCAAGCAGACGTGCGCCGTAGTCCTCGCCGAAGGTGGACCGGAACGCCGAGCCGACCTTGACGTCCTCGATGCCTTCAGCGGCACAGAAGCCCTTGAGCGCGAAGGGCAGATCGAGAGAGACGTTGATGACCGTGGTGTCATCCAGGCCGGCTGCAAGCTCGTTGAACTTGCGCACGCTGGCCTGGCAGACGCCGGTGCCGATGCTCGGGAAGATGTTGAGCACCTTGCGGCCTGGCAGGTCGCCGGAGCTGAACTCCTTCAGCCTGGTGTCGACCAAGGTGAACTCCGGAGCCTTCTCGCCGACGGCCGGGAGCTCTCCAACTGTGTGGGCGGGGTTGCCGCCCTGGGATGTGGTAGCCATGCGCTCCAACCTATCCGGGTCCCTCGATGCCTTCTTGAAGGGCCCGAACCCTGGTCGCGGGGTCAGGAGTCGATGGGGGACATGTCGCCGTACCGCTCGCCGGTGACCGCGTCGCGGGGGACCGCCTGCTCGAGTGCGTCGAGGTCGTCACGGACCAGCTCGACGTCGGCAGCGGCCGCGTTCTCCTCCAGGTACTTCACCCGCTTCGTGCCCGGGATCGGCACGACGTCCTCGCCCTGGGCCATCACCCAGGCGAGCGCGAGCTGGCCTGGGGTGCAGCCCTTCTCGGCGGCGAGTTCCTTGATCTTCTCGACGAGGGCGAGGTTGGCCTCGAGCGCCTCTCCCTGGAAGCGCGGGAAGTACGACGAACGCCGATTGTCTGCTTGGCCGTCGGCGCCCGAGTCGCGGGTGATCGTGCCGGTCAGCATCCCCCGGCCGAGCGGGGAGTAGGGCACCAGGCCGATCCCGAGCTCGCGGACGACCGGGAGGATCTCGTCCTCCAGGTCGCGGGTGAACAGGGAGTACTCGGTCTGCAATGCGGTGATCGGATGCACCGCGAACGCCTTGCGGATGTTGGCGGGACTGGCCTCGGAGAGCCCGACGTGCAGGACCTTTCCGGCCTGCACGAGCTCGGCCATCGCGCCGACGGTCTCCTCGATCGGGATGCTCTGGTCCACGCGGTGCTGGTAGTAGAGGTCGATGTGGTCGACGCCCAGGCGTTGGAGCGAGTCGTCACACGCTTGCCGGACGTAGGCAGGGGAGCCGTCGATCCCGAGCCGCTCACCGTTGGGTCCGCGTTTGTTGCCGAACTTGGTGGCCAGCTGGACCTCGTCGCGGCGCTCCTTGATGGCCTTGCCGACGAGCTGCTCGTTGGTGAACGGGCCGTACATGTCGGCGGTGTCCAGGAAGGTGATGCCGAGGTCGAGCGCGCGATGGATGGTCTCGATGCCGCCCTGTTCGTCGGGGGTGCCGTAGAACTCGGACATCCCCATGCAGCCGAGCCCGAGGCTGGACACGGTGAGGGGGTTGTGCCCCGAAGCTGGGTGATGGCCGAGGGTGCGTCGTGTGATCGTCATGCCACCACTCAACGACTTCGAGTGCGCTCCAGGTCAAGCCGCTCACAGGGTCGATCAGGACGTCTGGTCGATCAGGACGCCTGGTCGATCAGGACGCCTGGTCGATCAGGACGCCTGGTCGACCTGGCCCTCGTAGATCCCGATCTTGTGGTCGATCGCGCGCAGGTGGGCGGTCACCTCGACCAGCTGCGCCTCGACCCGTTCGCGGTGTGCCTTGAGCAGGGCGAGCCGCTCGGCCTCGTTGCCGGCGCCGTCGCGCACGAGCGCTGCATAGCGGCGTACGTCGCGGATCGGCATGCCAGTCGAGCGCAACCGGGTGATCATCTCGATCCAGACGAGGTCCCGCTCTGAGTAGCGTCGGTGGCCAGAAGTGGCGCGGTCGACGGGTGCGAGCATCAGCCCGTCGCGCTCGTAGTAGCGCAAGGTGTGGGTGGTCAGCCCGGTCTCGGCGGCTGCCTGGGCGATGCTCAGTGCGGTCACGGGTCCAATGCCATCCTTCGAGTGGGCTCGAAGTCAAGGGGTCCGACAGGCTCAACCGACGGCGGCTCAGTCGAACGCGGGCCGCTCGAACTCTGCCGTGGCGAAGGGACCGCCGACGTGTGCCGCCTCGGCACGGTCAGTGTCGGTCTCGTGGTACGCCTCGATGTCTGCGGCGAACCGCTCGGCGTCGTCCTGCGGGTGGTAGCCCAGCGCCCTGCCGGGAGCGAGGTCCCACCAGCCGCGGGTGTTGGCCGAGATGCCGTAGAGCACCGCGTAGCCCGGGTCGGGCGCTGTCAGGGCGGCCTGGAACATGCGCACGGTGTCGTCGTGGGAGAGCCAGGTGCTCAGTTGGCGACGGGTCGTGGGCCGGGGGAGGAACGAACCGATGCGGATGCTGAGCGCATCGATGCCGTGCCGGTCGGCGTACAACCGGAGGAGGCCCTCGCTCGCCACCTTGGCCACGCCGTAGAAGGTGTCCGGCCGACCCTGTTCGTCGGCACGCAGGAGATCGGTCCGCGGGGTGCGCCCGACGGCGTGGTTGCTGGAGGCGTAGAGGATGCGGCGTACGCCGTGCCTGAGCATCGCCTCGAGAAGGGCACCGGTGGAGACGACGTGGGAGTGCAGTGCATCGGGCAACGAGGACTCGGTCGCGATCCCCGCCAGGTGGATGACGGCGTCGGGCCGGACGTCTGCCACCACCGCGTCGACCGCGACGGGGTCCGTGCAGTCGAGCGCGAGGTCGGCGCCACGACCCGGGAGGTCAACTCCGGTGACGTGGTGTCCGAGCTCGGCGAGGCTGGGTGCGACGACGCTGCCGATCGAGCCGGCCGAGCCGGTGAGGAGGACTCTCACCTCGTGTCCTTCTCGCTGGAGCCGGTGTCCCCGGAGCCCGAGTCCTTGGGCTCGTCGGCGCCAGCCGAGGTGTTGGACTCGAGGCGGCGATCGCGCTCCTCCTCGATGTCCTTCCTGGGCTGGTCGTCGGGCTCCGCGTGGATGCGCGGGACGATCCGGCCGAGCAGTTCACCCATCCGGGTGGCCGCCGACCGGCCGGCCTCGAGGACCTCTTCGTGGTTGAGCGGCTCGCCTGTGATCCCGGCCGCGAGGTTGGTGACCAGGCTGATCCCGAGGACCTCCATCCCGGACTCACGAGCGGCGATCGCCTCCAGCGTCGTACTCATGCCGACGAGAGTGCCGCCGATCGAGCGGACCATGCCGATCTCGGCGGGGGTCTCGTAGTGCGGACCAGGCAGTTGCACATAGACGCCCTCGTCGAGGGTGGGGTCGGCCCGCCGGCAGAGCTCGCGCAGGCGCGGGCTGTAGAGGTCAGTGAGGTCGACGAAGTTGGCGCCCTCGATCGGCGAGGTCGCCGTCAGGTTGATGTGGTCGGCGATCAGGACCGGGGTGCCCGGCGACCACCGCTCGTCGAGTCCGCCGCAGCCGTTGGTGAGTACGACGCATCTGCAGCCGGCCGCCGCGGCGGTGCGGACACCGTGCACGACCGCGCGCACGCCGAGCCCCTCGTAGAAGTGGGTGCGTCCGAGAAAGACGAGGAGGTTCTTGTCCCCTGAACGTACCGAGCGGATCCTGCCCGCGTGCCCGGCCACTGCGGGCGGGGCGAATCCCGGAAGGTCCGTGGAACTGATCTCGGCGGTGGCCTCGCCCAGGGCGTCCACGGCGGGCAGCCAGCCCGAACCCATCACCAGGGCGACGTCGTGGCGCTCGACCCCGGTCTTCTCGGCGAGCACCTGCGCGGCCTCGCGGGCGGCTTCGGTGTAGGTCTGGGTCACGCAGGGAGACTAATCCGTCGAGCGGGCAGTTGGTGCACGCGGTACGACGCCGAGCGGGCAGTCGGTGCACGTTGAGTCGCTGCTCGGCGGACATGCCGACGTGCTGGAAGTGCCCGGTCGGCGTGCTGGGGCGTGTCGGGAGTGCCCGGTCGGCGTGCTGGGGCGTGTCGGGAGTGCCCGGTCGCGGACCTAGCCGCCGAAGTTGGAGCGGCAGGGGCGCGCGCGGAGAGCGGCGACGTAGTCGGCGGGGGCGTCCGCGGCCTCGGCGGCGTCGGCGAGGGTGCCGAGGTAGGTGGCAGAGGGCAGGCCGCCCTCGAAGGCGTCGAGGACATAGACCCAGGCGACGGCTTCCTCGTTCATCGTGGACACGCGGACCTTGGTCTTGCGGAAGAGGCCCGTGTCCGCGGACTCCCAGCCGTCCAGGGCGGCGACATCCTCGTCGGTGACGTCGTAGACCGCGACGAAGACCTGCTCGAAGGGGTCCTGGACGATCGTGGCGAGGGCTCCGTCCCAGCCGTGGTCTTCCCCGCCGAAGGTGAGCCGCCACCCGGTCAGCCATCCCGTTTCGCGAAGCGGGGAGTGGGGACAGCGCTCGCCCATCCGGGCGGGATCCAGGTTCGTCCCGTAGGCGGCGTACGCGGTCATCGGGCTCCCTGGGGCTTTGTGAGCGCAGCGAGCCGCCTCGTGGCGTGGAAGGTCACGGCGCAAGACTAAGGGGCAGCCTGCGAGCCGCAGGACATGCGACACAATGAGCCGGTGACGACTCCTCATTTCGGGCAGGCGAACCGCGTCGTGATCCTCGGTGGCGGGCCGGGTGGCTACGAGGCCGCGCTGGTGGCCGCACAGCTGGGTGCCCAGGTGACCGTGGTCGACAGCGACGGCCTGGGTGGCTCGGCTGTAGTGACCGACTGCGTGCCCAGCAAGACGCTGATCGCGACGGCCGAGCTGATGACCGAGCTCGCGGGTGCACCGGAGCTCGGCGTCAGCTTCGAGGACCACGAGGGCGACGCTGCGCACCAGGTGGCGGTCGATCTGGGCCGGGTCAACGAACGCGTCATGAAGCTCGCCGCTGACCAGTCGGCCGACATCGGTCGTCGCCTGGCGCGCGAGGACGTGCGGGTCGTGCGGGGTCGTGGCCGTCTCCATGGGACCGACACCGTCGTCGTCGAGCTGCCAGACGGCGGCACCGAGACCATCGAGGCCGAAGCCGTGCTCGTCGCGACCGGGGCGGCACCCAGTACCCTACCGACGGCCGAACCGGACGGCGAGCGAATCCTCACGTGGGAACAGGTCTACGACCTCACCGAGGCGCCGACGAAACTGGTCGTCGTCGGTTCGGGCGTCACCGGCGCAGAGTTCGCTAGTGCCTACATGGCGCTTGGCATCGAGGTCGTGCTGGTCTCCTCTCGCGACCGGGTGCTGCCCGGCGAGGACGCTGACGCCGCGACGGTCCTCGAGGACGTGCTGACCCGCCGGGGCATGGAGGTGCTCTCCAGGTCGCGGATGGAGTCGGTCACGCGCGACGGTGACGAGGTCAGCGTGACGCTCACCGACGGTCGCACGGTCACGGGATCACACTGCCTGCTGGCGCTCGGCTCGATCCCCAAGACGGCCGACCTCGGGCTCGAGGAGGCCGGCGTGGCGGTGGACGAGGGCGGTTTCGTCAAGGTGGACCGGGTCTCGCGTACGACGGCACGGGGGGTGTACGCCGCGGGCGACTGCACCGGCGTACTCATGCTCGCCAGCGTCGCCGCCATGCAGGGCCGGATCGCGATGTGGCATTTCCTCGGGGACGCGGTCACACCGCTCGACCTCAAGCAGGTGTCCTCCAACGTCTTCACCGCGCCGGAGATCGCCACCGTCGGCTGGTCGCAGAAGTCGGTCGACGACGGTGAGATCGAGGCGGAGACCGTTCGGCTGGATCTCGCCGGCAACCCCCGCGCCAAGATGCAGGGCGTCCACGACGGGTTCGTGAAGCTGTTGTGCCGACCCAACACCGGGATCATCGTCGGCGGCGTGGTGGTGGGGCCGCGAGCGAGCGAGCTCATCCACCCGATCTCCGTTGCGGTCTCGGAGTCGCTGACCGTCGACCAGTTGGCGAAGGCCTTCACCGTGTACCCGTCGATGAGCGGCTCGGTGGCCGAGGCGGCCCGGCGGTTGCACCATTCACCCCGGTAGCACGGTCAGCCCAAAGGCTTTTCCTAGGGTATTTACCAGGAAAATGTAAAAGTCGGGAATATCCCTCCGTTACGGAGCATACTGAGCGAGTTCTTCTTCTTCCCACGGGTCACCGGGGTCACAGATGTCTCGCACGTCATGGCGCCTCCGGGCGGGTTCGGCCGGGGTGGTGGTGCTCACCGCGACCGTGGTCGCCGGTCTCCTGCCGGGTCCGGCCGGGGCCTCCCGCTCGGTCTCCGAAACCTATCGGGTGCCCGCCGGCGGGAGGCTCGAGCTGACTGGGCACGGCTACGGCCACGGCCACGGGATGTCGCAGTACGGCGCCCAGGGAGCCGCCAGGAGGGGGCTCATCCATCGGCAGATCCTGGCCTTCTACTACCCGGGTACCAGCCTGGCGACGGTCACCGGAACGATTCGCGTCCTGCTCACCGGCGACCCCGACAACGACGTCCGGGTCGTGCCGGCGAGGGGCTTGCGGGTGCGCGAGGTGGGCAGCGGCACGTCGTACACCCTGCCGGCGATCGCCGGGATCAAGACCTGGCGACTGCGGACCTTCGGGAGGCGCGTGGTGCTCGACTACGCCGACGGCGCCTGGCACACCTATCGGCCGGGTGGCAGGGTGCTGGCCGGGGACGCGGAGTTCCACAGGTCGGGCAGGGTGGTCCTGCGGGTGGCCGGGACGACACGTGCCTACCGCGGTGCACTCCGGCTGAGCGGCTCAGAGACCGTCAACGTGGTGAGCATGGACGACTACGTCAAGGGGGTCGTCGCGCGCGAGATGTCGCCCTCCTGGGAGCCCGCCGCGCTCCGGGCGCAGACGGTGGCCGCACGCACCTACGGCGCGTGGGATCGGGCCGCGCACCTGCGCCGCCACTACCAAACCTGTGACACCACTTCCTGCCAGGTCTACGGAGGGGTGGCCGCGGAGGACTCGCGCAGCAACGCTGCGGTCGCCGCGACGGCCGACCGGATCCTGAGCTACCGGGGCAGGCCTGCCTTCACCCAGTTCGGCTCGAGCAGCGGTGGCTGGCTGGCGGCGGGCAGCATGCCCTACCTGGTCGCCAAGGCCGATCCGTACGACGGGCACGCCGGCAACCCGGTGAACACGTGGGCCACGACGATCACCCGCGCCGCGATCCAGAAGGCCTGGCCCTCGCTGGGCACCCTCCGACGAGTGCGGGTCACTCGCCGCGACGGTAACGGCCACTGGCACGGCCGGGTCGAGCAGATGGTCCTCGACGGAAGCAGGGCCGACGTCACCCTCGGCGGCACGGACTTCCGCTCCCGGTTCGGTTTGCGCTCTGACTGGTTCCACTTCGGGTAGGGGCCGGTCGACCATTCCGGATAGTCCCGATCATTCGGCCCCTCACAGACCACGGATCAGGTGTGGTTTGATCGGGACTGTCCGTCTCAGTCCAGGACCAGCACCAGGTCGCCACCCTCGACCTGCTGGGTGCCGCTGAACGCGAGGCGCTCGACGGTGCCGGCCTTCGGGGCCGTGATCGAGGCCTCCATCTTCATCGCCTCGATGGTCGCGACCACGCCTCCGGCCTCGACCGAGTCGCCCTCCTCGACCTGCTGGGTGACCACGCCGTCGAAGGGCGCGGGGACCTGGTTGTCGTCCTTGGGATCGGCCTTCTCCTGGGTGGCGACGTTGGACTCCACCGACTTGTCTCGCACGTTGACCGGGCGCAGCTGACCGTTGATGGTGCACATCACCGAGCGGAAGCCACGCTCGTCGGGCTCGCTGATGGCTTGCAGACCGAGGATCAGTGTCTTGCCCTCCTCAATCTCGACGATGTGCTCCTCACCTGACTTCAGACCGTAGAGGTAGTCGGTGGTCTCGAGCACTGAGACGTCGCCGTAGGTCGCGAGGGCCTCGTCGTAGGCCAGGGCGGGGCCGGGGAACAGGAGCTCGTTGAGCGTGTGCCGGCGGCTGGGGCCTCGCTTGTCGTCGCCGAGGCCGTCGGACTGCTCGTCGGTGAGCTCGCCGACCGGCTGGTTCCAGGTGCGGCCTTCGAGGGCCTTGGTGCGGAACGGCTCGGGCCAACCCCCGGGCGGGTCGCCGAGCTCGCCGGAGAGGAACCCGATGACCGAGTCGGGGACGTCGAACTTGCCGGGGTTCTGCTCGAACTCCTTGGGGTCCGCGCCGACGGCTGCGAGGTGCAGTGCGAGATCGCCGACGACCTTGGAGGACGGGGTCACCTTCACGACATTGCCCAGGATGTCGTTGGCCGCGGCGTACATGTCCTCGACCTGCTCGAACTTCTCCCCGAGCCCCAGCGCGATCGCCTGCTGACGAAGGTTGGAGAGCTGCCCGCCGGGGATCTCGTGGGTGTAGACGCGACCGGTCGGGGAGGCCAGCCCGGACTCGAACGGCGCATAGACCCGCCGCGTGGCCTCCCAGTAGGGCTCGAGTGCGCAGACGGCTGCGAGGTCGAGACCGGTCTCGCGCCCGGAGTGGTCGGTCGCGGCGACGAGGGCGGACAGGGCCGGCTGTGAGGTCGTACCGGCCATCGAGGCGCTGGCCGCGTCGACCGCGTCCACTCCGGAGTCGATCGCCGCGAGCAGGGTGGCGAGCTGGCCGCCGGGGGTGTCATGGGTGTGGAGGTGCACCGGAAGGTCGAAGCGCTCGCGCAGCGCCGTCACCAGGGTCCGCGCTGCGGGGGCGCGCAGCAGTCCGGCCATGTCCTTGATGGCGAGCACGTGCGCCCCGGCCTCGACGATCCGATCGGCCAGGTGCAGGTAGTAATCGAGGGTGTAGAGCTTCTCCCCCGCGCTGGACAGGTCGCCGGTGTAGCACAGCGCGACTTCCGCGACGGCTGTCTCGGTGGCACGCACGGCCTGGATCGCCGGAGCCATCTGCTCGACGTCGTTGAGGGCGTCGAAGATGCGGAAGATGTCGATCCCGGTCTCTGCCGCCTCGGCCACGAAGGCGTTGGTCACCTCGGTGGGGTACGGCGTGTAGCCCACCGTGTTGCGGCCGCGCAGCAGCATCTGGAGACAGATGTTCGGCAACCCTTGACGCAGCTTGGCCAGACGGTCCCAGGGGTTCTCGGTCAGGAACCGCAGCGCCACGTCGTAGGTCGCACCCCCCCAGGCCTCCACGCTGAGCAGCTGCGGTGTCATCCGCGAGACGTGACCAGCGACGGCGAGCAGGTCTCGGGTGCGCACCCGGGTGGCCAGCAGCGACTGATGGGCGTCGCGGAAGGTCGTGTCGGTGACCCCGACTTCTCGCTGCTCGCGCAGCGCCCGGGCGAACCCCTCCGGGCCCAGGTTCAGCAACTTCTGGCGCGAACCGTCGGGCGCCGCGACGGTCCGGTCGAGGTCCGGCAGCTTCGTCGAGGGGTCCACGTTCACCGGGGCCTCGCCGTACGGCTTGTTGACGGTGACCTCGGCGAGCCAGGTCAGCAGGCGGGTGCCGCGGTCGGCGGTGGGGCGAGCACTCAGCAACCCGGGGTGTTCTTCGATGAAGCTCGTGGTCACCTGCCCGGCGAGGAAGTCGGGCTCATCGAGCACGGCCCGCAGGAACGCGATGTTGGTGGCCACCCCACGGATACGGAACTCGTCGACAGCACGACGGGCCTTCTGCACGGCGATCTCGAAGGTCCGCCCGCGGCAGGTGAGCTTGGCGAGCATCGAGTCGAAGTGTGCGGAGATCTCGGCGCCGGTGTGCGTCGTACCGCCGTCGAGCCGGACGCCACCGCCACCCGGCGAGCGGTACGTCGTGATCCGCCCCGTGTCCGGACGGAAACCGTTCGCGGGATCCTCGGTCGTGATCCGGCACTGCAGCGCGGCGCCGCGCAACACGATCGAGTCCTGGCGCAGCCCGAGGTCCGCGAGCGTCTCACCCGAGGCGATCCGCATCTGTGACTGCACCAGGTCCACATCGGTGACCTCCTCGGTCACGGTGTGCTCGACCTGGATGCGCGGGTTCAGCTCGATGAAGTGGTACTCACCGTCCTCGCCGAGCAGGAACTCCACAGTCCCCGCATTGCGGTAGCCGATCTCGGTCGCGAACCGCACCGCGTCGGCGCACATCCGCTCCCGGATCCCGGGGTCCAGGTTGGGCGCCGGGGCGATCTCCAGGACCTTCTGGTGGCGTCGCTGCACCGAGCAGTCGCGCTCGAAGAGGTGGATCACGTTGCCTTCGGCATCGGCGAGGATCTGCACCTCGATGTGGCGCGGGTTCACCACCGCCTGCTCGATGAACACCGTCGGGTCCCCGAACGCGCCTTCGGCCTCGCGCATGCAGGTGTCGATGGCGTCCTTGAGGTCCTTCTCCTCGTCCACCTTCCTCATGCCGCGGCCACCGCCGCCGGCCACCGCTTTGACGAACAACGGGTACGAGAGGCCCTTGGCGTCTTCCATCAACGCCTCGAGGTCGTCGTTGGGCGGCACCGAGTCCAGCACGGGTACGCCGGCCTCCTTGGCCGCAGCGATCGCGCGCGACTTGTTGCCGGTCAGCTCGAGCACCTCGGCCGTGGGGCCGATGAACGTGATCCCTGCGTTGGCGCAGGCCTCGGCCAGATCGGGGTTCTCGCTCAGGAAGCCGTAGCCCGGGTAGACCGCGTCCGCCCCCGACCTCACCGCGACATCGACGATCGCCTCCGGATCCAGGTAGGCCCGCACCGGGTGGCCGCGCCCACCGATCTCATAGGCCTCGTCGGCCTTCATCCGATGTTCGGACCACCGGTCCTCATGGGGAAAGACCGCCACGGTTCGCGCCCCGATCTCCGTCGCGGCACGGCATGCCCGGATCGCGATCTCGCCGCGGTTGGCCACCAGGATCTTGGAGAACATGTGACGAGGTTAGTGGTGCCCGGTGACCTATGGGTCACTTCCTGCGCAGGATGAACGAAGGGGGTGGTTTCGAGACGCTCGCTGGCGCTCGCTCCTCACCACCGACGAGCCGCCGCTGGCTGCTCAACCGCCGACGAGCCGCCGCTGGCTGCTCAACCGCCGACGAGCCGGCCCTCGCTCCTCAACCACCGACGAGTCGGGGGGCCGCTTCTTCGTGCGCGACCCTGACGGCAACGTCGTGAACGGCCACGGCCACGGCAACGCCACCGGCAACCGGTGAGCGTGACGAGTGGTTTCGAGACACTCGCTTCGCTCGCTCCTCAACCACCGGGTTGAGGGCTACCATGACGTAACCTTCAGGTTATGAGCATTCAGGCGAACGACTCCGCGGAGTTTCGCCCGCGGCGCCGACCGTCACAGGAGCGGAGCCGCCGGCGCTTCGACGACCTTCTGCGGGCCGCACGGGCGCTGCTCGTGGAGGTCGGGTTCGAGGCGTACACCTCCGAACAGGTGGCGCAGCGGGCCGGCGTGCCGATCGGGTCGCTCTACCAGTTCTTCGGCAACAAGTACGCCATCATCTGCGAGCTCGACCGTCTCGACACGGCGAACGTCCAGAACGAGCTGGAGCGGTTCTCGACAGAGATACCCAGCCTGAACTGGGCCCAGCTGCTCGAGAAGCTCCTCGACCACCTCGCCGCACTGTGGCGCACGGACCCGTCCCGCAGGGCGGTCTGGCTCGCGATGCAGGCCACGCCGCCGACGCGGGCCATCGCGGCCGAGCACGAGCGTGACCTGGCCACGCAGGTCACCCGGCTGCTCGCCCCACTGACCCCCGGCTCCAACGTCGCGCAGCGACAGGTGATCGCGGAGGTGGTGGTCCACGTCACCTACTCGATGCTGAACTTCTCGATCCGGGACGGGCAGTCGCACCCCGATGCCGTCGTACAGCTCAAGACGCTGCTGACCGGCTACCTCCTGGCAGCCGAGTCCGCAGCCGTGCAGAAGAAGCTGTCCTGATCTCGCGGCAAGCGCCGGTCGACCGTCAGGACCCTGCCCTCCGCCAGGGCGTCACCTTCGGTGTGTGGCTCGGGGCGTGTGCTGCGTCAGCTGGACTGGCAGTTCGTCGGCCCTTGCCCGGGTGCGGTGCGGCAAGCCGGCGCGGCTGTCCACGCGTTGCGCGGGGAACGTTTCGGCAGCAGTCGTGCCCGTTGTCACCTGGACCTGCCCGGCGCCTGTTCTTGCGGTGGTTGATCGTGTCGAAACCTATTGGGAAGCAAGGTCAGAGATCTGGAGCGTCCTGCGAGTGCTGGAGTACGACGAACGCGACGGCGATGTCGGCAGCGGGATCGTGCGACAGCGACACCAGGACGTCGTAGCCGGTCATGGCGTGTGCGATGGCTCCGTGGAGCCGGATGGCGGGTCGGCCCCATGCATCCGTGCGGACCTCGATCTCATGCAGGTCCACGAAGGCGGGGTCGATCACGTCGGGGTGTCCGAAGCAGGTGCTCGACCACGCCTTGACGACGGCCTCCTTGGCCGCCCAGCGCGCGGCCAGGCTCTGTGCCTCACCGAATTCGGGGCTGCCCTCGCCCGCTCGGGCGGCACGCCTCTCGCCGGGCGTGAACGCCCGGGAGAACCTGGTGCCGGGCGCCTCGAGCTGCTCGGCGAACGCGGTGATCCCGACCACGTCGACGCCCACCGCGGCCTTGCCGCCCACGGTGCCGGGGTCGAGCGGGCTGGAGAGCGGCCCGCTCGACCCGTTGGTCATCGGTTCGCCTGTGCGTAGACGCCGTCCTCGCCCAGGCGAGCCTGCGGGTCGATGAGCATCGCGCTCTCGTCGTCCCTGGTGCGCTTGATGTCGCTGTCGGCGAACCGGCGCTGCTCGGTCTTCTTGAACAGCGGGTCACCGCCACACATCGCGTCCAGGCGACGCGCCTGCCCGGCGACGAGGCGAGCCGTGGCCGCCTGCAGCCAGGTTTCGCGCTGTGCCGGGGAGAGCGCGGCCACGAACGCACCGGGGTGCGCCACCGCGACCATCGCGGACACGTGGCCGAAGCCCAGGCTGGTCAACAGTCCGGCGCGGAGCGGGCCGGTCTTCAGCGACTCGCGCAGCCAGACCAGGTGCTCGTTCTCTGCCAGCGTCTCGTCGACGCAGTCCAGACCGCGGTTCGGCGGAAGCGTCCCGCCGGCCAGCATCTGGCACAGCCCGATCAGCTGGAACGCGGCAGCACCTCCCTTGGCGTGACCGGTGAGCGACTTCTGGCTGACGACGTAGAGCGGTGAGCCCGCCGTGCGGCCGAGCGCCCCCGCCAGCTTCTCGTGCAGCCGCGACTCGTTGGGGTCGTTGGCCGCGGTCGAGGTGTCGTGCTTGGACGCCACGGCCACGTCGTCGGCACCAAGGCCAAGCGTCGCGAGGCCCTTGGCCAGCGGCGAGTTCGCACCGCCGACACCGGCGCCCAGGGCACCGATGCCCGGAGCGGGGATGGAGGTGTGGATTCCGTCGGCGAAGGAGCCGGCGTACGCCACCACCGCGAGCACGGGAAGACCGAGCTCCGCAGCCACGTCACCGCGAGCCAGTACGACGGTCCCGCCGCCCTGGGCCTCGACGAACCCGCCGCGACGGCGGTCGTTGGGCCGGCACACGTGGCGCTCATCGATGCCCTTGGCGAGCATCTCGGCGGTGTCGGCGGTCGCGCTCATGTTGCCGAAGCCGAGGATGCCCTCGATGCCGAGGTCGTCGAAGCCACCGGTCACGACCACGCTGGCCTTGTCCAGGCGGATCTTGTCGACACCCTCCTCGAGGCTGACCGCAGCAGTCGCGCAGGCGGCGACCGGGTGCACCATCGAGCCGTACCCACCGAGGTAGGACTGCACGGTGTGCGCCGCGATCACGTTCGGCAGGGCTTCCTGCAGGACGTCGTTCGGGGGTTGCTCACCGAGCAGAGAATCGACGTACATCTTGCGGGTGGACTGCATGCCACCGATGCCCGTGCCCTGGGTGTTCGCGAACTTCGTCGGGTGGATCCAGCGCAGCAGCTCGGCGGGCTCGAAGCCAGAGGAGATGAACGCATCCACCGTCGCCACGAGGTTCCACGCCGCGAGCCGGTCGACCGACTCGACCATCGAGCCCAGGCCGTAGACCGCCGGGTCGAACCCGTCGGGGACCTGCGCGCCGACGAAGCGCGAGAGCTTGAACCTGCGGGGCACCCGCATCTCACTGCCCGCGAGTCGGGTGACCAGCCAGTCGCCGTCCTCGGTGGGAGCGATGCGGGTGTGCTTCGGCGAGGCCTCGACCATTGCCTCGGCCTCGGCCTTGGTGCGTACGACGAAGGACGTGTCCTCCTCAAGGAACACCGCCACCATGATTGGGGCGGTGCCGTCGACCAGTGCGCCGTCGTCGCGGTAGCTGCGGATGCCGACGCTCGCCTCGATCTGCTCGGAATAGGTCTCGACCACCTCGGCCTCGCTCAGCGGCTCGCCGCTCTTCACGTCGTGCCAGCCGGCGACCGGCTCGTTCTCCCACACGATCAGGCCGGTGGTCCACGCCAGCTCGATCACGCCGGCCGGGGACAGGTGGTCCTCGACCTCGATCTCGAAGCGGGTCCGCGACGATCCGACCGGGCCGACCTCGCCGGCACCGACGATCACGACCATGTCCTCGGGACGGGTCTCGATCTTGGGCCACTCCATCGTCGGCTGCGACGTACCCCAGCCGGCGGGGTGGGTCAGCGCCAGCAGTGCCGGCTTGGTGGTTGAGCCTGTCGAAACCTCGTCGTCGGTCTCGGTCGCCGCTGCGCTCTCGGCAGCCTCACGCGCCTCGCGGCCCAGTGCGGCCAGGTCGAGGTCGGCCTCGCCGAGCCCACCGGTCAGGTCGGCCACGATCGGGGCGATCGCAGCGGCCTTGCGGGAGTCAGCGCGGCACAGCTCGAGCAGCTCGGCAGCCATCTCCTGCGGGGACCAGGTGCGGACTCCGGCCTCGGTGACGGCGTCGACCAGCGGGTCGTTGTGACCCATCAGGCCGGTGCCACGCACCCAGCCGATGTGGGCGTGGGCGAAGGAGACTCGCTGAGCCCAGTCCTTCTCGGCCTGCCAGCGCGTGACGAACGCGTCGAAGGCGGCCTTGGCCTCACCGTAGGCACCGTCGCCACCGAAGGTGCCGCGGTTCGGCGAGCCCGGGAGCACGACGTGCACGCGCTGACCGATCTTGTGGTCTGCACCCTGGGCGGCGAGGCCGGTGACCAGGCGCTCCACACCCCAGAGCAGGACGCGGAACTCGACCTCGGCACGTGAGCCGGCGTCGGCAGCCGTGCCCTGCACCGTCGGGGCGGCAAAGGGGAAGACGAGCGTCGGGGAGAGCGCCGGCCGCAGCTCGGTGCTCTGACCCCCGGCGGACTCCACCACGGGGGAGGAGACCCACTCGACGACCGCATCGACATCGGAGTACGACGCCAGGTTGGCCGGCAGCACCCAGAGGGCGGCACCGGTCGACGCGTGGTCGCGGTAGAGGCCACGGAAGAACGCGAGGCGCTCGGCGTCGAGCCGCGAGGTGGTGACCACGACCGTGGCACCCCCGCGCAGCAGGTCGGCCACGACAGCACCGGCGATCGAGCCAGGCGCGGCACCGGTCACCACGGCGACCTCACCGGCCCACTCCCGGTCACGGTCGGCCGCGGAGATCGCACCATCGTAGAAGGACACGAGGTCGGTGCGCTGCTCACGACGTGCGCGATCCAGCCACCAGCGGGCCTGCGCCTGCGCGGCGTCGTCGAGACCGATGAAGCTGCGCTCGCGGGCGGAGTCGTCGCCGATCCAGACCCGGGCGAAGTCCTCACGGACGGAGGCCCAGCGGTCGTCGAGCAGCACCGCACGGCGGGCGTCGAACGACGGCGACACCTTGCGGGCCCAGTCAGAACCGAGCTCGGTCTCGACCAGCTTGACCAGCTCGGCGTCGAGATCCTCATCGGCCTCGGCCACGGCGGCGTCGGCGAGACCGAGCTTGCCGAGCAGGTGCCGTGCCGTCGAGGCGAGAACGCCGTCGGGCCCGGTGATCGCCTCGGTGATCTCGCCCAGTGCAGCGGAGTCGACGGTCCCGCCCCCGCCACCAGCGGCGGCGGGCATGCTCACGGAGACACCCTGTGCGGAACCCACGGCCTGGACGGCGTGGTCCACCACGGAGTTCAGGTCGCTCAGGTCGATGTCGTACCCGAGCGAGCCACCGCGGGTCGAGGAGCCGTCGCGCAGGCCGGCGGCCAGCTCGGCGGACACGTGCGAGACCCAGCCGGGGCCGAGCTGCCAGGTGTCGCGCACCCTGTCGGCGATCGCGGCGGACTTGCTGCCAGCGGCGCCGGCGAACTTGCGCAGCTGCTCGCTCACGGCCTCGGTCAGCACCGGTCCGAATGCGGAGTAGGTACGGGCCAGCTTGGTGACCGTGGCCCCCAGTCCGGTCCAGTCGGCCTCGGCAGCACCGTCGATCGCACCGAGCGACAGCTCGGCACCGAGGTCGACGAGCAGCTGGTTGCGACGTGAGGAGACGCCGTCGCACAGTGCCTCGATCGTGTCGGCCGGACCGATCTGGTCGGGACGCACCTTGGTGCGCAGCACGGTCAGGGTCTTGGTGGCGTCCGCGGCCGTGTAGCTCAGGTCCGCGGGTCGCTCGGCGCCGGCAGCAGCCGCGGGGGCGGCAGCAGGAGCGGCAGCCGTCTCGGCGGCGGGTGCCGCTTCGGCGGACGGCTGCTCGGCGGGAGCCTCGTCCTCAGGCTCTTCGTCGGGCAGGGGGGTGTCGGTGGCGAAGACGACGGCCGCGTCACGCGAGGAGTTCACGATCTTCGGCGCGACCCCGTCGTAGGAGGGAAGCTTGGTCGTCTGTGCGGCCAGGTTGGCCAGGGTTGGAGCGTTGGCCACGCCGACCTCGACGAACTGCTCGATGCCGAGCCCGCCTCCGCCTCCGACGGCAGAGCCGGGCGCACCGAAGAGGAGGTCCTGCGTCTCGATCCAGCGCACCGGGCTGGCGAACTGCCAGGCGAGCAGCTCGATCAGCAGGGCGCGCCCGAGGCGGGCCGGGTCGGCCTCCCAGGTGGCCCAGTCCTCGAGGACGGGCTTCAGGAGGGGAGAGTCGACGAGGTCGGCGACCTCCTCCACGTAGGCCCGGTCGAGGGTGAACAGGCGCGGCACCAGGTTGGGGATGTAGCGGCCGATCAGGACCGACGGGTCGATCGTCTTGGGCAGCAGGTCGTCCAGGCGCTGACGGAAGTCGTCGACGCCGGCGTGCAGCTCCGAGGAGTGGAACGGCACGTCGATGCCCGGCACCAGGATGAAGGCAGGCTTGCCGTTGACGCGCGCCCGACGCTCCTCGACGGCCTCCTCGAGAGCGTCGAGGCCGGCGATCGTGCCGGCGATGGCGTACTGCGAGCCACGCAGGTTGTAGTTGACGATCTGGATGAACTCGCCGGTGCGTTCGGCGAGCTCGGCGATGAAGCCGGCGACGTCGTCATCGGCCAGATCGGCCTGCGACGGACGGATTGCGGCGAGCCGGTAGTTGCTCCGGCCGCTGGCGTCACGCGACACCAGGTGGTGCATCGCCATGCCGCGGCGGAACACGATCTCCAGCAGTGCCTCGAGCGGCAGGATGCCGGTGACGGCGGCGAGCGAGTTGTACTCGCCCACCGAGTGGCCACACGTGATGGCGCCCTCGACGAAGACACCGGCCTCACGCATCTCGGCCACCTGGGCAACTGCCAGGGTCGCCATCGCGACCTGCGTGAACTGGGTCAGGAACAGCACGCCGTCCGGGTGGCGGTGCAGCTCGCCATCGGCCCACAGCTCGATCGGGTTGTCGCGGACCACGGCGAGGATCGAGAAACCGAGCGCCTCGCGGGTGTGCTGGTCGGCGCGGTCCCACACCTTGCGGGCGGCGGCCGAGCGGGTGCGGGCCTCAAGGCCCATGCCCTGGCTCTGGATGCCCTGGCCCGGGAAGGCGTACGCCGTGCGGGGAGCTGCCACGACGGCCTCGGCGACCATCGTCAGCTCGCCGTCGGCGCGGCAGGTCACCTCGACGACCGTGTCGCCACCGACGACACCGGTGCGCTCGACGGTGATCTCCACCTCGGCGCTGGGCTGCAGCGGGGCGACCCAGCGGGCCAGCCAGCCGCGGATCCGGCGCGGGTGGTGCGTCGCACCGACTGAAGCGGCGGCGCGCTGCGCGACGGCGGAGAGCCACATGCCGTGCACGATGGGTCCGTCGAATCCCGCGAGGCGGGCGGCGGGCACGTCGGTGTGCAGCGGGTTGTGGTCGCCGCTGACCGCAGCGAAGGCGCCCATCTGGTGGGGCGCTGTGACGGTGAAGCGGTCCATCCTTGCGCGGGGCTTCTCTTCGGCCGTGGGGGCCAGGGACGCCGGGGCGGTGAACTCCTCGCCACCCACACGGCCACGGACCATGAAGCGCTCGTGCAACGTGGCGACCAGGGTCTCGCCACTGGTGATGGTCACGTCCACGGCGATCACGTGGCCGGCGGTGGTGTCGGAGACTGCGCCGCGCTTGGCGGTGATGGTCAGCTCGGCACCAGTGCCGGTGGTCGAGGTCCCCTCGGTGGTTGAGGAGCGAGCGCCAGCGAGCGTCTCGAAACCATCCAGCTCCATCTCGATGCGGTGATCGAGGTGAACGAGGTCAAGGAGCCCCTCGACAGCGCCGATGCTGGCGAAGACTGCGGGCCAGGCAAGCCCCACGAGTGTGTCTGGGACGGCCTGCTCCTGCGGGTCGGTGATCTCATCGCCGCGACGGGTCCGGCCGGGGCTGGAGACGCCGATGTGGTCGGCGACCAGGTCTGGCGACCAGATGGTCTCCACGACGGCGGTCCCGTCCACGACCTCTGGGAGGGTGCCACCCGCGGTGAGCGCCAACAGGGCACCCATCGCGTCGGTGGCGGCATCCTCGGAGATCACCGGGAGCCCACCACTGGTGACCCCGGACAGGTCGATGCGCAGCTCCAGGACACCCGTGGAGAGGGGCACCCGAAGCAGGGCGGCGTCATCTCCGTCGGGCACCAGCTCGGAGGAGGTGCCCTTCAGGCGGTGCAACGGGTTGCGCACTACGCGACCGGCCCACACCACGTCGGGCGAGCCGAGGGCGGCGTCGATCGCCGTCGTGTCGGCACCCACAGTGCTGCGGCTTGCGGCGGGGAGAACAGAGACCTTGTTGGATCCAGAAGCCGTGTTGCCGTCCAGCAGGTCTGCGACGACCGCAGCCTCGAACCGGTCGAGCAGGTCGGCCACCGGCTCATCGACGACGGTGATCCCGCCCACGGATCCCGGGCCGGGAATGATGATCACCTGGTCGGCGGTGAAGGACTCGTCGTGAGCCTGCCACAAGGAGTCCGAGCGCCACCAGCGGCGGACTTCGGCGTCGATCACGGGGACGAAGCCGACCGGCTTGCCCGGGCGACGGCAGATCTCCATGAAGTAGTACACGTCGGCGGGGTGCAGCTGGCAGCTGGTGGCCTCCGGGTACGCCGCGACGAGCGTGTCGATGGCGGTGGCGGGGTCATCCAGATCGGCATCGGTCAGTCCACGGGGACGTTCGATCGGGCCGGAGGTGTCGGGGTGCACGCGGGCCAGGGCGCGATCCAGCATGGCCTCGAAACGCTCGCGGAAGGTGACGTCGAGCCACGGGGCGTCCGGCTTCGGACCGCTCAGCTCCACGTAGCGGCGCAGCCACTGCTCGTAGGTCATGTCGGCGACGTCGCCGAAGTAGGGCTTGCACGTGTCGGCCATCGCAGCGACCAGCTCGTCCTTGCGAGCGGCTGCTGCCTCGGCGTCGCCGGCGACCTGATCGAGGATCCGGCCGCACTGCGAGGCAGCGTTGTCGATCTCGTGGATGTCGGCACCGAGCTGGCTGCGACCGGACGTGACGTTGCCGGCGCTGCGGCCGGCGCCGACCCAACCCGCCCTGCTGATGTGGTGGGGGCCGTTGACGCGCGGGACGCCGGGGGTTTCGACCAGGAGCTGCTTGACCGCGGCGGAGGTGGTGGCCTCCTTCGTCGCCATGGCGGCGGTGGCGATCAGGACACCGTCGACGGGCATGGCGTTCTCGCCGTGCCCAGTCGCCCAGGCGCCGGTGAGGTATTCGATCGCGCGGTCCGGCGTACCGATGCCGCCGCCGACGCAGACGACGAGGTTCTCGACCGTGCGCAGCTCGGCGTACGTCGAGAGCAGCAGCTCGTCGAGGTCCTCCCATGAGTGGTGTCCACCCGCGACACCGCCTTCGATGTGCGCGATGACCGTGGTGTCGACCTCACGGGCGATGGCGAGCACCTGCTTGATCTGCTTCACGGTGCCCGGCTTGAACACGACGTGGCTGATGCCCGACTCGTGCAGGTCCTCGATGATCGCGACCGCGTCCTCGAGCTCCGGAACGCCGGCGCTGATCACGACACCGTCGAGCGGGGCGCCGGCCTGACGGGCCTTCTGGACCAGACGCTGGCCGCCGAGCTGCAGCTTCCACAGGTACGGGTCGAGGAACAGCGCGTTGAACTGTGCGGTGCGCCCCTCGTCGAGAAGCTCGGTCAGGCGCGCCATGTTGGTGTCGAAGATCTCTTCGGTCACCTGGCCGCCTCCGGCCAGCTCGGCCCAGTGGCCGGCGTTGGCAGCAGCCGCGACGATCTCGGGGTCGACGGTGGTCGGCGTCATGCCGGCCAGCAGGATCGGCGACTTGCCGGTCAGGCGAGTGAACGCGGTGTCGATGACGGGCTTGCCGTCCCCGCGGTCGATCAGCCGGGGGGCGTACGCCGACCAGTCGACCGACTCCGGGACCGAGGCGCCGGAGGTGAAGAGCAGGTCGCGACCCTTGGCCGTGGCCGCAGGCACCACGGTCACGCCACGGCCGCGCAGAGCCCGGCCCGTCATGTTCGCGGAGAGGTCGGCCGGTCCGAGATCGACGACCCAGCGGGTGTCCGGGCCCACGGCGTCGGTGAGCTGACGGGGCCAGTCGACGGTCTCCACGCAGATCGCGTGGGCGAGGTGCTCGGTCAGGCCGGTGTCGAGGCCACAGGCCTTGGCCCAGTCGCGCGCCATGGCGACGGCGGGGGCGAGAGCGGGGTGGTGGAAGCCCAGGGCGACCTGGATCGGCTCGACGATCGGAGCGAAAGCACGCCCACCACGCACCTTGGACTCGATCTCGGCTGCCTCGGCGGCTGTGCGCTTCTCGATGGCGGTGCGGAGACGGCGGAGCGCGTCCGTCGTACCGCTGACAACGAGGCGGCGCGGGCCGTTGATGGCCGCGACCGTGGCGGCGTCGCCGTCCTGGGACACCTCGGCGACGAGGTCCTGGACCTCGGCGAGGGTGGCGCCACTGACGGCCAGCATGGGGGAGTCCTCACCGTGCTGCACGAGGCCGGCCCGGCGACCGACGATCGCCGAGGCGGCACCGATGAGGCGGGCGATCGCCATCAGCTCGACGTCGCTGGCGGTGTCCGCCTCACCCAGAGCATGACTGCGCCCGGGGGTTTCACTGCGCCCGGGGGTTTCCCTGCGTCCGGCGAGGGCGGCCACGCCGAGGATTCCCTGTGAGTGGCCGACCGAGGCGATCGGTGCGATCCGGGTGAGGTCCAGGCCCTCGTCGGTGAGCAGGTCCATGGTGGCGAGCTGGGTCAACAGCACGCCCGGCATGCAGAGCGCGGACCCGCTCGTCTCAGCGCGACGGGGCGTGATGTCCTCGGCAAGCCACGTCTGGGGCTCGAAGGGGCGCGGCAGTGCGGCGGCCAGCTGGCCTGACACGGGCGCCACGAGGCGGGCGGACTCCTCGACCAGGTGCGTGACCCGGGAAGTGTCGGCGTGCTCGCCTGCAAGTTCGGAGAGTGTTTCGAACCAGTCCGCGCCCTGGCCGCCGAAGGTGACGGCAAACTCTTCGCCCTGGGTCAAGCGGTCGGCGAGCGTGAGACCGGGCTCGGGGGTCGCGTGGTCGTGGGAAAGTGTGGTGGGAGGTAGCTGAGTCATATGAGGACTATCTCATGTTCTTTAGGCGAACCCGAAATCGTCCTCACGTTTTTAGCGTCGTTGTGACCTAATTCTCCCCTACTCGCCAGTAAGCCGACGCGCATGTTTCGATCCTGAGACTTCCAGCCCCCGGCTCCGGCCGCGTCGCGGTCATCACCGGCGCCTCGAGCGGCATCGAAGCCGAGATCGTGCGTGAACTCTCGCGACGTGGGCACGAGCTCGTGCCCTGGTCGCGCGGTCGGCCGACAGCTGAAGTCACTGGCCGACGGGCTACCCACCATCGCACACGTCGTACCTGCCGATCTGGCGGACCGCGACGCTCGTGTGCCGGCCTGCTGTCCGAGATCGAGTCGGGTGGCCTCACACCGCAGATCCTGGTCAACAACGCTGGTTTGTCCACGCTCGGTCCGGTCCCGAAGCGATCCCGCCGCCGAGCTGTCGATGGTCGAGGTGGATTTGGCCGCGGTGTGCGGCCTGTGCAGCCGGTTTCTCCCCGGCATGGTCGAGCGGGGGCAGGGAGCTGTGCTCAACGTGGCCTCGACCGCTGCGTTCCAGCCGTTGCGGGGGGCAGGCGGCGTACGTCGCCAGCAAGGCGTTCGTGCTCTCCTTCACCCGCAGCATTTCCGCCGAGCCGAAGGCCGCAGGCGCCCTCCCCGCGTGCTCTGCAGGTCTAGCCGGACAAATCGGGTGGGGTTGTCGGGGGATGCCTGTCGTTGTGGGCCGAAGTTTCGGTGTACAACGACCGGTTTCCCCGGCCGACCGGGGAAACCTGCACCCCAAGCCGAGCCCGTTGCCGAGCATCGAGCGGCGAGGCGCGCCGGCGCAGCCGGTCGTCCAGCACGCCTGCCGCGCGTTCGCCCTGGCCGGAGTGGGCGAGGGCGTAGACCAGCGTGTCCTGGAGAACGTCGCGCTGCGCCGCGCTCCCACCCAGCCTCGCCGCGCGCGCAAGCACGTCCTCGAGCTGAGTCACCGCCGTGCAGAAGTCTCCTTCGACGACGGCCTGGAGTGCGTGGCACACGGGTGCGACGACCTCACGGAAGCATGGATCGGCGTGTGCCAGGGAGGTCATTCGCAGGGCAGACAGTCCAACCCCGTCGGCCGCCGCGGCCAGGCTGAGAGCCGAGTGCAGGGCTGCGAACGGCGTGGGCGGTGTGATCAGCCAGCCGTCCGGCACGGAGTCGCAGACGGGCTCACTCGGCAGCGCACCCTCCCAGGCGTCGGTGACGTGACAGCGCCACAGCAGCGCGCCACCGTCGACCAGTGCACGGGAGCCGGTGACCTGCGGTGGTGAGAGCTCCCGCTCGTAGCGGCGCCGGACGGCCTCGACGTCGCACTGCATGAGCTCGTGGAGGGCGGCATGCCACGAGAAGTGCGAGCGATGGTTGGCCGCCGGACCACGAGTGCGGATCCAGTCGTCGAGCCACGCCAGGCCGGCCGCGTGCTCGCCGGTCTCGTAGAACACGTGGGCCCGCGCGTGGGCCGCGTGCCCGGAGGACGGCTCGACCGACAAGGCGTAGGAGGCCAGCGCCTCGGCCTCGCTCCATCGTTCCTGGTCCTGGCGCACGAAGGCGAGCTGCCCGGCGTACCACCAGTCATCGCCGTAGCTGCGCCCCAGGCCCTCGACGAGCTCGGCCGTCTGTCGACCCGACGTGAGGCCGCCGAAGGCGACCGTGGGCACGGCCACGCTGACGGCGAGGGCGTCACGCGGAAAGAGCCGCACGTGTCGCAACAGGGCGGCGGCGCCGGTGGGCTCGTCTGATCGCGGCCGCACGGTGACCGCGTCCAGGAAGCTGACCTCGCGGTCGTCGAGATGTCGGTTTGCTGCCGCCGAGTGTGCGGCCCGCAGAGCGCCGCGCCACGATCCCGTGGCACCCCACTCGTGGCCCAGCAGGGCGAGGGCCGCGTGCGCCTGCGCGAACTCCGGGTCGACGGCCACGGCTGCCTCCAACGCGACCTCGACCCCGTCCTGCAGTCGGAGCAGGCGTCCGAGCGCCTCGTTGTAGACCTAGGCCGCCCGACGTCCGGTCGTCAGGGTGAGTCCATAGGCGTCGACCGGTCGCCGCCTATGGACTCACCCTGACGACCGCGAACGACGGCTCGGGCCACGTCGTAGGCCTGCTCCCGGATCTCGGGCATCGCAGTGGTTTCCCACAGGTTGCCGCGACGCAGGGCACCGAGAGCGTAGAAGGCATCTGCACGGGGAGTACGCCGAGCACGCGCCCGTCATCTGCCGTGTCGATGCCCAGCCCCGAAGGACCGGGACGAACCAGGCCGGTTCGTGCCAGCCCGACGAGCAGGGGGTCCTTGGCCAGGGTGCCGACCGGTCCCGTGCAGTTGACCCCGCTAGCGACGTCGAACCGGCTGCCGTCGCTCAGCGTGACCTCGACGCCGCTGCCAAGCAGACGCGCAGAAGCGACGGTTCCGGAGTGCCGGACCATGCGCCCGGCTTGGGCTATCTCGTTCAGCCGGTGCGCGGTGATCGGCGGCATCCGGTGACGGTGGACGTCCCAGGTGCGGGCGTGCCCGGCCAGGAAGCGGCGCTTGTCCTCCTCGCCCAGGCCTTGCCACAGCTGTGCGGTGACGGGGCGCAGACCGTCCACGGCGGCGCGCCAGTCACCGGTCTCCTCGAAGGTCCGCTCGACGTGGGTCCGGACGACGCGGTTCAGTTCCTCGAGCGAGCCGATCCGGGTGATGCCCGGGGGCGGGGGCACCGCCGGGGTCGTAGGCATCCGGTGTGCCGCCGGCACCCGGTCGTCTCGGGAGACGGTGTGCAGGGTGCGCCCGGAGCGGTCGGCGGCGATGGCGACGTCGACCATCGTCAGGCCGGTGCCGACCAGCAGCAGGTCGCCGTCGGGCAGGTCCTGGCTTCCAGGGGTCGGCGACGAGTGAGTCGGTTCCCCGGAGCCCCGCAGGCGCCCAGTCGGTGCCCGGGCTCGCGCCAGTGGCGAGCACAACCGCCCGCGCCACGATCGACTGCCCCGAGGAGAGCCGTACGACGAAGCCCTTCCCGAGCCGCTCGATCCCGGCCACGGACTCCTCGCGGCGTTCGAGGCGAGCGTTGCCGGGGTACTCCGACGCGG
>Ga0075530_1000114_pt1 | contig 33450 bp, 22 predicted proteins | sample NGEPerD_2_FD_75101 | JGI IMG/M metagenome (GOLD analysis project Ga0075530, IMG submission 75101) | Arctic peat soil microbial communities from the Barrow Environmental Observatory site, Barrow, Alaska, USA - NGEE PermafrostL1-D | ecosystem: Environmental > Terrestrial > Soil > Wetlands > Peat ... | reverse complement strand
TCATGATTATTAAAGAATTTGAAGAAAAAAACTTTATGAAATATCCAGTAGCAAATTACAAATATTTCAAAAAGATAGAAAAGAATGAAAAAGCCTCAGACACAATTGATTGAACGGTCCCTAATTTCAAAAACAACCAAATGGTAGAGGCTTAGCCTCTACCATTTCCAAAAATCAATCAAATCTTCCTATAGCCTCTTTTGGCACGGCCGTGAAAAAGAGGCTATCATTAATTTAATCAATTATCCTGCAATAATCTGACGAGGAATATATTCAATCAAAATCTCATCTTCAACAAACACCAACGGTATGGTAATATGTATTACCATACCACTTCTTATTTCTCCTTATTAACTACAGTCTTCCTCTCAAGGTGGACAGGCTCGACTGGAGCCTCTTGTAATTACCACCTTATTAATTTTTTTTCGTCCTTCCCTTCAAATTATCGAGGTTGAACCTCCTTAATTTCAAAAACAACCAAATCATGGAGACCGAGTCTCCACTCTCGTTAATATCCGGATAAATAATACAATTTGACACCAATATCCGTTTTTGCTAAGATAAATTCAATAAGCGAAATTAATAAAAAAATATGATCGCAAAACTACCAATAAACCTAAAGACAAAAAAGGGCCTAGATAGAGCAGTCGAAGCTTATAAAATTGTGTCTGCATTTTCCGAAGGAGAGCTTGAAACTCTAGAAATATTATCCAATCAAAAGGATAGGGATTTTGTGTTACATAGTATAGATGAGTCGAAGAATAATAAAGTTCATCCAATCAAATCAATCTTATAATATGTTTCAGATTTTCATTACTTCTTCGGCGAAGAAAGCTGCGAAAAAATTGCCGAAGGATGTTAGAATTGAAATTGTAAATCTTTGTGAAGATTTCATTATAAAGCACCCTTTTGATGCTGAAAAATTGCAAAAACCACTAGACGAATGTCGTTCATTACACTTTAAGCTAAATAATGTTAACTATCGAATTGCATATCGAATCGTCAAAGACAAGCAGAGAATTGATATTATTTTAGTTGGAACCAGAGAAAATTTCTATAGAATTTTAAAACGAGTATTAAAATAGTTTCCCAATGGATTTTTAGTTTGTGAAATGCAGACTCAAAAAAATCGACAGCCCTCACTTTGTTGGCTCCAGTCTCCCGACTGGAGCCTCTTGCAATTACCACCATATTAAATATTTTTTATCCTTCCCTCCAAACTATCGAGGTTGAACCTCCTAAATTTCAAAAAAACCATCTTTTTTGGAGTTCAGGTTTTAACCTGTAAAATCGTGTTTTTTGCGACTAGCTTACACTCTAAAGAGCAATCCGTGTAACGCAAAACGTATAACTCATAGCCCTACGATTTGTTCACCAGTCCGTCGATTTCAGACAGATTACACGCTATACGCTAAACGTTATACTCGAAAGGTTACACGTTACACATCGTACAACAATTTAGCCATTTAACAGTTTAACAATTTGATTCACAACCACCCCAACCCCTCCTTATTTAAGGATGGGATTTAACACTTTAACATCCTAGCATACAATCTAACAATTGGATCCGCCAGCTGGCGGAGAAATGAAATGGAGTTCTTCCCGCGGGAACTGGTTTGCCAGCACTAGGCTGGTCCGCCTTAGGAGGAAAACCAGTTACAAAATGTTTCTTAATATCACGAACCTCGACTATACAACCATATTTATAAAAACAAATAGTCGAAACTCCAAAACAATAGAAACGGATTGCAAATCCGTTCCCGCTCTCGCTTAATACTAACTACTATCTCCTAACTACTAATAAGACAATTTAACAATTTCATTTATATTTTATGCTAATCATCATACCGGATTTGAAAATAAGTTATCCACAGTTATCCACAGGTTGACTTGACAAAGCTAGTAAGATGTTGTATTTTCAAGTTAAGGAAGGAGAGAGGATCAACTTATGTTGATTTTGAGATTGTTCTTTTGAAAACAACAAAACTTGTGAGTTTATCTCTTGTTTTTCCAACAATTTGATGAAATTTTGGGTGTTTTTTTCTGTTATCTTTCATTCAAGATAATAGAAAAAACCACCCAAATAAATCGAATTGAAGGAGGTGGAAATAAATAAGATGAATAAAACAAAGGAGATGTAATATGTCAGAATACGTAAAGAAAGGGAAGAACACTAGCAAAGGTGTTTTTCTCACTCAGAAAAGCATCCTCACAATCGGAATTATATTCTTGATTGTTGCAGTTGCATTTGTCCTTGTTGGAAACAGCAGTGACAACGATGTCAAAACAAAGGATACCAATCCTCTAGCTTCAGCGATTGGAAATCAAATCGGAAATACAGTATCAACAGACTCAGCTTCAACAGCACAAGTGCTTGAAGAAATGTCCCTTAAATTTCAGAACCCAGAACTTGAATATAAATTCTATCCAGAAGGGAACCACGTTCAATATGTTCCACTCAGCGAAATTCCATCACGGATCATTCTTCGAAACCTGTTAATAACGGATTTTCATGTCGAAGATGATTATCTTGTTGGTTATGTCAGCAATTTAAATGACGATCAGTCAATCATGAAGAGTGAACCTATGTCATTTCGCTATATCGGAATGGATGGAAACAATCTTAACGTATATTGGGTTATTCAGACGCTAGTGCCTGCGAATGAAATTGAAGCTGAACATTTCTCGCTAGGAGCCTCAACTCTTAATACCCCCAACGGAATAGACAACGTACAATTTAAAACAAAGATTCCAGAACAAGCAATAATTGTTTGGATACAATAAGGACATTTTATCCTTATTGTTTTTTTATAAATTTTCTACCGTAATTGTAACTGTGTCAGTTGAAGTATTACAATTTGAATCACGTATTTTTAGGTCTGATTTATAAATACCGACCGTATCAAATACGACATTTAATTTTGTTAATTTAGTTGCATTTGTGTAAACACCATCGCACCAACCGGTAGGAACAAAAGTACAAAGGCCTGCAACTTGGAAAAGAGTGTTACAACCGACATCTAAAGAAACTGCAGAAAGCTAGTCCCAATCAAATTCAGCCTCAAATCGTGCAATAGGTAAAAAATGGGTTGAATATGTAGCAAGGTCAAAGTATACTTTTTGTCCAACTTTTACGGTTAAACTTTTTGAAGTTATATCAACATCCGTAATTCCAGCTCTCAAATCCGCCACCAAACAGTTATTCGGAGCGCACACATCCTCACAGCTAAATGCTACGTCCGTCGGTGTAACATCAACTCCATCAGCACAATAACATACCTTATTCGGATCATTTTTTTTCATTGGTACCTTATCAGGATTTAGACAAGAAACTTTTTCTGCGGGTATACAACGGGATGGAGGAGTTTCGCAGGCAGAAGCACAGGCAACTGCATCAGCGGCAACGACTACCTCAGAACTTCGACAGGTGCAAGTGGTCGTAGCGACTTCATAAGTGCCACAGGCCGCCAAATCAGTAACAGTGATAGGATTAAAAGTGCTTCCTGGTTGTTTGAGATAGAGAACATCAGGATTGATGGTTTTCAAAATCACGAAAGAAAGCAAAGCCAGAAGCAAGCCAGCAATAGCGCTCTTGGCAATATCCTTGGCATCAGTAAGAGAAGCAGAATTCCCAGCAGCAGTAATATACCTCATACCAGCGACAATAAGCATCATCACTGCCACAATTCCAACCACACTTAACATAAATTGATAAAGTCCAACCAAATATGTTGACAAGTTAATCCCTGTAGATGGAATTCCTGGAATTTTCACAAGCGGATCCCAATCAGCTGCACTGGCAAGACCTACAACTGCCAAGGAGCTTATTGCAACAAACATTCCGATTATATATTTTTTTTGTTTCATATTTTTTTGGATTAAAATTTGATTAGAATTAAGTAGCTAGTATTAAGTATTAAGCAGGAGCGGGTTTGCCAGCCCTAGGCTGGCAAACCAGTTCCCGCAGGAGGTTACTGTCCTCCATCTTGTAGGGGGAGCTAGAGGGAGGGGTAAACGGGCAAAGTAAATTTACCTCGTTAGTGGAATTTACCCCACCTAGCCTCCCCTAAAAGGGGAGGGACTATTTAGTTATTGTGAATGTACCCTGTTAGATCTGCCTAAAGCGGTGCGAAGCAATTTAGCAATTTCTGTACTTAATACTACACGAACTACTATTATTGCTGCGACTGTTCTGCCTCTGTAGCATCTCTTCTCATTATATACCAATTTACAGCAACGACAAACATCCATGTAAAAAATAAATTTACAATAGGTATGGCTTCTATCCCAACTCCAATCACAAGACGAAGAACGCTATTAATTTTTTTAGAGAGAGAACTTTTTGTAACTCCTCCTGTTATTAAGGTGAAAATAACTAATATTATGCCCGTTATACTATCAACAATCCCTGCAGCACTTCTGATGATTCCCTCTATTGCTGCTGCAACTGGTAAACCAACTCCTGTTACGGCTACAACGAGTGAAATTAAATCGACTGTTATACCAACAAAAACATCTAAGACAATATCGTTAACAGCAGCGAGCAACATCATAACCATAAAAAGACAACTCATATATGGACTTTTTCCATGTTTTGCGTTTATTTTCAATTTTTTCTTCATATTTTCCTTCATCTTTGCCGTTTTCAAGGCGAGTTGTTTCTTCAAAGCTGCTTTTCTCAAATCAAATTGCCTCTTTGCCATTTTTTTCAAATCTTCTCGTGACATCTTTTTCATTCTCTCAGCAAATGCTTTTGCAGCCGCGGCTTTATCCCTAATCTCCTGTGCTTTTGCTCCCATATTTTCTGGGAGATTATTTATGTTTCTCCCTAAATTTCTCATATTTTCGGGCATATTTTTCCTCATCTCATTCAGTCTCTTCGCACTGTCCAAAGCATTCTTTTTCATTTCTCCAAGGCTTTTTTTCTCACCCTGTTGAGGTCCAATATCGCTACCACCTTCTTCAGAATTTCCTTCACTCTGGCCATTCGGACTTATATTATTTCTAGACCCATCAAGACTGCTTACGTCTTGACCGTCCTTTTTTTCGAAAGACTCTGCCTGCTCCTTCGCAGCTTCTTTGATTTTATCCATTATTAATTTTTGAATTTCAGGCTCGATAAGCTTGTTTATTTTGTCTTCCAGAATAGACTTCATTGGAGCTTCTTTCGATGATGATTTTGAAGATTCTGGATTTCCAAAATTTGAATTGGATAGAGAAGAAAGACTGGAATCAGAAGATTCTTTCGGATTCGAATTAGGAGAACTGACATTTTCATTAGGCTGTGAACTCGAAGATGCTTTTTGATCTGACTTTTGAGAAGGAGTGGAATCTACATTCTCTGCAGGCGAAGAGTGTGTTTCAGAAGGAATGGGGGATTGAACAGGAGCTGAATCAGTATTATTTGGCATTGTTGATTTTTCACCAGTCTCATTTTTTCCTGCCTTTACTTCATCTTTTGAAGACGAGGCTGTTTCAGGGGCAGACATTGATTCTGCCCGAGAAACTTCCGCAGACACATGTTGAACAGGCATCGAACCTTTTTCAGATGCTGGCGGTTTTTCCGATGAAATATCTGGCAGAACAGGAGAAGAACCGCCTGTTTCTGTTGGCTGATTTGATGATCTATTATTTTGAGCTTGCTGAATGTTTTGCAGAGGAGATTTTGGAGATTGTTGAGTTGGCTGAGTAAAAGATTGTTTTGGGATTTTCACAGGAGAACTAGAGTTATCATCCCTTTCCGATTTAGGTATTTTCATCTTGAATTTACTCTCAATGTTTATCGAAGCCGAACCTTTAGATTTAGATGTCTTCATTGTTCCTAAGCCAGCAGCAACAACACTAGCCGCTCCTCCAGCAGCCATCGCACTTGCAGCTCCGCCACTTCCAGCAATTGCACTTTTCCCAATTGTATTCAAAATCCGATTTGCTTCCGCATTTAAATTTTCTTTTTCTCTCTTGATTATATTGAGACAATTTATTCTGATTTTGTTTTTTTGAGCACTTTTAATTGGTGAAAGAGGGACTCTTTTCATCGTCTGAATTTCTTTGATACTTTCTAATCTATTTTTTGCCTTTTGAATACGCACTAGAGCTCGTGGGTTCTCAGATTCCACAAAATTTCTAGCAAGATTTTTTTTCTGCTCAAACAATTTCTGAATTTCTTCCGCATTGTCACCGCTTTTTGCTTTCGCGATGTCATAATTCAAGCTATCTAATTCTTCACTCAAATGAAGCTCTCTGTATTCAGCTGTATCATAAACCGCCAACAACACCGCAGAACTTTCAGGGGGCAAATTCATTTTTTTCCCCATTTTCGCCAAAAGCAATCCCAACTGTGCATTTCTCACTTCGTTACCCAAAGCAAAATGTTCGAGAGCCATTGTTACTTCATCTTCCTCTTGCACAACTTCTTCATTCACGCTTTCATCAACTTTATTATTTCTTTTTACTTCTGTAGCACTTGTTTTCTCCTTTACTACATTCTCGTTGATTCTTGCTTCGAACTTTGCCCTATATTTTTCTAATTTTTGACCAGACCAATTCGCTTGCTCTCTTAGCTTTTGATCAAATAATGCTCCTTTATCATCAATAAGTTGGTCTAAATCTTTGATGGCCTTTTCAATAATTGCCAGACCTTCTTTATCATCTTCTGCCCTTGCAGTCGACATAATCACTGTACCAAGTTTTAATACTCGCTTTTCAACTTCTTTATATTCTGGACTTTCAGCGAAAACTTTTACTTCATATTTCCTAAGTAATTCTTTCCTCATCTCCTCCATTCGCAAAACTACTTTTTCTATTAATTTCGGTTTTATAAAACCATATCGCTGAATTGGAAGAAAGTTGTCAGCATTTTCAATCGTATATTCCATTTCTAGTACATATTTTAGTCCTCTATGTACAATCTCACTTGCCAACTCATATTTTGCTTGAGTTTCGATAAATGCATCTGTATTTTTAAAAATTTTATTATTCCTTTGTAGTTCAGTTTGCATTTCATAACCTGCCCCATTCTTTCCATCTCCTCCATAATACTTATCTTTATTTTCCTTGAATATTTGTGCATCCGTCTTAGAAGGCAGACCTTGAGACCTTAAAAATTTGTTGTACCTTAATAATTCCTCTAGTTTTTTTTCTGCTGTAGCTGCGCCTCTTTTCGCAGGACCTTCATGATGTTGAGCTTCATGCTGCATAATCTGTTTTATCGATTCTTTGCTATTTTCTGGATCTAATTGCATCCATTCATTAAAATTCCCCAAGGTTTCACTTCCAATTATTACTCTTCTATTTTCATAGTCATCATAATCCCAACTTACATAATCATCAAAACCCTTAAATGCTATTGTATTAGTCGCACTCGCATCTGTTGCAATCGTATTTTGATCTTTGTATGTATCTAATCCCTTAAACCCTTCTTTCTTGGCAATTTTTTCAAGCTCTTCCATCGCTTCGCCATAAACCTCCCTATTCTTTTCATTTTCTAACTCTATTTTTTCGCGATATTTCTTTTTCTCAGAACCAATTGCTTGTTCTACTACTCTATTTTTTATTTCTGAATTTGTTGAATTATAAGCTCCCCAAAATAACGGTGCAAATTCTTTCATCGCAGGTATAAGATGGCCAACCTTGATGGCACGATAATCTTCTTTCATCTTCTCAAGAGCATTCATTCTTTCATCAAGGCTTAAATCAGAACTATTTATAGCTTCTAACTCCTTATGTAGATTTCGAATCTTGACCGAATCTTCTTGGTCTTTCTTTTCAACTTCTTTATATTCTGGACTTTCACTAATTGTTTTTTCAAGCTCAGCTTTTTCAATGGCTAATTTTTCTTCATTTTCTTTTGCTGTTTTAATTGCTACTTTTTCCAGTCTTCTTCTTTCTTCTCTTTCGGCTTCTACTTCTTGAGATTTTTTTACTTCATCTGCTCTTTCTTTCTCAGCTTTTTTTATAGCTGCTTTTTCGTTGATTCTTACTGCGGTCTTTGCTCTGTACTTTTCTAATCTTTGACCAGACAAATTAGCTTGCTCTTTTAGATTTTGATCAAATAATTCTTTTTTATCTTCAACGAGTTGACCCAAATCTTTTATGGCTTTTTCAATTATCGCCAGACTTTCTTTACTATCTTCTGCCTTTGAAGCTGACAAAATTATTGTACCAAGCTTTAATATTCGCTTTTCAACTTCTTTGTATTCTGGACTTTCAGCGAGAGATTTCTTTGTTTCGGACGAAGTAGCAGTGTCTTTGTTTTTACTAGATTCTTTTTCAAGAATTTGCTTTTGTTTTAACTTGATTATTTCTTCCTGTTCAACCTTAGATCTTTCAAATTCCGTTTCTTTTGTATGCAGAACACCAATAGCATTCTTTACATTTTCATTATCAGGATATTCTTCGGCAGCTTTTTCTAGGTTTTCCTTAATGCTTTTCAATTCTTCCGAATTTTTCGCAGATCCTACCATGCCAACCATTGCCGATACAGCAACTTTCAAATTTTGTGCTTCCTGCTCTGCTCTGTAGTTTCTTATTTGTTCCGAACCATCAACTTTTGATTTTTCAACACTGTCTTTATCATTAATTTCAGCTTCTTTTCCGATTATATTTTTATTGGTTGGTTGTGCTTGTTTTTCTTCTTTCTTTTTTTCTGCTTCAACTTTGTCGTCAAAATTTGGAACACTTTTTTTCAAGTCTTCCATTTCTTCATTTGTTTTCTCAGTGACTTCGTCTTCGTTTCTTTCTTTCTTTTCTTCATTATAACTTTCCCTCTCATCAGAATCACCATCATTTTCATTTGAATTTTCTTTCTTGGCTGATTCTTTTTGAGATTTTTCGTCAGCTTTCTTTTTTTCCTCTTCAGCTTTGGTCTTGTCTTGTTTTTCTTGCTTCTCTTTTTCTTTTTGGGCTTTTTCTTTTTCGATTTTTTCCAATCTTTCTTTCTCGGATTTTTCTTTTGCCGTTTTTTCCTCTGCCTCAATTTGTTCTTTTGCCAATTTTTCTTTTTCAGCTTGTTCTGCTTCTTCGGTTTCTTTTTTCTTATTTTCTTCTTCTTTTGCTTTCTCCTCTCTTCCTTTAGTTTCGGCAATTTTTGCTTTTTTCTCAGCGACTTTTCCGAGCTTGATGGCTTTTGCTTCAATTTCCTCAAGATGCTTTGAAAAATATTCCAGTCCTGCTAGCCTCTCAACAGCTTTGGCCATAATGACACCCTCAGTCTTTGCGGTATCAATTATTAATTTCTTAAATCCTCTTTGTCGAAGAGTATTGATTGTTCCGCTCGAGGCATTGGGGACATTTTTGGAAGAAAAATCTCCATTCTTTTGCATTTTTTTCAGTTCTTCGGTCACAAACTTATTTTTCCCAGGGTACTTTTTCATTAGGTTTGAAATCGTCTCTCTTTGAATAAGCTCAATCTTATTATTGATTTCTTGAGGAGTAATTTTCCCTCCATTTACAAGTCTTTGCACAGCCAGACTAATTGGTTTTCTTCCTCCGGTATCTTTGGTATAAAAAACAAAATTATCCTTGAGATTTTTTTCAAGCAAAGAAGGCTTCAGTTTTGAAGGCTTCGAGCCGCTCTTTGTATTTTTTTTAGATTTATCAGAAGATATGTTCATAGAAAATTATAATTTGAAATGTTGATGAGTGGTTTTATATTTATAAATCTAACAAGAAATTATCTTTTTTTGCATTCTGGGATTCACAGCCCTAGCCAGGCTGCCAGAATAAGTCCAAAAATACGGAATTTATTACTGAATCCCTCCCAAAGGCGGACAGGCAAGTTCAGCACAAGCTCTTTAGGATTTCATAATTTCGGCTAAGATAAGCGATGCTTTTTGAAACCCTGAAGAGCCAACCCTCAAGCGATAGCCGAACGGGGTAAGTTCCACTTATTCTGACAGCCTGTTCAGGACTATGGAACCCTCACAAGTAGAGACGACGATTTATCGCGTCTCGGTTTTGAAATTATAAAATTAAGATTTATTTATAAAATTTAAAAATTATAAAATTAATTTTGTGAGACTTCAAACCCCCCAACCCCCCTTATCAGGGGGGACTATTGGAATAACAATTTAGCGTTTAATATCTTGCTTAATACTAGCTACTTAATACTAACTCTATGCCATTTCCGCAAGCTCTTTTTTTGCTTTTTCAATTTCCAAAAGTTGTTCAGGATCAGACGTGATGATTTGATCTTCGCTGTATGAGGCCACAATCTTGATGGCCGCTCTTTTTGAACCAGCAAAGAAAATTCCTTCTCCAATATTACTTTCCAAGAGTAAAAACTTTTCTTCGTCTGTCAAAAAGAAAGTATCAACAATAACTTTGATGGCTGCTGGAGACTGCTTAAGCAAAAGTTGCATTGATGAGTTTGTCACAATTGGCTTTCCATACCTTGAACTCATAAAATCAGTCACGTCTTGAGTAATCGTCGTTAGCCCCAAATAATATTTTCTGCATCTCTTGGCAATTCCAAAAAGAAATGAAGCTGCATCTTCGTGTTTCATCATAATCCAAGCCTCATCAACAACCATCACTCTTTTTTTTGTTTTTGACCTAATCAATGTCCAAATAAAGTGCAGAACCAAATACATCGCCACTGGTCTCAATTCTTCTTCCATATCCCTAATATTGAAGACAACCATTCCAGATTCGATGTTTATATTTGTTCGATGATTCAAAAATCCCGCGAAAGTTCCTTCTGTATATTTCTTGATTCTTGTTGAAAGACCTTCTGCTCCACTCATATTTTCCAAAACCATTTGAAGATCTGACATGGTTGGAGGTTCAAGTGTTGAAAAATCAGCATCAGCAGTAATATCTTTGATTGCATATGTCTCAGTGATCGCTCGATCCAAAATTGAATCTTCTTCGGCAGTGATTGTCACCAGCATAACTCGAATCAGACCTGATACATCAGAAATGGCTTTTCTGAGAACATCTGCCGGGGTTTCGTCTCCGACCGCAGTTGGCAAGTCAAAAGGATTGATATGATTTCGAGAAGAAAGAGAAATTTTCATAAAGGTTCCACCAACCGTATCGCAAAGATGTTTATATTCATCTTCCGGATCAATCACGATGACATCAGACTCCATCATCAAACTTCTGAGAATTTCAAGTTTGACCGCATAACTTTTTCCAGCTCCTGATTTAGCAAAAATTACCATATTGGCATTTTCCATTGAGAACCGATCAAACAAAATCAAACTGTTATTATGTCGATTTATTCCATAGAGAATTCCTTGATTGGAAGTTAGGTCACTGGAAACGAAAGGGAAAGAAGTGGAAAGTGGCGAAGTGTTCATATTATTTCCAATCATAAGCTTGTCATTCCCCAAAGGAAGCGTTGAATTAAATCCTTCTTCCATTTGCATAATAGCCGACTTCATATAAATCAGCTTTGTCTCCAAAACGGACTCGATTCCAGTTTCAATTCGGTCTAGGTCTTCTTTTGTATCTCCATAGATTGTCACATATAGTCCAAATTGAAAAAAATGTTCCACTCCTTGTTGAAGGTCATCTCGCAATCCTTCAGCATCTTGATAGGCTGTTTCCAACATCGGATTTCGAATCATACCTTTTTCTTCTTCAATCGACATTTGTGACTGAAGCTGAGTCACAAGCCTGAGCAAAGTTTTCAAAACTTCACCTGATTTCTGAGGATGAATGAACATCGACACATCAAAGGTTGTATCAAGATTGATGATTGGAGAAAACCAATTTGTCTGCAAAAACCTTGGATAGGCATAGATGAAAAATGTTGTCGCCAATTTTTTGTTAATTATAACGTGGTCACTCTGGATTTTGAAAGCCGATGGAGCAATGATATCTTTGACGGTCGCCATTCCCTTCTGGTACATTTTTTCAGAATCCAAGAGAGCAGCTTTATCTGCGGGAGTTTTAGACTTTTGATTTTTAACTGGCTTGTTTTTGAACATAGAATATTAATTAGGTTGTTAGGACTTAGGTTATAGCTTATTAGATGTTAAAGTGTTAAATTGTTAAATGGCTAAATTGTTGTACGATGTGTAACGTGTTCTAGATACAAGGATACAAGATACAAATCACAAATAAATATCAATATTCAAATCACAATAATCAAACTGCTGGAGTGTTAAACGTAGCGATAGCGGAGTTTGACTGAATCATCACAACATTCCCGCCTTCAGGTAGAACTCCATTTCATTTCGTTCTACACTCCAATTGTTAGATTGTTGTTGTTGTTATTATTAATTTATAGATTTCATCTTATTTAGAGGAAGATTTTAAATGACAAATTTCCAATGGCGAATGACAAATTATCGAAAGACAAGTTTAATTCCTTTTTTGACATTTTGATTTTAACATTGATTTGAAATAATTTGGTCACTGAGATTTGAATATTGGAATTTGGTTATTTTTTGGTTATTGTATCTTGTATCCTTGTATCTTTCTTCTATCTTTGTCCTGTTTTTTTGAAACGTTAACTGGCTTTTTATATCTGGAAAAAGATTAGAATGGCACAATCTACATCGCCAAATCAAGATCGTTGATGTCCGCCAAAGCTTTTTTCTCAGAACTTTCTGGATTGTATAAATTATAATAAAGCTCAATCAATTCTTGCGTATTAAGCATTGTCATTTTTAGTCCTGAGCCACCTAAATTTCCGATAACATGATCAACTCTTTGAAACAGCTGATCTTTATATTTTTCAAAAGTAGCCCTGTCAGTCATAAGTTTTTGTGCGCTCACTCCACCGCTCAATGCTTTTGCAGTTCCGCCTTTTGACTCCGAAACTGAAAAGGGAACTACTATATAGAATGTTTTGTTGACAATGTTCGCCATTTTAACTAATCCTTGAATATATTCGATATAGCTTGATGTTTGCATACGAAGAAGTTCGTTCATTTGTCTCTTCTCATTTTCCTTCAAAGTTTGTATATAATTATCGAGGTTCAATGTTCGTGAATTTACCACAATTTGGATTGAAAAATCAAGAGAATTCAAAAAACTTTGATAGTGATATATGATTGCATCCTGTTCGTCAATCGATTTTAGAGCAAAATTAATCGAGGAAACCATCAGAATTGCTCTCATACTGCCATTTTTCATTATCACAACATTATCTTTTATCTCAGCGATATCAAGATATTTTTGGGTACTCAAAATTTTTTTATTTTGTTTTTCTGGAGTAGACATAAGTTAAATTGTTAGATTGTTATAAAAAAAATTGTTAAATTGTTAAATTGTTTGTAATTTATATCCTGGCTATTGATTATTTTTTGGTTATTGTTTCTTGTGTCCTTGGTTATTCTTTATCATAAGAGAATGGGTTTGTCGGTCTATCCAGCCGACAGGAAACCCGGTCTTTTGTTTTGATGTTTCAACTAATTTTATGAGATAAAAAAACATTATGAAACTGGTTACAAACCAGTTCCCGCAGGTTGACTACGAGCTAATGATTAGATATTCTCATCTGGTCTAGCTTTTGCTTCATAGGGAGTTTCGATGGATGTGCTGGTGTCAAGTAGCCATGCCAATTCTTTGATTCTTCTTTTGGAAACTTTCTTTTCTGGGATATCATTTCCCGACACTTTCTTTTGCGTTATTTTATATCTTCTAATGTCCGTTTCTCTGCTCCAGATATAAAGATGGGAAGCGGTGGAAAAATTGATAATATTTGTGATCCATCGCGTGACTGTCATTCCTTTTGGTTTCCAAAAGGCAAAAGCTAGCGTGAGAACAATATCTGGAAGAGCAATTACCAAGAAAAAAGCAATATTAAAAAAGGTAAAAGCAATCAGCAAAACTCCAAAACCAACTATAAAAATTAGCAGCTGTTTTCCCGTCAAAGGACCAACAATTTTATCTTCGATATTCAGAAATTGAGGAACGTTATATTGCATGGGTTATAGTATTAAGGGGTTAGCATTAAGTATTAAGGGATTTGAGCTTTATTTTGTAAAGAGACAGGGACATAGATATTCTAATGACAAATTTCCAATGACGAGAGTGCTTAATTTTCAATTCACAATTTCCAATTTTCAATCAATGACGGAATTTTCAATTTTCAAACTTTATTTTTTATTGTTGAGTGAATTAACTATTTTTTGAAAAATAAGGTTTAGCTCTTGTGCTTCTTGCCACAATGTTCGAGCTTTGTCTTTTTGCTCTGGATTTGTCTTTGTGAGCATTCTGAACCAATATTTTGTTTCGTTTACTTCCTTTTTACAAATATATATTTTATTTCTAAAATCACTTTTCGAACTCGCATTATTTGCTTCACAGTAATTCGCTCCAACACTGGTCGCAGACCTGATTAACTGTTTTAGAATAGAATCATTAAGCGAACTTCTTTTCATACTTTTGATTAAGTCAATCACATCTTCACTAAATTTAGCAGTCCTTTCTTCTAAATCAAAATTATTATTAACCATAATTTTTTCTTATTGAAAATTGATCATTGGGAATTGTTTGAAAATTCAGTAATTGAAAATTCATTGAGAATTGTGAATTGAAAATTGAAAATTTTAACTATCCTGATCCGCCACCTGGCAGAGAGAAATCACTTCAACATTATTTATCGAGATAAATATTATTGAAGGAATTCCTCATCCTCTGGGATTCGGAATGACAAAGTTGATTGATACTAGAAATTGACTACGGAATACTCGCTACTATTCCATTCTTGAAAAATCAATCTTTCTCGTTTTTGTTGAATAGGGGAGGGGGATTTTTTCATCTATAGATTTCAAAATCAAACCTAGTTGTCTTCTTTCTTCTTCATTCATATTTTTGGTATTTTTGTCATGATAGACATATTGGACTCGTTCCAAATTTGTGTGATTATAATATCCCATCTTTTCTTTGTAATCCTCCACCCAAAACTTGATCAGAGGTTTCATCGGCAATGGTTTTGTCTTCACGATAATTGATTCTTGCGAACCAATTTGCTGACTCCCAACGACCGGAAAATCCTTGAGCAATTCTTCAATCGGTTTGGAGATAATTGTATCAGCCATTCTCTCGGCTTCTTTCCTCTCTTCCTCTTCTCTCATTTTGTCCATTTCTTCTTCTCTCCTCAAAAGTTGCTCACTCAGTTTTCTTGGCCTTTCCTTTGGAACTTCTCCTCCCAATTTCAAGATTTCATCTTTGATTCCTGGAAAAAAGCTGTCAATTGGAAAGAAAATTTCTTGCAAGATTATCAAAGCGACTTCTTTGGACTGTTCTTCACTTAATCCCAAATTCTCACGACTTGTTTCAACAAGTTGTTCAATTTTGATATCTTTCAAAATTGAATGTGCAATCATATCTTTCAAGGCTTCATTCTTTTTCAAATCACCATCCAAATATTCCTTACGAATCTTCGTAATCGCATCCAAAGAATAATCTTCATAGATACTATCCAAGACAAAAGCCGGAAGCATCGCAAATCTATTTGGTTTTTGATTATCATTTTCCATTTTTGTGATATTATTTTTATTCTAAAAATATTAAGCAAGCTAATTCCATTTTACAAGCTAATTCGAGCAAGACAGCTAAATTTTGTCACCAGCTATTCTACTGTCTATATTGTCTATCTTTTTATCAATTTGTAAGACCACTTTGATGTCTGTCTGAGCCTTCAGCCTATCAATTTCCGTTCCTTGTTTTGCTTTTTTTACTGGATCTGGTTCATTTTTTTGCATTTTCAGAAGAATATTAAGTTTTTTATAATCAGTATCTGTCGCACCCGTTAGTTTTGTACCCTTATCAGTTTCCATTGAGTTCCTTATTAAACCCACCTTATCATCACCACCGTTTTTATGTACATTCGCAATTTGAGATGAGGAAGCATCTTTTCCATATTTTTCAAGATCTGCGTCACTCATTTTTCCAACAGACTTTGGATCAATCTTGCCAAAAGCTTTTCCAATCTCAATATCCATTTTAATGGGATTCGGATTATCGAATACTGTTTTAAGGTCTGCACCAAAATCAACAGCATCAATCTTAATTTCTTGATCTTTTTTGAGATCTTTTTTTGCTTTATCTCCAGCAACACCACCAGCCAGTACAACTGTATTCAAACGGTTAACCTCAGCCCCAGACAGTCCCATTGCGCCGACATTATTGGCAAATTCTTTTTGGTCTGGCTTATTAAGCCCAGATACATATTTCTTCTTACCGTCAGAGTCAAGTGTTTTATATATAATTTGTTGTGCCCTTGGATCTTTATCTGTAAGTTTATTCAAACTCTCGCCCTTTGAAACCATATCTAAAACTTTATCTATCTTTATCTGTTCTCCGACTAACTCTTTCTTTCGGTCAGGACTTGCAGTTCCAAATTCCGCTTTCATGTCATCGCTCATGCCCGTCTGATCTCCAGCATTAATTTTTCTTTGTGCATCAGCTGTCATTGTCGAGGCTCCTAAAAATCTATTCAAAATCTTTTCTTCAAAATCCTTGGGACTGAGATCATTCTCTGCAGAAGTCACAAGTCTCTGCAAGTCCGCTTCAGGGATACTCTCAGTTTCAAATTTATCATTTTCAATCGAATTAAGAAGTTTCGCAGATTCTAATTGACTAGTTGTATGACCACCTGGCGCCTGCCAAACACCTGCTCTTGATCGTCCTATTTGAGTATCAAGCGTGGTTGCTTCCATTTTACCAAATTCCCCCCAATTAGCTTGAATGTCAACAAGAAATTTCTTCTTTTCGTCATCTTTTTTCTTATCGTCTTGCAGTTTTTTTGCTGGTAACCATTTTGCCTTTTGCTTATCAACAAATGTTTGTCCTTTTTCTGACAAATTGCGAACCCTGGCGCTTCTTTTTTCAGCTTCTTTCTTGACCACCTTACCAGCACCCCATCCGAACTTAGCTGCAGCATATGAGCCCATCTTCATATTTCCAAGACCAAGCTTTCCCCCGACAAGTGCACCCGCACCAGCCATCCCTGTACTACTGGCAAATTTTGGTGCCATTAACAAAATTACCATGGGGACCAAAGGCGGAATCATAATTGAAACTACTTTTGATAAATAACCAAATTCTGAAGGAAGTTCAGCATATGTTGTTCCGATTAGCTCATTTGCCATTGTGGTTGCCAAATAAATGAAAAAAAGAAAAACTGGTCCAAAGATTGCCCACTTGGTAATCTCTTTCCACCATTGGGTTGAATATTGTGCAAGAGAAGGGAAAGCAATTCCCAAAAAAGCTACTGGAGAAAAAATAATCAAAACTGCAAAAGCCGTCAAACGAATCAAGAGAAAGATAGCAAGCATTGCATATATGAACATCAAACAGACAGTGAACACTATGGCAAAAAGTGCATTTATAACTTGCTCAATATGTACAACGCTTATTGTATTATAGAAACCTGCGTCCTTTTCCATCGAACCAGCCACTGAGCTCAGTGTTTTCGCTATTGGAGTAAAACCACCTCCCATCCAAGTACCACTAATTTCCATCACAAAAAATTGACTAAGATCAATTACCAAATATGCAGCTACCATACTAAAATTAATCAAAAAAAGGGAGATGATAATTTTTGGTAAGATATTTTTAATATTATATGTTTTGCTTCGAAGCATTGTACCAAAGGCAACAATCAATAAGAAGAACATAAAAAACATGTTGCAAACATCCCTGACCACTGTCCAACCCAGTCTAACTGAGTTTGAAGTTAGAACTCCAGGAGTGGCAGGAGTTAGTCCTACAGCAGGTGTTCCAACGTATATTTCCGGGCGAAGAAAAACATCAACAAAAAAGGAGGCAATGCCTACACCTATATTTAATATTAAAATAATAAAAAGTTCAATAATCAATATTACCGCATAGAGAATAGACAATATGAATTCTATAATATCCTTAACTCCAAGTCCCAAATATGACAAAAAACCTGCATGTGCTTCATGTTGTGGGATACTAAGACTTATCGCAATAACCAAAAATAAAAGAATTAATTTTTGAAAAGTTTTTGTTTTTTTGTTCATATTTTTTTGAAAAATAATGATAACCATCAGATGTATTCCCTAAAAAAGAAATATAAATAATTTACTTTATTATATCATAAAAGATAAACGAAGCAAAACTTTTTTATAATGTACAAATCCCATTCTTCGTCTTCTGAATAAATATAGAAAACTGGCTTACTCTTGTAATATTCGAATTTCATTTCAAGTAAAATAAAACAGGAGAGACGCTTGCGCATCTTTCCTGTATCAACTATTTTGATGTTAGATTAACCATTTTCACCCATCCATCATCTGGAAGGGTAATTACGAGTACAACAGAACATCTTTTGTATTTTTTCGGACAATCAAATTGACCGGAAAAATTTCTTTGTCCAGAACCGAGATTCAATTTCTTTTTTTCTGCATATCCATAGCCTGGATAAAAGAAAATGTATGATTCAATCTCATACTTTTCTCCATCAGCCGAAAATGAAATTTCTCTTGAACCTTTTCTGAAATCTGGAGGTGAAATATGAATTTCAGTCGAACCATTCTCTGTTTTCCCGACTGCCTTTTGAATTTCAATGTTTTGAGATCCAAAAGGATAAATTATTTCCCTCCCTCCTGTTACTGAGATATGAAAATCCTCAGTGTTCATCTCCATTTTGTCTATTTCTCTTTGCTCATTCATTCCTAGCAAAAAAATAAAACCAAGAATAAGCAAAATAAAGATCATCCATTTTGTCAGAGATAAAGCAACCTTTGTTGCTTTATTCGACTTTATTCTCTCGAAGAATTTCGGTTCTTTCGAGCCCTCATTATGAGAATTCCTAGATTCTTCTTTCTTTCCTCCGCTGATTACTATGGCTACAAAAAAGAAAAAGATAAGAACTAAAATCATAATGAAGATTACTAATATAACGTTCATCTAGTTTCCTCCTTATTGTTTCTTTTTCAAAGCCTCTAGAATTGCCTGTATGTCTACTGGAGATATTTCTGCTTTTGCTCCTGATTTTCCACCAAGAAGATTATCTGCTATATCACTCAAAGCTGATACGGCAATCACTTTGTCAGTTGACTTGACAGCTCTCAAGGTCTCAATTTTCATTCCTTGATCCCCAAGTGCAATTATCGCCTCCGAAGTTCTCTTTGTGTAATCAGCATCAGCTGTTGCCTTCTCTTCAGTAAGCTTTCTATATGCTTCGCCGTCAGCTGTTGCTTGAATAATTTTTGCTTGAGCACTTGCATTCGAATCAATTATCAATGCTTCAGCATCAGCTGTTGACTTAATAATTTTTGCCTTTCCGTCCGCCTCGGCCTTTACGATTGTCGCTTCTGCTTCCTTTTCTTCCTCATATTTCCGTCTCACCAATTTTTGAATTGCTTCCATGTCCAAATCAGGAGTTTCAATAGATTCAATACAAACACCGGCATCATCAATAAGACTTTGCCAAACTCCGCTTTCCTTGAAAGATTTCAATAGTTCATCACCAAGACTTCTCCTCTGCGTTATCAATTGCTCTGGATCTGTCTGTCTCCCCATAAAATCTAAAACTGGAGCTTGTGCTTTGTTCATGACTCTTTCAAGCCAATTTTCAACTGAAAAGAAGGCTCTTTGAGGATGTATTACTCTTGCCGTAACTAATAATATAATGTCAATTGGTGCCATTGATTTGCCAATTTCCACTTTTTTTAATTCTACCGCATACATATCGCTCTTAAGATAGATTTCCTTTAGCCAAGCCTTTTTATGTCGAATTTGTCCTTCGACATAAGACGACCACTCAAACTCATATTTCCAGACATTGAAAATCCCTGGCCATCCAAACCATTTATATCCTCCCCAAATGCTTTTTTTCTCGACTTGTCCTGGTTTATGATCCTTAACGAAGCCAGCACTATCAAGATAGTATCCGTCGAAGTTTAGAAGAATTTCAATGAACGCTCCACCTTTCATTTTTGCAATTGCAGTAGATTCATTCACAGCTTTGAAAAATATCCCTCTTGGTCCCCAATAGGTGAACACTGAATAGTAAGCCAAAACAATTATTCCAAATATCAGGAATATAATTATTGGACCAGCAATACTCAAAAATGGGAAAGATACAATCGACAAAAAAATCGAAATTACGATTCCCCAGCCAATATTTTCTAGTGAGAGAAGCTCATTATCTCTTTTTTTTCCACTCCCCTTCTTCCTGTTCTTTTTTTCCTGTTCTTCTCTTCTCTGTTTCGATCCTTTAAATTCCATTCCTAATCACTCCTTATCTGCTTCTTTATTCAATTCCTAAGCCATCAAAAATCCCTTCCACATTTTCATGCTTTGTGGAATCTCTAATGACTATTTATTAATGAACATAATTTTGCCGTATTACCGACAAACCTGTCCGTTTCATTTGCACAAAACCGACAGATTCCAATGAGGATAAAATATGCACAATTTCCCATCATCAGAACTTTGTATTCTACACAAAAAAACAGGATTTGTCAAGCCATGTTGGTTTTTGCAAAAATCCTAGTCATAGAGACAACTATTTATCGCTTCTATACTGGAATATTACTTATAACCTATTTACTCACGGCCGTGAGTAAATAGGTTATGGGAAGATAATTTTAGAGTTTAGTTTTGAGTGTAGAGAGAGAAGGGGGGAGGAGAGGAGATGGATTTGATGAATCAATGAATTAGTAGAGGCTAAGCCTTTACCACTTTGGAGAATAGATTGATTTTGGGAAATTATGGAGACCGAGTCTCCATTTTGTGGAATTAAGGAGGTCGAACCTCGATAGTTATGGGAAAATAATGGCAAAAATATAATTAGGTGAGAACTGCAAGAAGCTCTAGTCGGGAAAGTGGAGGCTAAGTCTCCACTATTTGCGTGGGTATTCGAGGGGTTTCCTAAAGCTTAGCTTTAGGAGGATTGAGGGTTATATGTTCTCTAATCTTTTTAAACTTCAACATTTTCTCCTCCTGCATTTTTAGAATTCGATGTAATATTTCAGGTGTTGTCTTTTTCAACGAGTGTAATATATTTTTTCAATAAGAGAGATTAATGTTAAAACACTATGATACTACATAGTATCATAGTGTTTGTTTTTATTGTGAATCGAAAAAACTCCGCATGGGAGTATGGTGACAACAGGAAGAAATGAGAGGTGATATGGTAATATGTATTACCATACCGTTGGAGTTTGTCGAGAGGGGTTAATTGAGGATGGTGATTTGAAATATAATAGAGTGAGATAATTTAGTGATGAAATATTCAAGACAGCCTATCCACCTTGAGAAGAGAGACATCGAGCCAACGAAAGTTTGACGAATAGATGATAGCATGTTTTGACACGGCCGTGTCAAAACATGCTATGGGAGGTTGGTAATAATCGATAAATTATAGAGGCTTAGCCTCCAGGATTTGAATTTTTTGCGGGAGCGGGTTTGTCCACATATCCAGCAAGTACAACCCGTTTCTCTCGTTTTGAAGTTTCAGTTGTTTACTCTGTATGGTGTTATTTTGAAACACGCTTTGTGAGTCTAAGAAATATTTTTAAAACTGGTTATAAACCAGTTCCCGCAGAAAATATTGCAAATTAAATAAATTTTATTCCCACAATAAATTATGATAAATCGAAAAACTACATTATATTATCTCTGTCAATTTCTTCCACTGTTCAATGCTTAGCTCCTGCGCACGAACTTTCAAATCGAGTCCAGCTTTGGAAAGAAGCTCCTCGCTTTTTGCTTTATCAATTTGCAAACCAGCTGCAAGATTATTCGCTAATTTTTTTCGTTTAGCTGCAAACCCGATTTTCATAATCCGAAATAAATTCCGATAATATTCTTTTGAATGCTCGCGCTTAATGTTGCTAATTTTCAAAATCGCCGAATCAACTTTTGGTGTGGGATAGAAAGCTGTGTTTTTGACGAAGTCAACAATTTCTGGCTCTCCATAAGTTTGAACGCCCAAGGCAAGCATACTCAATTTCCCCGGCTTGGCACAAATTCTTTCCGCCACTTCTTTTTGCATCAACAAAACAATTGTTTCCACCTGCACCTCATTTTCCAAAAATAATTTGATGATAGGTGAGGTGATGTAGTAGGGGATATTGGAAATGAGCTTAAACTTTCCGTTTGGGGCATATTTTTTGGCCAATTCTCCCACATTCATTTGCAAAATGTCGCCATTGATCACTTCTACATTCTTGAATTTTCCCACCAACATTTGCGAAATTTTTCGATCTTTTTCAACCGCCACCACTTTTTGACATCTTTTGGCAAGTTCTTCTGTCAAAGTTCCAAGTCCAGGACCAATTTCAATCACGATGTCATCTTTGTTTAAATCTGAACAAGCAATGATTTTCTCCAACACTTTTTCGTCAATCAAAAAATTCTGACCCAAACTTTTGAGAATCGCCAAATCAGGACTTCGGAATATTTGTTGAATTTCTTCTTTTGATAACATGGGATTTGGTTAGTATTAAGTGGTTGGAGTGTTAAATCCCATCCTTAAGCAAGGAGGGGTTGGGGTGGTTGTGATATTAGTATTAAGTAGTTAGTATCAAGTATTAAGCAGATTATTAAATTGTTAAATGGTTATTAAACAGCTAGATTGTTAAATGGCTAAATTGTTAAATTGTCTTATTAGTAGTTAGTAGTTAGTAGTTAGTAGCTAGGAGTTAGGAGTTAGCAAGAGCGGGAGCGGGTTTGCCAGCCTGTCCGGCAGGCAGGTAACCCGTTTCTTTTGTTTTGAAATATCAGTTATTCGTTTTTATACATATAGTTTTATGATTGCGATTTGTGAGATTGTAAAACATTATGAAACTGGTTATAAACCAGTTCCCGCAGGGAAGTCCCTTTGTTCATTCTTAATGGAGTTCACTCTTCAGAGTGTAAGCTAGTCGCAAAAAACACGATTTTACAGGTTAAAACCTGAACTCCAAAAATGATGGTTTTGTGAAATTAAGAAACGTTTTGAAGCTGGTTGCCCTCCTGAGGCGGACCAGCCTAGGGCTGGCAAACCAGTTCCCGCGGGAACCCTCTCGGTTCCTGCAGTGTTTTGAAATTATAAAATTAGGATTTATTTATAAAATTTAAAAATTATAAAATTGATTTCGTTAGACTTCGAACCCCCCAACCCCCCTTATCAGGGGGGACTATTGGACCTCGGGGATAACAATTTAGCAATTTAGCAATATTTCCTTAATACTTGATACTATTCCAGATAACTATATCCCTGATTTTGCATATCGACAAGATAAGCGGGAATGTCGGAGATGAAGCGGGAGGGATAGTTGGCCTGAGTGGAACCAAAAATTCTGCGAACGCGGGCAAAAACGAGATAGGCTCTGTTTTTGGCGCGCGTCAATCCAACATAGCACAAGCGTCTCTCTTCTTCCATTTCAAATTCATCAGTCATACTCATTGCATGAGGAAGCAATCCTTCTTCCATCCCGATGATGAAAACAGTGTCATATTCCAAACCCTTCGCCGAATGCAAAGTCATCAAGGTTACCGCATCTTGTTTTTCATCCACTTTGTCCAAATCAGTTGCCAAAGCCACTTCTTCCAAAAAGAGATTCAAAGCGTTTTCGGCCGTGAAATCATTATATTTTTCCACCGCTGTAAAAAGCTCTTTCACATTTTCCCATCGCGATTCACCTTCGTCAGTTCCGTCTTTAACATACAACTCATAGCCAATTTCTTTCAAAAGATATTCCAAAAGCTCTTTGATTTTCATCGTCACGGCCTTTTCTTTGCAGTTTTTGATGAGTATGGCAAACCCACTCAAACTTTCCAATCTTTTTTTGGCAATATCACTCTTGTTATAATTGAGAATAATTTCCACAATGCCTTTTCCTTGCTGGCGACTTTCCTTGATGATTTTTTCAAATGTCGATTTTCCAATTCCTCTCTTGGGAGTGTTGACCACTCTTTCAAAACTCATCAAATCTGTGGGATTCTGAATGAGCCGAAAATAGGCAATGATATCTTTAATCTCCTTTCGCATATAAAATTTGATTCCACCTACAATTCGATAGGGGACATTATAATTCAAGAAGGCTTCTTCAATTGAACGCGACTGGGCATTTGTCCGATATAAAATCGCCACTTCGTTCAACTTCAAACCATCCTTTGTGTTGGCTTTGGCAATTTCCGAAATGATAAATTCCGCTTCGCCTTTTTCATTAGCTGCCTCATAAATTGTAATTGGGGCGCCAGCTTCTTTCTTGCTCCAAAGGCTTTTTTCTTTACGATTTACATTTTTGGCAATGATGCTATAGGAAGCGTCCAAAATTTTCTGAGTAGAGCGATAGTTCTGCTCTAACAAAATTGTCTTTGCGTTGGCATAACCTTTTTCAAAATCCAAAATGTTTTTGATGTCCGCCCCCCTCCATTTATAGATACTTTGCCAGTCATCACCAACCACAAAAATATTATTATGTTTCTTGCTCAAGAGATTAATCAATTTATATTGTGCATGATTGGTGTCTTGATATTCATCCACCATCACATATTTGAATTTGTCTTGATATTTTTCCAAAATTTCCGGCTTCGTGAAAAACAAAACACTCGTTTGCATAATCAAATCATCAAAATCCATGGAATTATTTTCTTTCAACCATTTTTGATAGAGATTATAAATTTTGCTGACATTCTCCTCTTTCCATCCATCAATCATTCCTTCATAGGTCAAGGGATCCCTCAACTCATTTTTGGCATTGGAAATTTCCGCCAACATCGAACGAGGATTGAAACTTTCCGTGTCGATTTGCAATTCCTTCATCACTTTTTTGACCAATGATTTTTGGTCGTCTCCATCGAAAATGACAAAATCTCTTTTATATCCCACATGTTCAGCTTCATCTCGCAAAATTTTCACACAGAGACTGTGAAAAGTGGAAATGGTGGGAAAATTTGTGGCAAAAGAAGTTGAATAGGAATTAACCTCTTTATAAAATGCTTTTTGATCAGAGCCAAGAGCATCCATACTTCCCAGCAATGCCACAATTCGATTTTTCATTTCTTTGGCAGCCTTGTTTGTGAAAGTGACTGCCAAAATGCTCTCTTTGGGAATTTTTTTTTCCACAATAGCATAGACCACTCGATGCGTCAGTACTCTTGTTTTTCCTGAACCAGGACCAGCAATTACCAAAACAGGCCCGTCAATTGAAGTGACTGCCTCTTTTTGTTTGTCATTTAAATTTTCTAAAATTTTATTCATAAAAACATTATAGCATAGAAAATGAAGTCTATGAATATATATATATGCTTTGTGAAATTAAGAAACATTTTTTATCGCGTCTCAAATCGTTTTAGTTTCAATTTATATTTCTCCCGCATTCAAGTCGTGATGAATCGCGACTCTACATTATGAAATAAATATAGTTTTACCCTGCAACAAATCGTGATGAATCGCGATTCTACATTCAAATTGAATATAATTTTGTCGAATCCGTAGAGACGACGATTTATCGCGTCTCAAATCGTTTTAGTTTCAATCTATATTTCTCCCGCATTCAAGTCGTGATGAATCGCGACTCTACATTTCGAATTCCCCTTATTTTAAATTTTTTGATTTGACATTATTAATGAAAAGACTAAAGTAAAAGTACTTAAGACAAAAATAAATATACAAATAAAAGAGAACAAAAGACACAAATTGACGGAGGAACAAATTTTGAAGATAGTAAGTGATGTATCAGAAAATATAAATGCCAATGCAAAATGGGTTGAAAAATTTCAAGAAACAAATATTGAGAAAACCTATGAGCTAATAATGAAAAATATAAATCATGATCATAATATATTTTTCAAAGGCAAAGGAATATCTGGTGGTGTTGCCAAAAAAGCAGCAATAAGACTGAATCATATTGTTCAGGCAATGCTGAAAAAGTCTGGGAAAAGGGCAGAAGTAAGAGTATTCTTTATAAGTGAATCATCCACGCCAAAAGCACACAAAGATGACTTAGTTATAATTGTCTCTGGCTCTGGTAACAAAAAAACTCTAAACCCCCTAGCCGAAAAAGCCGTTGAGAACGGGGCTAATCTAGTTTTATTTTCAACGTATCCAGAATCAGTTATTGGAAAGCTTGCGACACATGTCGTTGAAATTCCAGGTCGAGTTCTTGGAAAGACTGAATCTTCAATGCCACTCGGAACAACATTTGAGATGACCACAGATGTTGTGCTAACAGCAATTATTGCATTGATAATTAAGAGAAACGGTATAACAGATAAGGATCTAAGTGCAGTGCATACCGATCTCGAGTAAATATAAAATCAACCCACCAAACAAGGTGGTCTTTTTTTGTTTATAATCTGCACAATCAACAAGGATATTTAGGTAAGGATATTTACCCCTTGACAACATTCACGATGTATGCTATCATACTTAGTTGCGATAGAAAAGCACTATCATTTGAAAACTAAATATAATAGACTAACTGCACAATTAGTTTCTTTACGAAATTCATATATTTTCAAGGCAAATTTTTCAAATAATTTTTGAGGTTTAGCCTAAGCTAAGCTGAAAATAATTTTTGGGGAATTTGACCAAAATATAAGGATTGCAGTAGAAATAAATTGTTCAGTGAGTCTATAAATCATCGATTCTTTGAGGAGAGAATTATTAAGTCCTATGTTTATTCGTAAACATAGATTTAATTCGCCAGTCGACCTTTTTTATATAAAAAATCGGTTAGGTAATATCTCCTTTTTTCAAAGAAAATATACCTAACCGTTTTTTGTTTAGACAAAAAGTATATAGATTGATGCAAAAGAGGAGAGAGTTGAGGTTACGGCTAAAATCATATAGACCCGTTAAACCAATATTACGAAAACTCATTTGCATCAATCTCTATGCTTGCATAGATGAGGTGTGCGGAGGTTAATTATTGTTAATCTCTCGCACATTATATTTTTTAATAGAAAAGATAGAGCTCGGGTTATAATCTTTTATATTCTGTAGAGCAAGCTCCAAAAAAATCCTCAAGTTATAATCATTAGATGACAAGAGGTATGCACTTTAAAAAGAAAAGAGGAATTATATTTACCAATTTTTAATTAATAAACTGATTGGAAAAAGTTTTCTTGTTAGTTTCTTAAATACAAATGGGAGGTGAAAAAATGGATCATCCAAGCGGCGACGACGTAATTTCCCCTAAAAATAGTTAGGGGAACTCTTTTCTTTCTTTTTCCAAGTTTATCTTTTTAACTAAAGGTAGATTTAGAAAAGCTTCTGATAAAACATCGGAAGTTAGTGAACAAAAATGTTCTTTGAGATTATATAAATTGATTCATTCAATTTATATCCACCAAAAAAGTTTTACGGTTTAAGTGTTTGCTAAAAAAATAATTTGGCAGATGTTTTAACCGCAAAACAAACCTTCGCTTTTTTATCATCGAGTTGCCCCGCGGTTTTTATCTGGGGAGACGAAATGATTATAGAAAAAAGAAAGCGAAGAAAAGGTGAAAATATGAGTGAAAAAATTTATGATAAGAGATTTATTTGTTCATGCGGAAATCGCATGAAAGAAAGCGAAATGAACACTCGGCACTGTCCCGAGTGTGATGAGTGGATGCATCCTAATATCGCGGTGATGCTGGTGCAGAAAGCTTCAGGGAATCATTTTTCTCTTGAAGCAGAAATTGCTGATGGTGAAAGAAATTTTGACCATCATGGAGATGCCTCGGAGCAACCTGCTCCATGCATAGACAGCCGAATCCCTATCGTCCCTGATGGGTCTGTCATTGAGATTACGCATCTCGATGCAGATACTCTCATCGGATTGATTCGGATGTTCAGCGATTCCCGAATCGCTGAAATTAATCCGCAGAGATTCCATGACTACGGACAAGCGTGGAGATTCGACACAGAAGATCTTAATCTAATGTCAAAGATCGATGTGAATGGATCGTCTTTTCTGCCAGACAACGGACTGGAAGTTCCAGTTCGCCAGTGGATGGTTGGGATTCTTCAGCTGTTAAGGAAATTAAATTTTCCAAGATGGCAGGGAGAAGATATTGACGTGACCGACATCATCGCGTCAATCATTTCTCATTCTGATGAGAATATAATTCGCATGGGAAAAGAGGAGATGGTACGCGGAGAAAAAGCATACCAGCTAACACTGGAGTGCAAAAAAAACGGAGTCGGATTTTGGCACCAAAAAATGCCAGCTGACTCGTTCGATCCATCCCGTCCGTATGCGGATGGCTACAATATTGTAGTCATCTATCGAGAACAATTCAAGGCTATCGGACTCTATGCGAATCCGAAAACCGAGATTGTTCTCGGAGGACGAGAAATCGCAGGGATTGAGTTCGCGGGACGCGAACAAGCTTGCGGATCCCCACGCGGAGTCGAATACTCGCTTCAAGATGCAAATCGAGTATATGAAGCTCTAAAAGCTCTAAAGGGAGAGAGGAATTATTCCTAAAATTCACCAAGGAGGTCAGAATGTGGTAAAGAGTGGTAAGGAAGAAAGCATTTTCTTTTCTTACCCTCTATTTTTCCAAGTTTATCTTTTTTGAAAAAGGTAGATTTAGAAAAGTCTTTAAGAAAAAATCTTGAAGATTTTACAAAAGTTGCACATTAAAAATAAAAAAATCTTTAGGATTTAAAATTGGTTATAAATTATTATAATCAGTTTTAAGTCCTAAGGGTAGCTCAGGCACAAACAGTTCTCAATTTGAGAAGCGCCGTAATACGGTTTGGTTGTAAGACGAATTGTTTTGTAATCTGGCTTCGATGAAATTTGAGAGCGAAAAGGTGATGAAATGTCGAAGTGTTCTGTATGTGGAATCGAAACAAATAAAAGGGATGTTTGCTTCGATTGTACTCAAAAAATATTCAAGAAAGCTCTGGAGGAGGGGCTGCTTGAATATGAAAGAGTAGAAAGAACATTGCTGGAAAAAATAAACCGTCAAAATGATGGTCCTGGAAGGTATGGTATGAATATCAAGACCAGCATGGTGTTCAAGTCAAGAAAAGATCCAGCAGGAAACTGGATTGCAGGAAGTGGTGGTTATGTAGAAATGATCATCAGTTCAGAGTTCTCCCAAGAGGACGATGAGTATGTCAAAAAATTACCGGAACTTCCAGGGTTTTCATGCTCTGGCATGAAAACTTATTTATCAGATAGACAAATCGTTTATCTGTATGAAAAAAAAGGTAAACTTTATAAAGGTGGAAATGGCTGCGGGGAAAGCATAACCTCACCACTTAAATCATTGGGTGGATTTTAATGACCCAGAGGAGTAATTAGAAAATGATTAAAGGAAGGTAATTTCTCAATCCAGTCATCGCACTGGCAGATAAATATAAATCTGAATCTATAAATCTTCTTGCTCCTCCAATTTTTCCAAGTTCGTAAAAAACTTTGCGGATTTAGAAAAGCTTCTGATATAATATCGGAAGTGAAACCACACAAGGCTCCACTCAGCCTGTCCGCCTCGGGAGGAGAGAATGGAGCTGACAAAACTAAGAATGACAGTATTAATAAGGTGGGTTTGAAAAAAGTGAAGAGAATAAACATTTTCAAAAAAAGACCTTGTCCAGAGGCAATCTCTGGAAATAATTGATGTTCACAAAAAATTATTTTCAAAAAAAGACGTCTGAATTCATTCTAATCAGGTCTAAAAATAGCGTTTTTCGTTTATATATTTTATATACAAACGAAAAATCTCTCTCCTCTAACGCTAAATTTGGACTTGTATCATTTAGAACATTCGGATGTCTTTTTTTGAAATCAAATATCGCCCTTGGCGATATTTTTTTATTTTTTTTATTGACTAATTACAGCACAAAAGCTATGATGATTATAATAATTATTTTTACAAAAACAAATGATTGATATAGCGACCATCAAAAGTAGTGAAGAGATTATGATACTTATCGCAATTTTAGTAATTTTATTTTTCTGGAATATTTTTCTTACTCTTACTCTCGCCAAAACAAAAAAAAGAAGTAAAAGGTTTTTTCAAGGAAATAATGCCAAAGACCTGGAAGAAGTGATTTATAGACAAATTAAAAGTACCAAAGAAGTCGAAGAAAAAATCAAAGCCCTGATTCAAGGTCATAAATCCATCCAAGAATCCTTAACCAAGTGTGTTCAAAAAGTCGGAGTGGTCAGATTTAACCCCTTTGGAGATGTAGGTGGAAATCAAAGTTTTGCCATTGCATTGCTTGACAATTATCTCAACGGTGTTATTATTCTTAGTCTATATTCAAGAGATGGAGTTAAGGTCTACTCTAAACAAATCATTGAAGGCAAGTCTGAATACAATCTAAGTGAAGAAGAAATTGAAGCCATCAAGATTGCTTCAAACAGCTAATAATTCACCTAATTTAAAATAAAAATGACGAAGCAAGAAGAAGAAACAACTGAAGATAGCAATAAAAGAATTCTTCAAATGCCTGAAAAAATAATGGTGAAGGACTTGGCGGCAAAAATGGAAATCAAGCCAACTGAACTTATTTCAGAATTAATTAAAAATAAAATTTTTGCCAATATCAACGAATATCTCGATTTCGACACAGCTGAGATTATTGCTGATCATTTTGAATTTAAATTAGAAAAAACAGAATCAATTGCCGAAAAAAGAAAACAACAATTGAAAAAAAATACAGGACCAGGCTCAATTAAGAGACCTCCCGTTGTGGTTGTGATGGGACATGTTGACCACGGGAAAACTACTCTTTTGGACAAAATTCTGAAGACTAACGTAGCCACGGGAGAATCGGGCGGAATAACACAAAACTTCAGCGCCTATCAAGTGAAGAAAAAAGGAGAAATTATCACATTTATCGACACTCCTGGTCATGAAGCATTCTATTCTATGAGAGAAAGAGGGGCCTATATTACAGATATAGCAGTTATTGTTGTTGCGGCTGATGACGGTGTGAAACCTCAAACCAAAGAAGCAATCTTGTTTGCCAAAGAAGCTGGAGTGCCCATTATTGTAGCTATCAATAAAATCGACAAACCAGAAAAAAATATTGAGAAAGTAAAAAAAGAGCTGGCTGAAAATGATCTTGCTCCAGAAGAATGGGGAGGAAAAACAATTTGCATTAACATCTCTGCTAAAACTGGAGAAGGGATTGATGAATTACTAGATATGATTATTCTCACTGCTGACATGGAAGAAATTAAAGCCAATCCATCCAGCCTGGCTGAAGGTTTTGTTATCGAATCACATATCGATGCTCAAATTGGCCCAGTCGCCATAGTTTTAATTCAAAACGGAACACTTCAGGATGGCGACTATATTAGTGTTGGTTCGATTTGGGGGAGAGTCAAAAGAATGGAAAATTTCAATGGGAAAAGAATCAGCAAAGCGACTCCGTCTATGCCCGTGACAATTATGGGTCTAAACGAAGTTCCCAAAGTAGGCTCTTTTCTTCTGGAAGAATCTGGCAGACTTGCCGCCGAAGCAAGAACAAAGGCAATTAACAGTATTCAAACACAAGAAGGCTCAGAAGACAAAATTCTCAGCACCGCTAAGATAAAAGAGCTGGTTAAATCTCACAAGGTAAAAAAATTAAATATTATTCTGAAAGCAGATACTAGGGGGTCACTGGAAGCTATCATACAAATTTTGGAAACAATTGAGTCTGAAACCGTAGCTGTACAAATTTTGAAAATCGGCGTAGGGAACATTACTGAAACTGATGTCAAAATGGCTCGTTCCTCTGGTGCAGAAATAATTGGCTTCAATATTTGTGCTAGCTCAGTAATTGAAAAATTTGCCGAGAAAGAAAAGATTGAGATTAAAATATATAAAGTCATCTATGAACTTGTAGACGAAATTAAAGAAGGATTAACTTCAATTTTGGAGCCAGAAATTATCAGAACAGATCTGGGAATTTTGAAAGTCATCGCCCTTTTCAAGTCAGGAAAGAAATCTGCCAAAAAAGTTGATATGATTGTGGGTGCAAAAGTTGAAAGTGGTAAAATTGAAAAAGGTGTATTTCTTGAAGTTATCAGAAATGAAGAAATCATCGGAGAAGGAATTGTCAAAGAATTGCAAGCCAACAAAAAAGCAGTGAAAGAGGTGAAAAAGGGAAATGATGCTGGCATCACATATGAAGGAAATGTCATAATCGAAGAAGGAGATATTTTGAAACCTTATAAGAAAGAAACTGTAAAAAGAAAACTATAATAATTAGCTATAAAAACTGTGAGTCAAAGAATTGAAAAAGTTAATGAACTGATCAAGCAAGAAGTCGGGAAAGCACTTCTCTCTGAGGTAAATTTCCCTCTTGATATTTTGGTGACAATTATTAGCACCAGTGTTTCCAAGGACCTCCGTTATGCGGATGTTTTTATTAGTGTTCTTCCATTTGAAAAAAAAGATGAAGTGAAGATACTTCTGAAAGAACATATCTATTTCATCCAAAGAAGAATTAACAAAAAACTTTCCATGAATCCTTTGCCCAGAATTGTTTTTAAGATTGACGAAACAGGAGAGCATGTTTCAAGAATCGACGAATTGATAAATGAGATACACAAGGAAGATTGATAATGTTATCAGTGGGAATTTCTAATTGCTCTAATTGCTCTAATTGCTCTAATTTCTAACTAAATCTCAATCAATATTATAATTTAAGATTTACGATATAAGATTTGTTTGCAATTTGTATCTTGGTGCTTGGTCATTATTTAGGTTAATTAGAAATTAGGTTAATTAGAAATTTTCAAGCTTAATACTTAACATGAACTACTGACTACTAATTAGCTGCACCGTCAACTTCTCTGATTAAGACTCCGACAAACTATTTAAACATACTTTATGCAACAGGCTATCAGATTAATACAAGAAAGCAACAACATTCTTCTTCTCTCACATAAAAATCCCGATGGAGATGCCATCGGATCTATGTTGGGATTTGCACATGCCCTGGAGTCAATCGGCAGAAAGGTGAAATGTTTTTCCCAAGATGCAGTTCCAGAAATCTTCAACTTTTTGCCAGGAATTGATTTTGTTGAGAGCCAAATTAAACCAGAACATCAAAATTTGGTTATTCTTTTGGATTGTGCTTTTTTTTCAAGAACAGGAATTGAGAAAATCGAAAATATTGTTCCTTCATTTGATAACTTGTTGATTATTGATCATCATCCCAAAAAAGAAACAGAATGTGACGATTTGATAAATTGTGCATCTATTATAGACGACAAAGCCTCATCAACTGCCGTCCTGATTTATAGTCTCCTTAAAGAGATGAACATCAATATTACAAAAGATATCGCCAACTGTCTTTTGACAGGTATCTTCACAGACACTGGAGGGTTCCAACATGACAACACTGACTCGCAGTCACTAAAGGCCGCGGCTGAATTTATGAACAAAGGTTCACGAGTTGATAAAATTGCCAGAAAGATTTTTAGCACCAAAAATCTTCCAGCCATAAAATTGTGGGGGATAGCTCTGGAAAGAATACAAACAAACCCAGAAACTGGAATGACAATTTCCTATGTTAATCAAGCTGATATGGACAGCCTTGGAGTCAAAGAATTGAAAAAGTTAATGAACTGATCAAGCAAG
>Ga0075530_1000112_pt1 | contig 33531 bp, 32 predicted proteins | sample NGEPerD_2_FD_75101 | JGI IMG/M metagenome (GOLD analysis project Ga0075530, IMG submission 75101) | Arctic peat soil microbial communities from the Barrow Environmental Observatory site, Barrow, Alaska, USA - NGEE PermafrostL1-D | ecosystem: Environmental > Terrestrial > Soil > Wetlands > Peat ... | reverse complement strand
CTGCAGCAGGCTGTTGAAGATGTCCGGGTGGGCCTTCTCGACCTCGTCGAAGAGCACCACCGAGAACGGCTTGCGGCGGACCTTCTCGGTAAGCTGGCCGCCCTCCTCGTAGCCGACGTAGCCGGGAGGGGAGCCGAACAGGCGCGAGACGGTGTGCTTCTCGCTGAACTCCGACATGTCGAGCTGGATGAGTGCGTCCTCGTCGCCGAAGAGGAACTCCGCGAGCGTCTTGGACAGCCACGTCTTACCGACACCCGAGGGGCCGGCGAAGATGAACGAGCCACCGGGACGCTTGGGGTCCTTCAGGCCGGCACGCGTGCGGCGGATGGCCCGGCTGAGCGCCTTGACGGCCTCTTCCTGGCCGATGACGCGCTTGTGCAGCTCGTCCTCCATCTTGAGCAGTCGCGTGGACTCCGCCTCGGAGAGCTTCACGATCGGGATGCCGGTCGCGACGGCGAGCACCTCGGCAATGAGCTCCTCGTCAACCTCGGCCACGACGTCCATGTCGCCGGCGCGCCACTGCTTCTCGCGTTCCCCCTTGGCCAGGATCAGCTGCTTCTCCTCGTCACGCAGACGGGCAGCGGCCTCGAAGTCCTGGCCGTCGATGGCGCCCTCCTTGCGGCGGCGTACGTCGGCGATCTTCTCGTCGAACTCCCGCAGGTCCGGCGGAGCGGTCATCCGGCGGATCCGCAGCCGCGAGCCGGCCTCGTCGATCAGGTCGATCGCCTTGTCGGGCAGGAACCGGTCGGAGATGTACCGGTCGGCCAGCGTCGCCGCCGAAACCAGGGCCCCGTCGGTGATGGTGACGCGGTGGTGCGCCTCGTAGCGGTCACGCAGACCCTTGAGCATCTCGATGGTGTGCGCGATCGAGGGCTCGTTGACCTGGATCGGCTGGAACCGGCGCTCGAGCGCTGCGTCCTTCTCGAGGTGCTTGCGGTACTCGTCGAGCGTAGTCGCACCGATGGTCTGCAGCTCGCCGCGCGCCAGCATCGGCTTGAGGATGCTCGCGGCGTCGATCGCGCCCTCGGCCGCACCTGCACCGACCAGGGTATGGATCTCGTCGATGAACAGCACGATGTCGCCGCGGGTGCGGATCTCCTTGAGGACCTTCTTCAGGCGCTCCTCGAAGTCACCGCGGTAGCGCGAACCGGCCACCAGGGCACCGAGGTCAAGGGTGTAGATCTGCTTGTCCTTGAGTGTCTCCGGCACGTCGCCGCGGACGATGTCCTGGGCCAGACCCTCGACGATCGTCGTCTTGCCGACGCCGGGCTCCCCGATCAGGACCGGGTTGTTCTTCGTACGGCGCGACAGGATCTGCATGACGCGCTCGATCTCCGGGCCGCGACCGATGACCGGGTCGAGCTTGCCTTCCTTGGCGGCCTGGGTCAGGTTGCGACCGAACTGGTCGAGCACCAGCGAGCTCGAAGGTGCAGCCTCGGGCGCCGTACCGGCCGTCTGCTGCTCCTTGCCCTGGTAGCCCGACAGCAGCTGGATGACCTGCTGGCGGACCCGGTTGAGGTCGGCGCCGAGCTTGTGCAGCACCTGGGCGGCGACGCCCTCGCCCTCACGAATCAGGCCAAGCAGGATGTGCTCGGTGCCGATGTAGTTGTGGCCGAGCTGGAGCGCCTCGCGCAGTGACAGCTCGAGGACCTTCTTGGCGCGCGGGGTGAAGGGGATGTGGCCGCTGGGCGCCTGCTGACCCTGACCGATGATCTCCTCGACCTGGGCGCGCACGGCCTCCAGCGAGACGCCGAGGCTCTCCAGGGCCTTGGCCGCGATGCCGTCGCCCTCGTGGATCAGGCCCAGCAGGATGTGCTCGGTCCCGATGTAGTTGTGCGAGAGCATGCGGGCCTCTTCTTGGGCCAGCACGACGACTCGTCGGGCTCGGTCAGTGAACCGCTCGAACATGGGCTCCTCCTCAAGACTCTGCAGGGTCGACTCGTGCGACCCGCACGGCCGGTGAAACCCTCCTGACAGCCTACGTGTTCCAGCGAAGGAGGGTTATCGCTGTCAGCGAACAGGGCATGGACCCCCATCGGACGCATCCGAATTGGGGGCTGGAAGAGGCCAGGGAGCTGCAGGCCACTGTTCGGATGACGCACCGGCTGGCGGGCACCCAACGGGTCAGAGCACGTCCTCGGGCTTCTGCGGCCTGGTGAGGTGGAAGACCTCGGGCGGCCGGCCCCACTCGTCGCGGCCGAGCCGTGAGACGGGACGAAGGTGCTCCATCGCGGGGTAGCCGCCCTCGAGTACGTCGTCGCGCACCGTGATGCCGGTGACCAGGCCGAAGACGACGTGCCCCGAACCTACCTCGACGATGCGCTCGAGGCGACACTCGATCGAGGCCGGCGACTCGGCCACCCGTGGGGGCGCGACGGTCTGCGAGGGCTCGGTCGTGATGCCGAGCAGCGCGGCCTCGTCGTCGCCGTGCTCGAAGGGGGCGCTGCTGGCGTTGACCTGCTCCAGCAGCGACTCGGAGGAGAAGTTGACGACGAACTCGCCGGTCTCCTCGATGTTGCGCACCGTGTCCTTGCGGCCCAGCGAGCTGAACAGCACGATGGGCGGCCGGTGGCTGGCAACGCTGAAGAAGGAGTGCGGGGCCAGGTTGCCGCGGCCCTCCGCGTCCAGGGTCGAGACCCAGGCGATCGGGCGCGGCACGACCAGGGCCGTCAGCAGCTTGTACGCGTTGACCCCCGCGTCCGCCGGGTCGAAGACGGTTCGTGCTGCGGCGTCAGGCATCCGGCCAGCCTAGTAGCCCGTCGCGGCTAAGACTCGGGGGTCTGGCGGCGTCCAGGTGCGTGCATCGCAAGGTGACGGAGCGAGGGCATACCGGGTTGTCTGTCGAGCTTCGCCAACGCGGCGAGGTGCGTGCCTGGGCGTCGCCAGGCCCGAGAGTTAGGCGCGACGGGCTACTAGATCCCTGTTGTGGGTTTCCACGGCTCGGTCACCGCCCGCCGTCCGCCACGACATCGACAGCCGCGTCGGCGCGCGTTCGTGAGAGCCTCCCGGACGACCCGGTAGGCGACGTACTCCTGGGTTGCCTGCGAGGGCGCCGGCGTGCGCCACCGGCCGGCGGTCAGTGCGCTGCGGCGTAGGCCTCTCGGACGCCGGCGGCTACGCGGCCGCGCTCGGGAACGTCGAGGCCGTTCGCGCGTGCCCAGGCACGGATCTCGGATGGGGCCGCCCCGGTGGCCGCCTTGGCGGCACTGCGGCGTCCACTGCGGTTGCTCACCGAGCGTCCATGGGCGACGTACGGCGCGAGAGAGTCGCGCAGCTTGCGCGCGTTCTTCGCATTCAGGTCGATGGCATATTCCTTACCGTCGAGTGCGAAAGTCACTGTTTCCTCGGCATCGCTCTGGTCGATGTCGTCGACCAGCACGATGTGCACCTTTTGGGCCATTGGTCTACCGTCCTTGCTAAATGGGCTTTGGAGATTTCCCCTTTAGTGACACTAACAGACCATTATGCGAGAACCGACCTTCTCACTCCGGTCGCAGCAACGGGAAAAGGATTGTCTCCCGAATACTCGCGCCGGTGAGCAGCATGATCAGCCGGTCGACACCCATCCCGACTCCTCCGGCGGGCGGCATGCCGTACTCCATCGCCTTGAGGAAGACCTCGTCGAGCTCCATGGCCTCCGGATCGCCTTGCGCCGCACGCATTGACTGCGCCAACAGCCGTTCCCGCTGCACCACCGGGTCGTTGAGCTCGGAGTACGCCGGCGCCAGCTCCACACCGTTGATGATCAGGTCCCACGCCTCGTTGAGACTCGGTTTGCTGCGGTGCGCCTTCGCCAGCGGCTTGACCGCGGACGGGTAATCCATCACGAACGTCGGATTGATCAGATGATCCTCCACGAGCTGTTCGTAGAGCTCGACGACTATTTCGGGGGAACCCCATTTCGGCTGCAACTCGACGTCGTGCGTCGCGGCGTAATTCCGAAGCGTTTCCGCGGACGTTTCCGCAGTGACTTCCTCGCCCACCGCATCCGAGACAAGGCCGAGGATCGAGGCCTGGCGCCACTCGCCCTCGAGGTCGATCTGCGACCCGTCGCGACCGGGTACGACGGTGCGTCCGACCGCCTGCGCAGCATCCCGCACCAGCGCCTTGGTCAGCTCCATCATCGTGAACTGGTCGCCATAGGCCTCGTAGGCCTCCAGCATGGAGAACTCCGCAGCGTGGGTGGAATCGAGGCCTTCGTTGCGGAAGGTGCGACCGATCTCGTAGACCTTCTCGACACCGCCGATCATCGCCCTCTTCAGGTCGAGCTCGAGCGCGATCCGCAGGAGCATATCCTGGTCGAGCGCGTTGAGGTGCGTGCGGAACGGCCGAGCGGCCGCACCGCCGTTGGTGAGCTGGAGGATCGGGGTCTCGACCTCGGTGTAGCCGCGCTCGTCGAGGGTGTTGCGCAGGCTGCGCAGCACCGTCGCCTTCGTGCGGACCATCTCGCGCGCCTCGGGCCGGATCATCATGTCGACGTAGCGCAGCCTGATGCGGGCCTCGTCGGAGAGCGGGCGGTGCTCGTTCGGCAGTGGGCGCAGGGTCTTGGCGGCCAGCTCCCAATCGGTCACCGAGACCGACAGCTCGCCACGGCGGCTGGTGATCACTTCACCGCGCACGGCCAGCAGGTCACCGATGTCCACGAGCGACTTGAATTCCGCCAAAGACGCCTCGCCCACGTCTGCAAGGCTGAGCATCACCTGGATCTCGGCCCCGTTGCCCTCGCGCAGCCTGGCGAAGCAGAGCTTGCCGGTGTTGCGCAGGAAGATGACCCGGCCGGTGATCGCTACCTGCTCGCCGGTGCGGGTGTCCGGCGCGAGCTCCCCGGACTCCAGTCGGGCGTCGTAGGTCTGGCGAATCTGGCTGACTGTGTGGGTGCGCTCGACGGCGATCGGGTAGGCCTGGCGGCCCGACTCCAGCAGCCGCTGCCGCTTGTCCAGCCGGACCCGCATCTGCTCCGGCACGTCGTCGGTCGGCGGGAGGGCGTCGGTCATGCGGGCCAGCCTAGAAGAACCGGATAGTCCGGAGCATTCAGACCCCGCCTGCGGCCTCCCGAGGTGCCGAACGCTCCGGACTATCGGGATTTCAGGAGTTCCGGGCGAAGACGAGCTCGAGACCGAGCAGGGTGAGCCAGGGCTGGTGGGCGGTGAAGCAGCGGCACTCCTCGACCACGATCGGGGCCAGGCCGCCGGTGGCGATGACGTGCACCGACGCAGTTGGTACGTCGAGCTCCTCGATCATCCGGCTGACGATCCCGTCGACCTGGCTGGCGAAGCCGAAGACCATGCCCGACTGGAGGGCCTCGACGGTGTTCTTTGCGATCACCGTGCGCGGCCGGAGCAGTTCGACCTTGCGCAGCTGGGCGCCGCGCCGACCGAGGGCCTCCAGGGAGATGTCGATGCCGGGCGAGATCGCGCCGCCGATGTACTCCCCGCGCGGGCTGACCACGTCGAAGGTGGTGGCAGTGCCGAAGTCGACGACGATCGCCGGTCCGTCGTACAGGCTGGCGGCGGCGAGCGCATTGACGACGCGGTCGGCCCCCACCTCGCGGGGGTTGTCCATCAGCACGGGTACGCCGGTCCGCACGCCTGGCTCGACGACCACGTTCGGGATCGTCCCGTAGTGGCGTACCAGCATGTCGCGCCACTCGTGCAGAACGGCCGGCACGGTGGCGCACACGGCGATCCCGACCACGTCGTCGGAGACGTTGCTCTCGCGCAGGAGCCCCTTGAGCAGCACCGCCCACTCGTCCGCCGTACGCCGCTCGTCGGTCGCCACCCGCCAGTGGTCCAGTACGTCGCCGTCGGACACGAGCCCGATGACCGTGTGGGAGTTGCCGATGTCGGCGCAGAGCAAGGTCGCTTCGGGGTCGTTCATCGCAGATCCTTCGGGGTCCCCGCCGAGGCGTGAGCGGAGCGAGCGCCCTGCTGGATCAACGGAGTGTGGGGTGATAGATCCATCCCTAGGTCGAGGACGAGCACGGAGTGGGTGAGCGCGCCGACCGAGATGAAGTCGACGCCGGTCTCCGCCACACCACGCGCCCGCTCGAGGGTCAGCCCACCGGACGCCTCGAGCGTCGCTGGGGTGGCGTGGCCCTCTCTGATCCCCACCGCCTCCGCCATCTGGTCATCGGTCATGTTGTCTAGCAGGATCCGCTCGCAGCCCACATCCAGAAGCTCGCGGAGCTGGTCGAGATCGGTCACCTCGACCTCCACCGGGAGGTCCGGCTGCGAGGCGCGGACGGCTAGGAACGCCGGGACCACCCCTCCGGCGGCGATCACGTGGTTGTCCTTGACCATCGCCATGTCACACAACGAGAACCGGTGGTTGACCCCGCCGCCGCAGCGGACGGCGTACTTCTCGAGCATGCGGAGGTTCGGCAGCGTCTTGCGGGTGTCGAGCACGCGGGCCCTGGTGCCCTCGAGCGCGGCCACCCAGTGCGAGGTGGCGGTGGCCACCCCAGACAGGTGGGAGGCGAAGTTGAGGGCGGTGCGCTCGGCCGTCAGCAACCCCCGGGTCTTGCCGGACACACGCATCACCACGTCCCCCGCCTCGACGCGCGTCCCATCGGCAACGCGGTCGGAGACCGAGGCGTCTTCCCCGAGAACGTGCGCGAAGACCAGCGCCGCCACTCCGAGGCCGGCCACGACCCCGACCTCCCGGGCGGCGAAGTCGGCGGCTCCTCGGGCGTCGGCCGGGATGGTCGCGGCGCTGGTGACGTCCTCGGCACCGCCGGGCAGGTCCTCCTCGACGGCGCTCACGACGGCGGCGTAGACGGCCCGGGCGTCCAGGCCGGCCACCTCGAGCTCCTCGACGAGCGCCTGTGGAAGCTGGTCGAAGGGAGTGCGCACGTTCACCGCGCGCCTCTCTCGAGGTTCGGATCGGTCGGGGGTGCGGCGAGGAAGGAGAGCTCGAGCCCCGCACGAGTCAGTCGGGCGTCGATGTGGCCGGACCAGCGCTCGTCGTCGCGATCGGGGAAGTCCTCGCGCCAGTGCGACCCACGGGTCTCCTCACGCAGGCAGGCCGCCCCGGAGAGGGCCGTGCTGATCGTGAGCAGGTTGGTCGCCTCCCAGGCTGCGGTGCCGATCTCGCCGTCCTTGCCGGCGAGCGCCTCGAGCTCTCGCATGGCGGCCGCGAGGCCCTCGGCGGAGCGCAGTACGCCGGCCTGCTCGGTCATCACCGCTTGCAGGTAGTGCAGGATCTCGGCCGCGACGTTGCCCGGCGCGCGGTCGTCGTGCGCCGGCTCCTCGAACGCCCGGAGCTCCGCGGGGAGCACCTCGGCGATGCGCCGCGAGAACACCAACCCCTCGAGCAGCGAGTTGGAGGCGAGCCGGTTGGCCCCGTGGACGCCGGAGCAGGCCACCTCGCCGGTCGCGTAGAGGCCCGGCACATGCGAACGACCCCACAGGTCGGTGGCCACCCCGCCGGAGGCGTAGTGGCAGGCCGGTGCCACCGGGATCAGCTCAGTCGCCGGGTCGACGCCGTGCTGCCGGCAGGTGGTCAGGATGGTGGGGAAGCGCCGCTCCCAGCGTTCCCGGCCGAGGTGGGTCGCGTCGAGCCACATGTGAGCGCGGCCGGTCTCGTTCATCCGCCGGGTGATGGCCTTGGCGACCACGTCGCGGGGGGCGAGGTCGGCCAGCTCGTGCTGGCCCTGCAGGAACCGGTTGCCCTCGAAGTCGACGAGGAAGGCACCCTCGCCACGGACCGCCTCGCTGATCAGCGGCTGCTGGCCGCGGGAGTCAGGTCCGAGGTACATCACGGTGGGGTGGAACTGCACGAACTCCAGGTCCCGCAGCACGGCGCCCGCACGCAACGCGAGGGCCATGCCGTCGCCTGTCGACACCGGTGGGTTGGTGGTCTGTGAGAAGACCTGCCCGAGTCCTCCCGAGGCGAGTATGACGGCCCGGCAGCGCACCGCCCCGACGCCGTCACGCTGGCCCTCGCCCATCACGTGCAGCGTGATGCCGGCGACCCCACCGTCGGTGGCGAGGAGCAGGTCGACGGCCAGCGCGTGCTCCACGACCTCGATGTACGGCGCGTCATGGACCGCTGCCACCAGCGCCCGCTGGATCTCCGCTCCGGTCGCGTCGCCGCCGGCGTGCGCGATCCGATCGCGGTGGTGACCGCCCTCCCTGGTGAGCGACAGCACGCCTTCCGGGGAGTGGTCGAAGTTGGCGCCGAGCGCGATCAGCTCGTGCACGGCCTCGGGGCCCTCGTTGACCAGGATTCGAACGGCGTCCGCGTCACAGGCACCCGCCCCCGCCACGAGGGTGTCCCGCTCGTGCTGGTCAGGGGTGTCCTCGGGCCCCAGGGCGGCGGCGATCCCACCCTGCGCCCACTGGGTCGAGCCGGCCGACAGCACGTCCTTGGTGACGACGAGGATCTTCCCCACGTGGTGGCGCAGCCTGAGTGCGACCGTCAGGCCGGCGATGCCGGAGCCGACCACGACGACGTCGGCGTCAGTGGTCCAGCCGGGCTCGCCCGCGCTGAGCCGTTGCGGCAGCGGGGCCATCATGGGCGGTCGAGGTGGGCGACGCCGAACATGCGAATGTCGCTGAAGGCGCGCCTGGACGGCACAAAGGTCACGACAGACACATTCGCATGTTTGGCGTCCGTTACCGACCGGCGACCAGGTCAGAGGCAGCGAAGCTGTGCAGGTCGCCACGCACCAGTCCGGTTCCGGGCAGCGCCTCAGCGGCGTCCGACCCGGTGCCGATGATCTTGTTGCCCGCATCGACGAAGACCACGCTCGGCTGGTAGCCCTGCGCCTCGGCGGTCTCCATCTGCCCGTAGGCGATCAGGATGACCAAGTCGCCCGGGTGCACGAGCCGCGCGGCGGCGCCGTTGATCCCGAGTACGCCGGATCCGCGCTTGCCGGCGATCGTGTACGTCTCGATCCGGGCGCCGTTGGTGATGTCGACGATGTGCACGAGCTCGCCGGGCAGGAGGTCGGCCGCCTCGAGCAGGTCCTCGTCCACGGTGACCGACCCGACGTAGTGCAGGTCGGCCTGCGTCACGGTCGCGCGGTGGATCTTGCTCTTCATCATGGTGCGCAACATCAGCTCTTCTCCTTCAGTTCGAGGGCCACGTTGTCAATCAGTCGGGTGGACCCCACGCGAGCGGCGATGAGCAGCCGGGCTGGGCCGGTCTCGGGTGCGGGACCGAGGTCGGGGGCGGTCAGCTCGAGGTATTCGAGGTCGACCCCTCGCGCGTGCCGTAGTTCGTGCCGTGCTGCGTCGATCGCGACCGCCGCGCCGTACTTCGCCGAGGCGCGGGCGGCGAACAGCGTGCGCGAGAGGGCCGCGGCCCGCCACCGATGGTCCGGGTCGAGGTAGCGGTTGCGACTGGACAGAGCCAGGCCGTCCGGCTCGCGCACGGTCTCGGCGCCGACGACCTCGAGACACATGCACAGGTCCTGGACCATCCGTCGGATCAGGGTGAGCTGCTGGTAGTCCTTCTCGCCGAACACCGCGAGGTCGGGGCTGACCAGGCCGAACAGCTTGGCGACCACGGTCAGCACCCCGTCGAAGTGCGTCGGCCGCGATGCACCCTCCAGCACTCTGGCGAGTGGCCCGGGGTCGATCCTCACCTGGGGCTCACCTCCTGGATAGACCTCCTCGACGGCCGGTGCGAAGACGACATCGACACCCTGCTCCGCGCAGATCTCGAGGTCCGCATCGAAGGTCCGCGGGTAGCGATCGAGGTCCTCGCCGGGGGCGAACTGCAGGGGGTTGACGAAGATCGAGGCCACGACCGGGGCCCCGGGGCCGACCTCCTGGCGTGCCCGGGCGAGCAACGCCGCGTGGCCGGCGTGCAGAGCGCCCATGGTCGGCACCAGGCCGACCGGTCGTGGCCGCTCGCCCAGAGCGCCTCGAAGCTCCTCGCGAGTGTTCGCGAGGAGGGGAGCGCCGGTCACCGAGACTCACTCCGACCGCTGCGTCGGCCACGATTCGTCCGGGCATCGAGCGCACCGGTCTCCCCGGCACGCACCAGTGCCTCGTCGAGGATGCGCCCCAGAGTGTTGGCACGGATCGGTAGTAGCCGTCCATCGAGCACGGCCCGGTCGGCCGTCGCCTTCGCCATCGCGACGTACGACGCGATGGTGGCCGGCGCGTTCTCGGCGATGTCCTCCAGGTGGGCCAGCACGGTCCGGACATCGCCGCGCACGATGGGACCGGTGAGGGCTGCGTCGCCCGAGGCGAGGGCGTTGTCGAGGGCCGCGGTGAGCAGCGGCCGCAGCGTCGCAGCCGGGTCCTCGGCACCGGAGGCGGCCAGGAGCTCCATCGCCTGGCTGACCAGGGTGACGAGGTGATTGGCGCCGTGGGCCAGGCCTGCGTGGTAGAGCGTGCGCTTGCTCTCTGGGACCCACATCGAAATGCCGCCGAGGTCGGCGACCAGGCCCTCGGCGTAGACACGTTCGGTGGCGCCCGCGGTCATCCCGAACACGCAACCGGAGAGGCGCTCGAGGTCGATCTCGGTGCCGGTGAAGGTCATGGCGGGGTGCATCGCGATCGGGCGGGCACCGATGGCGGTGGCCGGCTCCAGGACTGCGAGACCGTGACGGCCCGAGGTGTGGCACACAACCTGGCCCTCGCGGATCGCCCCGGCGCCGACCAGCGTGGTCACGACGTTGGCGAGCATGTCGTCGGGCACGGTCAGCAACAGCAGGTCGCAGGAACGTGCGACATCGGTCGGTTTGGCGACGCGGACACCGGGCAGCAGCGTCTCGATCCGCTGCAGGGAGGCAGGCGAATCACCCGCGGCGGCCACGATCTCGTGACCGGCGGTGCGCAGTGCAGCGGACAGGACGGCGCCGACACGGCCGGCACCGACAACCCCGATTCGGGCCATCAGACGTCATCCCTTTCGTTCCAGTCCCAGGGTGGGTACCGGACTACTCATGACTTCGTGCCAAGGCTACGCCGGGCGTGGGTGGGTGGGAACGGATTCAGGGGGTGTGCTCGGTCACAGCGCGCGCGACGCAGATCACCAGGCCGTCGCGCTCGACGATCTCCACGTCGACGCCGGAACGATCGAGTCCGTGCTCAGCCAACCAGAGGTGCATCGGGGCGCCCGCGAGCTTGGCAGCGCACTCGGCACTTGTCCAGCGCACCCAGAAGTCTTCGGCGCCGAACCTGGCGGTCAGGGCATCGGGCGGCGTGCCATCGGCCATCTCGGCGTCGATCACGACCCCGGGCTCGCCGTACCAACCGACGACCCTGCCGTCGGACAGGTGCGACCGGGTCACGGCATCGGCCATGTCGGCTGCGGTGCCGATCCGCAGGTCAGATCGAGCCAGCACCGTCGATGACGATCGACTGGCCGTTGGTGTTCGTGTGCTCGAGCAGGAGCATCCGCACCACGGGCACCACTTCCTCCGGGCTGGTCAGACGACCGGAGGGGGTGCGTCGCAGGATCGCGTCGAGCTGGGTCTGCCCCAGCACCGCCGACATCTCCGAGGCGAAGAAGCCAGGTGCCACCGCGTTGGCCAGCACTCTGCCGGAAAGCTCACGCGCGATGGAGCGAGTCGCGGCGTCGAGCCCGCCCTTGGTCGAGGAGTACGCCACGAGGCCCGGGTAGCCGCGCTGGCCGCAGATGGAGGTCACGTTGACGAGCCGACCCCGTCGGCCCTTGCCGAGCAGCCTGCGCAGCCAGAAGCGGGTCAGTACCAGTGGGGCGGTCAGGTTGGTCTCGATGATCTGGGCGATGCGGTCAGCCGGCGTGTGCACGTGCAGCGAGTCCTGCCCGATCGCAGCGTTGTTGACCAGGGCGTCGATGACCCCGAACCTGCCCTCGACCTCCTTGACGAAGTCCTGACAGGCCTTCGCGTCGGTGATGTCGACGGAGCCGAAGTGCGCGCTCTCCGGGAACTGCCCGGCCGCGGCCAGCGCCTCGAGCTCCGGCGTCACGGTGCGTGCGAACGCCGCCACGTTGATCCCGTTCTCGAGGAGGTCGGTCACCATCGCCAGTCCCAGTCCGCGGGAGGCCCCCGAGATCAGCACGACGGTCGCGGGTGGCACGGGGGTCAGTTCTTCAGACATCGCTCTTCAACGTCTCCTTCGCCGGAATGGCATCGAGCAGCTTGATCCTGCGGGGTACGCCGTACTCGGGCAGTCGGTCCTGGGACCACTGCTGCAGCGCGGTCAGGGTTTCGGGGTCCTTCGTCGAGCGCGAGTTGAGCACGACGTCGGCCACCACCATGGAGCCGACCAGCGGCGCCTTGCGCCCGCGCACCTGCGCCCAGGCCACGTCGGGATGGGCCTGCAGCACCGACCGGACCACACCCGCCGAGACCTTGGCGCCGCCCACGTTGATCTCGTCACGGTCCAGCCGTCCGGTGATGAGCGCGCGGCCGTCCTCGATGACGACACGATCACCCGTGTGCACGGCCCCGTCGAGTCCGGCACCGTGGTAGGGCGAGGTGATCACCAGCTCGTCACCGTCCACCGAGATCACCGGTCGGCCCTCGGTCTCGCGGTCGAGCCATTCCACAGGGAAACCGGCCCGGCCGTCGTGCACGACGACCGATGCCCCGACCTCCGAGGAGGCGTAGATCCAGGAGATGCGAGCATCCGGGAAGAACACTCGCAGCTGGTCGAACACGGCCTGGTCGACGGGTTCGCCACCCAGGCTCACCTGCTCGAGTGGCACTCTTGCCAGGTCGTCAGCGTGGGACATGATCGTCTGCCGCCAGAAGGTCGGCGTCCCGGAGGCGGCGGTCACGCTGTGCTCGATCCCCGCATGCACCCACCCGTCGAGCTGCGCAGGGTCGACCACCACGAGGTCTTGTTCGGGGCTGCCCAGCCCCAGCGTGACGACCTGCCACCACGCATAGGTGCCGGGCGAGTAGGGGCAGAGCCATCGACGTGGCGGCAGCTCGCCGGAGACCGTCGTCAACGACGCGAGCGTGTGACCGATCTGCTTGGGTCGCCCGGTCGAGCCCGAGGTGAGGAGCCACAGCCGTCCGTCCTCGGCCTCACGAGGGTTGCCGGCCGTTTGCACGCGGTCACCTTCGACGATGTTGAACCCTGAGGCGCCCAGCTCGGTGCGGAGGTTCTCCTCCATCCGCCCGGCCGCGACCACCAGCAGCTCGGCACCGGTCTCGGCGTGAGCGCGCACGACGGGCAGGGCGTCGTACGACGACGGAGCGACCACGGCTGCAGGTGCCGGGAGCTGTGGCGCCGGCAGCTCGCCCCAGGTGGTCGTCGCTCCCGAACGGGCATCGACGATCCGGTTCGCCGCGCACGGCAGACCACGCGTCACTGGTCCTGGATCTCCGTCAGCAGGTCGAGGACGTCAGCGATTGTGAGGATCTGTCGCAAGCCTGCGGCGTCGAAGTTGAGCTCTTCGTCGATCTCGTCCTCGACGCGCAGCGCCAGCTCGGAGAAGTCGAGCGAGCGGAAGCCGATGTCGGCGAACTGGGCCCCGTCGTCGTCCGGCAACGACTTTCCCTGGGCGGTGAGGACTTCACCCATCAGCGCGCGCAACTCATCTCGGGACACTGCAGTCATGGCGGGCAGACTACCGTTGTGCGGTACGCGGAACCGCATCCGGCTCCCAGGAGGATCTTTACGATGTTGCGCCCAGCCGAGGACCGCGACGCCGAGGCCATGCGCCTTTGGCGCAACCAGGCCCCCAACCGTGAGGTCAGCATCAGCCAGCACGAGATCACCCCGGAGGAGCACCGGGCCTGGTGGCAGCGGGTGCAGGCGGACCCGAGACGGGCCGTCCTGATCTTCGAGTACGCCGAACGACCGCTGGGAGTGGTCAACTTCTTCGACCTCGACCCGGAGGACGGGTCCGGCTCGTGGGGCTTCTACCTCGACCACGAGACGACCACCGCGGAGGGCACCGCGATGATGGCCTGGATGCAGATCATGCGCGAGGCCACGGAGTACGCCTTCGCCGAGGAGCCGGACGGGCTGGGCCTGCAGGTGCTGCGCGCCGAAGTGCGGCCGGAGAACGAGGCGGTGCGGATGATGAACCGCCGCTTCCGTTTCAGTGAGGGCGAGCCCTACGAGACCTCGAGCGGCTCCGGCACGATGACCGTCATCCCGATCACTCTCCGACGTGAGGACCGACGAACGCGAAAGGCTCAGGCATGAGCTCTGTCCCAAGGAGACGCAGGTCGATCACCGTCGGGGACCGCCGCATCGGACCGGACCACCCGCCCTTCGTGATTGCCGAGATGTCGGGCAACCACAACGGTGACCTGGAGCGAGCTCTGGACATCGTGCGGGCTGCCGGAGAGGCCGGTTCGAGTGCGGTGAAGATCCAGACCTACACCGCGGACACGATCACCCTCGACGTGGACAGCCCGATGTTCCGGCTCAGCAAGGACCACCCACTGTGGCCGAACGCCCGGCTCTACGACCTCTACACCGAGGCAGCGACCCCCTACGACTGGCACGAGCAGATCTTCGGTCTGGCCGAGGAGCTCGGCATGATCGGGTTCAGCGCTCCCTTCGACCCGACCGCTGTCGACTTCCTCCAGGGATTGGGTGTCCCGTTGCTCAAGTCGGCCTCCAGCGAGATCACCGACCTCCCCCTCATCCGCTCGATCGCGGGCTCCGGGTTGCCGATGATCATCTCGACGGGAACGGCGACGATGGGAGAGATCGACAGTGCAGTGCGGGCAGCGAGGAGCACCGGCAACGAGGATGTGATCGTGCTGGCCTGCACCGCGTCGTACCCTGCGCCGCCGGAGAGCTCGAACTTGCGCGGCATCCCCGTGCTGCGGGACGCGCTCGACGTGCAGGTTGGCCTGTCCGACCACACCCTCGGCATCGGAGCCTCGGTGGCGGCCGTGGCCATGGGTGCCACCGTCATCGAGAAGCACCTGACGCTCTCCCGCGACGACGGTGGCGTCGACGCCGAGTTCTCCCTTGATCCCGGTGAGTTCGCCGCGCTGGTGGCCGAGACGAAGATCGCCTGGCAGGCCATGGGCGACGCGCGGATCGGGCCGAAGTCGATCGAGAAGGAGGGCCTGAGGTTCCGTCGTTCGCTGTTCGTCAGCCGCGACGTCAAAGCCGGCGAGAAGGTGGCTGCCGACAACGTGCGCTCGGTGCGTCCCGCGGACGGGATGGCGCCCGACTCCTTCGGTGACATCGAGGGACGGGTCTTCCGGGTCGACGCGGCGAAGGGCACGCCGATGTCACTCGACCTTCTCTGAACCCGGGTAGGTCGCTGCTCAGCCCGAGGCTGGACGCGTCTTCACGCCCCAGTTGACGTGTCTGGGCTGCCCTCCCAGCAGCTTGCGCGCCCGCACGAAGACCGGGCCGGCACCTCCTGGCACCGCGAACACGTGCCGTCCGTTCTCGTCCTCCGGGACCTCGCGCTCGAGCAGGGTGTTTCCCTCCAGGTCGACCACCTCGACCACCGCAGGGGCCGAGGTCTCAACACGACGGTCCTGGTAGAAGTCGCGGGTGGCCCGGACCGGATGCTTGACCTTCGCACGACGCCCGAGCAGCCGTTCGCCACCGGCTCCGCGGGCGGCGATCCTCACGGACGTAGGCCCGCCCTCCCCGGATGGGTTGACCACGAAGAAGCCCGGGTTGGCCGCGGCGATGGGGGTCTGCTCGACCCCCGGTCGGCCCGTGGAGACTCCCGCAGGAACGCGTTCGTCGATCGGATCGATCATGATCCGGGCCACGCAGATGCCGACCAGGGGGTCCTCGAGCTCGTTGGCCCGAGCCCAGCCGGGTGCCTTCGCCGGACTCTCCAGCCCGATCATCACCAGCCCCGACTCGTCGATCTCGTCGGCGCCGAGCTCGAAGCTCACGTGCTGGCGCACGGTTCCGTCGTCGTTGTTGCGCAAGGCGAGGACGGCCAGGGCGCGGGATCGGCCCTGGGCCGTCACCTCGACCATCCGATGGCGCGTGGAGACGTCGGACGGGACGTACTCCTCGTCCTCCGGGATCGGCTCGCCCCGCAATCGCAGCATGTGCCTGTCCCACATGGAGGTGGCAAGGTCGTCGGCCAGCAGCCGCATGGTGATCCGGACGCCGGCGCTGGGATCTGCGAGCTTGATGCCGAGCAGGGCGACCGCGCGCACGAGTCGGCTGAGCCGGTGCGGCGCGCGGTTCGCCCCGTCCAGGATGCAGAGAGCGGACGCGGATCCCTTGCCGAGGATCCCCGGCACCTCGAGCGGCAAGATCGGCCCGTCGAACGAGGTGCCGAGCTGGAGGCTGGGGAGGCGGAAGTTGGCGGTCACAGAGCACCTACCGGAGCCAGCTGGTCTGCGATGCCCTCGCGGTCCTGGCGCCAATCGATGCGCGTGAGGAACGGGTCGCGCCGTCGCCACAACCGGCGTACGGCGGCGAACGCCGGCTCCGCATCGACCTCGGTCTGCAGCATGTTGATCGTGAGCAGCTCGAACAGCTCGTCCCCCTCGCCCACCTGCCACTGCTGGACCAGGCCCGAGGGCACGTCGCTCCCGGAGCGGTAGAACCAGGCCCAGAGCCGCGCACGCTCCACCTGCTCCGGGGTGATCAGCACCTCGCCCGCGAGCAGGGAGTCGATGTGCTCCCGCAGCATCCGGTAGTAGTCCTCGGGTGTCTCAGCCACGTCGGTGAACCCGCACTTGCTCCACTCGGACCAGCCGGACTGCAGTGCCGGAATGCCCAGGGCGGGGTACTCGTTGCTCACGCTGCCGCGGACCGTGAGGACCAGATCGGTGAGTGCAGTGAGGAAGTTCTTCGAGAGGTCCATGCTGCGCATGAACTTCAGGTGCCCACTGTCGGTGTGATCTGCGGCGAGGCGGTCGAAGAAGTCCGACGCGTCGTACAGCGGCTGGTGCGGATGGTCGAGGAACAGCCAGTTGACCTCGTCGTGCGACGCGGCGAACTCGGCCATCTTCTCGAACCACTCGCCGAGGTCTGCGAAGGCCTCGACGTTGGTACCCAGGGCGTCCGAGACGGCGTGGTTGAACACGGTGACGACCGGCTTGGTGGCGTCGAGCCCGATCCGGCGGGCGGCGTAGGTGCGCACCACCGAGCGGTCGTCCGTCCCGCGCAGGTCGACGCTGGAGTAGCTCTTACCGGCCCGCCACCACGCCGGCCGGCCGAGCGTTGCCTTGGCCCGCCACATGGTGAGCTCCCGGCTGCGCTCGAGCAGCTCGCGGTTGGCCCAGATGTGATCCTCGAAGAACTCGCCGATCTGATCGGTCAGGCCGGCGCGGACTGGCATGCCCGCAGGCAGCTTCTCGGGGAACAGGGCGTACGCCTTCAGCCCTCCGGTCGACTGCGGAAACAGCACTGGCACGTCCTGGCGCAGCGCGGCCTCCACCGCAAGACCGAAGTTGTTGTAGTCCACGTGGCTGGAGACCAGGGCCACGACGTCGTTCTGCTCGATCAGGGCCTCGTAGATGCGGGCGAACTCACGGCTACGCGCCTCGACCTGCTTCTTCTTCGCCTGGTGCACGGGGGTTTCCTCGAGTCGGGCGACGCGCGCCATCCGGCAGGTCGTGGCATAGACGATCTGGTCGAACGACTCGCCAGGGATCTTGGAGTCCGGGAGCTCCCCGCCCAGGTCCACGCCCGCGACGACCAGCTCCTCGGCGGTGCCCTGTACCCGGTGGTCGACCAGCTCGTGGGCGTCGAACGCGACCTCGGCGCCGTAGGCGGCCGCCATCTGGCGGATCTCCTCGAGGTTGAAGTAGGTCCAGACGATCTGGTTCCAGTCCTCGTCGGCGCCGCTGTACACCACGAGTCGGGCCGGCTCGATGCGCCGGAGCGCGTTGGCGAGGGTCAGGTTGCGCAGCGTGACTCGGAGGTCCTGGCTCATGGCCTCGACCAGGATGATGCGCTCGTTGGCGGGGAGGACGTTGACCCGCCAAAAGGCGCTCGCTGTCTCACAGAAGGGCGTGAAGTCGGTTAGCTCGCGCACTTCGCAGTTATATCAACCGGATGCGGCGGCTCTGCGCCATTTCCGCAACACGACCTCGCTCACCCGGGTCCGCCCCTGGCCGTCGACCAGGCGTCCGGCCTCGTTCCGCAACCGATCCCGCTCGCCCGGGTCGTCCAGGAGCCGCTGCAGAGTGCGTACGGCGTGCCGCGGGTCCGCGCGCAGCTGACCGAGCCGACCCAGCCCGACCACCACCCCCCGTTCGGTGACCCGGTCGTAGGAAACCTGCTGGTTCTCGGCGACGCACACGAAGGCGCATGCCGCACTCAGGCAGAGCAGCTCCCACGAGGAGGTTCCCGCCGCGCTGATCACCAGATCGGAGGCGACCACCTCGGCCGCGAGCGAGGAGGTCGGCCCGAGCACCTCGACGACCTGGTTCGGGGCAGGTTCGAGGTCGGCGAGCTCGGCCCGGATCGACTCGGTGGCCCCCACCACCCGCAGCGTCATCGGCCGTCCCGTCGCCACCAGGGCTCGCGTCACTTCGGGAGCTGCGGCAAACGGGTCCGTGCCGCCGAAGAAGGCGAACAGTCGTGGTGGGTCGGACTCCACGCGCGCGCCGCTGGTCGCCGGCCGAGCCCGGAGCAGCTCATCTCGCATCAGCGCGTAGTCCAGACCTGCGAGCCTGACCGTCCGGGCGGGCAGGGGCCAGACGTCGTGCTCGGCACCGATGTTCTGGTCCAGGAACACGTCGCCGTCGCACCGCGCGGGGTCCCCGTCCACCATCGCCAGCAGCGTGTAGGCCGCACGGATCCCCGCGTAGACACGCTCGGGCAGCCGGTAGGAGTCGATGACAACGACGTCTGCCCCCAGGTCATGGAGCTGCGCCAGATGGGCCTCAGGAGTCGGGACCGGCGTGGGCACCCAGGCAAAGCCTCTCGAGCGAAGCTGCTCGAGGGCGAAGGGAACCTCCCCGGCATCGGCGCAGAACACCACTCGGAAGCCTCGCGCCGCGAACTCCTCCGCCAGGGCAACACAGCGCATCAGGTGGCCCACGCCGAGAGAAGGACCGAGGTCGCAGCGCACCACAAGTGTGGGGTTTGGCGACACTCAGGTCTCCTTGCGCTTGCCTGCTGGCTGCTTGTCGGCTGGCTGGTTGCCTGCCGGCTGGGCCCGATCACGGTATCGTCAGCCCGGTTGTCAACAGCGGGTGCGACCCGCGAACGGAAGGCCACGACACAGTGTCAGAACTGCACGGTTCAAGCATCCTGATCACCGGTGGGACCGGCTCCTTCGGCAAGGCGTTCATCACCCACGCGCTGGAACACCTCGACCCCAAGCGACTCGTCGTGTTCTCCCGTGACGAGCTCAAGCAGTACGAGGTCCGACAGCTGTTCAAGGACGACCCTCGCCTGCGCTGGTTCATCGGGGACATCCGTGACGAGAGACGCCTTCTGCGTGCGATGCACAACGTCGACTACGTCGTACACGCTGCCGCCCTCAAGCAGGTCGACACCGCGGAGTACAACCCGTTCGAGTTCGTCAAGACCAACGTGCTCGGGAGCCAGAACGTCATCGAGGCGGCCATCGACACGGGCGTGCGGAAGGTCGTGGCGCTCTCAACGGACAAGGCCTCCAGCCCGATCAACCTGTACGGCGCCACCAAGCTCACCGCCGACAAGCTGTTCGTGACCGGCAACCACTACGCGGCGGCGTACATCACGCGCTTCGCGGTCGTGCGCTACGGCAACGTGATGGGCAGCCGCGGCTCGGTGATCCCGTTCTTCGCCAAGCTCGCCGCGGCCGGACAGTCGCTGCCGATCACTGACTTGCGCTGCACCCGCTTCTTCATCACCCTGCCGCAGGCCGTGCGGATGGTCGTCGACACCTTCGACATGATGCAGGGCGGCGAGCTGCTGGTCCCGAAGATCCCGTCGATGAAGGTCACCGACCTCGCCCAGGCCATCGCGCCCGGTGCGGAGATGCACGACGTCGGCCTACGCCCCGGCGAGAAGCTCCACGAGGAGATGATCAGCCCCGAGGAGGGTCGTCGCGCTATGGTCGTGGCGGGCGGCAAGTACTTCGTGCTTCAGCCCGACCTGGCGACGTGGGGCTACAAGCCCCCGCAGGACGGGGTCCCGGTCGAGGCCGGCTTCTTCTTCCGCTCAGACAGCAACGAGCAGTGGTACTCACAGGAGCAGATCCGCGAGATCCTCAAGACCGGGATCTAGCAGGTCATGCTCCCCTACGGGCGCCAGTCCATCGACGAGGCAGACGTCGAGGCCGTCGTGGCCGTGCTCAGGGGCGACTGGCTGACCACCGGACCCGCGGTCACGGCCTTCGAGGAGGCCGTGGGCGAGACCGCGGGCGGCCACCGTGCCGTGAGCTGCACTTCCGGCACGGCAGCCCTGCACATCGCCTACTCGGCGCTCCGCCTTGGGGCGGGCGACCAGGTCGTCACCACCCCGATGACGTTCGTCGCCACCGCTTCCTGCGCCTCCATCCTGGGTGCCGAGGTGGTCTTCGCCGACGTCGAGGAGGACACCGCTCTCCTGGACCCCGCTGCCGTCGATGCATGCGTGACCGACCGCACCCGCGTGATCGCCGCCGTCGACTACGCCGGGCACCCGGCCGACTACGACGCCCTGCAACCCGTCGCGGACCGCGTCGGCGCACTCACGCTGGACGACGCGGCGCACTCCGTCGGCGGGACCTACCGCGGTCGCCCGGTCGGGGACCTGGCCGACATCACCACGCTGTCCTTCTTCCCGACCAAGAACCTCACCACGGGTGAGGGTGGTGCCGTGGTCTTCCGCGACTCTGCGCTCGCTGCCAAGGCCCACGAGTTCCACTTCATCGGACTGATGCGCGACCCGGACCGCTTCGCCATGACCGACGAGGGTCCCTGGCACCAGGAGGTCCACGAGTTCGGCCTGAACTACCGCCTGACCGACGTGGCGTGCGCGCTCGGGCTCTCGCAGCTACGCCGCCTCGACCAGTTCAAGCAACGCCGCACCCAGATCACCGCCCGCTACAACGCGGCCCTGAGCGACGTCGACGGGCTCCGGGTGCCCACGCAGCGTTCCGACGTCGACCCCGCGTGGCACCTCTACCCGCTCCGGGTGCTCGAGGGGCGGCGTCGCGAGGTGTTCGAGAAGATGCGTTCGCGGGGCATCGGGGTCCAGGTCAACTACCTCCCGGTCTACTGGCACCCGGTCTACGCAGAGCTCGGTTACCGCCATGGGATGTGCCCGAACGCGGAGGCCTTCTACGCCGAGGAGCTGTCCCTCCCCCTGTTCCCCGACCTCACCGACGCGGAGGTCGACGAGGTCATCGAGACCCTCGTCGACGTGATCGGCTGAGCCATGGCCGCCGAGGGTGAGGGGGCGACCGCCGGCCAGGGGCGCCGGACCCGCGTCGTGCTGCAGTCCCGGCTCAGCTCGAGCCGGCTCCCCGGCAAGGCGATGCTCACCGCCGGCGGGCGCCCGATGGTGGTGCTGGTTGCCCAACGCGCGGGTACCGCCGGGGCCGAGGTCGTCGTCGCCACCAGCGACCGCCCCGAGGACGACGTGATCGCGGAGGCGGTCGCTTCGGCCGGCATCTCCGTCGTCCGTGGTCCCCTCGATGACCCGTTGCGCCGTTTCGTCATCGCGACCGACGACCTCGACGACCACGACGTCGTGGTGCGCCTGACCGCGGACAACGTCGTCCCCGACGGATCGCTGCTCGACCTCCTGGTGACCGAGGTGATGGCGGGCGCCTCCTATGCGCGGCTGGGTGGGGACGACCCCGCACTCCCCTACGGTGTCGCCGGCGAGGCCTTCACCGTCGCCGCGCTGCGTGAGGCCGACCGGGGGTCCTCCTCCAGGCACGATCGCGAGCACGTCACGCCGCGGCTTCGGGAGGTCCACGGCGACCGACGGATAGCCGTACCCGATGTGGAGGTGGGGTGGGGTGGACTGCGCTGCACCGTGGACACCTTGGACGACTACGTCGCGCTGTCCCGGCTGCTCGCCGGGGTCGAGGACTGTGTCGGCATCGGCTGGCGCGACCTCTGCGCCCGGATGGCCGAGCTGACCTCCCGACCGACAGGGCCACCGCCGCGACGCGACAACGTCCTGGCGCAGGGAATCCTGGTCCTGGGCACCGTCCAGCTGGGAGTTGAGTACGGCGCCGCCAACATCGGCGGGCTGCCGGACACGACCACCGCCGCCGATGTGCTCAGCGCCGCCGCCTCGGAGCAGATTACCCACCTCGACACGGCCCGGGCGTACGGCGCCTCCGAGGAACGCATCGGCATCGCCCTGGGCCGCGGACTCAGCGAACACCTCCGCGTCGTCACGAAGGTGCGGCCCCTGGACGACATCGTGCTCAACGCCCCGCCCGGATGGGGACACGAGGCCGTGCGCGCCTCGGCCCAGACCAGTCTGCGAATGCTCGGAACTTCGTCCGTCGACGCACTGCTGCTCCACCGGGCAGCCGACTGGGTCAGGCCTGGTGTGCGGGCAGCGCTCCTCGCGTTGCGTGACGACGCGACGACCCGGGTGGTGGGCACGTCCCTCGCCGCCCCGGCTGAGCTGCTGGAGCTGCTCGAAGACCCCGAGGTCGGCTACGTCCAGCTGCCGTTCAACCTGCTCGACCGCCGCTGGCTCGAGCCGCCCGTGCAGGCGGCGCTGCTCGCTCGCCCCGAGGTCATCGTGACGTGCCGCAGCACCTACCTCCAGGGCCTGCTCATCAGTGAGAACGCCCGGTGGCCCGCCAACGCAGGCGTCGATCCCGCTGCGGTCTCGGGCGCCGTCGGGAAGCTGGTCGACGAGCTGGGCCGGGAGTCCGCGGCCGACCTGTGCCTGGCCTACGTTCTGGGGCACTCCTGGGTGACCTCGGTCGTGGTCGGCGCCGAGCATCCCGTCCAGGTGCGGGACAACGCCCGGCTGTCGCGGCTGGCTCCACTCACTACCGACGAGATCTCCCGGGTGCAGGAAGTCCTGCCCACGGCAACCGACGACCTGCTCGACCCGGCACGCTGGAGGACCGCATGACCACCCTCTTCGACCTCACCGGCTGCACCGCCATCGTGAGCGGTGCCTCCGGGCGTCTGGGGCCCACCATGGTGCGCACACTCGCAGAGGCCAGCGCCCATGTGGTGGCGGTCGGGCGTGACCGGTCCAGGCTCGAACAGGCGCTCGCGGGCACCGATGCGCAGCTGGAGACGTGTGACATCACCTCCCCCGACTGGCCGGCCCTGGTGGAGTCGGTGGCGCGCGATCGCGGCCGGATCGACGTGCTCGTCAACAATGCGCATGTCGGCCGCGGCGGGTCACTCCGCTTGGCGGACGCCGCTTCCTTCACCGAGGCCTTCGACCTGGCGATCACGGCCACTGCTGTGGCGATGAACGCCGCCCGCGAGGGACTCATGGCCTCCGTGGCGGCCGGCGGGCCTGCCTCGGTGGTCAACATCTCCTCGATGTACGGCGTCGTCGCCCCGGACCCGCGCATCTATGACACCGAGGAGGGCCGCAACCCGCCCGCGTACGGCGCCGCGAAGGCCGCCATGCTCCAGCTCACCCGCTACGCCGCGGCGGAGCTCGGTGCGGACGGTATCCGGGTCAACGCGATCACCCTCGGCCCGTTCCCCGGCGAGGCAACCGGGCCGACCGAGGAGCTGTTCGGCCGGATCGCCGAGAAGACCATGCTCGGACGCATAGGCCGGCCGGAGGAAGTGGCGACGGCGCTGCTCTACCTCGCCTCGCCCTCATCCTCCTTCGTCACCGGGTCCAGCGTCACCGTCGACGGCGGCTGGACTGCCTGGTAGCTCCGAGGGCTTCAGCTCCGCGCCGAAGGCGAACCTCGTCCCGTCGGTCGGCTCCGGTACGCGGGGACCGGGTGTTCAAAGCTGACCCCGGCGTGCCGTGTCTGCGGCCGGGCTACCGCCCGGGCGGGCCGTTCGTGACCAAAGGCACCACTGTGGCGACCCTTGGTGCTTCCGGTCACGACGGCTGCTCCGAGGTCGAGGGTCGCGAGGGTCGGTGCCGTGTCCATGGAAACAGTCCAGGTCCTAGTAGCCACAGTTTCGAGCGTGGGTTCAAAGATGTAAGGAACTATTCCGAGTTACTGAAACCGCCTACCGGCCACAACGCTCGTTGAGTGGTTTCGAGACGCTCGCTGGCGCTCGCTCCTCAACCACCGTGGTCCGGCCCGCGATCAACCACCGTGGGGCTGGCCCGCTGCTCTCGGCCCGGTTCGACGTACGGTCCGAGGTCACTGCATGGGAGGCAGGGGGCGTCCCGTCTCCGACTCGATCCGGGCCGCGGCCTCGAGCACCCGCAGCCGCTCCTCGAAGACCGTTGCCGCGCTGATCCGGGCCCGCACCTGCGCGTGCTCACGGCGTACCTCCTCCACCAGCGTGCGGGCCTCGCCCCGGTCGGCATCGGAGCCGTCGAGGTCGGGGACTTCGAGCCGTTGTCGCAGGTCCTCCAGGCGCTCCTCGAGCGCCGCCAGCTGGGGTGAGAGCCGCTTCAGCTCGCGCTCGAGCTCGGCGATGCGCTCGTGCTGCCGTTCGGCGCGCTCCTCCAACTCGCGCACCCTGCCAGAGGTGGGGAGTCTCATGCCGTCTCCGTCATGGGCAGCATCCTCACACGCCCCTTGTCGCGCCACCGGCGTAGCAGTGCCGCCTCGGCCGCGATCCGGTGTTCCGGCCCGACCTTCACGGAGTCGCCCCACTGGTGCTCCCACTCCCGCTGGTCGGGTGCATCGATCAAGGAGAGGCCCGTGAGGACCACGTCGGCTTCAGGAAACAGAGCGACCGCCAGCCACGCCGCCGTGGTACCCGTCGTGGGGGCCAGCCGCTCCTCGCGCCAGGGCAGCCCGAGCTCGTCGTTGAGCGGGATGGCCACCTCGTCGTTGCGTGCCGCGACGAAGCCGAGATCGGCCGGCCACGACCGCGGCCAGACCTCCCGGCGGCCGTACATCCGCATCGGCTCCAGCAACACGTACAGCCGCTCGCGGTAGCCCTGGAACAGAGAGGGCGTCGCCTTGACCAGGCGGCTCCACAGCACCACGTCTGCCCGACGGCCCTGGGTCGGCGGCTCGTCGTCTCTGTCCAGCACAAAGGAGTTGACGCGGATCACGAGGTCGCTGCCGTCGATCTGAGCCGCGCGGTGCTCCGACGGCTCCATCGGGGCATTGCCGACCACCGCCACCCGTCGGACCGGGTGGCCTGCGGGAACACGCGCGTAGGAGGCGGCCAGCGCGCGCAAAGTCACCAGTCCGGCCGACCCGGGAGCACCTGGCTCAGGAACGGCCGAGCACACGACGCCCCACCGCACCGACCTGCCGGCGCAGCCGGCGCCGCAAGGTCCGCTCGGCGGCCTCCTCCTGTTTGCGGACGCGTTCCTGACGGCGTTGACGCTTCGCGGCATTGCGCTGGTCGACCTCGACCTCGATAACCTGCAGCTGGCGCGTCCAGGCCTTGAGCGCCCCATCGAGAAGCTCGGCGTCGCTGACCTGGTCGGGGGCGACGGTGGCCGCCTCGACCTGTGCCTGCAGGTCCTCCACCGAGCCGACCACGTCGATCTGGTCACCGAGAGCCCTCAGGTCCTGGACCAGCTGGTCGGCGCGGCCGGTGATCCACTCCACCCACTCCTCGGGTACGCCGATGCGCACCGACGTAGGCGAGCCCTGGAGGGCAGGGCGCATCAGGTGGTCGCGGACGACCTTGATGTAGGCGGTACGCATGGGGAACAACGGGCCGAGCTGGGCGTTGAAGCGGCGCAGGAGCTCGGACTCCACCACGCCCAGGGACTCGTTCTGCGGGGTGTCCGGCATGGTCGCCTGGCTGGCGTCGGCCCCGAAGATCGAGCAGAAACGATCCCAGAGCATCGAGGGGAGGGCGCCACGTGGCGGCACGGTGAGGAGGTGGAAGTGCCCGGGCTCCAGGCGGGTACCCCAACGCTCGTAGACGCGCACGGGGTCCTGTGTGTTCCAGAAGCTGCGGTCCGGCTCGTCACGCAGGCGTCGGAGCCATTCGTCATACGGCATCTGAGACCTGGCCCGCAGCGCCTGCTGCCACTCGGCCGGCGCCTGACGGCCGATGTCGCGCGCAGCGAGGATTACGTGGACCGGGACGGGAGCCAGGGACGCGAGCACTCGTTCGATGTGTCCTGGCGAGGAACCGCACAGCAGCTCCTCGCTGACCAGCGCCACGCCGGAACGTGCCTTCACATCCTCAGCCAGGTCTTCCCAAGTCCTGGTTATCGCACCATCGGTCCAGATGCCCCCGCGGAGGTCGGCCACGGCGTCGAAGTGCGCTCGGCGACGACCGAGGGGCAGGAAGACGCCCTGCTCTTCGAGCACCTCACGGTTGCGCCAGATCATCTGCTGCAGGTAGCTGGTGCCCGTCTTCGCTGCGCCGATGTGTAGGTAGACCCTGTCAGCCACGGTTTAGAGGAGTCCCTTCTCCTTGAGGAAGTCCTCGGCAACCGTGTTCGCCTGCTGACCCCCACGGTCGACCCTGGCGTTGAGCGCCTTCAGGTCGTCTGTGGTGAGTACGGCGGCGAGCTGGTCCAACACTGCCTTGGCCTTAGGGTTGTCCTTGAGCCACAAGCTGTTGACCACCGGGACGAGGTTCTCGGCAGTCTGCCAGTTCTTGTCGTCCTTCAGGACCACGAGGCCGGAGCTGTCGAGGGTGCCGTCAGTGGCGCCCACCTGACCGAGCTGCACGTCGCCCTTGGTCAGCGCGCTCACGGTGTCGGCCGAACCGAGCCCCAGGGGCTCGATCTTGGTCAGCCTTATCCCGTAGACGCCTCTCAGGCCCTTGCCGCAGTCGGGGCGCTCCGAGCAGCCGGAGTTGGCGGCCAGGGCGATCGGCTTGCCAAGCCTGCCGAGGTCGCTCAGCGTCTTCAGGTTGTTCGTGACAGCGAAGTCCTTGGTGACGGCGTACGCGTTGGTGCGCTCGGCCTCGCCCGGCTTCAGGGGGGTGATGCCGTACTTCTTCCCCAGCGTCGTCAGTTGCGCGAGGGTCGCGTCGACGTCGGCCGAGGCAACTGGAGCGGCCTGGTCACCGTTGGCCTTGCGGTTGAGCGCCTCGGTCATCGAGGAGAGGTAGTCGGCGGAGACCTGTACGTCGCCCTCCTGGAGCGGGCCGAGGTAGATGTCACGGGCACCCAGGTTCTTGATGTCGGTCTTGAAGCCGTCCTTCTCCAGGAGCAGCTTGTAGAGCTGGGTCATGATGTCAGCCTCGGTGAACCTCTGCCCGACGATGGTGACGGTGTCGCCGCCGTCGTCCGTGGAGCCATCACTTCCGCACGCAGCCGCGCCGAGCAGCAGAGGAAGTGCCGCAACGGCGACGAGAGCTCGCCGTACGGCGTTCATCTGGTCCCACCTTCTGTGTCCCGAGGTCGAGCCGCGCGTGCCCCGGGCCACTGGTCCGAGCCCGCGCAGGAGACTTTAGTCGGAGGACGATCCAGCGTCCTCCGCAGGTGAGCCGGTGAAGTGCAGCAGCGCGTGATGGATTGGTCCGGTGCGTCGAACCCGACACCCGGGGAGCATCCCGCCGCTCCTCACCGGATGCCGATGGTTCTGGTCCCTGCTGGGTCAGCCCTCCTGGGCCAGATCCGCGATCGTCTTCAGCTTGAACTTGTCAGCGGTCTCCTGGGTGACCACGATCGCGTCCCTGTCCTGTGCCTCCGCCTGGTCGAGCGCGATCAGGTTGCTCGGCAGCGCCTTGGCGAGCGCCGCGTAGACGTCGTCGGAGCTGGTGGCGGTCGCGTTCTTGTCGATGTAGGCGAGAGCGTTGCCGGTGTACTCGGGGAACAGGTCGAGAGAGCCGGCCTCGAGCGCCGGGTAGTACTTCTCCCGGCTGCCGATGTTCAGCTTGGTCTTGATCGTCGCTCCCTGGGCCTTGAGCGCCTCGGCGTAGATGTTGGCCAGGATCTCGTTCTCGGTGAAGTTCGCAGACCCGACCGTGAGGGACGCGCCCTTCGCGGACGTGCCCGACGTGTCGAGACCGTTCTCCGAGAGCCACGACTTCGCGACCGCGGCGGGGGCCTCCTTGTCGTTGGCCACCTTGCCGATCAACTCGCCGAGGCCCTCGGTCGTCAGCTTGGCCTGAACGGCGTTGAGGACCTCCTTGACCCCGTCGGTCGCCTTGTCCTTGCTCACGATCGGGACGATGTTCTGGGCCGCGAAGTTGCTCTTCGGGTCCTCGAGGATCACGAGGTCGTTGGCCTCGATCGCCGGGTTGGTCGTGAACAGGTCCGCCGCATCCACCTGACCGCGCTTGAGCGCGTTGACCGTCACCGGGCCGCCGACGTCGGTCACGGTGTACTTGGCGAACTCGACGCCGTAGTTCTCCTTCAGCCCGGGGATGCCGTCGGTCCGTGTCTTGAACTCCGGGGGGCCGCCGAAGATCATCTGCGATGCGATCGTGCCGCCGTCATCGGACGAGGACGAGGAGTCCGATCCGCATCCGCTGATCCCCATCGTGAGGGCGGTCGCGGCAGCGGCGAGAGCGACGAGCTTGGTTTTCATGTTCTCTCCTGGTTGTTTCACTTGGCGGTGCCGGTTTCCTCTGTGCAGGTCAAAGCCTTCGAGCTTGGTGAGTCAGGCGGCCTCCGAGGCGAGTTCTTCGTTGAGTACGGCCACGCGTGAGTCTGGCCCGCCTCGGGGACCTACGTCGTACCCGTCCCGGTCCGAGCGACGCATGCGGCCGGTGATTCCGGGAGAGACGGTGTACCGCTGCGCGAGAGCCAGCAGCAGGTCGGCCACGAGCGCCAGCGCAGCGACGAGCAGGCCGCCGCTGATCATCTGCGGGTAGTCCTGCTGGGCGAGCCCGTCGTAGATGAACCGGCCGAGCCCCCCGAGCGTGACGTACGCCGCGATGGTGGCAGTCGCGATCACCTGCAGGGTGGCAGATCGGAAGCCGGAGAAGATGAGCGGCAAGGCGTTGGGGAACTCGACGCGGGACAGCACCTGTGGTCCCGTCATGCCCATCCCGAAGGCGGCGTCCCGCACCGCCGGGGACACGTTCTGCACTCCTGCATAGGCGTTCGACAGGATCGGTGGCACCGCGAGCAGCACCAGCACGATCTCCGTGGGGATCAGGTAGCCGGCGTTGGTGCGGCCGTAGAAGTGCGGCGCGATGATCACGACGATCAACACCAGCAATCCGACAGTGGGCAGGGCCCGCACCGCGTTGGCGGCGCTGACCACCCAGGTGGCCTTGCCGGTGTGCCCGATCCACAGACCAGCGGGCAGTGCGAGAACCAGGGCGATCGCGAGTGCGATCATCGAGTACAGGACGTGCGCTCCGAGCTGGCCGGGGATGCCGGTGTCGAAGCTGGTGCTCTGCCAGTGGGCCGGATCGGTGAGCCAACTGAAGGTGTCTCCGATCATGACGGCACCGCCCGCCGCCACGGGGTCAGCCACCGGCTGACCAGCACCACGAAGCCGTCGAGGACCAGCGCCAGCAGGACGCACAGGACGATCCCGAGCACGATCGGCGGATAGTAGGGCTCGGACACCGACAGCTTGAAGCCCTGGTCGAACAGCGCCCCCAGGTTCGACATCCCGATGGTGCCCGCGATGGCCACGATGCTCACGTTGGCCACGATCGCGACGCGCAGCCCGGCCGTGATCACGGGGACTGCGATCGGCAGCTCGACCCGGAAGAACCGTGCCACCGGGCGGTAGCCCAGCGCGGTGGCCGCCTGCACTGTCTCCTCGGCCACGGCCCCCAGCCCGTCGGCGACGACCCGCACCAGCAGCGCCGTCGAGTAGAGGCTCAGCGCGATCGGCACCTGCAGCGGAGTCAGGGGGTCCAGGCCCAGGAGCGGTGGGATCAGCACGAACAGCGCGATCGAGGGGATGGTGTAGAGCAGCCCGCTGACCGACATCATCGGCGGGTAGAGCCAGCGGTAGCGACGGGCCAGCCAGCCCAGCGGGAGCGCGAGCAACAGGCCGACGACGACGGGCACCACGGACAGCCACGTGTGGTCCCACAACCAACCGAGGGTCTCACTGCGGTGGTCGAGGAAGTAGCCGAAGAAGTGCAGCGGCGACGAGCTCGCACTGTCGAGGGGCACAGCGGCCAATGCAGGTCCTGTCATGACACCGTCCCGCTCGCCTGAGGTTCGCCGACGGCCTGGGCCTCGATCAGGTCGAGGACCTCGCGGGCGCTGACCGAGCCCACGAGCCGCCCCGCCTCGTCGACCACGACGCCCCGTCCCGAAGGCGAGGACAGGCAGGCGTCCAGCGCTGCTCGCAACGTGCCGCCCTCGGTGGCCAGGGTGCCCCCGCGGTAGATGAGGTCCTCGGTGATCGCGGTCCCCCGGCCCACCTCACCCAGGTTCAGCCAGCCCTGCGGCTCCCGCTCGGTGTTGACGACGAGGACGAAGCCCGCGTGGTCAGAGCCGTCCGGCACTGGATCGCCCATCGTGAGCGTGGGTTCGTCGTGGGGGTTCAGTGAGCTCACCTGCGCGAAGCCCAGAGCTCGGTAGCCACGGTCCCGTCCCACGAAACCGGCCACGAACGCATCGACAGGACGCGAGAGGAGCTCGTGGGGTGCGGCGAGTTGCGCCAGCGTCCCGCCCACGCGCAGCACCGCCACCTGGTCCCCGAGCTTAATCGCCTCGTCGATGTCGTGGGTGACGAACACGATCGTCTTGCCGAGCTCGTCTTGAAGTCGCAGGAACTCATCCTGCAGCTGGTCGCGGACCACCGGGTCGACCGCAGAGAACGGCTCGTCCATCAACATCACCGGCGGGTCGGCCGCCAGGGCCCTGGCGACACCGACGCGCTGCTGCTGGCCGCCCGAGAGCTGCCCGGGATATCGGCGGGCGAAGGCGGGGTCCAGACCGACCCGCTCGAGGAGCTCCATGGCCCGCGCCCGCGCCTGCTTCTTGTCGGTCCCGAGCAGGAAGGGCACCGTCGCGATGTTGTCCACGATGGTGCGGTGCGGGAACAGGCCCGCGTGCTGGATCACGTAGCCGATCTGGCGACGCAGCTCGTGTGCGGGAATGCTCGCGGTGTCGGTCTCATCGAGCCAGATGGTGCCGGAGGTCGGCTCGATCATCCGGTTGATCATCCTCAGCGAGGTGGTCTTGCCGCAGCCGGACGGGCCCACCAGCACGGTGATCTTGCCGGAGGGTGCGTCGAGGTCGAGCTCGTCGACGGCGACCGTGCCATCCGGGTAGCGCTTGGTGGCGCGGTCGAAGCGGATCATCGTCGGTTCTCCTGCTCGTCGGGGGTCGACCCCAGCTGGGAGCTGAGCTCGGCGGCCTCGGTGGCCACGATGCGGCCGTAGGCGTGCATGGTGGCCTTGTCGATCCGGTAGGTCGGTCCCAGGACGCTGAGCGCACCGGCTATCCCTCCCGGGTAGCGCACCGGCGCCACGATCGCCGTCACGTCCGGCTCGAGACGATCACGACCGGCGACGTACCCCATTTCGGGAATCTCACCGCGGAGCACCTGTCCCACAGCGAGGCCCTCCATGTGTACGGCGCGCCCGATCCAGCTGCTGTGCCGCACTGCGTGGGTCCCTTCGACCTGCGCGATGTAGACGGCCGTGTCGCCCACGCCACGGATGGAGAGGTACGCCGATTCCCTCGTCGCCGCACCGATCCGATCGAGCGCCGGACGGGCGAGGCGCGCCAGCTCGTTGCGACCGATGGCGGTCGCACCCAGCTGGGTTATCGTGGGGCCCGCGCGAAAGCTCCCCCCGTGGTCGCGGCTGACGAAGCCGGCGCTCTCGAGCGTGCGCAGGAGACGCAAGGCGGTGCTGGCCGGCAGCGCCGTGTGCCGAGCGCATTCGGTGAGGGTGGCCGCCTCCCGGGTGCAGACCACCGAGAGCAACGCGAGCGCACGTTCCACGGCCCTGGTGGAGCTCACCCGCCCCGGGGTGACTCCCGGGGTGACCAGCGCCTTGCGGGCGCCGGATGAGACCTGCGTCGCCATCGATGCCCCCAACGGGCCGTGCCTGGACCGGGAGGTCGGACGTGGCCTGTTTCACTGTGCAGAATCGGACTGCCGCTGGACGAGACTATTGCACCAGCGCCCACGCATCCGGAAGGCTTCGGGACAGCGTTTCCCGACGATCCCGTTGAGGAGTCCGTATTGCCCACACTCGACGGAAGCCACCTCTCGCTCGATGTGATCGTGGCCGCCTCCCGGCGCGGAGACCCCGTCGAGGTCGCGCCGTCGGCCCGCGGACGTGTCGCCGCGTCGCACGACTTCGCCAACTCAGTCGCCGAGGATCGCCCCATCTACGGCCGCTCGACCGGGGTCGGAGGCAACCGCGACCTCGTGCAACCCGATCCCGACTCCCAGGCCTTGCAGCTGCTGCGCTCGCACGCCACCAGCTCGGGTGCTCTACGTTCGGTTCAGCGCGTCCGGGCCATGCTGGTGGTCCGGCTCAACCAGCTGGCCGCCGACGGAAACGGGATCAGCCCGGAGGTGCTCGACGCCCTCGAGTCGATGCTCGCGGCTGACGCCCTGCCACCGGTGCGCGAGGGCGGGAGTGTGGGTACGGCGGACCTCGCGGCGCTCGCGACCACCGCCCTCGTGCTCCGCGGTGAGGTGTCGAGCACCCCCCCGGTCCCCAGCATCACCGAGTTCGGCCCTGGCGACGCCCTGACGTTCATGTCGAGCAACGCGGCCGTCCTCGCCGATGCGGCACTGGCCGTCGCGGACCTCGACCGCCTCGCGCGGAGCGCTCTCGTCCTCGCGGCCATGGACTTCGCCGCCGTGCGGGGCAACGCCGAGGCATTCAGCTCGGCGGTGGAGGTCGCCACCCCGTTCCCGGGGTCACGCTGGATCTGCCGCACGATGCGGGAGCTGATCGATCCCGACGTGACGCCTGCGCGGATCCAGGACCCGTTCAGCCTGCGGACCTTCCCCCAGGTCCACGGCGCGTTGATGGACCGGCTCGCGTTCGCCGAGGAGGTCATCGTGACCATGGCCAACAGCCCTTCCGAAAACCCGATCGTCTCCTCCCGGCTGGGGGTGGCGCACCATGGCGCCTTCCATGCGGCGTACCTCGTGCAGTCCCTGGACTCACTGGTGCTGGCCGTTGCACAGTCCGCCCAGCTGAGCCTCGCCCGGCTGACGATGCTGGCCGAACCGGCGTACACAGGCCTCCATCCCTTCCTGGGCGACGGAACGCCGGCCGCATCGGGCGTCATGATCGTGGAGTACAGCGCCGCCTCGGCGCTCGCCGAGCTGCGAGCGCTCGCGACCCCCGCCGGGATCCAGGCCGTCACACTCTCGCGCGGGGTCGAGGAGGACGCCTCGTTCGCCACGCTCGCGGCGCGGCAGGCACTGGAGGCGGTGTCCCGGTTCCGCGCGGTCCTCGCAGCCGAACTGGTGGCCTCGCTGCGATGTCTCCGCATGCAGGGGGCGCACCCGCCGGCACTGGCCAGCGCGCTGCGCTACCTCGACGAGCGGGACGGCGGCATCCCGGACATGCATGACCGCGACCTGACCTCGGACCTGCTGGTCGCAGAGGAGCTGGTCGACGCACTGCCTACCCACGTGGGGTCGGTGCAACGCCAGGCGACCCCTGGACTGCCTGGATGAGTAAGTCCGGGGGGTCGTGCATGCGAGCGCCTCTCAGTGCGTGCGCTGGCAAGGCGGAGGAGGGAGCCGTGGCGGAGCCACGGCGACTGACGAGAACGCAGTCCAGCGTGCGTGATGAGG
>Ga0075530_1000109_pt1 | contig 33846 bp, 32 predicted proteins | sample NGEPerD_2_FD_75101 | JGI IMG/M metagenome (GOLD analysis project Ga0075530, IMG submission 75101) | Arctic peat soil microbial communities from the Barrow Environmental Observatory site, Barrow, Alaska, USA - NGEE PermafrostL1-D | ecosystem: Environmental > Terrestrial > Soil > Wetlands > Peat ... | reverse complement strand
GGCATATCGATACCGTACACATTGGGATACCGTATCGGCGGCGCGGCGGATGCGAAGAACACGTTGCGCGCGCCGGCCTCGCGCGCCATCTGCACGATCTCCCTCGAAGTCGTACCGCGCACGATGGAATCATCCACCAGCAGCACGTTCTTGTGCTTGTATTCGATGTCCAGCGGGTTGAGCTTCTGGCGCACGGAGCGCTCGCGCTGTTCCTGACCCGGCATAATGAATGTGCGGCCGATGTAACGGTTCTTGATAAAGCCTTCGCGGTATTTGACCTTCAACTGAAACGCAATTTCCTGCGCGGCGGTGCGGCTAGTGTCGGGAATCGGGATCACCACGTCAATGTCGTGGTTCGGCCATTCGCGCAGGATTTTCTGCCCCAGTTTTTTGCCCATGCGCATGCGCGCCTTGTGCACGAACACCTCGTCGATGATCGAGTCCGGCCGCGAGAAATAGACATACTCGAAGATGCACGGCGAATAAACGGGATTGTCGGCGCACTGCCGTGTGTGCAGCTTGCCATTGTTTTCGATGAACACGGCCTCGCCGGGCGCCAGATCGCGGATCAGTTCGAAGCCCAGCATGTCCAGCGCGACGCTTTCCGACGCGACCATGAACTCCGGGCCGTCCGCGGTCTCGCGGCGGCCGTATACCACCGGACGGATACCGTAAGGATCGCGAAACGCGAGTACGCCGTAGCCAGTAATCATGGCAACCACGGCATACGCGCCCCGGCAACGTCGGTGCACGCCGGCGACCGCCGCGAACACGTCCTTGGGACTGATCTTGAGTTTTTCCTGGCGGAGCAGTTCCTGGGCGAATACGTTGAGCAGGATCTCGCTGTCGGAATCCGTGTTGATATGACGCCGATCTTCTTTGAACAAACCGCGCTTGAGCTGCGCCGCGTTGGAGAGATTGCCGTTGTGACCCAGCGCGATGCCGTAGGGGGAATTGACATAAAACGGCTGCGCTTCCGCGGAAGCCGACGTGCCGGCGGTGGGATATCGCACCTGACCGATACCGATGTTGCCCTGCAGTCGCTCCATATGCCGGGCCTGGAAAACGTCGCGCACCAGCCCGTTGTCCTTGCGCAGAAACAGCCGCCCCTGATGATAAGTCACTATACCGGCGGCGTCCTGGCCGCGATGCTGCATTACGGTAAGCCCATCGTAGAGGGAATGATTGACGGGCTGGCGTCCGACGATGCCGATGATTCCGCACACGTATGCGTTAAATTCCTGTCATGGGTTCACGTCTGACCGTAGCATCCCACGAAAAGTGCCGGGCGATGTCGGCCGGCAACAGTTCGACGATCCGAATGGCCGTTTTCTCGAACGGCGGCAGCAGATGAGCTGCATGCCACCACTCCGACAGCGGCGCTCGCGTAAGCCCCGCGGCCAGCACCATTATGACGATAATCGCGGCGCCGCGCACGATTCCAAACGCGAGCCCCAGCAAGCGATCAGCGCCCTTGACCACCCGCGCACGCGTGATCTTAGCGAGCAGCAGATTGACGGCGGCGCCCGCAATCAGGGTCGCTACCACGAGCAGGACAAACGCGAAGCCAATCCGTATGTTGCGGATCTCGAAGTCGGTGCCGCCCAATGAAAACGTGGCATGCTCCAGCGATTGCGGCAGCATGGCTGCGACATCGCCTGAGAACAGCACGGCCAGCCAAATGGCGGCCACCCAGCTGATAACGGAAACGGCTTCCTTGACAAAGCCGCGGGTGAGCCCGATCAGGCCCGAGATGACGATGACCAGAACGATGACGACATCCGGCGACGACATGCCAGTCACGGCTCTCCTGCCAGCGGTTTACCGAAGACGCTTTCGAATGGCTGCCGCGACGCGGATCGCCGCATGGCCGCATCTGACCGCTCGCGACTGTGCAGTCAGCCGCCTCCACGTAATATGATCGGCGTGGCGTCACGTGGATGACTGACCACGATGCCCCGCAAATCCTTTTGACTCCGAAGTTTGCCCTGCAGCACCTCGGCACGCGCGCGGTCGAGTTCCGGCCCCACTTTGACACGGAAAACCTGCTCGCCGCCGGTTTTTACCTTTTCTTCGAATGCCGCGAAACCCGACGCGCGCAACTGATTCCGCAAGGTCTGCGCGTTTTCGTGCTCGCTGAAACTGCCCACCTGCACGGCCCAGGCCGGGGTCCGCGCGGACGCCTGCTCGCCGCCGGACGGGGACTGCGCGGCAGCGGGTTCCGATACCGCCGGCGGCGACCGGGGCGCGGATTCAGGGCCAGTCGCTGAAACTTCAGCGGCCTGATCGACGGCCGCGGTCTTGGTCTCGACACCAGCCGGCGCAATCGCGGCCTTACTCCCGGCAGATTTTGCGTCCGCCGGAGGATTCGTCGAGGCGTCCTTTGGCCTGCTGGCCGGAGTCGTCTGCGCGGAACCTGCCGCGGGTAATCGCGCGTCGGAACGTCTCGCGGGCGGCTGTTTGCCAGGCGCGGCCGGTCGGTCGGACTTAGGTCTGATAGCGGCCTGCTTTTCCTTGGACGCATCCGGCGGCGGCGCGAAGCTGTAATCAGGTTCGGGTGGAACGTCCATGTCCAGCGCGACCGGTTTCTCGCGCGACGAACCATCGAAAATCATGGGTAGGAAAACGACAGCGACGGCCACCAACACGGCGCCGCCGATTAGACGTTGTTTGAGTGTGACATCCACGATTGCTATCCCCCTGCGTTAAGACGAGTGTGACCGGACTATAACCTTTCCTTATTACAAAGTTGGGAAAAGATTATCCAGTAAATTATACGTGCAGCGCGAGCACTTCCGCCACGGTAAACGCGGAGCCGAACACAACTACGCGATCGCCATGCGCGGCGGCCTCGCGGGCCGCGCGATAGGCTTGCGCGACGCCGCCGAAAGCATCTATGCGCGCCGCGACTTTCTCATCCAGTAAAGTTCGCAGCGCCGCAATCGGCAATGCCCGTGCGGAATGATTGGCCGCTAGATACCAATGATCGACCTGGCGTTCAAGCGCATCCACCATACTGGCCGCGTCCTTGTCGGCCAGCACAGCAAACACAGCTAACGTGCGTCCAGCAGCAGGCATGGCGCGCAAAGTCGAGGCGAGCGCTCTGGCGCCAGCCGGGTTGTGCGCGACATCCAGGATCACTTCCGGCGTTCCGGCCAGTCGCTGATAGCGGCCTGCCAGGAATACACTTCGCAGACCATTGCAGACGCCGCCCTGGTCAACCCGCAGGTGCGGGCTTAGCAGCGACAGCCCCATCAACACGGCCGCGGCGTTCTGCAGTTGAATATGGCCGCGCAGCGCGGGCAGAGGCAGGCGCGCGTAACCAGCCGATGCAGCGCGCCAGCACCAGCTGTCGCCTTCGCGGCTATAGCTGAAATCAGCGCCAAGCTGGTATATCCGCGCACCGACCGCTACCGCGTGCGCGGCAATGCTGGCGGGTGGTTCGGGGTCACCGCACACCACGGGCTTGCCCGCACGCATGATGCCGGCTTTTTCGTAGCCGATCGACTCGCGGTCGGCCCCCAGCCACTCGGTGTGATCCAGGTCGATACTGGTGATCAGAGCGAGGTCGGCATCCAACAGGTTCACGGCGTCCAGGCGTCCGCCCAGACCCACTTCCATGATGGCGACATCGAGATCAATGTCCGCGAAAATCAGCATGGCCGCCAGGGTGCCGAACTCGAAGTAGCTGAGACTGACGGACTTTCGGGCGCCGTCGATTCGCTCGAAAGCCTTGCTCAGCGCGGTGTCGGTAACCGGTTGCTGCTGCACGCGCACACGCTCGTTATAGTGCAGCAGATGCGGTGAGGTATAACTGCCGACCCGGTAACCGGCATCGATGAGGATCGCCTCGAGCATTGCCACGCAGGAACCTTTGCCGTTAGTGCCGGCGACCGTAATCACCTTATGACGCGGGTTCTGGATTCCCAGCCGGCGCGCGACCACACCCACCCGCTCCAGTCCAAGCTCGATGGTGTGCGGATGCAGCGACTGCTGCCAGCGCAGCCAGTCGTCGAGCTTATCGAAGCGCAATTTGATAGCCCGGATGCGCCGTGCTTATGCCGGCTGTTGCACGGTGTCGAGCTCGGGCTCCTGCACGTCCCGCGCTTCGGCAATGGACGCGGCGTCCGCGTCTTTCTGGCGCATTGCATGCTGGCTCAGCATCGATAACAGCGAGGAAATACGGTCGCGCAACTGGCGGCGATCGACAATCATGTCGATGGCGCCGTGCTCCAGCAGAAACTCGGCGCGCTGAAATCCTTCCGGCAAGGTCTCGCGTACGGTCTGCTCGATGACTCGCGGTCCGGCGAATCCAATCAGCGCGCCAGGCTCGGCGATATGCAGATCGCCCAGCATCGCGAAACTCGCCGATACGCCGCCCATGGTCGGGTCGGTCAACACCGACACAAAAGGAATTCCGCGTGCCGCGAGGCGCCCCAGCGCCGCGCTGGTCTTGGCCATTTGCATCAGCGAGGTCAGCGCCTCCTGCATGCGTGCGCCGCCACTGGCTGAAAAGCACACCAGCGGAATGGTTTCCTCCAGACAGGCATTGACGCCGCGCACGAAGCGTTCGCCGACCACCGACCCCATAGAGCCGCCCATGAACTCGAATTCGAACGCGGCCGCCACCACTGGCAGACCTTTCAGCTGCCCGCGAATGACCACCAGCGCGTCTTTTTCGCCGGTGGCCTTCTGCGCGGCGTTCAGTCTGTCCTTGTATTTTTTTTCGTCCCGGAATCTTAAGAAATCAATCGGCTGCAAGTCGGCGCCAAGCTCATCGCGCGGGCTGCTGTCCAGAAACATATCGAGCCGCTTGCGCGCGCCGATGCGCCGGTGATGGCCGCACTTGGGGCACACGTTCAGATTCCGCTCCAGCTCGGCGCGGTAGAGGATCGCGCCGCATTCCTCACATTTGTCCCACAAACCTTCGGGCACGTTGCGCTTGTTGTTGCCTTCCGTGCGGATGCGGGAGGGCATTAATTTCTCGTACCAGCTCAAGTCATTTTTCCTGCTCTTGATTTATTCCGCTCGGGGATACGTCGATCCAAGCCGCTTAGCCCGCACTGTCTGTCTGCTGCGTCATGCCACCTGCACGTCGCTTGCACGCGCGTCCATAGCTTCCCGCATCCCGCGTAACAGGTCGGCGACTGCCGCCTGCGCCGCATCGGCATCGGCGGCATTGTCAGCGATACGCTTGACAAGCGCGCTGCCAACTACCACGGCGTCGGCGATTTCCGCCATACGCGCGGCGGTCGCGGCATCTTTTATCCCGAAGCCGACGCCAATCGGCACGTTCGCGCAGGCGCGAATCTCGTCGAGCTTGCGTTCGACCGCGGCGACATCCAGCGTCGCGGCACCGGTCACACCTTTGAGCGACACGTAATAAATGAACCCGCGCGCCGCCGCGCAGATCGTTTCAATACGCGCCGGCGTCGTGGTCGGCGCCAGCAAAAAGATTGGATCGATATCGACCTGTGCCAGCGCCTGCACAAGCTCGTCGGCCTCTTCGGGCGGCAGATCCACCGTGATGACGCCGTCCACGCCAGCCTGCTCGGCGCTTTGCGCGAATGTGTGGCAGCCCATCGTCTCGATGGGATTGAGATAGCCCATCAACACCACCGGCGTGTGCCGATCGCGCTCACGAAACGACTGAAGCATGTTAAGCGTATCGCGCAGGGTGACGCGATTTCGCAAGGCGCGCTCACCGGCTGCCTGGATAATCGGGCCGTCGGCCATGGGATCCGAGAAAGGCACCCCCAGCTCCAGAATATCGGCCCCCGCCGCGACCATCGTGTGCATCAGCGGCACCGTCGAATCGCACTCTGGGTCACCGGCCATGAGGTAGGCGACCAGCGCGCAGCGCTGCCGCGCCTTCGAGCGCTCGAAAGCCGTCGCGATGCGGCTCATAGCTCAATGCCCGCGTGCCGCGCGACGGTGTCGATGTCCTTGTCGCCGCGCCCGGAAAGATTGACGATGATGCGCTGATCCTTATCCATCTTCTTTGCAAGTCTGGCGGCGTAAGCCAGCGCGTGACTGCTCTCCAGCGCCGGAATAATGCCCTCGATGCGCGTGAGGGCGTGAAAGCCGTCCAGCGCCTCGTCGTCGGTGACCGCCACGTAACGGGCGCGACCGGTGTCTTTCAGCCAGGCGTGTTCGGGGCCTACGCCAGGATAGTCCAGCCCGGCGGAGATCGAGTGCGTGTCGAGAATTTGCCCGTCCGGGTCCTGCATCAGATATGTACGATTGCCGTGCAGCACGCCGGCCCTGCCCGCGCACAGCGACGCCGCATGCTTGCCGGTGCTCAAACCCTTACCCGCAGCCTCGACGCCGTAAAGTGTTACGCCTTTATCGTTCAGAAACGGGTAAAAAAGCCCCAGCGCGTTGGAACCGCCACCCACGCAGGCCACCAGTGCGTCCGGCAATTCACCGGTCTGATCGAGGCACTGCGCGCGCGTCTCGCGACCGATTACGGCCTGGAAATCGCGCACCATCAACGGATACGGGTGCGGTCCGGCGACGGTGCCGATGATGTAGAACGTGTCGTCCACATTGCTGACCCAGTCGCGCATGGCCTCGTTGAGCGCGTCTTTCAACGTGCGCGAACCCGATACCACCGGCATTACCTCGGCGCCCAGCAGACGCATGCGAAACACGTTCGGCGACTGGCGCTTGATGTCGTCGGTGCCCATGTAGATCACGCATTCGAAACCCAGTCGTGCCGCGACGGTGGCGGTCGCCACGCCGTGTTGCCCCGCGCCGGTCTCGGCGATGATGCGCGTCTTGCCCATGCGCTTGGCCAGCAGCGCCTGACCCACCGTGTTATTGATCTTGTGCGCGCCGGTGTGATTCAGATCTTCGCGCTTAAGATAAATCTGCGCGCCGCCCAGTTTGCGGCTCCAGCTTGCCGCGTGATAAAGCGGGCTGGGACGGCCGACATAGTGTGCGAGATCGGCATCCAGTTCGGCCTGAAAATCCTTGTCGACACGATAATGCTCGTAAGCCGCGCGCAACGCATCCAGCGGCTCCATCAGCGTCTCGGAGACAAACTGGCCCCCGTAAATCCCGAAGTGGCCGTTCTGATCCGGAAAGTGCTCTGGCGTTGACACCCGGGCTTTAGTTTCGATCACAGTCGACACGCTTGACCTCTTTGATAAATTCCGCGATTTTTGCCGCGTCCTTGATGCCGCCGGCAGTTTCAACGCCGCTGCTGACGTCCACGCCGTACGGGTGGGTGCGGCGCACGGCGTGCGCGATGTTGATGACGTTCAGGCCGCCCGCCAGGATGAGCGGGCGCGAGCTTGACTCTGGAATCCGCGCGAAATCGACGGCCAACCCGGAACCGCCCGCCTGACCGGGCGCATGGCTGTCCAGCAGGAATCCCGACGCGCTCGGATAACGGGCCATATAACGCTCGATGTCGGCGCGCGTGGCACTTTGATCCCCGGGGGCAATCTCGGCCTCGGGCCTCATCGCAATGGACTTGAGATATGGCTTGCCCACGCGGCGGCAAAACGTTTCGGATTCCTCGCCGTGAAACTGCAGCATGTCCAGCTGTACGCTCGCCAGCACCTCTTGTATATACGTTGCATCCGCATCCAGAAATACACCGACGCGCGTGACGAAGGGCCCGACGACAAGCGCCAGCTCACGCGCCTGCGCGATTGAAACATGGCGGGAACTGGCAGGATAAAATACCAGACCGATTGCATCGGCGCCCAGTTTAACCACGGTCCGCGCGTCCTCAGCGCGGGTAATGCCGCATATCTTGATCCGTGTACGCAACTGTTGCTATCCATAGGGTAAACAACACAAAAGCGTATCACAAATGGCCGCGTCCAAACGAACCGCGGCCTACCCGTGATGCCCTACCCGTGATGCCCTACCCGTAACAGGGCAGCACGTACTTGTCGGGAAGCTTAAAGCGCGGATCGTAGGCGACGTGTACGAGGTAAAGCCCGTCGGGCGGCGCGGTGACGCCCCCTTGCGCACGATTTTTCAGCGCCAGCAATTCCTTAACCCATGCGGGTTGCCGCTCGCCGGCACCGACGCTCATCAATACACCGGCGATATTGCGCACCATGTGGTAAAGGAATCCGTTGGCGTGAATGTCGATGTAAACGGTGTCGGCCGCGCGGCTGACGCGCAGTTCGTACACGCGCCGCACCGGCGATTTCGCCTGGCACGCCAGCGCGCGGAAACTGGTGAAATCGTGCTCGCCGACCAGGTATGCGGCCGCCTCGCGCATGCGCATTTCGTCCAAAGGCCTGCGCTGCCAGGTTACGCGGGCGCGCAGTAACGCGGGGCGTGTCCAGCGGTTGAGGATCACATAGCGATAACGGCGCGAAAGCGCGCGAAAGCGGGCGTGAAAATCCGGTGCGACCGATTGTGCCCAGATTACCGCAATGCCCGGTGGCAGGTTGGCATTGGCGCCCAGCACCCAGGACCTTGGCGTGCGGACGGCGACGCTTTCGAAATGCACCACCTGAACCACGGCGTGCACTCCCGCATCGGTGCGACCGGCGCAGAAAACTCTCACCGGGTAATCCGCAACTCTGGACAGCGCGGTCTCGAGGCGTTGCTGCACCGTGATGACGCCGGGTTGCGACTGCCAGCCGCTGAATCCGCTGCCGTCGTATTCGAGTCCAAGCGCGATAATCATTTAATAAACGCTTAAAGGCGAGAAGCAGTGGACTTATGAGGACGCCATAAAAGCGCAAGGCCGGGACGACTGCTCCCGGCCTCCTGAATCCAGGCTGAATTTCGCGGCGTCAGGCGATCTGTCGCATCAGGGTCTCCGCCTGTTTACGCTGATCGTCGTCGCCTTCCTGCAACACTTCTTCGAGCGCGCTCAGCGCGCCGTCGGCGTCGCCCATATCGATGTAAGCTTTGGCCAAATCCAGTTTTGTGCCCACTTCGTTGATGTCCGTCAGGTCTTCCGCGTTATCGGGGTTCAGATCCTGCTCGAAGAACGCACCGCTGGACAATTGTGTACGGCTTTGCGCGTTTTCCGTCTCGCCCGAGGTGAGCTCGATCGAGAATGACGTTTCATCGATACTGTCGGCGTCCAGCTCGATCGACGATGCCGGCGTGCTAGGCGGCGACGCACTCGGATTATCGCCGTCCTCGGTCGCGGAACGTTGTCGCGTCGAACTTTGACCAAAGAAATCGGCCGACTCATCCTCCGCGCCCTCCAGTTCGGATAAATCGAAGCTTAAGTCATCTTTGCGGTCGCGTGAAAAAGAATCTGACGAGGCGGCGGACGCATCGGCGGCAATTTCGGCGTCAAAGTCGCCAAGATCGAATTCCAGGATCTTGCTGTGATACACAGTAGCCGGGGACTCGAATGGCTGTCTGGCGTTAACATCGGCCGGTGCTCCGTGGAGCGCATCCTGTGCAGCGACAAGGCCGGCCGCCGCGTCTGTGTCTTCCGTGGTCAAGCCGGTCTGGGACGTTGTTCTGGTGGCCTGATCCTCGCTGACCGCCGCTTGCAACGGCGCGTTTGCATCCGCTTCGCTACCCGCAAACAGTGGATTGCGCGGATTGAGTTCCAGTCCCATCGTTACGACCCGTTCCCACGCCGCATCGTGCCTGCCGCCCGTGGCGTCGTACAAGGCTTGTGCCTGCACATCGAACGCCGCGTGGTTCCTGCCGGCATAATAGATTTCCAGAAGCTTCAAGCGATAATCGATGCGCTCGGGGTTTCGCGTGATCGCCTCGTGAAGAAGATCTTCGCCCTGCTGATGCATCCCGTAAGCGATGTAAACGTCGGCTTCGGCGAGCGTATCGTCGTTGCCCGTTCTCGTCGGCTGCTTGCTGACCTGAGCGCCGGACTGGTTGGCCGATGGCATTTTCATCGGCTCCTCGTTTATCGCCTCGGTGGGCGCATGAGCGCGCGCGACCGTAGCGGCTTTCGCGGGTTCGGTCGCGCCTGCGCCTGGCGTTATTGCAGCAGCTTGATCCCGGTTATCGCCATCATCGTCTACGTAGCTCGCAAGATCAATCGTTTGAGTGCGCGACGCGGCCCGTTTAACAACCTGCCATACAAGCGCCAGCAACAGCAAGCCGGCCGCGCCGGCGGCGACCAACATCACCGGGTTGGCCAGCAGCGCGTTCGGAGTGTCGGACCCCGCCGGCGGCGAGACTGGCTCATCCAGCGCGGCACGGTCCGGCGCTCCGGATGCTGTTCCCGTTGACGCCTGAGCGTCATCGGTGGCGGCATCAGGCTGCACCTGGGTATCCGCCTCCGCGACGATGCCGGCTTGCCGCGCGCCGCCATCGTACTGCGCCGCGCCGGCGCCATTCGCCCCCAGACGCGCCTGCAAGTCGCCTAGCGCCTCGCTCTGCAGGCTGATGACGCGCGCCTGCTTGACGATCATGGATTCCAGTTCCGCCCTGGTCTGCATCGAATCGATTTCCACCTGCCGCGATTTGGCCGCTTCCCGCGCGAGCAGTTGTCCGTTCTCCGCGTCGCTGCGGGGCCGCGGTTCAGCCGTATCGAATGCGCCTTCGCCGTCGGCAGCCGCGCCCCCTTCGCTGGCGGCCGCGATTGTCAGCCGTCCGGGATTGTCGTTCGCCTGGGCGGGCGAATCCTTGGCCTCGGTGGCCATGGTATCCGCCGCCGCCGGCTGCCCGCCGATGGACTCCCCGGCTTGAACGGATGATTCATCCACCACTGATTCGGTCGGCATGGGCTCGCTGGATTCACTCCAGGCAGCATTGTGACGGGCGACCTCGGCGACTGCCGCTTCGCTGTCCACGACCGCGATCTCCTGCGCATCCGGCATTCGCAGGGTCATGCCGGCCTCGATGCCGTTGAGGTTACCCTGTGCGAACGCCTCTGGATTGGCGCGATATATCGCCACCATCATGCGCGACAATCGAATACTTCCGTCCGGACGGTAACGCTGCGCGATCTTGTACAAGGTATCGCCGAATACCACGGTGTAGCTCGTCGGAGCATTGCTTGCAGGCGCGGGTTGCGATGCAACCGCATTTGCGCGCGCCAACGGCGGCGAGCTGGCCGCGCGCCTGTTGTCAGCCACGGATGCCGAACCCATCGCGGTTTGAGCATGCCCGGCCTCCCTCGGCACGACCGGCGCGTTAGAGATGACGATGCCCTGTTCATCCATCAGCACCGGCGGATCCAGCAACACCGTGTACTCGCGCACCAGCCGTCCCTTCGGCCACCGCATTTCGATGAGAAAATTAAGAAACGGCTCACGCACCGGTTCCCTGGTCGTCACCTGTATGATTGCGCCACCATCGCTCGCGGACACGACGTTGAATCGCAGGTTGGTGAGCGCGAACGGACGCTGAATGCCTACCCGATCGAAAACCTGCTGCGAAGCGAGCGTGGTCCGCATGTTTTCGATGTCGTCCGGCTCCGCCGAAAGCACGCGGATATCGGCGCGCAACGGCTGGTTGAGCGCGGTACTGACCGTGATGTCCCCGAGCCCCAGACCCCAGGCGGCGCCGGGCGTGAGAATCGCTAGCAGGGGCAGGCCCCGAGCAAGATTGCGCACTTTCATTCGTGTCCCCTTCCCGTACTTATCGATGATCATTCCCGCGACAGAAGTTCTGCGCCATTGTCGGAACGGCCCGCGGTCGCGGCGTGGCTACGCTTATAAGAATTTTTTAATTAACAGTTCCGCGACCTGAACGCCATTGAGCGCGGCGCCCTTGCGGACGTTGTCGCTCACTACCCACAAATTCAGCCCTCGTGGATGCGAAATATCCTCGCGGATGCGGCCCACGAACACGGCGTCGTGGCCGGCCGCGTCGGTGACCGGCGTCGGATAACCGCCATCGCGGGGCTCGTCGATAACGCGAACACCCGGCGCCCTGGCCAGGAATTTGCGCGCGGCAGCGGCGCTGATTTTGTCGCGGGTTTCAATGTGCACAGCCTCGCAATGCCCGTAAAACACGGGCACGCGCACCGCGGTAGCATTGACCTGAATACGCTCGTCGCCCATGATCTTGCGTGTTTCCCACACCATCTTCATTTCTTCCCTGGTGTAGCCATTGTCCTGGAACTGATCGATGTGTGGCAGCACATTGAAGGCTATCTGTCGCGGATAAACCTCGCAGTTAGCCGGCTGACCGTTGAGCAGCCGGGCCGTCTGTCCCGCCAGTTCCTCGATCGCTTCCCGGCCGGTGCCCGATACCGCCTGATAGGTGGCCACATTGATGCGCTCGATCCCGACTGCATCGTAGATGGGTTTTAGCGCCACCACCATCTGGATGGTGGAGCAATTCGGGTTGGCAATAATGCCGCGCGTTTTGTAGCCCGCCATGGCTTGCGGGTTCACCTCCGGCACGATCAGCGGAATGTCGTCGTCGTTGCGAAAACACGATGTGTTGTCGATCACTACGCAGCCGGCCGCCGCCGCGCGCGGCGCGTACTCGGCGGACACCGAGGCGCCGGGCGAGAACAGACCGATCTGCACTTTCGAAAAATCAAAGGTGCTTAAATCTTCCACCAGCACTGATTTGCCGTTGAACATCACCCGGCCACCGGCCGAACGCTGGCTCGCCAGCGCATACACCCTGCCCACCGGGAACTTGCGCTCCGCCAGGATCGACAGCATGGTCGCGCCCACCGCGCCGGTCGCGCCCACCACGGCTACGTCGTACCGTCTGCTCACATTGTCGATCGGTCGTATCAACTCATCACCTGACAAATACGATTTCCGCTCATGTCATCCCGCCTTGGCGGCGCCTGCTTCTCGCAGTGCGAGGACCATGGCGTCGCCCATCTGCGCCGTCGTTGCGCGCCGGCCACCGGCGGCAAAAATGTCCGCCGTGCGCCAACCCCGGTCCAGCACCGTTCCGACCGCGGCTTCCACCCGCAGCGCAAGCTCGGGCTCGTTCAGGCTGTAGCGCAACATCATCGCGACCGAGAGAATGGTCGCAAGCGGGTTCGCGACATTGCGCCCCGCGAGGTCGGGCGCCGAGCCGTGAATCGGTTCGTACAGGCCGCCGCGCTCGGCATTCAGCGAAGCGGACGGCAACATGCCGATCGATCCCGTCAACATGGCGGCGGCATCCGACAGAATATCGCCGAACATGTTGTCAGCCAGCATGACATCGAACTGCCTGGGCGCCCGCACCAGCTGCATCGCGGCATTGTCCACATACATATGGCTGAGCTGCACGTCCGGATAATTGACCAACACACATTGTACGACTTCGCGCCACAACTCGGATACTTCCAGCACGTTCGCCTTGTCGACTGAACACAAACGCCTGCCGCGGCGCATGGCGATATCGAACGCCGAGCGCGCGATCCGCTCGATCTCCGACTCGCGATAACTCAGCGTGTTGAAGCCCTCGCGTTCGCCGCTTTCCAGGGTGCGCAGACCGCGCGGCTGACCGAAATAAATCCCGCCGGTCAGCTCCCGCACGATCATCAGGTCCAGACCCGCCACCAGCTCAGGCTTGAGCGGCGATGCGTGGGCCAGTTGCGGATAAAGCAGTGCCGGGCGCAGGTTTGAGAAAAATCCCAGCTCATGCCGCAGCGACAAAAGACCACGCTCCGGGCGCAACTCGCGCTCGCAGGCTTCGTATCTGGGTCCTCCAACCGCGCCCAGCAGGATCGCATCGCTCTGTCGCGCGAGCGCCAGAGTAGCCTGCGGCAGCGGATGTCCGGTCGCGTCGAAGGCGGCGCCACCTATCAATCCGTGCTCAGCTTCGAATTTGAACGCGAACTCGCGCTTGAGCACCTCAAGCACCTTGAGCGCTTCGGCGACGATCTCCGGACCGATGCCGTCGCCGGCGAGTATCAGAAGCTTGTGCATGTCGCGGGAACGAGCGCTTAACGCTAAAACAGCCAGGGCGCCGTCGCGCGATGACGCGCTTCATATTCACGAATAGCGTCGGCGTGCTGCAAAGTGAGCGCGATATGGTCCAGGCCGTGCAGCAACCGATGCTTGTGGGACGCATCGATATCAAAGTGTGAGCGTTGTCCGTCGGGCATTTCCACGGTCTGGTCAACAAGGTCTATCCGCAGTTTAAGACCATCTATAGCCGCCACCGCACCAAACAGCCGATCAATGGCCGGATTGTCCATGACAATCGGCAACAGGCCGTTTTTGAAACTGTTAGTGAAAAAAATATCGGCGAAGCTTGGCGCGATCACGGCCCGAAAGCCCGCATCGAGCAACGCCCACACCGCATGCTCGCGAGACGAGCCGCAACCGAAATTCTTGCGCGCGAGCAGGATTCGCGCGTCGCGGTAACGCGGCTCGTTCAGCACGAAATCCGGATTCAGCGTGCGGGCGCCATGATCCTGACCTGGCTCGCCGGAGTCCAGATAACGCCACTGCTCGAATAGATTCGGTCCGAAGCCGCTGCGTTTGACGGATTTCAAATATTGCTTCGGGATGATGGCGTCCGTATCGACATTGGCGCGGTCCAGCGGCGCCACTACGCCGACCATCCTGGTAAATGGCTCCATCAGTATTCTTTGTTCTCCTCGGCCTCGTCCTCGATGCCTTCGCCCGCGGATTCCACGTCTTCACCTATGCCTTCCATGGTGTTGCAACCGCTCAGAACCATCACATAGCCGGCGAACAGCGCTGCATACAAGATCTTCATCGTGTTTCTCCTGTGTTAATAATGGTTACGTGGGACGGTACAGTTCGCGCACATCGACAAAATGACCCGCGATACCCGCGGCGGCGGCCATCGCGGGACTGACCAGATGTGTCCGTCCGCCATGACCCTGACGTCCCTCGAAATTACGATTCGACGTCGAGGCGCAACGCTCGCCCGGCTCCAGACGATCGTCATTCATGCCCAGACACATGGAGCAGCCCGGTTCGCGCCATTCAAAACCAGCCTGCTCAAAAATCCGGTGCAGCCCTTCGGCTTCGGCCTGCTGCTTGACCAGCCCTGAACCCGGCACGACCAGCGCCTGCTTGATTGAACTCGCCAGCCTGCGCCCATTGACGACCGCCGCGGCCGCGCGCAAATCCTCGATACGCGCATTGGTGCAGGAGCCGATGAAAATCTTGTCCAGGACGATGTCGGTAATCGCCGCACCCGGCGCGAGATCCATATATTTCAGCGCGCGACGCATGCCGTCGGCCTTGTGCGTATCGCTTTCGGTATCCGGGTCGGGCACCCGCGCGCCCACCGGCACGACCATCTCAGGCGAGGTGCCCCAGCTGACCTGCGGCTCGATAGCCGGCGCGGCGAGCCGCACTACGTGGTCGAACTTCGCGTCGCCGTCCGATTTCAGATTCCGCCAGGCTGTAACCGCCGCGTCCCAGAGTTCGCCTTTGGGCGCGAGCGGACGGCCGCGCAGATAATCTATGGTGGTCTGGTCCACCGCCACTAACCCTGCGCGCGCGCCGGCTTCGATGGTCATGTTACAGACGGTCATGCGCGCTTCCATCGACAGCGAGCGGATCGCGTCGCCGCCGAACTCGATGGCATAACCGGTACCGCCGGCGGTGCCGATCTGGCCGATGATGGCGAGCATGATGTCCTTGGCGGTAACGCCGGGGCCGACGTGCCCGTCGACCTTGATTAGCATATTCCTGGCCTTGCGCTGGTGCAGACACTGCGTAGCAAGCACGTGTTCAACCTCGGAGGTACCGATGCCGAAGGCGAGCGCGCCGAACGCGCCGTGCGTCGAGGTGTGAGAATCCCCGCACACCACCGTCATGCCCGGCAAGGTCGCGCCTTGCTCGGGGCCGATTATGTGCACGATCCCCTGCCGCCGGTCGCTCAGACCGTAATACCTGAGCTTGTGCTGAGCCACATTCGCGTCCAGTGTCTCCAGTTGCAGGCGTGAAACCGGGTCCGCGGTACTCAAATCCCGTACGCGGGTTGAGACGTTATGATCGGCCGTCGCCAGAATCGAACTGGCGCGCCAGACCTTGCGCCCGGCCAGTCGCAGACCTTCGAAAGCCTGTGGCGAGGTAACTTCGTGCACCAGGTGCCGATCGATGTACAACAGCGTCAAACCATGTTCATCGACGCGCACCACGTGCGCGTCCCACAACTTGTCGTAGAGGGTTTTTCCAGTCATTGAGCGTATTTTGGGCTTCGCGAGCCGGAATCATAGTCCCGACCGGGGATTAAGACAAAAGCGCTGGTGGAATAATCACGGCGGACAAGGAATAAGTCTTCGCGCAAACCGCGTTTCCGGCGTCAACCAGGTGCGGTGGCTGTCGCCACAGCCGTCAGCGATAAATGATCTGTCCGCGCAGCGGCGCGAGCCTGGCGAGCAGGCGATTTTGCGCCGGCTCCGGGAGCCGCAGCCGCGCCATGGCCTCTTGCAGGTCTTCCACTACCGCGTTGAACTGGCGTTCGGTGATGTTCAGGCCCTTGTGCACCAGATGCATCTGGTCGCCGGTGTATTCGCAGGGACCACGGCTCAGCGCGCATAACTGCTCGATCAATTTCATGCGGAAATGCGCGATATCGGTGTCGGCGAAAGTGGGCGCCACGCGGATATCGTCGGCGATGATCTCGATGAACTCATCCACCAGCGCCGCGACGCCGCCTTTTCCCCCCAGCGCCCGGTAAAGCGCGTCATCGGCCGCCGACAGGTTTGGGCCGAGGGCGGCCAGCGCCGCAACCAGCGCGACCGCGCAAATTAAGTACGTTTTCTTCATGCGTAACATAGGTTTCCCGCAAGCTCAGTAACTCGCCTGTGCGGACAGATAAAAACCGGTCTGACGATCAAGGCCAGCAATGGAGCCCAGGTCGGCATACGCCGCCACGAACGAAATATGTTTATTGGGGAAGTAGCCGATGAACGCGTCCCACCAATCCTCCTCGCGCGCGTAGGCAAGATTATCCGGTTTCTGGCGGTACTCCACGCCGACGGCCGTGAAGCGATTCAGCAACACTGCGACGCTGCCCTCGAATACCAGTTCGCGCCCGCCCTGGTCGCCACCAAAGCCCAGCAATCCGATCTGATTGGCCTCTGTCGAGCGCACCGTGGTATTCAACAACAGATTGCGCCCGGCGAGCCCGCCGAGAAACAGCTTGCTGGCGGCGAGGTAAACGTCCACGCTGCTGTCGTCCTGCGCACCGACCAGGCGCGGGATGTCGAAATCGACGTTCTGTTTGTATTGCACCCCGGCGGAGACTTGCGGCCAGGGCGTGTAAATCAAATCGCCCAGGAGCCGCGCCTTGGCGCCGAAGACATTCTGCCGCAGCACCGCATCGGGTTGTTGCAGCATTATCCCCAGGGTGCCGAGATCGAACTCCTGACGCGCAAACGAAAGCTCGACGCGATTGAATAAGGTGAACGCCCCACTCAGCACATCAAGGGTGTAATCACCGGTGTCCACGCGGGAAATGGCAAAGGTGCCGCTGTACTCGTCGCGCGTGCCGTACCCCGCGAGCACCGCCCACGGCACCAGCCCGCCGCCCGCGGCGCCTTCGATCTGGGTCGCGCCGCCGGTGGCCAGCAGGCGACCGTCGGCCTGTGCGGCCGGCAGGCCGGCGAGCGCAAGGGATAAATGGAATAGACAAACTGTAACGCTGCGCATCCGGCGAGGCATGGTGATCTCTTTGAAATTCATTTGACTTTTCGGCGCAGAGCCTCCGCGGCTTGTGTCGCGCGGGGAGCGGGGGTTTGTTTATATTGCTTGAACCACTCGATAAACTCGGCCAGCGGCAGCGGTTTGCTGATCAAAAATCCTTGCGCCATGTCGCACCCGTAGCTTTGCAACAACTTCAAGGATTCCTCGGTCTCCACACCCTCGGCCACCACGCGCAGCCCCATGTTGTGGCCCAGATCGATCGTGGATTTGACGATCACCGCGTCGCCGCTGTTGTTCGCCAGGTCCATCACGAAGGACTTGTCGATCTTCAGCTCATGCACCGGCAGGCGCTTCAAGTGCGAAAGCGACGAATAACCGGTACCGAAATCGTCGATCGACAGCCGCACGCCGGATTGTGCCAGGCGTTCCAGCATCGTGATGACGATGACCGCGTCGCGCATCACCGAGCTTTCGGTGACCTCGAGCGTCAGATGTTCGGGTTCGAGTCCATTTTCGCGCAGACGCCCCTCCACAATTGCCGGCAGGTCCAGGCTTGTCAGGTCCGTGACGGAGATGTTGATCGCCACGCCCACATCGATGCCCTCGCGCCGCCACGCGCAGCATTCGCGCACCACTGTATCCAGCAACCAGCGGGTCAGTGCACGGATATGTCCGGACTGTTCGGCCAGCGGGATGAATTCGTCCGGTCGCACCAGCCCGTAGCGCGGATGCCGCCAGCGCATCAGCGCCTCCACGTACGTAACCGTGCGGGTACCGAGCTCAATCTTGGGCTGGTAATACACCACCAGCTCGTTGTTGGGCACCGCGCGGCGCAGGTCACTGACCAGAGCCAGCCGGTGCAAGTGTTCTTCCTCGCGGCCCGGCTTATAAGCGATGGGCGATTGACGCGTGCTCTTGCCTTCGTACATGGCGATATCCGCACGGCGCAGCAGCGCTTCGGCATCGTCGCCGTGATCGGGATACACCGAAACACCGATGCTGAGGGTTGTCACAACCTCGGCCTGGCCCAGCTTCATGGGCTCGGCCGTAGCCCCTATCAGCTTCGCTCCAACGGTCATTGCCGCATCCAGATTCTCACCTTCCACCAGCGCGAGAAACTCATCACCGCCCAAACGCGCCACCGTGTCGCTGGCGCGCACCGTGGCCTGAAGGCGCCGGCCCAGCTCGATCAGCAACTGATCGCCAGTGTGATGCCCCAGCGAGTCGTTGATCTCCTTGAAGCGATCCACGTCTATCATCAATACGCCGACCGCATTGCCGTTGCGCTGCGCGCGCTGGATTGCCGATTGCAGGCGGTCATGCGCCAGTGCGCGGTTGGGCAGCCCGGTGAGCGTGTCGTGAAAGGCCTGGTGGACGATTTTGTCCTCGCGCTCGGCAATGGCGCCTTGCATGGCATTCAGCGACGTCGCCAGATCGCTCCTTGCGCGTCGGCCTTGCCAAAATAAGGCGTATCGGCAATGTAGATGTACCCCAGCATCCAGTCGTGGATATTGCAGCCCAGCAACCACCACACCCGGCCGGTCGAACGGCACTGGCTCGGCGGGCGCGTATCCTTGTACAGCGGCAGTTTGAATCGCTTGCGCTCGGAGTACGAGTAAACGCTGTGGCGGATGTCGTCGCTGTTGGGAAAATTCACCACAGTATCGACCCGCACCGGCAGCACGTGGAGATCGAAACGCCGGCGGCGCTGATCCATGCTGGCGCGTGGCGTGTCCGCCGCGGCGGGCGGGGTGAAATCCAGGGCATGCAGCGACAGCACGGCATCCGCCGCGGGCAATCCCGCGGCATCGGTAACGCGCGCCTCGAAGGCGCCAGCGGCTTGGCATGGCATCAAGATCAACGCCTGCGCAAGCCAGACCAACGTCCCGACAATAATGGTGATACGGTTGATAACCGGCGCCCTCCACTGCTCAGGCGGACGAATTGACCCAACCGGCGGCGGGAGCGTCTGACGGTTATGGACGAAGGACTGGATATGACCGACTAGCGGTCATAGGATTTTCAATGCGCGACGACGTCCGCCCCTAAATCTGCCGCGCGAACGTCTGGCGAGAATGCGGGTTTACGGCGTCGTTATGGAGGGTTTCTGGGTGACACGGCGACGCGTCAATTATCGCTGTAGCAGTTCGCGACCGCGAGCGCGTCGCCGGCCTTGATGGTCTGATATTTTTCCCAGAACGCGTCGTCGATAGCCATCAGCGACTCCTCCGTCGCCGAGTCACGGTAACGCACCATCTGACTGGGGCCGCCGTTGTACATAGAGTAGGTGGCGCGCGCCAGATTCTGGATGTCGCCGCTCGCTATATCTTCTTTTTCGGCGATCGCATAATCGACCAGATAGTGGCGCAGGATGTCGGCGCCGGCGCGCGCGTTATAGCCAATGTCCCATTGCAGACCGTTGACGTCGTAGAAACCGCGCCAGACGTGCTGGTTGATCTGCATGACGCCGAACGAACCCGTGCCGGAACTGATGGGTACGTACTTGCCCCCGCTTTCCACGAACTGGCGCCAGCAGCTTTCCTGCCAGGCGGTGGCCAGCACCAGCGGTTCGAACAATGGTCGGTAATCGGGCACTATTTCACCTTCGCTTAACACATCGCGCGCCACCAGGGTAAGCAGATCCTTAACCAGCGGCAGGTATTCGTCCAGCTCGTCAAGGCCAGGCAGCCAGCCGGTGAGACGCTCGACCAGCGCGTCGTAACCGGTCTGTGCGGCATGTGCCGACGGAATCAGCGACAACCCGCTTAAATCCAGGCCGGGTAGACGCCGACGGGGCGGCGGCAGTGGCGCGCCGAAGCCGAGCGCGCGCCGCAGTTCTGGATCGACCTGAATGCTGTAATCCAGCGCCTCCATGGGAAGATCGGGCGCCGCGATGCGCGCCATCCGCCGCAGCGCATCCGCCGATAACGTGAAACCGAGATTCGGCGCCAGCCGATCCAGTGTCTGCAGCGCGTCGCCCGCGGCAATGAAACTCAGCCAGCGTAGCGCGGAGTCAGGCGGCAGCCCGCTGCTTTGCGCGCGCAGCACCGGGGCCAGCCGCGACCAGGTCGCGACAAACAGGCGCCGCACCGGGTCAACACCGTCGGAGGGCGACGCCGCGAGGATATCGAGCACATCCTGCCGCGCCTGCAGCAATACGGCGAGCAGTTCCGCGCGTAACTTCAGTGACGCATCCGCGCCCGCGCGCTTGATCAGCGTGGTCACGAAAGAGTCCCAATGGTGGGAAGCCTGCCGCCATCGCCGCAATTCCTCACCAACCAGCGCCGGTTCCGCGCGATCAGGCGCCGGCGCGGCGGCCAGGTTCTCCGGAACATCCATTGTGACGTTTAGAGTGAGCGCGCCGTCCGCGGCCTTGACGTCCGAGAACGCGATAGAGTCCAGCAGCTCGCGCACCAAGGCCTCGTCCCGCGGAAAAACGGTCGGCAGCAACGATTCCAGCTCCGCGAGCGCCGGGTTCAAATCTAGTTGCAGGCGTTCCAGGCGTGGATGCACCTGACTTTTTACCTGGTCCCACAAGGTGCCGGTGACACCGGCGCTGCTGCCGTCCGCGGTGTAAATGTTTGACTCGACGACCCGAAACTCGACCGTACCGGTCGCGGCGTTGAGAACCGGCTTTTCGAAAATCTCCACGAAGCCGGTCCAGTTCAGTATCGTCAGACAGCGTGTCCCAAGCGCTGTACCCACCTGCGCCTCGCCGGCGCTGGTCACCCGCACGACGCCGGTGCGCACATCGACTTGCGGATCGGAAAGCGTCAAGTAGTTACAGCCGCTGCCGTCATCCCAGGCGCGCGCGACACCGTCGGCATCCGTGTATACCTGCGACATGAGAAAATGACGGATCAGTTGCTCATTGACGCGCAGCGGAATGTCGGCCTCGCGCGCGTGGCTGGCGGTCGTCACGCAGCACAGGATAAGCAGAATAAGTGTGTTGCTGGTGAAGAGTCGTAAAGACGGGTTGATCATTATAATTGTACTGATCGGTTAGCACCTTCGCACGCTCGATTCCTGGCGACAAGATCGATTGCGCGTCCCCCCCGCTGTTTACAAGCACCTGGCGATGTCTATAAACACAGCGCATGCATCGCCATAGATACATTAAAAAAGCCCGCACTGCAAAGCAGGAGGCGGGCATTGTCGGCACACTGGAGGAAAATCGATGACTAACTTCATTATAGGTAGCGTAAACCGTGCCAGATCATTTAGCATTATTAAATCAGCAAGTTATAAAAATACGCACCTGTATCGCCGTCATTTTTTGCACTGCAAAATGATCGGTATGCGCAGAAACGGTGCACGGGCAGGTTTGCCTCGTGCGCTATACGACACGACGTCGTGGCTGTGTTCCAAATCGTCTCGCATGAAGGGCTGATTGAAGGGTATTTTGTCGATGCCTCGGAAGGCAAAAAGATGGCCGCGCAAAAATCGCTGAACACCGTCATTCCGGATGTGGAGGGATGGTTGCTCGCCGGCTCGCGACAAGAATGACGCCTGGCGGCTCCGGTCAAGCGGGCAAGCCCGGATGATCAAATCTCGCCGTGGACGCTGATGATTAACCACGCAACGCCTCAGCCGCATCGACACAACGGCCGCACCCCACGCCACACTACCAGCGCGCCTGCTGCCGCGAGCAGCGCCGCCGCGCCAAACGCCCATTGGGGGCTTGCCGCCACCCACACATAACCGCTTAGCAGGCTGCCGAGCGCGCAACCCAGACCGAAACTGACGCTCGAATAAAGCGCCTGCCCGCGACCCTGCAAGCGCCCCGGAAAGCGCTCGTAGATGAGATGTATCGCGGCGGCGTGATAAAGGCCGAAACTCGCCGCGTGCAGGCATTGCGCGACCAGCATCGAAGGCATTGAGTCCGCCAGCGTCGCGATCATCGTCCAGCGCAGCGCCGCCAGCGAGGTCGCTATCAGCAGCAGCCGGCGCCCCCCGAAGCGTGGCAGCCACACCGACATCATCATGAAAACGCCAATCTCGGCCAGCGATCCCAGCGCCCACAGCCAGCCGATTGCACTGCGCGTATAACCGAAATTTTCCATGTAGATACTAAAAAACGCGTAATACGCCCCGTGGCTGGCCTGCACCAGAAAGCAGGCGAACAGCAGCGCAAACACGCCCGGCTGCCGCAGCGCGTTACCCAGCGACGCCGCCGCGGAAGGCGGACCCTGCTGATCTTTAATCGGCAGGGTGCTTAGCCACACCAATGTCAGCAATCCCAGCGCGATGATGGGCAACCAGCCCACGCCGTAACGATCTAACACCGGCCCCAGCAGGGCGACCGTGACGATGAAACCGACCGAGCCCCACAGCCTGATGCGACTGTAGTGGTGTACGCCGTCGCCGAGATGATCCAGGGTCGCGGCTTCGAACTGCGGCAGGGCCGCGTTCCAGAAGAAGCTGAACGCGGTCAGCACCAGCAGCATCCAGCCATAGCCGGTGACTACCAAAGTGGCCGAGAAAAAGACGGTCGCGAGCAGAGTCGCCGTGCGGATAATCCGCAGCCGCTGGCCCGTGTGGTCGGCGAGCCAGCCCCACATGACCGGTGCGACGATCCGGGTGCCCAGGATCACCGCCATCAACTCGCCGATCTGGGCCGGCGTGAAGGCAAGGTGCTCAAGGTAAAGACCCCAGAACGGCAGGAAGGCGCCGACGCTGGCGAAATAGAAGAAATAGAATCCGGACAGGCGAACGCGCGGCGCAGCGGCGGCGTTACCCGCGCGCATTGCTAGATTGCTGCGGGAATATCGGAAAAATCCGAGGTCACATCCAAGTTCTGCGCGCGATGGCGCAGCACGTGATCCATCAGCACCAGCACCAGCATAGCCTCCGCGATGGGCGTGGCGCGGATACCGACACACGGATCATGGCGGCCGGTGGTGATAATTTCGGCATGCTGGCCGTGAATGTCCACGCTGCGCCCCGGCAGACGCAGGCTCGATGTCGGCTTGAGCGCGATGCTGACAACGATGTCCTGCCCGGAAGAGATACCGCCCAGAATACCGCCGGCGTTATTGCTCAGGAAACCGCCCGGTGTGATCTCGTCGCGATGCTCCGTGCCCTTCTGCGTGACCGCTTTGAAGCCGGCACCGATCTCCACACCCTTGACGGCGTTGATGCTCATCATGGCGTGCGCGATGTCCGCGTCCAGCTTGTCGAAAGTCGGCTCGCCCAGGCCTGGCGGCACGCCTTGCGCGACCACGTTGATGCGCGCGCCGATAGAGTCGCCCTCTTTGCGCAGCGCGTCCATGTATATCTCCAGTTGCGCGACCTTGTCCGCGTCAGGACAGAAAAATGGGTTGTTCTCGACCTCATCCCAGTCTAAATTTTCGATGCTGATCGGTCCCAGTTGCGCCAGATAGCCGCGCACAACGACCCCGTAACGCTCCTTCAGATACTTGCGAGCGATGGCCGCGGCCGCCACGCGCACCGCGGTCTCGCGCGCCGACGCCCGCCCGCCGCCACGATAATCGCGCAGGCCGTATTTTTTCAGATAGGTGTAATCGGCGTGGCCCGGCCGCAGGCTGTCCCTGATCTTCGAGTAATCTTTAGAACGCTGATCGACGTTGTGGATCGCCAGCGCGATGGGGGTGCCTGTGGTTTGGCCCTCGAACACGCCTGAGAGGATTTGCACCTGATCCGGCTCACGGCGCTGCGTGGTATGGCGTGATTTGCCCGGCCTCCGCCGTTCCAGGTCCGTCTGTATATCCTCTTCATCAAGCGCCATTCCGGGCGGACAACCGTCCACCACACAGCCGATCGCGGGCCCGTGACTTTCGCCAAAGGAAGTTACGCAGAACAGCTTTCCTGAGGTGTTGCCCGACATAGCGGCGCATTGTATTTGAAATTGGCGGGGAGCGAGAGCGCGTTCGAACCTTTGAGTCTGGGCACTGCTCTTATACTCATTGCAACATCGATACAGGTGTGGCCGAAATGACTACCGAAATATGGATTGTGATCGCGCTGGCGGTGCTGTTCGTGCTGGCGCTGCTGCGTTACATCGTACTGCAGGAGCGCAAGTCGAAGAAATACGGCGAGAAGATGGATCGCAGCAAGCTGCGCGAGTGGAAAGACGATGACTGGTAAGCCTGCGCAATGCCGCAGCGCGTGTCAGTCAATACTCAGGCGCGCGGACATTGTTCGGCGGTGAGCAGGAACACGCCGTCGCCGCCCCGCTCGAACTCCAGCCACAGAAACGGAATTTTCGGCATCGATTCCGCAAGCCGCCCGGCGCCCTCGCCCACTTCCACGACCAGTACTCCATGCGGGGCCAGAAACTCGGTGGCCCGACTCAATATCCGCCGGACCACATCCAAGCCGTCGGCGCCACCCTCAAGACCCAGCGCTGGTTCGTGAGCATATTCCGCGGGCAGCGCGGCCATATCGCTTGCATCCACATACGGCGGATTGCTGACGACTAGATCGTAGCGCCTCTCCGGCAGGTTTTCGAACACGTCAGAGTGTAAAGCCTGCACGCGATCCTCAAGCCCGTGACGGCCAATATTCGCACGCGCGACAGCAAGCGCGTCCGTCGACACGTCGGTCAAATCCACGCGAGCCTGCGCGAACGCGTGCGCGCAGGCGATGCCGATGCAGCCCGAACCTGCGCCGATGTCCAGCACATGGGTTACCTTTTCGGCGACCAGCCAGGGTGCAAAGCGCGTTTCGACCAGTTCCGCGATGGGCGAGCGCGGCACTAGCACACGCTCGTCAACGGTGAATTCGAGGCCCGCGAACCACGCCGATCCGGTCAGATAGGCAGCCGGTTTGCGCTCGACGATCCGCCGCTCAAGCAGAGTGCTTAATTTACGCTGCTCGCCAGCGGAGAGACCGCGGCCGATAGCTTCATCATTCGCATCCGGCGGCAGACGCAGCACATGCAGGACCAGCCAGGCCGCCTCGTCCAGCGCCGTATCGGTGCCATGACCGAAAACCAGTCCGGCCGCTTCGAACTGGCGAGCGCCCCACAGGATATAGTCGCGCGCGGTTTTAAGCCGCGCTGGAACGGCTTTCGTCATGGTACTGCCTTCAAAGAACATGGCGGATCGATGGGCGGATATGAAATAATCGCGCGATGAGGCAGACACGCACAAGCTTTGGCAAGTCTATCGTGTTCGCTGGCGTCGCGCTGCTGGCGCTCAGCATCGGCCTGGCCGCCGGCTGGGTGAAAGAGCATCTGAGCGCGCCGCGACCGCCACAGCTCGAAGCCGCGACCGCGTTGCTGGAGCAGGCCAGGCCTTTGCCTGCGTTTTCACTCATCGACGAACAGGGCGAGCCGTTCGACAATGCGCGGCTGAAGGGCCACTGGAGCTTCGTGTTCTTCGGCTATACGCATTGCCCGGACATCTGTCCGTCCACGCTATCGACTCTGGATAAAGCGCTGCGGACAGCCGCCGCGCACGGCGACGCGGATGGCGCGCAGGTAGTGTTCGTGTCAGTGGATCCACGGCGCGACAATCCCGCAACACTCAAGGATTACGTGAAATTTTTCAATCCGGAATTCACCGGCGTCACCGGCAATGAGCAAGCGCTGGACAAACTTACCCGCTCGCTAGGTGTAATTCACATGTCTCTTCCCAAGCCTGGCGACGGAGACAATTACCTGGTCGATCACAGCGCGTCGGTGTTGCTGATCGGGCCGCAAGGCAGGCTGGTGGCGCTGTTTGGTCCGCCACACCGGGCGCGGACTTTGGCCCGCGACTTTCGCAAGCTGCGCGGCTATTACGAGCGCAGTTGAGCCCGCGCATGCAGGACGCAAGCTTTTTGGAACGCATCAAGGGCTGGCTGTTTCACGCTTTTCCGCATCATCTGGTTTCACGCATCACGTTTCGATTGACGCGGCTCGACACGCCGCTTAAGTATCCCGTGATCTGGTTGGTCATCCGCGCGTTCAAGGTGGATATGAGCGAGGCCGCCGAACCCGATCCGCGTCGATATGCAACCTTCAACGCTTTTTTCACGCGAGCGCTTAAACTCGGCGCGCGGCCCCTTGCGGACGGTGCGGAGGCGATCGCCAGCCCCGCGGATGGCGCCGTCTCGCAACTCGGCGAGATCGATTCAGGGCGGATATTTCAGGCCAAGGGACAAAGCTTCTCCGTGCTGGAGCTGCTCGGCGGCTCGGCGGTGCGCGCCGCGCCGTTTTTGAGCGGAAAATTCTGCACCATCTATTTATCGCCGCGCGATTATCACCGCGTACACATGCCCCTCGACGGCCGGCTTAGAGAAATGCTGCACGTGCCTGGACGCCTGTTCAGCGTGTCTCAATATGCCACTCGCGTCATCCCGAGACTATTCGCGCGCAATGAGCGTATGGCGGCGATTTTCGACACGGCGTTTGGGCCGATGGCGGTGGTGATGGTCGGCGCAGTCAATGTGTCAGCTATCGAGACGGTGTGGGCCGGTCTGGTCACGCCGCCCGCCGGCAAGGGCGTTCGCAGCGTCGATTACACGCAAGACTCAGCCGCCGCCGTACGACTTAAGCGCGGGGAGGAAATGGGCCGCTTCAACATGGGCTCCACCGCAATTTTGCTGTTCGGCGATGCGCGCGTTGCATGGGATGCCAGTCTGCGCGTAGACATGGCAGTGAAGATGGGCGCGGAGATCGGGCGTGCCGCACTCATCTCCCGCCGTGGAGGTCACGCGGTGTCCCAGGGAAACGCCATCGCCTGAGCGATGTGATCGTGGCCCGCCGCCAGCATGACGAGGCGATCCAGCCCCATGGCGACACCGGCGCAGGCAGGCAACCCATGTGCGAGCGCGGCCAGCAGGTTCTCATCCAGCGGTACCAGCGGCGCGCCTGCACGGCGGCGCCACGCAAGCTCGCGCTCGAAACGCGCCCGCTGCTCGTAAGAATCGGTCAGCTCGTGAAAGCCGTTGGCCAGTTCGACCCCGTACGCCAGCAACTCGAAGCGTGACGCCACCGGCGGCGCGCCGAGCCGGACTGTGGCCAAAGCGGCCTGATCCTCAGGAAAATCGTAGATAAACGTAATGCCGTCACGCGAGCATTCCGGCACAACCACGTGCGACATGAGCAGCTCCAGCCAGCCGCGGCGATCCAGCTCAGCATCCGTTTCGATGCCGCGTGCGGTCAGACTGTCCCTGCACGCTGCGATCGACGCCGTCGCGCTGTCCAGTCCCGCATACCCCGCAAACGCATCGCGGTAGGTGAGACGCCTGACCGGCGTCACCGCGCGAATATTGTCCAGCGCATGGCCAAGCAGTGCCTCGACTTCGTCCATTAGCGCGTGGTGATCGAAGCCCAGCCGGTACCACTCGACCAGGGAAAACTCGGGGTTGTGGTAGCGCCCTGCTTCGTCGGCGCGGAACACTTTTGCGATCTCATAGATATCGCCACAACCGGCCGCGAGCAGGCGCTTCATGGCGAATTCGGGCGAGGTGCGCAGGTAACGATCGTGACCCGGCGCGGGCACTGTGAGGCTCGCGAGCTGCGGATCGGTAACGGCGGCCAGGGAGAGTACGGGAGTCTCGACTTCCATTACGTCGCGAGCGGCGAAAAACGCCCGTATACGCGCGAGCAACCGTGCTCGTAGCCGTATAGTTTCCAGCGAGGCCGTGGGGCGCCAGTTATGCGGCATCCGGGAGACGCTGCGCGCGTTGCGTCACGCCTTTACGCGCGACACGTAGTCGCCGGTGCGGGTGTCGATCTTCAGCACTTCACCCTCCTCGATGAACAACGGCACCTTGACCACCGCGCCGGTCTCCAGGGTGGCGGGCTTGGTGCCGCCGGAAGCCGTGTCGCCGCGTACGCCGGGGTCGGTCATTACAATGCGCAGCTCGACGAAATTCTGCGGCGATATGGACAGCGGCGCGCCGTTGTACAAGGTGATCTGGCAACTATCCTGTTCCTTGAGCCATAGCCTTGCGTCGCCCACCACCGCCTTCGACGCCGCATGTTGCTCGAAGGTGTCGGGCATCATGAAATGCCAGAACTCGCCGTCCGTATACAGATACTGCATCTCGGTATCGACCACATCCGCTGCTTCCACCGAATCGCCGGACTTGAAGGTGCGATCCAGCACGCGATTGGTCTTCAGGTTTCGCAACCGAACCCGGCTGAACGCCTGACCCTTGCCAGGCTTTACAAATTCATTCTCAACGATGGCGTGTGGATCGCCATCCAGCATAATCTTGAGGCCGCTTTTGAATTCGCTGGTACTATAATTCGCCATTTAGATCCTTGGATTTTATGTCAGCGGATTTTATGTCGGCATTGGGGCACGTGGCCTAGGCGCCACCGCAAAGCGCCGTATGATAACGCGAAGCGCCAGGGTAAAACACACACCCGCCTGGCAGACCGAACTTGCGGAAGCCATCTCCGATCCGGCCGAGTTGTTGCGACGCCTGCGACTGGACAGCGCCCTGCTGCCGGCGGCACGGCGCGCGGTCCGGCTGTTCCCGTTGCGCGCGCCGTTGAGCTATGTCGCGCGCATGAAACCGGGCGATCCCGACGACCCGCTGCTACGGCAGGTTCTGCCGCTGGACATCGAATGCGAGGACGCGCGGGGCTTCGTCGCCGATCCGGTGGGCGACCTGCGCGCCATGCCCGTTCCCGGTCTGCTGCACAAGTATCACGGCCGCGTGCTGCTGATTGCGACCGGCGCCTGCGCGGTGCACTGCCGGTACTGTTTCCGGCGGCATTTCCCGTATGGCGACGCCCGCCCGTCCGCCGATTCGTGGCGCCCCGCGCTGGACTATATCGCGGCCGATCACAGCATCCGCGAGGTGATATTGAGCGGGGGCGATCCGTTGTCGCTCAACGATCGCCGCCTGAGCGAACTGGTCGCGCGCATCGAGGCGATAAACCACGTCCAGCGTCTGCGCATTCACACCCGCCAGCCTGTGGTGCTGCCCGCACGGGTGGACGACGCGCTGCTGGAATGGCTTGGCGAAACGCGGCTCGATAAAATCGTGGTGGTGCATGTCAATCACGCCAACGAGCTGGACACAACGGTAATCGGCGCGCTGAATCGCTTCAAGACCGCCGACGTGACCTTGTTGAATCAATCCGTGCTGTTGCGCGGCGTGAACGATTCGGTCGCGGCGCTGCGCGGGCTAAGCGAGGCGCTGTTCACCGCTGGCGTGTTGCCGTATTACCTGCACCTGCTCGATCGAGTGCAGGGCGCGGCGCACTTCGATGTGTCGGTGGAACGGGGCCTGGAGCTGATCGACAATTTGAATGACAGTCTGCCGGGCTACCTGGTGCCGCGCCTGGTGACGGAGCGCGCAGGAGATCGTGCAAAGCGCTGGTTAAGCTGATCGATCAAGCTACTGCGTGAGCGCGCAGATCGCCTGAAACTGGTGCGGGAATTGGAGTCGGCCGCCATGAGCCAGCCGGCCCGCTTGCAGTTCCCGTATGCTGATGGCGGCATCGCAACCGATAAGATTATGGCTCAGCGCAAAGTCCGACAGCGGCCTGAAACCGTGCCGCAGGTAATATTCGATCTGCCCAACCTCCGCGATGGCGGCGAAACCCATGTGTTCCGCGTTCGCCACCGCCTCGCGCAGCAGTACACCACCGATGCCGCGATAAGCCTGCGAGGGCACCACCGACATCGGCCCCAGCACCAGCAAATCCGTCGCCGCTTCGTCGTCCTGCAGACCGATGCGCGTGAGCATGACGTGGCCAACCAGCCGCCCGTGGTACTCCGCGACCAGCGACAGCTCCGGAATGTAGCCCGCCGTATTGCGCAGCGCGGACACCAGCTGTGCCTCGGCGTCACCCTCGAACGCGCTGATATTCACCACATCGATCGCCTGCAGGTCGCCTGGCTGTTCGGCTCGTACCAGAATGTCACTCATCATGTCCTCCGCCGTTTGCGTGTGGTGAAATATAACTGCGCTGAGCTACGATTTTTCGTCGCTCAAGTGATTTTCGTCGCTGACGCAAGGGGTCGCAGTTTTGCGGTCACGCCACTGCGTCCGCGCCAGCCGTTTGCCCGGTATATGCATGACGGCGAACGGCGGCAACACGCCGTCTGTTACTTAAGGCGCTCTCTCCAGCGTTTTGATCCGCGCTTCCAGCGGCGGGTGACTCATCATCAGCTTTTTCAGACCCTGGCCCATGCCGCCCACGATGCCGAACGCGGCGAGCTGGCCCGGCAAATCACGCGGTTTACTGATGCTCTGCAAGCGGCGCAGCGCCGCGATCATCTTGTCGCGTCCGGCGAGACGCGCGCCGCCTGCGTCGGCGTGAAATTCGCGGTAACGTGAAAACCACATCGCGATCATGGCCGCCAGAATGCCCAGCAGCATTTCCGCCACGATGCTGCCGACAAAATAGCCGGGGCCGATACCGCGCTCGACCTTGAACACCGTGCGATCGACCAGCGTGCCGATGATGCGCGCAAAAAAGATCACAAAGGTATTCAGCACCCCTTGCAGCAGACCCATGGTCAGCATGTCGCCGTTAGCGACGTGACTGACTTCGTGACCCAGCACCGCCTCCGCCTCGCCTTCAGTCATAATTTGCAGCAGCCCGCTGCTGACCGCCACCAGCGCGCTGTTTTTGCTCATGCCGGTCGCGAACGCGTTCGGCTGCGGGGAATCGAAGACGCCAACTTCCGGCATGCCGATACCCGCCGCTCTGGCCTGCCGGCGCACGGTCTCGACCAGCCAGGTTTCGGTTTGATTCTCCGGCCGCTCGATCACCTTGACGCCCATACTCTTTTTGGCGAGCCACTTCGACATCGCGAGCGAGATGAACGACCCCGCGAAACCGAATATGGCGGCCATAATCAGCAGGCCATTGATGCCCATTCCCTGGCTCGCGAGATAGTCGTCCAGTCCCAGCACCCGCGATGACACGCTGAGCACCGCCAGCACCGAAAAGTTGGCGAGCAGAAACAATGCAATTCTACTGAACATGTTCTGATTGATATCCGTGTGAAATCTGGCGCTTAGATCAGGGTGGCGCGCGAAAATTCAAGGACTCTAAGCCTCACCGACTTCCAGCGATGCCGCGAAGCGGTGAACGCGCAGTCGCAGGATTGACCGTCCCGTTCGATGTCTAAATCTGCTGTTCCACGTGAATGGCGTCGATCTTTTGATATCCTCGCGGCAGCTTGATGCCGCGGCGTCCACGCTCGCCCGCATGCCGTTCCAATTCATCCGGTTTCATGGTCTTGGTCTGTTTGCCGGCCCGTAATACAAGCTTTTCGCCGGGCTGAACAACGGCTGCCGCCACCACGAATTCCTGGCGCGTCCTGAATTTGAGCGCGGGGATACCGATAAAGCGGTTGCCCTTGCCACGGTTGAGCACCGGCAGTTCGGCAAGCGGTGTCACCAGCATATAGCCCTCGCGCGTAACGGCGACGATCCGTTCCGCCTCGATGCTACGCACCCTTAGCGGCGGCAACACGCTCGCGCCTTCCGGCACTGACAGTAACGCCTTGCCGGCCTTATTGCGCGAGATCATGTCCTCCAGACGGCAGACAAAACCGTAACCGCCGTCGGTGGCGAGCCAGTAGAAATCTTCGGCCGCGCCCAGCATGAGACCCATGAAGTGCGCGCCGGGCGGCGGATTGAGCCGGCCGCTCAAGGGTTCGCCCTGACCACGCGCGGACGGCAACGTATGCGCAGGCAGCGCATAACTGCGCCCACTGGAATCCAGAAAGATCGCCTGCTGGTTGCTGCGCCCTTGCGCCGCGGCCAGAAATTCATCGCCCGCACGGTAGTTCAGCGTGCGCACGTCAATGTCGTGCCCCTTGGCGACACGCGCCCAGCCTTTGTGCGACAGCACCACCGTCACCGCTTCGGACGGCAGCATGACATTGGGATCGATGGCACGCGCCGCCTCGCGCGCCACCACCGGACTTCGGCGGGCATCGCCGTAACTCTCGGCGTCGGCCAGCAATTCGCTGCGGATCAGCGCCTTCAGGCAGCGCTCGGAGTCCAACGTCTCCTGCAACGCGTCGCGCTCACGCTGCAACTCGTCCTGTTCACCGCGAATTTTTATCTCTTCGAGCTTCGCCAGGTGCCTGAGCTTTAACTCCAGAATTGCTTCGGCCTGTGCATCGGTGACGCGCAAGCGCGCGATCAACGCCGGTTTCGGCTGATCTTCCCGGCGGATGATGGCGATCACCTCGTCGATGTTGAGAAACGCGATCAGCAACCCTTCCAGCAGATGCAGCCGCTGCTGGACTCGGTCCAGCCGCCATTCGAGCCGCCGGCGCACGGTCCGCGTGCGGAAAGTCAGCCACTCCGTGAGCAGTGAAAGCAGATCCCTAACCTGCGGCCTGCCGTTCAGCCCGATCACGTTCACATTGACGCGGTACGTGCGCTCCAGCTCCGTGGTGACGAACAGATGCGACATGAGACCCTCTACATCCACGCGGTTGCTGCGCGGCACGATCACCAGCCGCGTAGGATGCTCGTGATCGGACTCGTCGCGCAGGTCTTCCACCATCGGCAGCTTCTTGGCCTGCATTTGGCCAGCGATATGTTCCAGCACCTTGGCGCCGGAGACCTGAAACGGCAGCGCGGTTACAACGATATCGCCGTCTTCCTCCGCAAAGCGCGCGCGCATGCGCACGGCGCCGTTGCCGGTGCGATACAGCTGCATGAGTTCGTCCCGCGTGGAGATTATCTCCGCCTCGGTGGGATAATCCGGGCCCTTGATGTGCTCACACAGTTCTGCCAAGGTCGTTTTCGGATAATCCAGCAGCCGCACGCAGGCGGCCACGACTTCGCGCAGGTTATGCGGCGGGATGTCGGTGGACATGCCGACCGCGATGCCGCTGCCGCCGTTCAGCAGCACGTTCGGCAAACGCGCGGGCAGCAGCGTCGGTTCCTGCATCGTGCCGTCAAAGTTGGACGCCCATTCGACCGTGCCCTGCTCCAGTTCCTGCAATAGACTCCGCGCGTAAGGCGTCAGCCGCGATTCGGTGTAGCGCATGGCCGCGAACGATTTGGGATCATCCGGCGAACCCCAGTTGCCGTGACCGTCGACCAGCGGGTAGCGGTACGCGAACGGCTGCGCCATCAGCACCATCGCTTCGTAACAGGCCGAATCGCCGTGCGGGTGAAACTTGCCGATTACGTCGCCCACCGTGCGCGCCGATTTCTTGGGCTTGGCGGCCGCCGACAAGCCCAGTTCCGACATGGCGTACACGATGCGTCGCTGTACGGGCTTCAAGCCGTCGCCAATCGACGGCAAGGCGCGGTCGAGGATCACGTACATGGAATAATCCAGGTACGCTTTCTCGGTAAACACTTTAAGCGGCAGGCGCTCGAAGCCTTCGAAGTCCAGTTTCAGGTTATCGCTCATCGCTTGAGATTCCGCGGAGATTTTTTGTAGAATTTC
>Ga0075530_1000108_pt1 | contig 33961 bp, 34 predicted proteins | sample NGEPerD_2_FD_75101 | JGI IMG/M metagenome (GOLD analysis project Ga0075530, IMG submission 75101) | Arctic peat soil microbial communities from the Barrow Environmental Observatory site, Barrow, Alaska, USA - NGEE PermafrostL1-D | ecosystem: Environmental > Terrestrial > Soil > Wetlands > Peat ... | reverse complement strand
GTCTCGGATGATCGGCACAGGAGTCAAGGTCCGGCTCGCTGCCTTCCTGGTTCTGAGCGCGGTCGGCATCGTCTACGCGGCCAGCAGCTACCTCGGGTTCGTGGACGCGATCCTCGGCAGGGGATACGAGATCGAAGCGACCCTTCCCGAGTCGGGTGGTCTCTACGAGGGTGGTGAGGTGACCTACCGCGGCGTGCAGGTCGGTGAGATCAAGTCGATGCACATCAACGGTGAGGGGGTGAGCCTGACTCTCGCGATCAGCGAGGACTCGACGAACCTTCCCAAGGACTCGCCGATCTACGTCTACAACGAGTCCGCTGTCGGTGAGCAGTATCTCGACTTCGAGCCAGCCGACGACGAGGGGCCCTACTTCGATCCGGGAGACGTCGCCGAAGGTGGACCGGAGAGCATGCCGGTCACCGAGGAGGATCTCCTGTTCGACCTCGACGAGTTCGTGGGCTCGGTGGACAAGGGGAACCTGCGCACTGTGGTTGCCGAGCTGGGCCTGCTGTTCCGGGACACCGGACGACCGTTGCGGGACCTGGTCGACAACGGAAACCGGTTCGTCAACGAGGCCAAGGCGAGCGAGCAGGAAACGATCGACCTGATCGAGAACGGCGTCACCGTGCTCCGCACACAGGACGAGCAGGGGAGCAACATCCGCTCGTTCGCCGACGACCTGGCCGACGTCACCGGCACCCTCGCCAACAGCGACCAGGACCTGCGCACCACCATCGAAGGCGGAAGTGGTGCCGCCCGCCAGATGGACTCGCTGTTGCGGGGAATCGAGCCGACGCTTCCGGTGATGCTGAGCAACCTGGTCACCGTCAACCAGGTGGTGGTCACCCGACTCCCCGCTCTGGAACAGACACTGGTGACCTTTCCCCGGATCATCTCCAGCGGCTTCAGCGGCACGCCGGGTGACGGCTATGGGCACGTCAACCTGCAGTTCGAGGACGCACCCCCGGCGTGCCGCAAGGGGTACTTGGCGCCGAATCGCTGGCGGCCCGCGCACGTGGTCACCGACAGCCCGGTCTACCTCAAGGCACACTGCGCATCGGGGCCTCCCTTCAACATGCGCGGGTCGAAGTACGCACCCGGCTACGACGGCGGCGACGGCAGTAGCGCCCGGGTCTCGCCCTACGATCCCGTGACCGGCAGCGTCGACCCCGGCAGCGGCCAGCGCACCGGCGGGCTCACCGTCGGCGGGCAGGGTGGCCAGCGGGCCGTCTTCGGAGAGGACTCCTGGAAATGGATGCTGCTCGCCCCACTGGAGAGACGGTGAGCCGGGGTCGGTTCGGGTGGCCGCTGCTGCTGCTCGCAGCGCTGCTCGCCGCGGGCATCCCCGTCGGCCTCAAGTGGAACGAGGCCAAGGCGGAGCAGCAGCGGTTCGACTCCGTGTTGAGCGCGGCGCGTGCAGAGGCGCTGGCGTTCACCACGTTGAACCACAGGACCGTCGACGCCGATATCGCCAAGGTGCTGGCAGGCGCAACCGGTTCCTTCAGGAAGCAGTTCGAGGCGGGCAAGGCACAGGTCAAGGAGCTCACCACCGAGGCCGAGTCGGTCTCGAGAGGCGAGATCCTGGCGGCGGGTGTGGTAGGGATCGACAGTGACTCGGCAACAGTGATCGTGGTGGCCGACAGCACCGTCACCAACGTGAACTTGTCCGAACCGCAGCCACGGCACTATCGGATCCAGATCGACCTCGTGCTGGTCGAGGGGCGTTGGCTGACCTCCGAACTACAGTTCGTGGGATGAGGCAGATGAGCAAGATAAACCCCAGGTCCGGTGGCGAGGTCCGCCGGAGGACGTCGGCGTCGCGGTCGACCGTCAGCAGCCGCAGGGTCGCCAACAGCAGGCGCCTGCGCCCCGAGACGTCAGCTCAACCGCTGGCGCCGCCGGCTGCTCCCTGGGAGCAGAGCGGCCCGGAGCCCTCAAAGCGAACACCCCGAACGCCTCGTCCCAGGCGACCCAGCCGCACACCTGGTTCAGGCCGGCCGGGGCGGACCCCGGTTCGGTGGCTGGTGCCCGTCCTGGTGCTCGCCCTGCTGGCCGCCGGGGCGGTCGGCTCCTTCCTGTGGGACCTGCAGAGGATGGCAGACGTCGACGACGCCCGCACGGCCGGTCGGGTCACCGCAGACGAGTACGTCGAGAAGATCCTGTCCTACGACCACAAGCGCATCGATGAGGATGTCGCCGCGTCGACGAGGCTGATGACCGACGGCTTCGCCGAGGAGTACACCAGCACGATCGAGCAGGTGCGCGAGGAGGCGACCGCCACGAAGTCGGTGGTGCAGGCAGGGGTGGTCGCGTCCTCCGTCGTCACCGCCGACCCCGACCGTGTCGAGGCCCTGCTGTTCGTCAACCAGACCACTGAGGGCGAGCAGGTCGAGGAGCCGCGGGTGGACCTCAACCGGGTGGTGGTCACGCTGGTCCGTGACGATGACCAGGGTTGGCTGGTCGCAGACCTGGACGCCTTGTAGTGGACGTCGACCTCCTGATCGTGGGCGCCGGGCCATCGGGGCTCTACGGCGCCTACTACGCCGGCTTCCGCGGCCTGAGCGTCGCCATCGTCGACTCGCTCCCCGAGATCGGGGGACAGGTCTGCGCGATGTACCCCGAGAAGCTGATCTTCGACGTGGCGGGGTTCCCGGCGATCAAGGGGCGTGACCTGGTCTCCCAGCTGGCCGAGCAGGCGGCCTCGGCCGACCCGACGTACCTCCTTGACCGCACGGCCACCCAGCTCCAGCACGACGACGCGACCGGCGGGGTCAGGGTTGCGCTCGACGACGGAACTACCGTGCACGCCGGCGCGGTCATCGTGACCGCTGGAATAGGCAGGTTCACCCCCCGCGAGCTGCCCGCTGCCGCTGACTGGAAGGGCGGCGGCGTGAGCTTCTTCGTGCCCTCGTTCGACCCCTACATCGACAAGGACGTGATCGTGGTCGGTGGCGGGGACAGCGCCTTCGACTGGGCGCAGCACCTCGAACCGGTGGCCCGCACGGTGACTCTGGTGCATCGCCGTGACAGGTTTCGCGCGCACAAGGCGACGGTCGACGCGGTGCTCGGCTCGTCCGTCACGGTTCTCACCAAGGCCAACGTGAGCCGGCTGCTCGGGCAGAACGAACTGGTGGAGGTGGAGATCACCGACCTCGACACCTCGGAGGTGAGCCGGGTCAAGGCACAGGCCATCATCGCCGCACTCGGCTTCCTGGCCGACCTCGGCCCGCTGCGGGAGTGGGGACTCGAGACCAGCAAGCGCTATGTCGTGGTGAACTCCGCGATGGAGACCAATATTGCGCGGGTCTATGCCGCGGGGGACGTCACCGACTACCCAGGCAAGGTCCGGCTGATCGCCGTCGGCTTCGGCGAGGTGGCCACAGCGGTGAACAACGCGGCAGTGGCCATCGATCCCGACACGTCCCTGTTCCCCGGCCACTCCAGCGACGAGCCGGCCTCCCAAGATAAGACGGCCTGACGTGGCCGGTGGAGGTCGCGCGCTCGTGCGCATGGACGAGAAGGAGGTGGGCGTCTTCCTCGCGGAGTCGATGAAGGTACAGGTAGCCACGGTCAACCCGGACGGCAGCCCACACCTGAGCACCCTCTTCTATGTGATGTTCGAGGGCCGGATGGCGTTCTGGACCTATGGTCGCTCCCAGAAGATCAGGAACCTCGAGCGTGACCCGCGGTTGACGTGTCTGGTCGAGACCGGGGACGACTACTTCGAGCTTCGTGGGGTGGCCGTCACCGGAGAGGCTGAGCTGGTTCGCGACCTCGGCCGGATCAGAGAGATCGGCACGGCAGTGGCGAGGCGGATGGTCCAGGGCCAGGATCTCGGGGACGTGGGACGCGCCGAGGTCGACCGCCAGGTGCAGAAGCGGGTCGCCGTGCAGGTCGAGCCAAGGAAGACCGTTAGCTGGGACCATCGCAAGATGCTCTCGATTCATCCATGACCCGGTTCATCCATGACAGCGGGCGAACATTCGATTGCGAGAGGAAGTGCACGCCATGCACGTCAGAGCAGACTTCGATCTGTGCGAGGCGAATGGGATCTGTGTCGGGATCGACCCGGAGGTCTTCGACCTCGACGATGACGACAACCTCAACATTCTCCACCCCGAGGTGACCCCTGAGAACGAGAGCCGGATCCGCCAGGCGATCGACTCCTGCCCCCGCAACGCGCTGAGCATGGAGAGCTGAGCATATGCACGCACCCGACCCCTTGTCGCTGGACGGTCGCGTCGCCGTCGTCACCGGCGCCGGCGCCGGTCTGGGCCGTGCGGAAGCACTGGCGCTCAGCGCTGCCGGGGCACGCCTGGTCCTCAACGACCTACCGGGCGCTGCGGACGAGGTGATGGAGGAGATCGGTGGGCGCGGCGGCGAGGCCCGCGTGGTGGTTGGAGACGTCGGGGAGCGAGCGACGGCGGACGCCCTGGTGTCCACCGCGGTCAAAGACCTGGGCGGTCTCGACATCGTCGTGAACAACGCGGGTGTGCTCCGGGACAAGATGCTGTTCAACATGTCCGACGAGGACTGGGACCTGGTGATCCGGGTGCACCTGCGCGGACACTTCCTGCTCTCGCGAAACGCCGGCGCCCACTGGCGCCAGCTCTCCAAGTCGTCGCAGCAGCCGGTCTATGGGCGGGTGGTCAACACCGCGTCCGAGGCCTTCCTGGTCGGCTCTCCGGGGCAGGCGAACTATGCGGCCGCGAAGGCCGGGATCACCGCCCTGACGTTGTCCACCGCGCGTGGGTTCGGTCGGATGGGCGTGCGCGCCAACGCGATCTGCCCCCGCGCACGCACCGCGATGACTGAGGACGTGTTCGGCGCCGACGCCGGCCTCGACCGGGAAGATGCCGATGGCCTCGACCCGTTGTCCCCGGAGCACGTGGCGCCCTTGGTGGCCTACCTCGCATCGCCGGCAGCGGAGCGGATCACCGGCCAGGTGTTCGTGGTGTACGGCGCGATGGTGGCGTTGCTCGCTGCACCGGTCGTCGAGAAGCGGTTCGAAGCCGCAGCCGCGAGCTGGGACCTGGCCGACCTCGACAAACAGATCGGCTCCTACTTCACCGACCGAGACCCCGCCGTCGGGTTCGCGGCAGACAGCGTGATGGACCTCGAGCGAAGGAGACGTGTCTGATGGGTCGACTCGACGGCAAGGTTGCAGTGGTCACGGGGGGCGCCCAAGGGCAGGGTGCGGCAACGGTGCGCCTCTTCATAGCCGAGGGGGCGAAGGTTGTCGTGGCCGACATCGCCGACGACCCAGGCAGGGCGCTGGCCGACGAGGTCGGTGGCGCGGCGTACTACCGGCACCTCGACGTGTCCAGCGAGTCCGACTGGGAGAGCGCGGTTGCCGAGGCTCTGTCCAGGTTCGGGACGATCGACGTCCTGGTCAACAACGCAGGCATCCTGCATTTCTCCGAGCTGCACAAGACCACCATGGAGGAGTACGAGCGCGTCATCCGGATCAACCAGTTCGGCACCTTCCTGGGCATGCGCGCGGTGATCGAGCCGATGACCGAGGGTGGGGGTGGCTCGATCGTCAACTCGTCCTCGATCGAGGGCTTGGGCGGGATGCCGCTGCTGATCGCCTACTCCGCCAGCAAGTTCGCGATCCGCGGGATGACGAAGGTAGCGGCGATGGAGCTCGGCCCGAAACGGATCCGGGTCAACTCGGTGCACCCGGGCATGATCGATACCGGCCTGATCCGTGGCCATGTCGGGGGAGCGGAAGGGATGGCCTGGGGTGGCAAGAAGGTCGCCCTCAAACGTGTCGGCACACCCGAGGACGTGGCCGCGCTCTACCTGTTCTTGGCCAGCGATGAGAGCAGCTTCTGCACCGGGGCCGAGTTCGTCTGCGACGGAGGAGCGACCGCCACCCACGCCTACGGCGGGTAGGAGCTGGTCAGCGCAGAAGGAGGCGGACTGCCACGTCCATCGACTTGCCCACGTCGACGGCCGACGCCCGTCCGGTGACCCAGTGCACCAGGCTGGCCAGCCACACGTCGCCGATCACCCTGGCGATGGCGATGTCCTCCTCGGTCGGTTCGACGTCGGCGGAGTCAGTGTCAGGGTCCTTCATCGCACGCATCAACATCCGAACGACATGCATGCCGACCACGTGGATCTCGTTGGCCACCGATGCGTCGGCGAACATGAATGCCCGGGTCAGGGCCTCAGTCAGGTTCGGGTCTCGCTGGAGCGAGCGAGTGGTGCGCCCAAGGACGTACATCACCCGATCAGGGGCGGTGTCACCTGGAATGGGTTTGCGGCTGAAGTTGGTCTGGGCCTGCTCGAACTCGCGGGCAAGCGCGGAGACCAGCAGATGGATCTTGGAGGGGAAGTAGCGGTAGAGCGTGCCCAACGCGACATCTGCGCGTTCCGCGACCGCTCGCATCTGGACCGCGTCGAAGCCGCCCTTGGACGCCATCGCGATGGTGGCGTCCAGGATGCGCTTGCGCCGGTCCCGCTGTGCCGTGGAGCCGAGCTCCTCGTACGTCAGCGAGTTGATGGTGGTCAAGGGCCCCTCCCGTTGCTTCTCGCGCGTTCACTTGTTGACGCTGTGCGTCTAGCTGTGCATGACCCACCGTTAGACTAGCAAGGGAAGCCTGCATTATAGAAACACGTTCCAGTTTGGTCGGTGGTGTCGGGATCGAGTAGTCCGGAGGTCAGAGGTGCGCGTCGCTCTGCTGTCGTACCGCAGCAAACCGCACTGCGGCGGGCAGGGGGTATACGTCCGGCACCTCAGCAGGGAGCTCGTCGCGCTCGGTCATCAGGTCGAGGTCTTCTCCGGCCAGCCCTACCCCGAGCTCGACCCGGGAGTCCGACTGACCAAGTTGCCCAGCCTCGACCTCTACCGGGACCCCGACCCGTTCCGAACGCCCAGGCCACGTGAGATCCGCGATGCGGTCGACGTGCTCGAGGTCGCCACGATGTACACCGCCGGCTTCCCGGAGCCGCTGACCTTCAGCCTGCGAGCTGCGCGCGTGCTCAAGAGGAGGCGGGGTGACTTCGACGTCGTCCATGACAACCAGACGCTCGGCTACGGGATGCTCGACATCGCCCGCACGGGCATGCCGATAGTAGCCACGATCCACCATCCGATCACGTTCGATCGTCGCGTCGAGCTCTCGGCAGCACGAGGATGGAAGATGCTGACCACCCGCCGCTGGTACGCCTTCCTCACCATGCAGAGGCGGGTGGCGCGTCGGCTGCCTCAGATCCTGACCGTGTCCAAGTCCTCGGCCCGCGACATCGTGTCCGACTTCGGCGTGCGCCCCGAGCGGATCGAGGTCATCCCGCTCGGTGTCGAACCCGAGGTCTTCTCCCTTCCCGAACAGCCTCGGGTGCCCGGTCGGATCGTGGCGATGGCCAGCGCGGACACCCCGATGAAGGGCGTTGCGACGCTTCTCGAGGCGTTCGCCAAGCTGCGCACGGAGCGTGATGTCGAGCTTCTGCTGATCACCCGGCCCAAGCCGGGCGGTCGCACCGAGCAGCTGCTGGAGAGCCTCTCGATCAAAGACAGCGTCCGGTTCGTGAGCGGCCTGAGCGACACCGAGCTCGCGGAGGTGGTCGGGTCGGCGGAGGTCGCCTGCGTGCCGTCGCTCTACGAAGGGTTCTCGCTTCCCACGGTGGAGGCGATGGCCTGCGGCACTCCGCTCGTGGTCAGTCGTGCCGGCGCGATTCCCGAAGTAGTCGGTCCGGACGGGTTGTGCGCCGAGCTGGTGACCCCGGGTGACGTGGAGGAGCTCGCTCACGCGGTTGCCGGGCTGCTCGATGATCCCGACCGTCGCCGCCGGATGGGGCAGGCCGGTCGCAGGCGCGCTCTCGACCGGTTCAGCTGGCAGGCCGTCGCCGAGGCGACGGCGGCGGCGTACGCCCGCGCGATCACCGAGAGGAAAGCTGGCTGATGCTCACCGTCGACTTCGACCTCCTCGGCGTGGCCGCGGGTGATCGCGTGCTGGACATGGGATGCGGCGCGGGACGTCACGCGTTCGAGCTCTATCGACGCGGGACCGATGTCCTCGCCTTCGACCAGGACGCGGACGAGCTTGCCGCGGTGTCGGACATGTTCGCCGAGATGCGCTCGGCTGGCGAGGTGCCCGATGGAGCCGAGGCGGACGTGAAGCAGGGGGACGCGCGTCAGCTGCCCTTCGCTGACGGCGAGTTCGACCGGGTGGTCGCAGCCGAGGTGCTTGAGCACATCCCGGACGACCGGACCGCGATCTCGGAGCTGGCCCGGGTCCTGCGACCCGGTGGAACCATGGCGGTAACGGTTCCACGCTGGTTTCCCGAGAAGATCTGCTGGGCGCTCTCCGAGCAGTACCACCAGGTTGAGGGCGGCCACGTGCGGATCTACACCCGAGACGAGCTGGTCGCGAAAGTGCAGATGGCAGGGCTCGCGTTCGGCGGCAGGGGGCACGCGCATGGTCTGCACTCGCCGTACTGGTGGCTCAAGTGCGCGGTCGGGGTCGACAACTCCGAGCACATCCTGCCCCGGGCGTACCACCGCCTGCTCGTCTGGGACATCACGCGGAGGCCGTGGCTGACCCGAACAGCCGACCGGCTGTTGAACCCCCTCATCGGCAAGAGCATGGTGCTCTACTTCACCAAGCCCTGATGCGACGAGCCGACATCCCGGAGCTGGCTGGGGTCCTGACCGCGGGCCAGGTCGAGCGGACAGCAGCAGCGATCGCGAAGGCGCAGGAACGGTCCGGCGCCGTTCCCTGGTTCCCCGGGGGGCGCATCGACACGTGGGACCACGTCGAGTCTGCGATGGCGCTGCTGGTCGGCGGCCAGGTCGAGTCGTCCGAACGCGCCTACGAGTGGCTGGTCGCCTCCCAGCGACCCGACGGCTCGTGGCCGATGCAGATGACCGGGGGTGTGGTCGACGACGGCGGCGCCGACACCAACATGTGTGCCTACATCGCGGTCGGCGTGTGGCATCACTGGCTGGTCCGCCAGGATGAGGCGTTCGTGGCCATGGCCTGGCCCGCGGTACGCCGCGCGCTCGACTTCGTGACCGGACTGCAGCTCTCCTTCGGTGGGATCGCCTGGGCGCGGAACGAGACAGGATCCGTGGACCAGAGCGCGCTCATTGCGGGAAGCTCCTCGATCCACCACTCCCTGACCTGCGGCATCGCGCTTTCCGAGCTCGTCGACATGCCACAACCCGAGTGGGAGCTGGCCGCCAGCCGCCTCGGGCACGCCCTTCGAGAGCACGAGGACCGGTTCGCGCCGAAGCTCCGCTTCTCCATGGACTGGTACTACCCGGTCCTAGGAGGTGCGGTCCGTGGCAGTACGGCGCGCACGCGGATCTCCCGGCGATGGGACGACTTCGTGGTTGCCGGCCTGGGGATCCGCTGTGTGAGCGATAATCCGTGGGTGACCGGCGCCGAGACCTGCGAGCTCGCCCTTGCGCTCGACGCGATGGGGGAGCGGGAACGGGCGGTCACGCTGCTGCGCGACATGCAGCACCTACGCGAGGCCGACGGCTCCTACTGGACCGGCTACGTCTACCCCGACGACGCGCGCTGGCCCGAGGAGTGCAGCACATGGACCGCGGCGGCGGTCATCCTGGCCGTCGACGCGCTCGCTGTCGCAACGCCGGGGTCGGGCATCTTCCGCGGTACGACGGTGCCGGGCAACCTGACCGAGATCGGGCTCGAGTGTGGCTGCCGCAGCGGCGATCAGTCAGCGGACCGGGTCACCGGCATCGCCGTTGATGCGGGTGAGCACCCGCATCGAACCCAGGGCGCGAGCCTCCGCGAAGTCTCCGCCTTCGAGCGCGCGTAGGTAGATCCGGTGCGGCGGCTGCCCACCGTCGGCCGGGTCCGGGAACACGTCGTGGATCACCATCGTCGCGCCGTTCGCCACCCAGCGGCCCCAGCCTTCGTAGTCGTTGCTGGCATGTTCGTCAGTGTGCCCACCGTCGATGAACAACAGGGACAAGGGTGTGCGCCAGAGCGCCGAGACGGTGGCAGACCTTCCGACCACGGCGACGACGTGCTCCTCGAGCCCCGCCCGGGTGATGGTCGCCCGGAACGTCGCCAGGGTGTCCAGCCGGCCGGTCTCGGGGTCGACCAGGCTCGGGTCGTGGAACTCCCAACCCTCCTGGTTCTCCTCCGAGCCCCGGTGGTGGTCGACGGTGAAGACCGTGCCACCTGCTCCCCGAGCTGCTGCGCCGAGGTAGATCGCCGACTTGCCGCAGTAGCTGCCCACCTCGAGGGCCGGTCCGTGCGCCAGTCTGTCGAGGGCCAGCCGGTAGAGCAGCTCGCCCTCGTCCGGAGGCATGAACCCCTTCGCTGCCATTGCCTGCGCCAGCAGGTCGTCCGGAATCGTGGCCGCCTGGCCGTACGTCGACATGAGGTCCTCGCGGTCGTGTCCGTGCCGGGTATGTGCCCGAGTAAGCGTATCCGTGGCAGTATTGGAACACGTTCTAGTCTGCAAAGGGGGAGCGGCGTGCCGATCGGGCTCACCGAGGACCAGCGTTCGCTGGCCAGTTCATTGAGCGACTGGCTCTCGGACGGGGCGATGGTGGATCTGGTCCGGGCGGCCGCGGGGACGGGGCCCGAGACGTTCGGCGATAGCTGGAACAAGCTGTCCGGGCTGGGAGTCGCTGGCATCGCACTCCCCGAAAGCGTCGGCGGTGGCGGGGGATCTCTCCTCGACCTTGCGTGTGCACTGGAGGCCTGCACACGAGGGCTCGTCCCGGGGCCGCTGCTCTCCACCGCGGTCGCTGCCACGTTGTTGTCCGAGCATCCACCGAGCCAGGTGGTGAAGCGGACCCTGCCGGGTATCGCGGACGGATCGGTCAGCATCGGTCTGGCACCGCAGGTCGCGCACCTAGATCTCGACCGAGACCGACAGCTCAGCGGGCGGGTGCCCGTTGTCTGGGACGCAGGGACAACCACCCATCTCCTGGTCGGAACCGACCAGTCAGGAGGGGACCAGTGGTTCCTGGTCGACGCGTCCGCCGAGGGGGTCCGGGTCCAGGCCGAACGCAGGCTCGACCTGTCTCGCACCGTCGGGACCGTTCAGCTCGAGGGCGTGGACGTTGCGGACGGGTCCCTTTCCCTGGACGAGGAGCGGGTCCGGGCGGTGACCGTGACCTTGGCTGCGGCCGAGGCCGCCGGGATCGCAGGATGGACCTTGGACACGGCCGTGGACTACGCCAAGGTGCGCGAACAGTTCGGCCGCAAGATCGGGTCGTTCCAGTCGATCAAGCACCTGTGTGCCCAGATGCTCGAGCTGTCCGAGTCGGCCACCGCGGTGGCCTGGGACGCTTCCTCTGCACACGCCGAACAGGACGACAGGGGGGACCAGTTCGCGTTCTCCTCTGCCGTCGCCGGATCCGTCGCGCTGGATGCCGCGGTGACCAATGCCAAGGAGTGCATCCAAATCCTAGGCGGGATCGGGTTCACCTGGGAGCACGACGCCCATCTCTACCTCAGACGAGCGATCTCGACCCGTCAGCTCATGGGTGGCACGGACCCCTGGCGGCTCCGGGCCGCCGACCAGGCACTGGCCGGAGTACGTCGTCGCACCAGGATCGACTTCGAGGGCCAGGACGAGAGGCTGCGAGCCCGCGCGCGTGAACAGGTGGCGGAGATCGCCCAGCTGCCGCCGGCCGACCGTCGTACTCCGCTGGCCGACGCAGGCCTGCTCGCTCCGCACTGGCCGACGCCGTACGGCCTGGACGCGGGGCCGGTCGAACAGCTGGTTATCGACGAGGAGCTCGACGCGGCCAGCGTTGTGCGACCCGACCTCGCAATCGGAGCCTGGGCGATTCCGACGATCCTGGCGCATGGCAGTGACGAGCAGCAGCGGCGGTTCGTCCCCGCGACGTTGCGCGGTGAGATCGCCTGGTGCCAGCTGTTCAGCGAACCGGGCGCTGGTTCCGACCTTGCCTCGCTCCGGACCCGGGCCGATCGTGTCGACGGCGGATGGCGGCTGTCCGGTCAGAAGGTCTGGACCTCACTGGCCACGGAGGCCGACTGGGCGATCTGCCTGGCCAGGACGAACCCCGATTCCCCACCACACAAGGGCATCACCTACTTCCTCCTCGACATGAGCTCCGAGGGGATCGACGTGCGTCCGCTTCGCGAGCTGACCGGCGAGGAGGTGTTCAACGAGGTCTTTCTCGACAACGTCCTGGTGCTCGACGACGGCGTGGTGGGTGGGGTGGACGGGGGGTGGCCGTTGGCCCGGACCACCCTGGCCAACGAGCGGGTCGCGATGAGCGGTTCGTCGCTGGGAGCCAGTCTCGAGCGCGCCCTGGACGTCCTGGGTCACCGCCACGTCGGCGAGGCAGTCCGGCTGCGTCTGGGCGCCGCGGTCGCCGACGCCAGCACCGTCACGATGCTCGGCACGCGGGCGACGCGTCGATCGGTCGTGGGTCAGGGGCCGGGACCGGAGTCGAGCGTGCAGAAGCTGGTGGGTGTGCGGCACCGTCAGGAGGCGGCCGAGTTCGCGTTCGACCTGCTCGGCCCTGACGCTCTGCTGGGCGGCGCGCCCGCGGACGAGGCTGCACGAGCTGTTGCTGACTCGATGCCTCAGCATCGCCGGGGGGACGACGCAGATCCTGCGAAACGTCGCAGGCGAGCGGATCCTAGGTCTGCCGCGTGAGAGCCGCTGAGTAGTTCCAGCGCAGGAACCGGTCCACCGCGCGAACCACGTGCGCGCTGCGGATCGACGGGAACACGTCGAAGGCGTGCTGGGTGCCCGGTAGCTCCGCGTAGGCGACCGGCTGGGTGGCGACCGCACGCAGCCGCCGCACGAAGGAGCGCGCCTCGGCGACCGGGATGAGCGTGTCGTGGGTTCCGTGGATGACGAAGAACGGGGGAGCCTCGGCGTTCACGCGAAGCAGGGGTGAAGCGCGTTCGAACTCGTTCAGCGCCGTCAGCGGGTCCTGCTGCAGCACGCGCGGCGCCAGGAACCCGTCCCGCATCTGCAACGCCCTTTTCGTCCCTGAGGCGGCCGCGAAGTCGTAGACCCCGTAGTGCGGGACGGCGACCTGCAGCCTCGTGTCCGCGTCCTCGAAGCCGGGTTGGTACTCCGGGTCGTTGGGCGTCAGCGCGGCGAGGGCGGTCAGATGGCCGCCGGCGGAGCCACCGGTGATCGCGATGTACGACGGGTCCGCGCCGTACTCGTGACCGTGCTCCCGGACCCAGGCGATCGCGCGCTTCACGTCGACCAGGTGAGCCGGGAACGCGTTGCGCGGGCTGAGGCGATAGTTGATCGTCACGCACACCCAGCCCCGCGCGGCCATGTGCAGCATCAGTGGGATGCCCTGGTGCTCCTTGTCGCCGATCGTCCAGCCGCCGCCGTGCACGTGGAGCAGGACCGGCGCGCCGTTGCGTCCGGCCACGGCGTTCTGCGAGATATCCCGGTTCGGGTCGCGCTTGCGGTAGATGTCGAGCAGGCCTCGCTTGCCGGCTTCGGAGTACGCGACGTCCTTGAGGATCTCCACCTCGTCGTCACGCATCCGGAACGGCATCACCAACTGCTGCCAGGGCATGGTGAGGTCGATGTCCGTGTGCACCGCGGTCAGCCGGTCCATATAGTCCGCGCCCAGGGCCTCCCGCAGCGCCCTGTCCACATCGCCCTTGGCTGCCTGGGACTGCCGGATCAGAGCAACCAGCCCTGCCGAGCTCGCCGCGGCCAGGGCCAGTCCCGGACGACTCCGCCTTCCGCGTGCCAGCTCCGAGACGGCGTCGGTGGCGGTCGCGGCGAGAAGGTGTGGGGCGAGCTCGCCGGCCATCCAGCCGGCGAACATTGCGGGGATACTCGGCCAGGAGCCGGGGACCGGGCGCAGTGCGTTCCCGGTCAAGGCAGCGATCAGCAGCTGTCGGCGTACGAAGGCATCGGGCACTCGATCAGCATAACCACTACTAGAACGTGTTACAGAAAACGAGTAGGATACCGGGATGAACAGACTCACTGGGCTCGACGCGAGCTTCCTCTACCTCGAGTCGTCAACTCAGCTGCTCCATGTGTGCGGCGTCGTGGTGCTCGACCCGAAGACAATGCCGATGGCGTACTCCTTCGCCACCCTGAAGGCCGAGATCGAGGTCCGGGTCCGGGCGATGCCCGAGTTCCTCAGGACGCTGCGCACAGTGCCGTTGCACCTCGACCACCCGATGTGGGTGGTCGACCAGGACTTCGACATCGACCGCCATGTGCATCGCCTCACCGCACCGGCCCCGGCCGGGGAGGAGGAGCTTGCCGAGATCGTCGGCCACCTGGCCGGACTGCCGCTGGACCGCGGTCGCCCGCTGTGGGAGATGTGGGTCATCGAGGGTCTGGCCAGTGGGAAGATCGCGGTGCTGTCCAAGATGCACCACGCCACGGTGGACGGCGTCAGCGGTTCCAACCTGATCTCCGCGCTCTGCACGCTGGACCCCGCGGAGCTGCCCGCGCCCAACGAGGATCCGGACCATGAGCTCGTGACGGACCGGGTCCCGGGTGACCTCGAGCTGATCGGTCGAAGCGTGGTCTCGGCGGCCACCAGGCCCCTGGAGTTCGTGAAACTAGTCGCCCCCGCAGCGGGGATACTCACCAACTGGGTTGGCCGGGCGCGCAGTGGCAAGGCAATGCCCGCGCCCTTCACGGCGCCGCGCACCTCGTTCAACGCGACCATCACCGGACACCGGTCCGCGGCGTTCGCCGACTTCGACCTCGCGGACGTGAAGAAGGTCAAGAAGGTCACCGGCTCGACGGTCAACGACGTCGTACTCGCGGTCTGTGGGGGTGCGCTACGACGCTACCTGGCCGATCGCGACGAGCTGCCAGAGACCTCGTTGGTGTCGATGGTTCCCGTCTCCGTGCGCGACGAGTCCCAGCGTTCGCAGGGCAGCAACAAGGTGTCGGGCATGTTCACCAAGCTCTTCACCGAAATCGAGGACCCCCTCGAACGGCTCAAGGCCATCTCCGAGTCGAACGCCGACGTCAAGGAGCACCATCACGCGATCGACGCGGACACCCTTCAGGACTGGGCGCAGTTCGCCGCGCCCCGCACGTTCGGCACCGCTGTGCGCGTCTACTCCGGGCTGCGATTGGCCGATCGGCACCCGGTGGTGCACAACCTGGTCATCTCCAACGTTCCCGGGCCACCGGTCCCGGTCTACTTCATGGGGGCGAAGATCGAGGCGTTGTACCCCCTCGGCCCGGTCTTCCACGGTGCGGGGCTGAACATCACGGTGATGTCCAATAACGGACGGATGAACGTCGGCCTGCTCGCCTGCCGGGAGCTGATGCCCGCGGTGTGGGACCTGGCCAAGGACATCCCGCTCGAGCTCGATGTGATGCTCGATCGGCTGCCGGCGCCGAAACCGAAACGCAGTCGCGGCGCACGCGCCTAGCTCAGCTGCTGGCGCCGAAGCCTAGTCGCGGCCGCTGTCGCCAGACACGCCTCGACGAGCACCGGCACAAAGGCGGCGGAGGCCAGCACACAGGAGGCGTGGCCGCCGTCGACCTCGTGGATGCTCGCGTCCGGGATCCGGAGCGCGATCGCCCGCTGCCGCTCGGGGGAGATGACCTTGTCCTGACACGTCACCACGACCGAGGTGGGGACATCGATGCGTTGCAGCCACGGCGTCGAGTGATGTCGTCCGAGAGCCGCCATGGCCTGGGCCACGGCCCACGGGCTGGTCTTGCGGAACTCCTTGAGCGCCCAGTCATGCAGGTCGCCGGGTTGGTCCAGTTCGAGTGCTCGCGCAGCGCTGAGTGCCGCCGAGCGGGCAGTCCGCGAGCGGGCGAGTCCGCGCACAGCCGCCATCGAGACTCCCATGCCCTGGAAGAACGCCATCTCGCTGGGATTGGTGCGGAACCGGTCAGTAGTCGCGCAGAGCACGAGGCCGGCGACGACCTCCGGATGCTGTCGCCAGGTCCGTTGCGCGACGATCGAGCCCATCGAGTAGCCCACGACGATGACGTCCGCCAGCTGCAGCCTCCGGATCAGCGCCGCGACGTCGTCGGCGCAGTCGTAGAGTGAGAACTCGTCGGACTGGATCCCGTGGCCGTGCCAGCGTAGGTCCAGGGTGACCACACGGAAGTGCCGGGACAACTCCGGTATGGCGGGGAACCAGGTGAGCAGCCCGGTGCAGCCCACGTCGTGCAACAGCAGCAGGGTCGGGGCGTCGTCGGGTCCAGCGGTGTCGGTCACGTAGGTACTACCCCGTCCGGGAAGCTCCAGCACGTAGCCTTCCGGGATCTCGACCGAGGGCAGCGGGAAGAGCTTGCGAACGAAGGAGCGGCGCATCGCCTTGGACATCCCGCCCTCCTCGGCACGGTCGCAGCACTGCGGGGTTGCGGGGCCTACCACTGCGGATAGACTAGAACAGGTTACAGTTCGAGCGTACAGCACCCGCCCGGCCAGGAGGCTCAGTGGACTTCTCGTTGACCGAGACCCAAGTGGCGGTCCGAGATGTCATCACCGACGTGCTCGATCGCAGCCCGGGCCGGGACACCGGCGGTTGGAAGGGATTGTCGAGCGCAGGCCTGCTCGGCATAGCGATCCCCGATTCCCTGGGCGGAGACGGGCTTGGCCTTGCCGAAGTGGGGGTCGTACTCCACGAGGCCGGCCGGCGTGCCAGTGACCTGCCGATCTGGGAGACGCTTGGCTGCGGCGTGCTGACCGTGGCCGCGTGCGGGACCGAGGAACAGAAGGCCGACCTGCTTCCCGACGTCGCCACAGGCGAGTGCGTCCTGTCTGCGGCGTTGGCCGAACCGGGCGGCGGGATCCCGTTCCGGCCCCGCACGACACTGCGACGTGAGGGCGAGCGGCTGCTGCTGTCCGGACGCAAGATCGGGGTGACCTGTGCGGAGGTGGCGCACCGGTTGCTGGTGCCGGTCACGGTGGCCGCGCCAGAGGCGGACGGCCCCGACACGGCCGTCGTACTCCTGGACCCCCGAGCCGACGGGGTGAGCGTGATCTCGACCACCGCTTCGCGAGGCGCGGTCGAGGCGACCGTGGTGCTCGACGACGTACAGCTGTCACCGCAGGCGGTGCTCGGGGGAGTCGAGGCCGTCGGTGCCGCGGAGGTTCTGCGCAGAAATGCCGTCGCAGGTCTGTGCCTGCTCGGTGACGGCATCGTCGCGGGTGCGCGCGACCTGACCGCCGCCTACGTCGCCGAACGCCAACAGTTCGGCAAGGCGCTGGCCGAGTTCCAGGCAGTGGCTCAGCAGATGGCCGACGTCTACATCGCCTCGCGAACGATCGGCCTCGCGGCAACCTCGGCGTGCTGGCGGCTCTCGGCTGGTCTCGACGCCGACGACGACCTTGCCGTCGCGGCCTACTGGTTCACGGTAGAGGCGCCGGCCGCCCTGCATGTCTGTCACCACCTGCACGGCGGCATCGGAGTGGACGTGACCTACCCGCTGCACGAGTACTTCTCCTGGGCCAAGGACATCGCCCGCGTGCTGGGCGGAACCCACCAGACCCTCGACGAGGTTGCGGCCAGGCTCGTCGACTCGCCCCGGAAGGGCGCCTGACATGCAGCTGGAGCTGACCGGCCAGCAACGGTCGCTGCGCGACGAGCTGCGCGCCTACTTCGCCACGCTGATGACCGCGGATGAACGCGAGACCCTGCTCACCGACCGGCACGGGGACCTCTTTCGCGACGTCGTGAAACGGATGGGGCGCGACGGCTGGATGGGGGTGGGATGGCCCGAAGAGTACGGCGGCCGCGGTTTCGGTGAGATCGAGCAACAGATCTTCGCCAATGAGGCAGCCCGCGCGGACATCCCACTCCCGTCGGTCACGTTGTCGACGGTTGGCCCCACCTTGCAGGCCTACGGCACCGAGAAGCAGAAGCAGCTCTTCCTCCGCAAGATCCTGACCGGCGACGTACATTTCGCCATCGGCTACACCGAGCCCGACGCCGGCACCGACCTCGCTTCCTTGAGTTGCACCGCGCAATTGGTCGAGGGCGAGGGCGAACCGCACTACCTGGTCAACGGACAGAAGACGTTCACCACCGGGGGCCACGAGGCCGACTACGTCTGGCTCGCTGTGCGCACCGACTCGGCCGCGCCCAAGCACAAGGGGATCTCGGTGCTCATCGTCGACACCACCGACCCGGGCTACTCGTGGACCCCCATCATCACCTGCGACGGCGCGCACCACGTCAACGCGACGTACTACAACGACGTCAAGGTCCCTGTTGACATGCTCGTCGGGGAAGAGAACGCGGGGTGGAAGCTGATCACCACACAGCTGAACCACGAACGGGTCATGCTCGGTCCCGCGGGCCGGATCGAAGGTGTGCGCGACCAGGTGCGGGACTGGTGCGCGGGGCGGGTCACGCCGTCCGGAGAGCCGCTGCTGGCGCAGCCCGACGTCCGCCGCGTGCTGGCCGAGGTCGCGGCGGCCATCCGGATCAACGAGCTGCTCAACTGGCAGGTGGCGGCGGCCGGTGCGTCCGGACCGGTGACCGTTGCCGACGCCTCCGCGAGCAAGATCTTCTCCTCCGACCGGATCCAGCACCTGGGCCGCGCCCTGTCCGAGCTGGTGGCAACCTACGGCGACCCGGCCGATCGCGAGACCGGTCGGCTGATGAGGTGGCTCGACAGCCACGCCAAGCGCAATCTCGTCCTCACCTTCGGCGGGGGCGTGAACGAGGTGCAGCGCGAGCTCGTCGCGATGACCGGCCTGGGCCTTCCCCGCGTGCCCCGGTGACCCCGACATCCACCGCCCATGACCGGATCATGGAGCAGGTCGACCGGATCATCGGGGGCGGAGAGTCAGCTGCCCGACGGGGGCGCGACCCGGTGAACCAGCCTATGGTCAACAACTGGGTCGAGGCGATCGGCGACACCAACCCTGTCTACGTCGACGGGTCCGCGGCCGCAGCGTCCTCGCACGGGGAGGTGGTCGCGCCACCAGCGATGGCACAGGTCTGGACGATGGGTGGGCTCAAGCCCCTCCGCGATCCCGCGGACCCGCTGTACGCAACCATGTCGATGCTCGACGAAGAGGGATACACCTCGGTCCTCGCCACCAACTGTGAGCAGTCCTACAGCCGCTACCTCCGCATCGGTGACGAGGTCTCGGTGACTACGAGGCTCGAGTCCGTAGTCGGCCCCAAGAGGACAGCCGTCGGCGACGGCTACTTCGTCACCACTCGCAACAACTGGTACGTCGCCGACGAGCAGGTCGCCACAATGCTGTTCCGCGTGCTGAAGTTCCAACCGCGCTCGCCGTCCGCGGTGCCTGGCCGACCGCCGGCTGGCCTACCATCCGGCCTCGCTGCGCTCGACCTCCCGCCAGACCCAACCACGGCTGCGCCAGCGGCCGGCCCTGCACCGCTGACGCCGACCGCGGCTGGCGACGCATGGGTGCTCCGGCCCCAGGTCAACCGGGACACCGAGTTCTTCTGGGAGGGGATCCGGAGGGGTGAGCTCCGCATCCAGAGCTGCGGCTCGTGCGGCACGCTGCGTCATCCACCGGGGCCGATGTGCCCGAGCTGCCACGCGACCGCGCCGTTGTACATCGTGGCCACCGGCCGCGGAACCGTCTACTCCTACGTCGTGCACCGACACCCACCCCTGCCGGGGAGACAGCTACCGGTGGTGCTTGCCCTCGTCGAGCTCGAGGAAGGCGTCCGGATGGTCGGCGAGCTCCTGGACGTCTCGCCCGACGAGGTGGAGATCGGGACCGCGGTCACGGTCTCGATGGTGCGGGTCGACGAGGCGCTGGCCCTGCCGGCCTGGCGCCGTTCTGATGGAGCGCATCGATGAGTACGACGTCAGGCGAGCCGCTCACAGTGGGCACCGAGCTTCCCGCATGGGAGCTCCCGGTCACGCCGACGCTGATCGTGAGCGCCGCGATCGCGACCCGCGACTTCCAGGATGTGCACCACGACCGCGACCTCGCGGTCGAGCGTGGGTCGAAGGACATCTTCCTCAACATCCTCACCACGACGGGCCTGGTCCAGCGTTTCGTCACCGACTGGGCCGGCCCCGAAGCGCTGGTGCGTGACATCGCGATCAGGCTCGGCGCCCCGGCGTACCCTAACGACTCGTTGAACTTCACCGGTGCCGTGGCGGAGCAGGTCGAGGTGGCCGGCGAGAGGCGATACGTCGTGCGTGTCGTCGGCGCGAACTCGCTGGGCGACCACGTCACCGGCACAGTGACCATCGCGCTGGCCGGCCGGGCCGAGCTGTGAGCGCCGGGTTGACCGACAGGTTGAGCGGACGGGCGGCCGTCGTCGGGATCGGGGCGACCGAGTTCTCTAAGGAGTCCGGCCGAAGTGAGCTGCAGCTTTCGGCGGAGGCGGTGCTGTCCGCGCTCGGGGACGCCGGACTGGGACCCTCTGACGTCGACGGCCTGGTCACGTTCACAATGGACACCAGTTCCGAGATCGCGGTGGCACGTGAGCTGGGTATCCCCGAGCTCCGCTTCTTCAGCCAGGTGAACTACGGCGGGGGAGCCGCCTGCGGCACGGTGCTGCAGGCCGCGATGGCAGTCGCCACCGGCGTCGCCGACGTCGTGGTCTGCTACCGAGGCTTCAACGAACGCTCCGGCAGCCGGTTCGGGCAGTTCTCCGTTGCCGCAGCTCAACAGGTGAACACGAACGGCCTCGACAACGCATGGACCTACCCGATGGGGCTGGGTACACCGGCCGCGACGGTGGCGATGTTCGCCCGGCGCTACATGCATGAGTACGGCGTCACCAGCGAGGACTTCGGCCGGGTGGCCGTCGCGGACCGCCGACACGCCGCGACGAACCCGCACGCGTGGTTCTGCGGCAAGCCGATCACTCTCGAGGACCACCAGGCCTCGCGGATGGTCGTCGACCCATTGCACCTGCTCGACTGCTGCCAGGAGAGTGACGGCGCAGTGGCCATCGTGGTCACCTCGCCGGAGCGGGCGCGCGACCTTCCGCAGAAGCCTGCCGTCATCTGGGCAGCGGCGCAGGGCTCGGGGACGGACCAGTTCGTGATGACGTCCTACTATCGCGACGAGATCGGCCTGCCCGAGATGGGGCTGGTCGGGCGGGAGCTGTGGCGCCAGTCGGGGCTCAGACCGGACGACATCGACACCGACGTGCTCTACGACCACTTCACGCCGTTCGTGCTCATGCAGCTCGAGGAGCTCGGGTTCTGCGGGCCGGGCGAGGCGAAGGACTTCATCGCCGGCGCAGCGATCGAGATCGGTGGCCGACTCCCGCTGAACACGCATGGCGGTCAGCTCGGCGAGGCGTACATCCACGGGATGAACGGGATCGCCGAGGGCGTCCGTCAGATGCGTGGCACCTCCGTCAACCAGGTCGAGAACGCCCAGCACGTGCTGGTGACAGCAGGAACCGGAGTACCCACGAGTGGGTTGATCCTCGGCCACGACTAACCGCCGACCCGCCAGGTCCTCTGTGGAGATCCACGCCGAGGTGCCAGATCCTGCGCCTGACTACGTTAGGTCTTGGCGGGTCGGCGAGATGGTTTCGTCCCGGGCGGGGTGTTGTGGGCATGCTAGACAGGTGGCCCAACTAAAGGGGCCTCCGTGGAACAGCTCACCCTCGGCGTCATCGCACGGTCAGGAAAAGAGAACGAGCATCGACTGCCGATTCATCCGTTGCACTTCGAGCGGATCGAGACCGACGTTCGCGACCGCATCTACCTCGAGCACGGATACGGCGAGCGGTTCGGTATCCGCGACGAACAGCTCGCGGCCTCGGTGGCTGGGCTGCGATCCCGCGAGCAGCTCATCGGGGACTGTGACGTCATCCTGCTGCCCAAGCCGCAGGCCGACGATCTCGCCGGGCTGCGAGACGGGCAGGTTCTCTGGGGCTGGCCGCACTGTGTGCAGGATGAGGAGCTTACCCAGCAGGCCATCGACCGGCGGCTGACGCTGATCGCGTTCGAGGCGATGAACCACTGGACCACCGACGGCTCCTTCAACCTGCACGTGTTCCACAAGAACAACGAACTGGCCGGATACTGCTCCGTGCTGCACGCCCTGGAGATCATCGGCTCCACAGGCGACTACGGTCGACGGCTTCGTGCTGCCGTGGTCGGCTTCGGCGCAACTGCCCGTGGCGCAGTGACCGCACTCAAGGCGCACGGCGTGCACGACGTCGACGTACTCACACATCGCGAGGTGCCAGCGGTCGGGTCACCGATCCACTCCGCCCGGATGGTGCATCTCGAGCACGACGCCGCTGACCCGCGCCGCAGCCACGCGCTCACCGACGGCGGCCGAGTCCCGTTGTCCGGCTTCCTCGCTGAGCACGACATCATCGTCAACTGCGTACTGCAGGACACCGCTGCGCCCCTGACCTTCCTCGTGGAGGAAGATCTCGCTTTGCTCAAAGCGGGCACTCTCATCGTCGATGTCTCCTGTGACGAGGCGATGGGGTTCAGCTGGGCGCGCCCCACTTCGTTCTTGGAACCGTCATTCGTGGTCGGCGACCACGTCACCTACTACGCCGTCGACCACAGCCCGTCCTACCTGTGGAACTCCGCGACGTGGGAGATCAGCGAAGCGCTGCTCCCCTACCTGAGGACGGTACTTGACGGGCCACCGGGATGGGACGCGAGCGAGATCATCACCCGGGCCGTCGAGATCCGTGACGGAGTCATCCAGAACGCGGACATCGTGTCCTTCCAGCATCGATCGGCGGACTATCCGCACGCGCGGATGTGACGGACCTGTCAGGAGGTGGCGGGTCGGCGGGGTTGTCCCCAGAGGAGGTGGCGGGTCGGCGGGTTCAGCGCTTCGTCAGGACGGTGTCGGCGAGCACCGGCGCGCCATCTCGGTCCGGAGCGCCACCGGCGATCGTCGCGGAGACGATCACACGCTCACCCTCGTCCCAGGCCTGCACCCGAATGGTCTCTCCGGGAAAGACCACCCCGGCGAACCTGGCGTTGAACCCCGCGACCACACTCACGTCCGCGTCGAGCAGCTCGTCCACGACGATGCGCAGCACGATGCCGTAAGAGCACAGTCCATGCAGTATTGGCTCGGGGTATCCGGCCAACTCCGCGAACGCCGGGTCGGAGTGCAGGGGGTTGCGGTCACCGCACAGCCGGTAGAGCAGAGCCTGCTGCGCCGTCGTGGCGAACGTGGTGTCCAGATCTGTGGCCCGGTCGGGCGGTTGCACCTTGCTGGACGGGCCACGCTCGCCCCCGAAGCCGCCCTCGCCCTTGACGAAGATGCTCGACCGGGTCGTGAACAGCAGCTCACCGGAGTCGTCGCGTGTCGCGGACTCCTGAACGATCACGGCGGCCTTGCCCTTGTCCCACACGTTGCTGATTCGGGTGCGGGCGGTGCCGCGGGCGCGGGTCGGGAGTGGCGTGTGTACGACGATCTCCTGGCTCCCGTGGAGTACGGCGGCCAGGTCGATGTCGCATCCCGGCAGCTCGAGCGAGGGGGAGTCGGTGTCGCGCAGGGTGGGCGTTACCACACCGAAGGACGGCAGGACGTGCAGGTCGTTCTCGGTCGTGTAGCGAAGCGCCTTCGGGTCGGTCTGGTCACCGGGACGCGAGCCGGCACCCAGCGCGAGGTGGTAGAGCAGCACATCGGCCTCGTCCCACTCGACGTGTCGCTCGGGCAGCTCGGCACCGATCGCCTTGCCAGGATCAATGGACATCGGTTTCGCCTTTCTCGCGCAGACCCGCGGCCTCGGCGATGTCGAGGGCGGCGAGGTAGCCGAAGACCATCGCCGGCCCGATGGTGGCACCGGCTCCCGCGTAGGTGCGCCCCATCACCGCGGCCGAGGCGTTTCCTGCGGCGTAGAGCCCACCGATCACGGTGCCGTCAGGGCGCAGCGCGCGACCTCGCTCGTCGGTGACGATGCCACCCTTGGTGCCGAGGTCGCCCGGAACGATCTTCACCGCGTAGAACGGCGCCTGGTCGATCACGCCGAGTGAGGGGTTCGGCTTCACGGTCGGGTCGCCGTAGTACCTGTCGTAGGCACTCTCACCGCGATGGAAGTCGGTGTCGACTCCCGCTCTGGCCATCTCGTTGAACGCGAGGATGGTCGCGGACAGGTGTTCCGGCGCCACCTCGATCTGCCCGGCCAGACCCTCGATTGTGTCGGACTTGAACAGGGTGCCGTGCTTGTACCAACGGCCCGGGAACGGCTGCCGCGGGCCGAGCCCGGCGAACAGGTAGCGGTTGCGGTAGCGCTGGTCGAGGATCATCCAGGACGGGACGTGTGAGACCCCGGTGGCCTCACCGGCGTACATCGCGTGCACCGCGTCGACGTACGGAGAGGCTTCGTTCGCGTAGCGCCGTCCCGCCGAATTCACGATCAGCGACCCGGGCAGGTTGCGCTCAGCGAGGCAGAAGTAGGGGCCGCCGGTGAGTGGGATCGTCGGTCCCCACCAGGCGTCGTCCATCAGTGCGACGTCTGCTCCCGCGGTGATGCCTGCGGTGATGCCGCCGCCGGTGTTGGAGGCCGCGCCGGTGGTCCACGCGTCGGTGATCGGCGAGGGTTGCCACTGCTTTCGCATCTCCGCGTTGCTCTCAAAGCCACCGCTGGCGACGATGACGCCGTGCCGTGCCCGAACGACCGTCCCCACGCCGTTGCGGACGAGCCGCACGCCGGCGACGCGGTCGTTCTCGACGAGCAGATCGGTGAGCTCCGCGTCGTACCAGACGGGCACCCCGGCCCGCTGCAGACCGGCCCGCAGGCCGATCGCGAGAGCGGGTCCCATGCCATACATCGGGCGGCGCAGCGCCTGCGGATCAGCCCCTGCTCGACCTGCTGCTCGAACAAGGCCTGGACGCGCCGTTCTCCTGTCGCCAGGGGCAGTGCAGCGCATGCGCATGCCGGCTCCTCGAGGGTGAGGTGAAGATGATGCACAACGAGGTTCTCGACGATGACGACCTCGCCGAGGGCATCCGCCTCGCCTGCCAGTCGCTCCCGGTCACCGACCGGGTCAAGGTCACCTACCAGTAGCGCGCATACCGTGAGCTCGCACGAGCCCATCGGCCGGTCGAAAAGGTAGGCATGCGGATTCGCCTCTGCGAGCCTCATTCCTCGCTGGTGACGCAGAGGGGAACCTTGGTGAGCCGGATCCGCTCGTTCTCGATCGTCGCGTCGGAGACGACGGGCACTGATGCACCCGCGCACCCTTCTGTGACGAGCTCGACGGTCGCCAATGTCGGAGCCGTTGCGGCCTTCCCGGGGCGGCCCTGCTTCCCGCGTTTGCCCGAGTCGCCGCCCTTGCCTTCCTTTCCGTCCTTCCCATCCGCACCGGCTGCGCCGGCGAGGCCTGCTTCCCCCGGGGCGCCCGCCAGTCCGTTGGCACCCTGCTCCCCGCGAAGGTCGGCCTGGAACGCGGTCACGGCTCCGAGTGCACCAACGAACCCGAAAACCGTCGCCAACGCGGCGGACAGCAACAATGTCGGAATTCTTCCCATATGGTAAAAGTAAGGCCGATGGGTGTCCTGCGTCCGGACTTCCCGCGAAAAATGTAGTCCCGAAGAGGGTTGTCCGCGCGCAGGGCCCGGGTCTACGCTCGTGAGGAGTTGGTGCGTATCACGAAATGAGTTGCAGCATGCGCAACAAAGAGCGATCAGCCGTGCTGCGCCGTCTACTTGCCCATGCGCGCTACGAGGTGTTGCCGACGGCGGCCATCGAGGAGCAGGTCCTCGAGCACCTGCCGGATGGCTTCACCGTGACTGTGACCGCCTCACAGTCCAAAGGCCTCGCGGCGACGCTGGATCTCACCGAGCGCCTGAGTGCCCAGGGGTACGACGTGGTTCCGCACCTGGCAGCCCGGATGGTCAGCGGCAGGTCCGAGCTCTCGGAAATCTGCGCTCGCCTCATGCCCCTGGGCGTGCGGACGGTCTTTGTGCCCGCAGGCGACGCGGACCCGCCGGTGGGGAGCTACAAGGCGTCGGTCGACATGCTCGAAGACCTCACCGAGCTGGGCCGTCCCTTTCCGAACGTCGGCATCACTGGCTATCCCGAGCCGCACCCCTCGATCCACGACGACCTCACCGTGCAGGCGATGTGGGACAAGCGGCGGCATGCCACCTATGTGGTCAGCAACCTGACCTTCGACCCGGCGACATTGAACAAGTGGCTGCGCAGAATGCGGTCGAGAGGCATCACTCTTCCCCTGCTCGTGGGCCTCCCCGGACCTGTCGACCGAACGAAGCTGCTGACCATGGCCACGAAGATCGGAGTGGGGGAGTCGACCAGGTTTCTCGTCAAGCACAAGGCGACGCTCACCCGGCTCGCCGCGCCTGGTGGGTTCACCGGTGAGCGGTTCCTCGAGAAGTCCGCGCCCGCGCTTGCCGAGCCGGACTCATTGGTCGAAGGACTCCACCTGTTCACCTTCAACCAGGTGGCTGAGACCGAGCGGTGGAGGCAAGACCTTCTGCAGCGCCTCGGTGGCCCCATCACCACTCCCACCTGAATCGCGGGGTTGCTGGCCGTCTGAAAGCATCAGGGCCAGCTCACCTTCCAGGCCTGCGGTTCCGGTGTCGACCACCGTCAACGGCAGATCGATGCTGGCGGCCGCCTCCTCCGCGAGCGCCTGCAGCTCCGCGTCCGGCTCCTGGGCCAGCCACACCACCCGACGGTACTGGCCGAAGTAGGTGTCACGAAGCTGCGGATAGCGGTCGAGCCCGAGCTCACGCAGCACGGTGCGGGCGAACGAGCGCACCAGGAAGTCCGTCAGGACATAAGTCCCTGGTTGCTCGTCGAAGAACCGCTGCATTCGCTCGGGGCCGGCGAACACGTCGTAGCAGTGCAGCCCACGCATCCGGCGGAGTCCTAGACGCGCACACACGTCGTCCAAGGCGCCGTAGGTTCCGCAGTCGGCATACCCGACCGCCACGGATGCGTACCGGGCGAGAAGGTCTCCGGCCAGCGACTCGACACGACCCGCGATCAGCTGCGGCTGGTTGTGCAGGAGCGGCGGCAGCGGATATACGTCCACCGGCCAGCCGCGCCTCGCGACCACCGTCTCGGCGGGCTGTGCCAGGGCGCCGCAGGCGATCAGCGCCAGGCGGTCAGAAGGGTCAGACCGGGAAGGCCAGCTGGTCGACGAACCGGTCGTTGAAGTCCTTGCGGTCAGAGAGCTCGACATAGCGCACCTCCTCGAGAAGAGTCGTCGCACCGGCGCGCTCACGCTGGCTCAGCAGCGCCATCTTCGCTCCCTCGCCGGCCACGTTCCCGGCCGAGACGATGCGGAGCACGGGCAGCTTCGGCACCAGCCCGATCCGCACCGCCGACGCCGGGGAGAGGTAGCTCCCGAACGAGCCGGCGAGCAGGACCTGCTGCACGTCGCCGGGGTCGAGCCCCAGCTCCTCGATCAGCAGCGTCCACCCGGTGGAGATGGCGGCCTTGGCGAACTGCAGCTCCCGGACGTCTCGCTGGGAGAGGAAGACGGTGTGCGCGGTCTGGCTCACCCCGTCCGGGCGGTGCAGGACGAAGACCCGTTCTTCGCCGACCTTGGTCAGCCGCTCGGCCAGCGCAGGTGCGAGCTCGCTTGCCGCCTCTTCCGTGACGAACCGGCCGGACCCGTCGAGCAGCCCCACTTTCACGAGCTCGGCGACCACGTCGACCAGGCCCGACCCGCACAGTCCGGCGGGAGCCACGTCGCCGATCACCTGAAGTTCCACGTCCTCGGTGAGCCGGACGCCCTCGATGGCCCCCTCGGCCGCTCGCATGCCGCACCGGATGGCACCTCCCTCGAAGGCGGGTCCGGCCGGGGCGGCCGTTGCCAGGATCCGCTCACCGTCGCCGAGGACGATCTCGCAGTTCGTTCCGACATCGATGAAGAGCCGCAGCCGCTTGTCGCGGTCCATCCCGGTTGCGAGCATCCCGGAGACGATGTCCCCGCCAACGTAGGCACCGAGCGCGGGAAACAGCACTCCCCGTGCTCCGGGATGCACCGCGACGCCGAGATCGCGTGCGAGTACGACGGGCGGGGCCGACGACGACATGATGAACGGCGCGACGCCGAGCGGTTCCGGGTCGATCCCCAGGGCCAGTGCGGTCATCGTTGCGTTGCCCGCAAGGGCGATCTCGTAGACCTCTGCTGGGTCCACTCCACCCTCTGCGCACACGTCGGCGGTCAGCTCCGCCAAGGTAGCGTGAGCCGCCGCGCACAACCTGCCGAGTGCGGACGGGTCCATCATCGTGGCGCTGATCCGGGAGATCACGTCACCGCCGAACGGCTGCTGCTTGTTGAGCATCGACTCCACCGCCACTGGTGTGCCGGTGCTCAGGTCGAGCAGGGTTGCCACCACGGTGGTGGTGCCCAGGTCGAAGGCGATGGCGAAACGTCGGCTGGTGGTGTCACCGGCCTCCACGTCGATCAGCGCCTCGTCGACGACCACTGCAGTCACCCGGTAGTCGGCCGCCCGCAACACCGCAGGAAGGCGCCTGAGCGCATGCAGATCGGGTTTCAGCTCGAGGTCGTCGATCGCGTCGAGCAGCCGGTTGAGGTCGGGCCGTTGGTCGGTCAAGCTCGGCTCGGTCAGCTCGACGTACCTCTTCTGGACCGCGGGGCGCAGGATGACCTGACGTCCCACGCCGACTGTCGCGGCCTTGGGACGGGTCGTCAGCGGCGGCACCTCCACCCGGAGGTCCTGGGTGGCCTGTGCCATGCAGGCCAGCCGCCACCCCTCGGCCAGCCGGTCGGCGGTGAACGAACGGGCGTCCAGGCTGGTGATCGGCACCGACCCGTCAAGGATCTGTACCTTGCACTTCTTGCAGGTCCCATGGCCGCCACACGTCGAGTCGATGGCGATCCCGTTCCAGCTGGCCGCGTCGAAGACGGTCACACCCGGCGGGACGCGCACGGCGCGCGCGCCGGGGGAGAACGAGAGCTGCACACGCCCGCTCGCGTCATGGGGCAGGGCAACCGCCGCGGACGGATCGGTCAGCCCTTCGCGTCGGTACCTGTCGACGTCGGGCTCGGCGCGCGACTCCGGCAGCCAGCTCCCCGTGCTGTCCAGCGGCTGCGTCACGACGATACGGCCTGCTTCGCGCGGTGCGCCGCAATCCAGGCGCCTCCCCATTCGTCGTGCCCGAGGAGGAGATCTGCGGCCTTGACCGAGTCGACGATCTGTGGCGTGCGGGTGTCCATGATCGCGCTGGTCAGACCGGCCGCCATGGCTATCGGCAGGAAGGCGGCGCCGAGCGTATGTCGGGCGGGCATCCCGAACGACACGTTCGAGGCGCCACAGGTCATGTTGAGCCCGAACTCGTCGCGGATCCGGCGCATGGTCGTCAGCGTGGTCTGTACGTACGAGCTGTCGGCGCCGATCGGCATCGCCAGCGGATCGATCAGGATGTCCTCGATCGCGATGCCGTACTCCGTGGTTGCGACCCGGACGATCTTTTCCACGAGCTCGAGTCGTTTCGCGGACTCCATCGGGATCTCGTTCTCGTCGTTCGGCAGCGCGATCACCGCGGCGTCGTACTTCTTGACGAGGGGGAGGATGGCCGCCATCCGGTCGTCCTCCGCCGTGATCGAGTTGACCAGCGCGCGCCCTTGGTACGCCGCCAGGCCGGCTTCGAGCGCCTCCACCACCGACGAGTCGATGCAGATGGGCCGGTCCGTCAGCTTCTGCACCATGGTGATCGCTCCCGCCAGCAGGTCGGCCTCGTCGGTGAGGGGGACCCCCATGTTCACGTCAAGCACGTCCGCGCCACCGGCTACCTGTGCGGCTACGTCGCGCTCGATCGCGGAGAGATCACCCGCTCGGAGCTGCTCCTGGAAGATCCTGCGACCGGTGGGGTTGATCCGCTCGCCGATCAGGCAGAAAGGACGGTCGTGCCCGATGACCACCGTCTTCGTGGCCGAGCGCAGCGTGGTCTCGTGCGTCATACGGCCACCAGCGAGCGCCTGTGCTGCAGCAGGGACTTGGCCTTCTTCACCGTCGCCGAGGCATCGGGTGCATAGCCGTCGGCGCCGACGGCGTCGGCGTACTCCTGCGTGACGGGCGCGCCACCGACCATCACGATCACCGAGTCGCGGAGTCCGGCCTTCTGGAGTGCGTTGAGGTTGGCCTTGAACATCGGCATCGTCGTGGTGAGGAACGCGGAGAAGCCCACGATGTCCGGCTGATGCTCGCCGATCGCGTCCACGAACTTCTCCGGGGCGACCTGGACGCCGAGGTCGATCACCTCGAACCCGGCACCCTCGAGCATGATGTTGACCAGGTTCTTCCCGATGTCGTGCACGTCGCCCTTGACCGTGCCCATCAGGAACTTGCCGACCGTCTGAACCCCGGTCTCGGCGAGCAGCGGTCGCAGCACCTCCATGGCACCGGCCATCGCCCGGCCCGCGATCAGCATCTCGGGAACGAAGAAGTCGCCGCGTTCGAACCGGGCGCCCACCTCCTCCAGCGACGGGATCAGTGCATCGAAGAGCAGGATCTGCGGCTCCATCCCCTGCGTGAGCGCGTCATGGGTCATGTCGAGCACGGCAGGAGCATTGCCGACCAGCGTCTCGTCGTACAGGCCTTGCAGGATCTCTTCAGGTGTCATGTCACGCCTTCCTTGCGCATCCGACGACGGAGCAGTTGCGACAACGCGCTCCCGTGTTCCTTCAACAGCCGACCTACCTCGTCGAGTTGACTTTCCAGCCGGGCGCTGGGCCCGGACACACCGAGTGCGGCGACGACGTTGCCGTTCAGACCGCTCACCGGAGCAGCAACCGCGGCGAACCCGATCTCCAGCTCGTCGTGGGTTGCCGCGTAGCCCCGTCGCCGGATGAGGGCGATCTCGCTGACAAGATCCCCGGACGAGGCGAGCGACCGGCTGGTCGGCCTTTCGAGGGCGCCCTCCGGGAGTGTCAGGCAGTCGAGGCGTAGAGCACCTTGCCCAGGGCCGAGCAATGCGCAGGGGCCGCGACCTGCATCCAGTCGCGAGCGCCGAGCATGTAGGTCGCGTCGACCTGTGCGATCTGTACGACGCTGTCCCCGTGCGCGGTCCCCAGGTTGACGGTCTCGCCGGTCTCGGCGCCGATCTTCGCCATGGTCGGTTGGGCGAGACGGACGACCTGTTCCCAGGGGTCGTGGCGCGCGGCGTACAACGCGAAAAGGGCGCCGGCGATATAGCAACCGCTGCCGTCTCGCTCGAGCAGCCGTTGGTGCTCCAGGGCGGCGAGAAGGCGCGAGGTCGTCGACCGGGCAAGGCCGGTCTCCTCGACCAGCTCGGTGAAGCTGATCGGCTCGTCGGCTTGTACCACCAACGTCAGTAGCTGGGCGGCACGGTCGATGGCCTGGGTGCCGTTGGCGCTCATAATCTCCAGAGTTTCATATTGTGGAACTCAACTCCCACATTATGAGGTTATGATGCGGACCACACGTAGGTCAAGGAGGCTCGCCGATGTTCCGCAACACCATGCCGCGCTACGAGGTGCTCTCGGCCGAGGCGATAGCGACCCTGGACAAGGGGTGGCGACGCATCCTCACGGAGGTCGGGGTCGAGTTCATGTCGGAGCGGGCACTCGACCTGTTCCGTGCCGCCGGCCAGCGGGTGGAGGAGAGCACCGTGTTCCTCGACCCGGACTTCGTGCTCGAGCAGGTGGCGAAAGCACCCCGGGAGTTCGATGTGACCGCGCGCAACCCGGAGAACTCGGTGCACATCGGCGGCGACGCGATGGCGTTCAGCGCCGTCTACGGGCCCCCGTTCGTGCGCCAGGGCGACGTCCGCCGCGACGCGACGATGGAGGACTTCCGGTCCTTCACCAAGCTGGCGCAGTCGTTTAGCGCACTGGACTCCGCGGGAGGGGTGATCTGTGAGCCCAACGACACGCCACTGGACTCCCGGCACCTGGACATGACGCTCGCGCTGCAGACCCTGACCGACAAGGTCTACATGGGCAACGTGGTCTCGGGGGTCAACGCGCGGGACACCATCGAGATGAGCTCGATCCTCTTCGGTGGGCGCGACGTCATCGAGCAGAACCCGGTGACCATCTCGTTGATCAACTGCAACTCTCCGCTGCGCTGGGACGACCGGATGCTCGAGTCCCAGTTCGAGTACTCCGCGGCGAACCAACCTGTGGTGCTCACCCCGTTCATCTTGATGGGTGCGATGTCACCCGTGACGATCCCGGCCGCCCTGGTGCAGCAGATTGCCGAGGCCCTGTCCGGGATCACGCTCTCCCAGCTGATCCGTCCCGGCTGTCCGGTGATCTTCGGCTCCTTCCTCTCCAACATCGACATGCAGTCGGGATCTCCCTGCTTCGGCACTCCGGAGTCGGCGATGGGGTTGTTGTGCACGGGTCAGATCGCACGACATTTCGGTCTACCCTTCAGGACGGGTGGGGCGATGACGTCCTCGCAGGTCCCTGACGCGCAGGCGGGGTACGAGGCCCTGATGACGCTTCTCCCGACGTTCCTGGCGGGTGCCAACTGGGTGATGCACTCCGCGGGGTGGCTCGAGGGCGGGCTCGTGTCGGGCTACGAGAAGTTCATCGTCGACGTCGAGCTGCTGCAGATGATGCGCGAACAGTTCACGCCGTTGGAGATCGACGAGGCCTCGCTGGCGTTCGACGCACATGTCGAGGTGGGTCAGGGTGGCCACTTCCTGGGCGCGATGCACACGATGGAGCGCTTCCGCACCTGTTTCTACCGGCCGATGCTCTCCTCGTCGGAGAACTACGAGAAATGGATGCGAGGGGGTGGGGTGGACGCGGCAGGCAGGGCGGAGCAGATCTACCAGAAGAAGCTGGTCGAGTACGAACCGCCCGCGCTCGACGACGCACTCCAGGCCGAGCTCGATGAGTACGTCGTGCGCCGTCGCGCCGAGCTGGGTGACTGAGTCAGTGCGGTGATCTCGACAAGCTCGATCAGCCGGGCACAAGCTCGATCAGCCGGGCACAAGCTCGATCAGCGCAAGACGACCGTGCGACGGTCGTTGAGCAGGACTCTGCTCTCCGCGTGCCAGCGCACCGCCCGTGACAGCACCTGGCTCTCCACGTCGCGTCCGGCTGTCATCAGTGCCTGAGCGCTCAACGAGTGGTCCACGCGGAGCACGTCCTGCTCGATGATCGGGCCTTCGTCCAGCTCCGGGGTGACGTAGTGCGCGGTGGCGCCCACCAGCTTCACCCCGCGGTCGAAGGCCTGCTGGTAGGGGCCGGCACCTTTGAAGCTCGGAAGGAAGGAGTGGTGGATGTTGATGGCACGGCCTTCGAGGGAGTGGCATGTCTGGTCGGAGAGCACCTGCATGTAGCGGGCGAGGACGACCAGGTGCACCTGAAGGCTCTCGACCAGTGCCAGGAGCTCAGCCTCGGCAGCCGACTTGCCGCCTGCGGGCACCGGGATGTGGTGGAAGGGAACCCCGAAGGAGTTGGCGAGCGGCTCGAGGTCTGTGTGGTTGGAGACCACCGCGGGGATCTCGATCTGCAGTGCGCCGATGCTCTGTCGGTACAACAGGTCATTGAGGCAGTGGCCGAACTTCGAGACCAGGACCAGTGTTCGGTACTTCGCCTGCTCCGGCCACATGCGCCAGGTCATCGAGTAGGCCTCGGCCAGCCCGGTGAACGCCTTGCGCAGGTTGTCCAGCGTGTCGGCAGCGTCGTACACCTCGAAGTGAACGCGCATGAAGAACCGGTCCTGCAGCCGGTCGTCGAACTGCTGACTCTCGAGAATGTTCCCCGTGTGCTGCACGAGGAAGCTGGACACCGCGAAGACGATGCCGGGCCGGTCCGGGCACGCGATGGTCAAGACGTACTCCGGATAGAGGCCTACTGTGGACTCTGGCTTCATGGCGTGCCTGTTCGATTCCCTCGAGTTGTAATGTTGAGTTACATGTTGCGCCTAGGACAACACACATTGCGATACGCAACAAGAGATGCGTTAGCGTTGCGTCATGAGCAACGATGTTAAACCGCCCGCAGCGGTGCAGTCCGTGGAAAGGGCAGTGACCATCCTCGACATTCTCGCGCGGTCCGGAGAGTCGGGGGTCACCGAGATCGCCGCCGAGATCGGCGTGCACAAGAGCACAGCGTTTCGGTTGGTCTCCACCCTCGAGGGTGG
>Ga0075530_1000107_pt1 | contig 34160 bp, 30 predicted proteins | sample NGEPerD_2_FD_75101 | JGI IMG/M metagenome (GOLD analysis project Ga0075530, IMG submission 75101) | Arctic peat soil microbial communities from the Barrow Environmental Observatory site, Barrow, Alaska, USA - NGEE PermafrostL1-D | ecosystem: Environmental > Terrestrial > Soil > Wetlands > Peat ... | reverse complement strand
GGCGCGGTTCCCATCCCGCCACGACATCGGGGAGCTCGGCGTATTCGGCCTCCGACACGTAGGGAGGGTTGGTCACGATCAGGCGCAGCGCTCCCCGCAGCGCCTCGGGGAGTGCCTCGAACCATGAACCCGACGCGACCCTGATGCGGGTGGCCGGAAGGCCCACACCGGCGAAGTTGGCGCGGGCCACCGCGAGGGCGCCGTCACTCGCGTCGGTCGCCCAGACCTCCGCGTCCGCGAGCTCGCCGGCCAGCGCGAGCGCCAACGCACCGCTGCCGGTGCCGAGGTCCGCGACGGCGTAGCGCGTGGCCCCACCTGCCCACGGGTCGGGGTGGGCGCGCCGCGCGCCGAGCCGAACCGCGGTCTCGATGGCGATCTCGGCTACCACCTCGGTCTCGGGTCGCGGGATGAGGACCCGACGATCGACGAGCAGGTCGAGCTCGCGAAACGCCCACACGCCGAGCACGTACTGGAGCGGCTCGCCCGCGACCCGCCGTTGGACCATCGCGGCGACCTCGGCGACCGCCCGACGCGTGGGCGGCTGATCCGCCACTCCCGCGACCTCCGCCGCATCGAGCCCGGACGCGCGCTCGACCAGCCATCGGGCCTCCACCTCGACCTGGTCTCCCCCGCCGCCGGTCAGCCCGGCCGCGGTGGTCCGCACCAACTCAGCCCACGTGAGTCCGGTCACGACTCGGGGGATGCAAGCTGGTCGGCGCGCTCGGCCGTCGCGAGCGCCTCGACGATCCCGTCGAGGTCGCCGTCGAGCACGTTCGGTAGGCCGTGCACCGTCAGCTTGATCCGGTGGTCGGTGACTCGGCTCTCCTTGTAGTTGTACGTGCGGATCTTCTCGCCGCGTCCGCCGCCCTTGACCTGGCCGCGCCGAGTCGACGACAGCTCGGCGTCTTGGCGAGCCTGCTCGGCCTGGAGCAACCGTGCGCGCAGGATCCGCATCGCCTTCTCCTTGTTCTGAAGCTGGCTCTTCTCGTCCTGACACGTCACGACGAGACCCGTCGGCGTGTGGGTGAGCCGCACCGCCGAGTCGGTCGTGTTCACCGATTGCCCGCCGGGACCACTCGATCGATACACGTCGACCTCGAGGTCATTGGGATCGAGCGCGACCTCGACCTCCTTGGCTTCGGGGAGCACCGCCACCGTGGCCGCACTCGTGTGGATACGGCCCTGGCTCTCGGTAGCGGGCACTCGCTGTACCCGGTGCACACCCCCCTCGTACTTGAGCTGCGACCAAGCGTTGGGCGCGCGCGCGACGAAGGTGACGTCGCGGTAGCCGCCCATGTCCGAGGCTTGTGCGCTGAGCACCTCGAACTGCCATCCGTGCCGCTCGGCAAAACGCTCGTACATCCGGAACAGATCACCGGCCCAGAGGTTCGCCTCTTCTCCGCCTTCGGCGCCGCGGATCTCGACGATGACGTTGCGTCCGTCGTTCGGATCCTTGGGTACGAGGAGCGCGGCGAGCCGGGCCTCGAGCTCCTCGAGGAGCGCGGACTTGGCTGCCACCTCGCCCTCGAGATACTCGGCCATGTCCGGATCCGTCTCACCGTCGAGCAGCTCGCGAGCGTCGGCAAGGTCCGCCTCCACCCGGCGACGCTCCTCGTACGCGTCCACGATCGGCTTCAGCTCGGCGTGGCGGCGGCCCGCGTCACGCGCCGCGTCCTGGTCACCCGAGGCGTAGATCTCGGCCAGGTTGGCCTCGAGCTCCTTCAGCTCGGCCTGCAGGTCGGCCAGACGTTCAAACATCGCGCCAAGGCTAGGCGGCACCCTCGGCGTGGGCTGGAGGCTTCGGCGCCGCGGCCCTCAGCCGATCAGGTTCTGAAGATCGTCTGCTTCTCCCGACGCGCTCTTGCCGGCGAAATCCTCGAGCCACGCGTGGAAGTCGTCGGAACCGGAGCGATCCGCGATCGCCCGAGGCATCGCGGGCATCTCGTAGCGGTCGACCGGCAGGGGCGGGTGATCGGACTCGGGCTTGCGGGCCATCACCGCTTCGATCACCGGCTCGAGCCGGGCCTGCTTGTCCCGCTCGGCGCGTTCGGACCGCTCGGCGAACTCGGGCAGAACTTCCTGAGCGAAGAGCTCCAGGCTCTCCATGATGTGCTCGTGGCGGTTCCTCCCGGCCTGGGAGCAGAAGATCACCTGGTCGACCCCGGCCTCTTCGTACCGCCGGAGGTACTCCCGGATCTGGTCGGGCGTACCGATCGCGCCACGCAGACCACCGAACCCCTGCTCCACGACCTTCGCACCGAGTCGATCCTGGTTGGCGTGCGCGGCCTCCACCGCCACGGGGTCGTAACCGCGCTCGGCCCGGCGAGTCTCGTACTCGGCCCAGACGTCGGTCCGACCCGGCTCGTGCCGGCCGAACACGTAGTAGTGCGCCAGCGAGTACCCGAAGAAGTTCGCACCCTCGAGCCCGCGGTCGAGCGCAGTCTGCTCATCGCGGTCGCACATGAAGGTCGTGACACAGGCCAGGTTGGCGTTGACCGAATCGGCGATCGGCACGCCTTCGGTGGCCAAGGTCTCGTAGTAGTCGTCAACCCACTGGCGGGCTTCCTCGGGATCCACGAACGCGAACGCGAGCGCACCGATGGCCTTCTGGGCCGCGAGGTGAATCGTGTCGCGGCGACTACACGCGACCCACACCGGCGGATGCGGCTTCTGGAGCGGTTTCGGCACGACGTTGCGTGGCGGCATGGTGACGTACTTGCCCGCGTGTCCCGTAAAGGGAGACTCGGTCATGCAACGCACCGCGACCCGAAGGCCCTCCTCCCACATGGCGCGCTTTTCCATCGGGTCGATGCCGAACCCGCCCAGCTCGGCCTCCGAGCTGGACTCCCCGGTACCGAACTCGGCTCGACCGCTCGACACGAGATCGAGCATCGCGACCCGTTCGGCCACACGGGCCGGGTGGTTGAACGGCGGCGGCGTCTGCACGATGCCGTGCCCGAGCCGGATGCGCTTCGTACGCTGCGACACCGCGGCGAGGAACACCTCGGGTGCGCTCGAGTGGCTGTACTCCTCGAGGAAGTGGTGCTCGACCTCCCAGACGTAGTCGATGCCGAGCGAGTCCGCGAGCTCAATCTGCTCGAGCGCGTTCTGGATCAGCTCGTGCTCGGACTCATCGGTCCACGGGCGAGGCAGTTGGTGCTCGTAGAACATGCCGAACTTCATGCCACGGCTCTTGTGGGTCGGATCGAGCCGAGGGTGTGGAACTCCTCGAGGAGGTCGTCGCCGCGCGGGTGGCCCACCAACGCGAACTCCACCTCCCGGAGGCTGGTGCGCAGGCCCTGCTCACGGTTGGGTCCGAGCGACGCGGCCATCGCCTGGCCCCAGAGCGGCACGATGATGTCGGTGCCCGGGTAACGGCGGCCGGACTCGCCGATGAAGGTCCGCTCGCGCATCTCGGTGAGCGCGGTCTTCAGGTACTCGACGTGGGGCGTCTCATCCGCGCGGATGTAGGAGACGAGTCGGGCGGCTTCGCCGTCACCGGCGACGAGCTCGGTGTCCGACAGGACGGCCTCGGCCCAGGCGAACATGTGGAACGCGGAGATCTCGATGAGCAGGATGTTGATCATCCGTTGGATCAGCATCTCGAGCCCGAGGTCGATGTCGGAGAAGACCCGTGCGTCGAGCATGCGCTGCCTCACCGCACCCGGATCGGGAGCGCCGCCGGCCGCCGGGAGACCCATGCGTTCGAGCATCCGCGAGGTCTCGTCCTCGGTCGGCGGCGTCTCGAAGGCGACGTCGCGCGCCGCGAACCACATGTCCCGGTGGCCCGCCTCTTCCTCCCATCCGGCCTCGTCACGCGCGTGGGCTTCGAGGAGCCCCCCATCGAGGTGGGCGATCGCGGTCCCCGCGATCGGTTCTTCGAAGAATCGCTGCGGATCGCTCACCGCCGCGTAGCGGATCATCGCTCCGAACCCTTCGACGGTGCCGATTCGAGTGAGCGTGGTGATGATCGGACCGGGTACTCCTGATCGCAGGAGGTACTTGGCCTGCTCGACGTTCGGGTAGCTCTCGGGCCAGCTCGCGAGGGGCACGTCGAGAATCTCGGTGCCGAACACGCGGCGATGGTTGTCCTGCCACGCAACGATGGCGGGCGTACGAAAGCGCGTGCGGGGCGAGTGGTACCGACCGTCCGCGTCGAAGCCGCCGTGGCACCGACGCCCGCCGGCAACGAGCGGCGTCTCGACGTCGTCGCTCGCGAGCAGCTCGGCCTCGCTGTAGTCGAGTCGTGCCGTCGTCATCGATCATCCCCCTGACCGGCCACCGGCCGGTAGACCGTTCGTGCGCCGTTCGTGCGCCGTTCGTGCGCCGTTCGTGCTCAGTTCGTGCTCAGTTCGTGCTCAGTTCGTGCTCAGTGGTTGGTACACCAAAGAGTGTATACTCGCGGGTATACTTCGGACAACCGTGCCCGCCACCGACTGCGTCACCGAGGCCGCCGGCCCCCTCCCCCGGGCCGAACGCCAGGCCGCGGTCCTGCGCGGCGCGGCCCAGGCCTTTGCCCGGACGGGCTACGCGGCGACATCCATGGAGGACATCGCGGCGGCTTCCGGCATCACGAAGCTGATCGTCTACCGGCACTTCGACTCCAAGGAGGACCTGTACCGCGCCGTCCTCCAGCGGGTGTTCGATCAACTCGCCGAAGCCTTCGTCGTCGGAATCGCCGATCCGAGCGACGACGCCGTGGGTGCCCGCGCCCTGCTCGCCGCGGCCCGCTACGACCCTGGCGGGTTCCGGCTCCTGTGGCGCCACGCGGCCCGGGAACCGCAGTTCGCGGCGTACGCCTCGGAGTTGCGCGAGCACGCGGTCTCGGCGTCGCGGGCGCTGCTCGCCGATTGGGTCGCCCCCGACCTGGCCGAGTGGGCAGCGCAGACATGTGTCGGCTATCTGGTCGAGGCCGTGCTGAACTGGCTCGAGTACGGCGACGCGGCGCGCGATGCCGAGTTCGTCGAGCTCGCCACGGGCGCGCTGCGCTCGGGGATCAGTGCGTGGAGCGCGACCCCGTCAGTCCTCTGATCTCGGACGACTGATCTCGGACCGCCGGCTCCTCCACCGCCCGGTCTCGAACCAGCGGGCGGGCTTCGCTGCCCGGTGTTGCTCGCGCGGTCGACGAGGCTCGACGAGGCGACGGGGTTCGATCAGGCCGATCCGAATGACGGTCGCGTCGGGAGGGACCTCGTGGTCGCCGAAGGACGGTTCGTGGAACGGGCATCGACTTCGGAACGTTGTTCGGCGGTCATGACCGCTCGGAGCGAGGTGATGGCGACCTCGATCTGATCGAGGGTCGGCTCTCGGGTCGTCAGCAGTTGGAGACCAAGACCGGGCTTCATCGCGAGCCGGACCCACCGCCAGCGCATATGGGAGGCCGCGAACCGAATCACCTCGTAGCTGATCGCGGCCACGAGCGGGATCAGCAACACGCGGGAGACGATGAGCATCGGCAGCGCCGGCCGCCCGAAGAAGGCGAACACGACGATCGAGACGATCATGACGGTGAGCAGGAAGTTCGTCCCGCAGCGGACGTGCTGGGTCGTGAACCGCTGGGCGGAGGACGGTGTGACCTCGACGTCGTTCTCGTAGGCCGCGATCGCCTTGTGCTCGGCCCCGTGGTATTCGAACACGCGTCGGATATCGGGCAGCCGGCCGATCAACAACAGATAGGCGATGAAGAACCCGAGCCGGACCGCGCCCTCGATGACGTGCAGCCAGAAGCCGCCGCCGATACCGGCGAGACCATGCAGGCCGCGCGCCGCGAACGCAGGCAGCACGATGAAGATGGCCGCGAAGATCGTGAGGGCGATGCCGAGTGACACACCCGCGACGCCCTTCGAGAGCCGCTCTTCTTCGGGGAGCTGCTGTTCGCTCGACCACATGAGGGCCTTCACGCCGAGCGACAGTGATTCCGCCAGGGCCACGATTCCCCGAGCGAGCGGGATCTTCACCCAGCGCTCGGCCCACCGCGGCGCGTCGTGGGTGACGATCTCGATGTCTCCGTCGGGCTTGCGTACCGCGACGGCCCAGGAGGTCGAGCCGCGCATCATGACTCCGTCGACGACGGCCTGACCGCCCATGTAGCGCGGCGCCGGCCCCCGCCCCATCGGTCAGGCCTTCTTCTTGGCCGGCGTCTTCTTGGCGTACCGGCGTTGGAAGCGCTCGACCCGGCCTCCGGTGTCCACGAGCTTCTGCTTGCCCGTGTAGAAGGGGTGGCACTCCGAGCAGAGCTCGACCCGCAGCTCCGGGAGGGTCGACCGAGTCACGAACTCGGCGCCGCACGAGCAGTGCACGCGGCACTCGACGTAGTCAGGATGCACATCAGTCTTCATAGGTTGGTCCAGTCTAGGGTTGGTCCAGTCTAGGAAGTCGACCGCGGGCAACCGATCGCGCCCCGTCAGGTATTCCAACTCTCGAGCCGGCTAGCCGCCGGGGGCAGGTGCCTTGGCGATCTCGGCCAGGAACTCGTCGTTGGTGGCGGTGGTCCGGAGCTTCTCGATGAGCAGCTCCAGGCCCGCTCCACCTTCCAGGGCGTTCAGCACCCGACGGAGCTTCCAGACCTGCTGGAGCTGGTCTCGTTCGAACAGGAGCTCTTCGTGGCGCGTGCTCGACGCCTCGACGTCGATCGACGGGTAGATCCGTCGCTCGGAGAGGCGGCGGTCGAGGCGAAGCTCCATGTTGCCAGTGCCCTTGAACTCCTCGAAGATCACCTCGTCCATCCGACTGCCCGTCTCGATGAGCGCCGTAGCGATGATCGTGAGCGATCCGCCCTCCTCGATGTTGCGGGCTGCACCGAAGAAGCGCTTCGGCGGGTAGAGCGCGGTCGAGTCCACACCACCCGACAGGATTCGGCCCGACGCCGGTGCCGCGAGGTTGTAGGCCCGGGCCAGGCGCGTGATGCCGTCGAGAACGATGACGACGTCGGTGCCCATCTCGACCAGCCGCTTGGCTCGATCGATGCTGAGCTCGGCGACCTGAGTGTGCTCGTCGGACGGTCGGTCGAACGTGCTCGCGACGACCTCGCCGCGCAGCACGTGACGGCGCATGTCGGTGACCTCTTCAGGACGTTCGTCGACGAGCAGCACCATGAGGTGCACCTCGGGGTTGTTGCGTTCGATCGCGTACACGAGCTCTTTGAGGATGGTGGTCTTGCCGGCTTTGGGAGGCGAGACCACGAGCCCGCGCTGGCCCTTGCCGACGGGTGAGAGCAGGTCGATGATGCGGCCCGTGATGTTCATCGGCTCATCGGTCAGCTCGAGGCGCAGCTTCGAGTCCGGAAACAGCGCCGTGAGGTCCTCGAAACGGGGACGCTCACGCGCCTCGTCCGGCGTCATGCCGTTGATCTGGTCGACCCGCAGCAGGGCCGGGTACTTCTCGTTGCTCGCCGCCGGCCGGGTCGCGCCCTTCACGAGGTCGCCCTTGCGCAGCGCGAACCGTCGCACCTGCGACGCCGAGACGTACGCGTCATTGTCGGCGGGAAGGTAGCCACCGGAGCGCAAGAACCCGTAACCCTCGTCTCGCAGGTCGAGGAGACCTTCGACGTCGACGGGTTCGCCGGTGAACTCGGCACTCGGCTCGTTGGCCTCGCCCTGGCGGTCACGGCCGCGGCCGCGCCGCCGACGACGACTGCGGTTGCCTTCACCGAACGAGGCGCGCTGGTCGTCGGTGTCAGCCCGGTTTGCGCCACCCTTGCCGCCGCGCCGTCCGCCGCCGGCGTTGCCCCCACCGGCGTTGCCGCCGCCATCCCTGCCGGCGTTGTCTCGACCTCCGCCATCTCTACCGGCATTGCCCCCGCCGCCCTTCCTGCCGGCGTTGTCTCGGCCTCCACCGTCCCTGCCGCCGCCATCCCTGCCGGCGTTGTCTCGGCCTCCACCGTCCCTGCCGGCGTTGTCTCGGCCTCCACCGTCCCTGCCGCCGCGTCGTCCGCCATCCCTGCCGGCGTTGTCCCTGCCCGCCTTGTCCGCGCCGCCATCGGAACGGGCTGTGGTCACGGCAGAGTCCGATGACCCAACCGCCTCGGCCGCCAACTCGGTCGCAGGCGCCTCGGTCGCGGGGGTCGCCCGGGATCGGCGAACGGGTCGCGGGGAGACCTCAGGCCCGGCCCCGCCGTCGTCGGACGAGCCCTCGAGCGACGCCTCCTCCGCGGCGAGTGCCGCGATCGGATCGTCTTCGGCGACCTGGGAGGCCTTGCGCGAGCGCACTCGCTTCGGTTTGTCACCGTTGCCCGCGTTCGCGACGGCGGCATCGGCTCCCGCCGCGGAGCTGTTACCCGACGCGGTGAGAATCGCGTCGACGAGGTCGGCCTTCTTGAGCCGGCTCACTCCCTTCACGCCGATAGCACCGGCGATCGCGTGGAGCTCCTCGCGATCCTTGCCGTCGAGCATCGAGCGCTCGAGCTTGTTCTCTTGGGCCATGGGCCAACTCCTGATGATGTGGATCCGGCGCCGAAAGGACAGGGGCGCTCGGTGTCACGCGGTGATGACAAGGAGTGCGGTCGCCGGCCTCCGGGGCGGTCTGCTCGCCAACGCCCATGGAGGACGCGGTTCAGGAGACCGGCAGTGATCCGAAAGAGCCGGCGGAAACGCCGGTAGACGACCAGCGGAGGCGGGAATTCCGATCGGGGCCACCAACGAGCACGGGCCAACGCGCAGACCGTACGCAAGGTGGGAGACGGGAATGGATCGCGACCCGCGTGGTACCCGGTGACTCTAGCACGGTCTGATCCAAGGGTCGCGGGGCGTCTCGCGCCGAACCCGGTGAGCCGGCGCCAGAGCGCAACCTTCAGCTACCGGCGAGGCGGTCGACAATCGGGGCCACCGCGTCCACCGCGTCGTCGTTGACCACGTAGTACGACAGGTCCCACCGGTCGCGCCGGGCGCGCATGGTGTCGCAGATCTGGTCCAGGTCGCCGACGAGCACGTACGGGCTCGACAGGACCGTCTCGACCCCCACCTCAGGGCCGGGATCGTCGGCCGGCAGCGACGCCGCGATCGCTTCGGCCGTCGCCTCCCGATCGTCGGTCACGATCACGAAGGGCACGACGATGGACAGCTCGAGGTCGTCGTAGCGCGCCCCGGCGGCCTCGCGGATCCACCCGATCTTGCGATCGGTCGCCTCGGCGGTGGCATCGGCCAGGTTCTGGTCGTCCCACGCGGCGTTGGACTTGCGCGCCGGGTTCAGGCCGACGATGTCGGCCTCGCGCGCTGCGAGCCGCAACATCCGCGGGCCACCGCCGGCGATCATGAGGGGCGGCGGCTCCTGGACGGGCTGGGGGTACGGCTCGTGGCCGGTGATCATGTAGTGCTCACCGTCGAGGTCGACAACCCCGCCGGCCAGCAGCGTCTTGACCACGGTCACCGCCTCTTCGAGCCGATCGACGCGCGTTGCCGGGGGATCGAAGGCGATCCCGGCTTGGGAGTAGTCGGGGGCCATCCATCCGGCGCCGAGACCGACCTCCACCCGGCCGCCGGACAACCGGTCCAGCGTTGCGAGCTCCTTGGCGAGGACGAGTGGGTGGCGGTAGTCGTTGTCCAGCACGAGGCAACCCACGCGCAGCGACTCGGTCGCACACGCCGCCGCGGTCATGGCGACGAGTGGTGCGAGCTGGTGGTCGAAGTGGTCACGCAAGAGGAGGGTCGAGAATCCGAGCGACTCGTAGCGGCGGGCCGAGTCTGCCCAGTCCTCACCGCTGCCGGCATCGGAGGTGTGGACACCAAATCGGAAACGACGATCATGGGACATGGCGATCCTCTCGGTTCAGGTCGTGGCGACAAGGCGCGGCATGAGGGCATGGCCAGGCACCGCCCGGAAGCCGGCCGTGGCCGCCTCCGAGTAGGTCCCCCCCGGCCCGCGGCGGGTCGAGTCGAAGAACAGGTACGGAACCGCGTCAGACGTGTGGGTCCTGAGCGCGCACGGAGTCGCGTGGTCGGGCAGCAACAGGATCCGATGGTCACCGAATGAGCCCAACGCGTCCGCAAGTGGACCGATGATCTCGCGGTCCCACGATTCGAGCGAGGCGACCTTCTCATCGGCGAGGCCTTGATGACCTGCCTCGTCGGTCGCCTCGACGTGGAGCAGGAAGAAGTCACGGTCGGCGAGCGAAGCCCACGCGGCGTCGCGCTGGGCCGCGTAGTCGTTGTCGAAGCCGGCGGTCGCTCCCTCGACGTCGAGGACCTCGATACCGGCCAGAATCCCGAGCCCGCGGACGAGATCGACCGCCGAGGTCAACCGACCGGTCGTCCCGAACCGCTCCGCAAAGGGTGGAAGCGTGGGACGGGTGCCTTGGCCCCAGAGCCAGATCTGGGTCGCGATGGACTCGACCTCGGACGCCGCGGCAGCGACGATCTCTCGCGACGCCTCCATGAGCGCGCGCACGCGTGGCCCGGCCGGACCCTCGGGCCAGGTCGCCACTCGGCCGGTGAGATCGTGCGGGGGTACGCACTCGGCGTCGGCCCAGTCACGCGGGACGACGCAAAGGTGCCGATACTCGACCCCGGCGACGAAGCGAACGCCGTCCCGGCCACCGCCCAGCGCGTCATCGAGGGCCTCGACGATCGGTCGGCTCTGGTCGCTCGAGAGGTGCCCGGCGGCGAAGTCGACCATGGTGCCGTCGGTACCCACCGTGACGAGATTGCACCGATACGCGACCTCGTCGTCGGCGAGCTCGACACCCATCGCGGCGGCTTCGATCGGGGCCCTGCCGGTGTGGAACTCCACGGGGTCGTACCCCAGGATCGAGAGGTTGCCGACGTCGCTGCCCGGCGGCAAACCGGGCGGGATCACCGCGGCGCGGCCGACCTCACTCTCGGCCGCGAGGCGCGCCAGGTGGGGCATCGCGGCCGCCTCGAGGGGCGTACGGTCGCCCAGCTCGGCGAGCGGTTCGTCGGCACAGCCGTCCGGGACGAGCACCACGTACTTCACCCGCGCATCGTACGCGACCGCACGGTCGTGGCTGTCCTCACTACCGTCGTCATCCATGCGCCAACGACGCCGTGTCCTCACCGCCGCCATCGGGCTCGGGATCACGCTCGCCGCGTGCTCAGCCGGCAACGACGGAGCCGAGCCCTCGTCGACCTCGACGACGGCCACGACCGCCACGGACAGCCCGCCGACCAGCGCGCCACCGGACCTCGCCGCCGCCCGCGTCAGCGCGACGCTGCTCGCAGAGCTGGAACGACCCACCGCCCTCGCGACACGACCGGGTACCGCCCTCCCTGGAGCCGACACGCTCTACGTTCTCGAGAAATCCGGACGCATCCGCACCCTGAACGAGGACCGGCTCGACGACGCCATCGCGCTGGACATCACCGGCGACGTGGGCGCGGAAGGCAACGAACAGGGGCTCTTGGGCCTCGCCTTCTCGCCGGACGGCGCGAAGGTCTACGTCTACTTCACCGACCGCGACGGCGACGCCCGTATCGTCGAGTACGCGATGGCGGGCGACACGATCGACGCCGACTCGGCTCGCGACCTGTTGCGCATCGACGAGCCCCAGGCCAACCACAACGGCGGCCAGCTCGCGTTCGGCCCGGACGGGCTCCTCTACATCGGGGTGGGCGACGGCGGCGCGGCGAACGACGACGGTCCGGGTCACGTCGCCGGCGGCAACGCGCAGTCGCCCGACGTGTTGCTGGGCAAGATCCTGCGGATCGACCCCGAGCCCGGCGCGGATGCGCCCTACACCATCCCGGCGGACAACCCGTTCGCCGCGGGCGGGGGCGAGCCGGAGATCTTCGCGCTCGGGCTGCGCAACCCGTGGCGCTTCTCGTTCGACCGCGAGACGGGGGACCTGTGGATCGGTGACGTCGGCCAGAACGAGTGGGAGGAGATCGACTGGCTCGCCACGGGGACCGGCGCCGGCGCGAACTTCGGATGGAACCGCCGCGAAGGAACCCACGAGTTCACCGGGGACGCGCCCGACGGCGCCATTCCGCCGGTGTTCGAGTACGCGCATGCCGACGGGAACTGCTCGGTGACCGGCGGCTACGTCTACCGGGGCACGGCCATCCCGGCACTCGGCGGCGCGTACGTCTTCGCCGACTACTGCGCGGGAGCGTTGCGGGCGCTGACCGCCGACGCGGGCTCGTTGACCGCCGAGCGGTTCCTCGACGTCGACATCCCCACCATCACCTCCTTCGGCGAAAGCACCGGGGGCGAGCTCTACGTGGCCTCGGACGAAGGCGGCGTCTACCGGCTCGACCCGGCCTGAACGTCTCCCGCGGCTCACGTCGGTGCACGAGCCTGCGGCGAGCGACGGTAAGCGCACCAACGCTGGGCTCGAGCCGGCGAGTCCGCCGGAGATCGTGTCAGAGCCCGATGCGCGCGGCAACGGAGGCCGCGTCGGCATCGACCGGATCGTCGACCGAGACTTCCGCGATGGCACGCTGTGGATCCTTGAGGCCGTGGCCCGTCAAGGTGCACACGACGGTCTCACCGGCCTCGACCGCGCCGGTTTCGATGGCTTGGAGCAGGCCGGCAACTGACGCAGCCGACGCCGGCTCGACGAACACTCCTTCGCGATTGGCGAGCAGCCGGTATGCAGCCACGATGTCGGCGTCACTGACCGCGCCGATCGAGCCGCCCGACTCGTCGCGCGCCGCGATTGCGCTGTCCCAGCTCGCGGGGTTGCCGATCTGGATAGCCGTCGCGAGCGTCTCGGGATGGAGCACGGGCTCACCGCGCACGAGTGGCGCGGCACCGAGGGCCTGCCAACCGAGCATGCGGGGGCGACGACGGGCACGCCCCGCGGCCGCGTCCTCGCAGTAGCCCTGCCAGTAGGCCGTGATGTTCCCGGCGTTGCCGACCGGGATGCAGTGGACCGCCGGTGCGTCGCCGAGCACGTCGACGATCTCGAACGCCGCGGTCTTCTGACCTTCGATGCGGTACGGGTTGATCGAGTTGACGACGGCGACGGCGCCGGTGTCGCCGAGCTCGCGAACGATTTCGAGCGCGGCGTCGAAGGTGCCGCGGATGGGCACGACGGTCGCGCCGTGCACGAGGGCTTGGGCCAGCTTGCCCAGCGCGATCTGGCCTTCGGGGATGACGACGGCACAGCGCAGGCCGGCCCGGACCGAGTAGGCCGCGGCGGATGCCGACGTGTTGCCGGTCGACGCGCAGATCACCGCTTTGACGCCCTCGTCGACCGCCTTGGAGATCGCGACGGTCATGCCCCGGTCCTTGAACGAGCCCGTCGGGTTGGCGCCTTCGATCTTGAGGAACACCTCCGCGTGCGCGAGCGAGGAGAGATACGGCGCCGGTAGCAGGGGCGTTCCTCCCTCCTGGAGCGTGACGATCGAGTCGTCGGCCAGCGTCGGGAGACGATCGCGGTACTCGTGTATCAGGCCGCGCCACGCGGGTCGCGCGTCGCTCACTGCTCGTCTCCGACGACGCGCAGCACCGATCCGACCCGGCGCACCGCGTCGACATCGCGCAACGAGTGCACCGTGGCGCGCAGGTCGGCTTCACGAGCGACGTGGGTGATGAAGATGAGCCGGGCATCCCCCTCGACGCCCTTCGTGCCCCGCTGGGTCATCGACTTGATCGACACGCCGTGATGGCCGAACTGCTCGGCGATCGCCGCGAGAACCCCGGGCTGGTCGGCGACCTCGAGGAGGAGGTAGAACTGCGATTCGACCTCGTCGATCGGGCGCACCCGCCGACGGGTGAGCGTCCCGATGGTTGCGCCACGCCCACCGCCGACCAGGTTCTTGGCCGCGTCGATGAGATCACCGAGCACCGCCGACGCGGTGGGCGCGCCGCCGGCGCCCCGCCCGTAGAGCATGAGCTCACCAACGGCGTCGCCTTCGATGAACAACGCGTTGAACGATTCGCGCACCGACGCGAGCGGGTGCCCCACGGGCACCATCGCCGGATGGACCCGTACCGCGATCTCGCCGTCCTGCTCCTCGGCGATGGCGAGCAGCTTCACGACGTAGCCGAGCTCGCGCGCCGATGCGATGTCGTTCTCGGTCAGCTCGGCGATGCCTTCGCGATACACGTCGCCCGCCACGACGCGAGCGCCGAACGCGATGGACGCCACGATCGCGGCCTTGGCCGCGGCGTCGAAGCCCTCGACGTCGGCGGTGGGATCGCGCTCGGCGTAGCCCAGGCTCTGAGCCTCGGCGAGCGCGTCCTGAAAGCTCTGACCCGCCTCGGACATGCGGCTGAGGATGTAGTTCGTGGTCCCGTTCACGATGCCCATGACGCGGCGGATGCGCTCCCCCGCCAAAGATTCGCGCAACGGCCGGATGATCGGGATGGCCCCCGCCACCGATGCTTCGAACAGCAGGTCCACCCCTGCACCCTCGGCGGCCTCGAAGAGCTCCGTGCCGAAGTTGGCCAGCAGCTCCTTGTTGGCCGTGACCACCGGCTTGCCCGACTTCAGCGCGTTGACGACCAGCTCGCGCGCCGGCTCGATACCACCGATGACCTCGACGACGATGTCGACGGTCGGGTCTGCGACGACGTCGGCCGCATCGTGGGTGAACCGTGCTGCCGGCAGCGGGACGTCGCGCTCGAGTGCGAGATTGCGTACGGCGACGCGGTTGATCTCCAAGCGGACGCCGGAGCGTGCCTCGATCACGTCGGCGTTCTCGTCGACGAGACGCACGAGGGCCGACCCGACGTGGCCGCAGCCGAGCAGCCCAACGCTCACCCGCCCAACTCTCACCTCTGCGTCACCCATCATGCTCCAGTCTCGCGAATCGCCGCCGTGCGGTCATCGACATCGAGGCGTTCGAGGTCTTCGAGCGTCTCTCGACGCACGACCGGCCGGACCTTCCCGTGGCGCACGAACACGACCGCCGGACGGGGTACCCGGTTGTAGTTCGAGGCCATCGAGTAGCCGTAGGCGCCCGTGACCGGTGTGGCCAGCAGGTCCCCGGGGGCGACGTCGGCAGGCAGGTGCGCATCGGTGACGACGAGATCGCCCTGCTCGCAGTGCTTGCCCGCCACCGTCGCGACGAGCGGGCGAGCTGCCTCGATCCGATCGGGCAGAAACGCCTCGTATCCGGCGCCGTACAAGACCGGCCGAGGGTTGTCGCTCATTCCTCCGTCGACCGCGACGTAGGTCGTGACGCCGGGGATCTCCTTCACCGTCCCGACCCGATACACCGTCACGCCTGCCCTCGCGACGATCGCACGGCCCGGTTCGACCATCAACGGCCGGTCCCCCACCGCTCCCCGCAACGCCGCGGCGTACTCGCCGACGTCCAGGTCCGGATCCGAGGCGAGGTAGCGGGCGCCGAGCCCGCCGCCCAGGTTGATGAGCGGCACCCGCGCCCCGGTCACGACCTCGAGCTCGTCGACGAACCCCATCACGACCGCGGCGGCGCGCGCGTACGAGTCGAGTCGGTAGACCTGCGAGCCGATGTGGCAGTGGATGCCGCCGAATGTCAGCACGGGTGACTCCACGACCCGACGCAGCGCCACCATCGCCGCTCCCGTGGCCACCGAGAGCCCGAACTTGGACCGCTCGGTACCGGTCTCGATGTACTCGTGGGTGTGGGCCTCGACCCCCGGGGTGATGCGGACAAGGACATCGCCGGGGTAACCGAGGCGCTCGAGCCGATCGAGCTCTTGGAACGAGTCGGCCACGACGCGCCCCACGCCGGCGTCACCGGCGCCTCGGAGCTCGCCCTCGCTCTTGTTGTTGCCGTGGAAGACGATCCGCTCGGGTGGAAATCCCGCGTGGAGGGCGACGTGGAGCTCGCCCTCGGTCGCGACGTCGAGATGGAGGCCCTCCTCGCGTACCAGCGTGGCCATCGCTCGGCACAGGAACGCCTTTCCCGCGTACGCGACTCCGTCACGCCCGAAGTGCTCGGCGAAGGTCCGGCACCGCTGTCGGATGTGGTCCTCGTCGTACACGAACACGGGCGTGCCGTACTCGGCGGCGATCGCGACGAGATCCGCGCCGGCCAGGCCCGGCGGGAGCAGGGTCGCGTCGAAGGCGGCGGACGGATCGACGTTCATTCGGACCGCTCTCGTTCTGCGTCGGGGTCTTCCGCGTCGGGGTCTTCCACGTCGGGGTCTTCCACGTCGGGCGCGTCGAGACGGGCCATCTCGTCGGGCGCGTCGACGCCGAGGATCGTGAGCCCGTTGGCCAGTCCGATGCGAGCCGCTTCGGAGAGCCACAGCCGGGCTTGGGCAAGCGGCGCGTCCTCGGTCAGCACGTGACAATCACGGTAGAAGCCGTGGAAGCACCCGGCGAGCTCACGCACCCAGCCGGCCACCCGATGCGGGGCGCGCAGCTCGGCTGCGGACACGAGCACGGCCGGGAGCTCCTCGAGTGAGCGGGCCACGTCGAGCTCGCGTTCGTGGACGAGCACACCGAGGTCGACCTCGTCGATGGGCGTGCGCGCGATCCCACGCTCGGCGGCAACACGTGCGATAGACGCGGCGCGCGCGTGCGCGTACTGCACGTAGTAGACCGGATTCTCCATCGACTGGGCGGTCACGATGTCGAGGTCGAACGTCTGCGCCGTGTCGATGCCCTGGAGCAGGAACGTGAGCCGGGCGACGTCGGGATCGACTTCATCCAGGATGTCGGCCAGCGTGATGATGTTGCCGGCTCGCCGGGACAAGCGGACGAGCTCGCCACCGCGCTGGAGCTTCACCAGCTGACCGAGGATGATCTCGGGCTCGGGCACCTCCTCGGTACCGAAGCCGAGGCCTCGCATGCCGACCTGGAGCGACTTCACCTGTCCGTGGTGGTCGGCACCCCAGATATCGATGAGGTGCTCCCAGCCCCGCTCGGCCTTGTCGCGGTGGTACGCGAGATCGTTGCAGAGGTACGTCGTGGCGCCGTCGGACTTCATCAGGACACGGTTGCGTTGGTCGCCGAGCTCCTCGCTGCGCAGCCACGTCGCCCCGTCGGCTTCGTAGGTCAACCCCCGTTCGGTCAGCGTGGCGAGGACCGCGGCGACGTCACCGCGCGCGTGCAGCGACCGTTCGGAGAACCAGGTGTCGAAGTGCACGCCGATGCGCCCGAGATCTTCGACGAGCGCGCGAACGGATTCTTGCACGCCCCACTCGCGCGCCTCGTCCTCGGTGACGTCGTCGCCGAGCTCGGCCCGCAAGCATGCCGCCATCTCGACCAGATACTCACCCCGGTAGCCGTCTTCGGGGGGTTCTTCGCCGCGGTAGCGCGCGTGCAGCGAGGCCCCGAACGTGTCGAGCTGATTGCCGGCGTCGTTCAGGTAGTACTCGCGGTGCACCTCGGCGCCCTGCGCGACCAGGAGGTTGGCGATGGCGTCACCGACCGCCACCCAGCGCCCACCACCCGCGTGGAGGGGTCCCGTCGGGTTCGCAGACACGAACTCGAGGTTGATCCGCAGCCCGGCGAGCGTGTCACCCCGACCGAAGGCGTCGCCCTCGCGTACGACGACCCGGAGGACGTCGTGCAGCCACGACGGCGCCAGATAGAGGTTCAAGAACCCGGGCCCGGCGACCTCGACCCGCTCCAGGAGAGGTGGCGGCGCGGCATCGAGCGCGGTCTTGATTCGCCCCGCGATCTCAGGCCCCTTGGCCCCGACCTCCTTCTGGAGGCGCAGGGCGACATTGGATTGGAAGTCACCGAACTCCCGCTGGGTCGCCACGGTCACGGTGACCCCGCCGGCGGGTTCGGGCAGCCCGGCGCGAGCGAGCGCATCGCCGAGGGCGGCGGTCAGGTCATCGGCGATCACGGGTGGCCTCGCTGGCTTCGGGGGCGGAACGAACGAACGTCGGAGACGGGCGGTGGTGCTGGAGAGCGACGGCTGGCGGCAGTGCGATCACGCTCGGTGATGGGCCGCTCGCGATCCGTACGGGACACTGTTCAGACGCCCGGCTCAGCATCCCACACCGGTTGTCGCTGGTCGGGGCGTTTTGAGTCCGGCCAGCGCGGCTTCCATGACCTTTCGCGTATGCTCTGGTCAGCCGTGGCGGCGTGGTGGCCATCCTCGGTGGCCGACGAGCTACGCCGCGTGGCCGCGGGTCGGATCTTCGATCCCGCGGCCGTTTCGGCGATTCGGCGAGTACGGAAGCAGTAGGCACACGAAGTGCATGTGCAACTCAGCGGGCGATGGGCAGCGAGCCAAGCGGGAGGCCACGGACGGCCTCACCACGCGGCCGGCGACGACACGAACAAGACGCGACCGAGTGGAAGCGGCGGAGGTAACGGTGGGAAGACAAGGAGGTCTTGGAAGAGGCTTGGCCGCCCTCTTGCCGACCGATGCGACCGACGAGGCAGAGGCGCCCGATCACGCGAGCCACATGCGCCGCGCGTCCGAACAGCCCGAAGCGTCCGAACAGCCCGAAGCGTCCGAACAGCCCGAAGCGCCCGCAGCGCCCGAAGCGCCCGCACAGGATGAGCGGGAGCCGGAGGCCGTGACCGATTTCGGGACTGAGCTCGTCGCCGAGCTGGCGACGAACCAGTCAGGGCTGGGGTTGATCTATCGAGCGCTCGACATGCTCGTCGAGCGGTTCGAGCTACGCGATGCGGCGATTGTCATCGACGAACCGGGCGTCGGCCGTCAGGTGTTCCGCGCCGGGCGTCGTCCCCTGGAGGAGGACAACAGCGAGTCCGAGCTGCTGAGCGCGGTGCCCGGTATCTACACCGATCCGGAGCTCGAGGACGGTCGCTTCGACGCCTCGCTCCTCACAAGCCTGTGTGTCGTCGCGCTGCGGCTCGATCTGCTCCGGTACGACTCGTGGCACGACCCGCTGACGGGATTGTTCGATCGACGCAGCTTCGACCGACTGCTCGAGATGTCAGTCGCGCGGAGCCTGCGTTACCACTGGCCCTTCACGCTCGTCATCCTCGATCTCGACGCGTTCAAGAGCCTGAACGATAGCGCCGGCCACGCGGCCGGCGACGCGGCACTCCGATCCCTGGGTGAGCGGTTCCGCCGTGTGCTGCGTTTCGGCGACAACGCTGCCCGCATCGGCGGCGACGAGTTCGCGCTGATCCTGCCCCACACCGATCCGGACAACGTGCCCGCACTCCTGGAGCGACTCGCTGAGGTGTCGGGAGTCGCGGGCGCGTGTCCGCCGTTCTCGTTCGGCGTCGCGCTCTGCCCCGCCGAAGCTGATGACGCCGAGCACCTGTTCCGCATGGCCGACGAACGACTGTACGAGGCCAAGGAGGGCGGCCGGTGACGCTCGACGATCTCGAGATCGAGCTGCGCAAGCTCCCCGGAGTGCGCGCCGCGGGTTTCACCGAGCGCGACGACGTTCTGATCGTACAGCTGCACGTCGGCGGTACCAGCGAATCCGGTCTGCCGCTCCAGGCGACCCGTATCGCGCACCGCCACTCGGAGGGCCCCGTCGCGGTGGAGCTCGTGCGGTGGCGCACCACCGAGCTGGCGCCGCCGGCGGATCCGACCGGTGCCGAGCGTTCGCGGGTAGGTGACGGCACCACCGGGACACCGACCGAGGGCACCCAGGTCGAAGCACCGGAGGGTGACGAGTCGGCTGGTGACACACGGGCGGACGACGGCCCGCGCGAGCGCCGCGTTCGGCTCCTTGCCGTACTCACGTTCCCCGACACCGACGAGCTCGAGGTGCACCTCACGCTCGCGGGACGGCGCACCATCGGGCGGGCGGCTGCGAGCCGCGGCCTCGTCGGCGCGGTGGAGGCCACCCTCGACGCGCTCGGGGCATTTTCGCCGAGCCTCACGCTCGCGTCGTCCTGGGCCAAGCCGGTCGACGTCACCGAGGGCGAGCCCTACCTCGTGGCGTGCGAGGTCATCGCGGACGACGGGTCGAGCCGCCACGGCATTGCCAGCGGCGCCAGCCCCATCGAGGCCGCGGCACGCGCGTCGCTGCACGCGCTCAACCGGTCACTGGCCCGCTCGCTCGACGCCGCGGCGGCCGCGGACTGACACCGCGGCACCGAACAACGTCTCGGACCGGGGCGAAGCGCCGGGGTAGCGTGGCCGTTCCGCCCTCGTAGCTCAGGGGATAGAGCATCGGCCTCCGGAGCCGTGTGCGCAGGTTCGAATCCTGCCGAGGGCACGTTGGCGAGAGCGTTTTTCTTCATGTCGAGGACGTCGTGCACGCGCGCCTCGGGGCATATCGCTCCCGCTACCGCCGTGGGGTGAGCGACGCGATGGTCAACTCGCCGCGCTCGGTGTACACGACCGCGCCGACCGGTGACGGCGACTCGACGCGAATGTCCCGACGGATGCGCAGGGGCAGGCCATCTTGTACCGCGTACCAGAAGTCGCTGCGCTCGGTGCCCGTCTGGTCGCCGCTCAGTGTGCGATCGGCGCGGTAGTGGTCGGCCTCCACCGACGACCCGGCGACGCGCACACGCTCGCGGCCGACGAAGGTGTTGGTCCCCGCCGCAGTGACCGTCGTGGCGCGCTCCACGCTGCGTCCCGTGCAGGACTGCCGCCAGGAGTCGCCCGGGCTCGCCGCGACGCGGATCGCCTGTCCGGGTGGGCGGCACGTGAAGTCCTGCGTGTCGTCGACCGCGAACGCCCCGAAGTCGAAGCGCTGGGTGGTCCGGCCGCCGGTCTCCTCGAGCGCGCGGTCCCGCGCGCAGTAGAAGGTCTCCTGGACGTGATTGGTGCTGTACTCGACTCGGAAGGTCCAGCAGTCCGATTCGGTCGCGGTCACCGTCACCGGCTGGCGCGGTCCCCACTGCTGATTGGCGGCGAGGACCGAGAGGCGCTCGGTGCCCTCGCCCCGGTAGGTGTAGACGCCCGGCTCCGGCACGAGAAAGCCGGACGCGCCGGCGTCGTGGTTGTCGCGGAAGCGCTCGACCGCCTCGTCGACCGACGCTTCGTCCGCGCCGCGACCACCCCAGAGCAGCGCCACGGCTCCCCCGACCGCGGCGACGACCACGACCGCGACCGCCAGGACCACCCACAGCCAGCGGCGGCGCCTCCGCGAGGTGCTCATGACTCGAGGGGCGCGGCCCGCGCCGTGTCCACGTCGATCCTCGGCGCGGGCGTGAGGGCGCTTGCCCGATGGCCGGCGGCCGAGCCGTCGATCGTCACCTGACCCGCTCCGCCCACACCCTGGTCCGCTTGGTCGCCGATCGGCTCATACCGCGAGGTGGACGCGCCCACATGCCTGTCACGCGCTCCCTGTCGAGGTGGACTGAGGCGGCTCATCGCGCTCCGTGTCATACCTGCGCCCTCGCACGTCTCAGGACGTGTGCTCCCCCGACAAGCCTGGCACGCGGAGGCGAACGGTATCCGGCCTGAACCGCCGGGTTTCGTGCAGTCTCGGGATGTTCGCCCGGTTCTGCGCCCACGTGCCCGCCTCTTGTGGCGCACACGTCCTGAGACGTGCGAGGCGATCAACTGGGCCAGGGAGGCCGCGGCTCGCCTCGAGAGAGGTCTCGACGCGGCAGAGGGGCCGTCGGATCTGGCCTCAGGCGTTGTTGTGCCGGCCAGTCAGGGTCCGCGAGATCCGTTCTTCGCCTGCTTCGACGACTTGCAGTCGGTGGGGTCGCACTCGAGGTCCCAGCCGCACGTGTACACGTCGCCGCTGGGAGGATTGAACTCGTATCGGGACGTCGCGACGCCGGCGGGGCTTGCGGTGAGAACGATCTCGTTCTGGAAGCACGCGGTCGCGAGCCCGGGACCCGTGAAGGCCGGGTTGGTCGGGTCGAGGGGCTCGATGCGCAGTCGGAACCGGCCGCGCCTGAACGTTCCGACGAGGCGAGCGTCTCCGTACTCCTCGTAGGTGTACGCCGCTATCGGGCAGGCGACCGAACCCCGGAGGGGCAGCACGAGCGCGACGGCGTCGCTGCCGTTCTCGCCGGCGAGAACCTCACCGTCATAGGTGGAGGTGCAGTCCGCGCCGGTTTGCTCCATGGAGAACTTGCCCTCCCACAACCGCATGTCCGCGACCTCTGGCTTCTCGCTCTGGCCGTCGTTCTCGAGGGCTTCGCGGGCGACGCACCAGAAGCCGACCTTCTTGACCGCGCCGCGCCGTTGCGCACGGGTACGCGCCTTGCGCAACGGGACTGCCATGAACTCGGCATTCAGCGCCGTGAACTGATCCGCGAGAGCGTGGAGTCGCCGCGACGACGGGTTCTTCGCGTTGCGCAGCTTCCGGAGCGACGTGCAGAGATCGGGGAACTCGGCGCCATCGAGGCTCTCGGCCCGCACGCCGTTGTTCTACCTCACACCCGACGCGTCGAGAGATCGGCGAACTCGGCGCCATCGAGGCTCTCGGCGGTCCTGCCGGCGGCGACATCCGGCGCCCCCGCGACCGTGACGACCATGGCGACCAGCACCACCAGCCCGCGTCGCATCGGAGTCCACGAGCTCGATCGCCTGGATGCACGGGATCTGCTCGTCGCGGAGCTCGTTCTCGACCCGGCACGCCGTGGGTCATGTCGAGAGATTCACCGGTTGCCTCGCCGCGACAATGATCGACGCGAGGCGGATTCATGCTCTTGATGGTACGCCACGGTGTCAACGTTGGGACCGCTCACCACCGACAGCGCGCCGAACGAGACGGCGAGACAAGATGAGCACGGAGTCAATCGAACCAGCGCCAGTCCCGCACGCTGTGGTTTCACCGTGCTCGCGACCCCGACGCGAGGACTCGGTCACGGCGAGGAGAGCTGAGAAGGCTCGCCGAGCAGTTCGATGATGCGCTCGTTCTGGGCGCGGATGGCCTCCAGGTTCGCCATCATCCGCTTGGGTGGGAAGGCGTCCGGCATCCCGTCGAACATGCGCTCGCACGCCTCGAGGCCCCGCGCGCGCAACTGCGGCGCGAACCGGCGAGCGGCCACGACGGCGCCGATGATTGCCAGCAGACCGAGCAGCTTCTTCATGGTCGCTCCCGAAAGACCGAGCTCGACTGTCGTCCGAATGCCTCGAGGCTCCCGCGATCAGCGTTGCACTGATAGGGCCGGACGTCCTCTTCGCCGCCTCCCCTTCGGCGCGTCCCCCACCGGTCGTGGCCCGCGGTCGACAGTGGTTGGGGCACTGCTCTAGAGTCCTGCTCTAGTGAGTGACACGCGAGCGCGCATCCTGGCCACCGCGACCCGTCAGCTCCTCGACCGCGGCTACGCGGCGTTCACGGTGGCCTCGGTCCGAGAGGAGCTGCGGCTCTCGAGCGGCAGCATGTTCCACGCCTACCCCTCGAAGGCAGCGCTCGCCGCGGCGGTGTACGTCGAGGGCATGGCGGACTACCAACGCGCCGCGATGGCTGGCCTCGCGATCTCCTCTGACCCGGAACAGACTCTCCGTTGCCTGATCGATACCCACCTCGGTTGGGTACAGGACCACCCGGGACTGGCCCGATTTCTGTTCTCGACGCTCCCCGGAGAGGTCGTCGCCGAGGCAGCCGCGCCCCTCGCCCAACGCAACGCCACCTTCTACGACGCGCTCGACCGGTTCTACGGCCGAATGACCGAAGCCGGGCTGATGGGCCCCCTCGACCGCCGCGTCGCCCACGCAATCTGTATCGGGCCCGCCCAGGAGTACTGCCGCCAGTGGACACGCGACGACCACGCGGCGGCGCCCCGAGAGCTCTCGTCCGTCCTGGCCGAGGTCGCGCTCGCCGCGATCCGCACCACCACGGCGTTGGCCGTGAACAACTCATGAGGGAGACCGACCATGCCCACGACGAGCCCACTCACCTACGATCTCGCCGATTCGATCGCGACGATCACGATGGATGACGGCAAGGCCAACGTGATGTCACTCACGATGCTCGAAGCACTCGCCGATGCGTTCGATCGCGCCGAGGCCGATCGGGCGGTCGTCGTGCTCACCGGGCGCCACGGGCTGTTCTCGGCCGGCTACGACCTGGCCGTGTTCGACGCCGGCGCCGCCGAGATCGTCCGCACCCTCCGAGCGGGCGGCGACATCGTCCATCGGATCATGTCGTTCCCGTTTCCCGTGGTCGCGTCATGCACCGGACACGCCATCGCCCAGGGCGCGTTCACGCTGCTGGCCGCCGACGTCCGCATCGGCGCGGCCGGGGCGTTCAAGATCGGCCTCAACGAGGTCGCGATCGGGCTGACCATCCCGCACTACGGGATCGAAGCCGCCCGCATGCGACTGACCCCGGCGTGGTGCAACCACGCCACTATCACCGGCGCGTTCTACTCGCCGCCGGACGCTCTCGTCGCCGGGTTCCTTGACCGGGTCGTCGAAGCCGAGAGCCTGCACGATCAAACCCAGAGCGAGGCACGTCGACTGGCCGGGATCGACATGACCGCCCACGCCGCGACCAAGCTCAGGGTGCGCGCCTCGGCCATCCGAGCCGTACGCGACGGCATCGACCGCGAGTTCCCGGCCGCCTGACCCACCGCCGACCGCACGCGCACCGAGCCGCGTCGTCACGGGCATCGCCCGCAACGACCTCCAACCGTGCGGAGACCTCACGGGTGGTCGAGATGCGAGACTCCGGCACCGGCGCGCGGGGCCGCCGCGGGCACACTCGTCGAGACAGGGGCAGACGATGACGACCTCCCGAGCGACGGGATCTGGAGAACCGGAGCCGTGCACGCGGCTGCGCGACCGCACGATCCTCGTGATCGGCGCAGGCACCCAGGCCTCCGACGATCCCGACGCGCCGATGGGCAACGGCCGGGCGATCGCGTTGCGAGCCGCGGCGGAAGGCGCGACCGTCGTCTGCGGGGACCGGGTGGAAGCAGCCGCCCGAGAGACCGCCCGGCTCGTACGCGAGGCGGGCGGTACCGCGAGCGCGATCGAGGGCGACATCACGAGCGAGGCCGACTGCGCGGCCATGGTCGGCGCGGCCGGCACCGGGCTCTGGGGCGTGGTGTGCAACCCGGGCATCGGTCGGGGCCACGGGCTGGAACACACCACCGAGACGGACTGGGAGCTGACGTTCGCGGTCAACGCCCGGGGCCCGTTTCTCGCGGCGCGTGCCGCGCTGCCGGCGCTCCCCGACGGCGGGTCGATCGTCTTCATCGGCTCGGTGGCCGGTCTGCAACCCGGGAGCCGCATGCCCGCATACGACGCGTCGAAGGCCGCGCTGATCGGGCTGTGCCGCCACGTCGCACTCGAAGGCGCGCGCCGAGGCGTGCGCGCCAATGTCGTCGCCCCCGGGCTCATCGACACGCCGCTCGGTCGCTTCGCCACCGAGGGCCGCCCGGCGCGTGGGCGGACGCCCGTACCGCTCGGCCGCCAGGGCAACGCCACCGAGGTCGCGGCCGCGACCGCCTTCCTGCTGTCGGACGACGCGAGCTACGTCACCGGACACACCCTCACCGTCGACGGCGGACTCCAGCTCATCTAGCCCCGGACCCACCAGCCGCGCCCACCCCGTTTCGCTTTGGCGTCGCAGGACGGGAACAGTTCCCGTCCTGCGACGCCAAAGCGGTGGGGTGAGCGACCCTGCGACACCAACGCGCGGAGTTGAGTACGGCGCCGCGGGCATAGTCTCCGACCGACTCGACGGACTCGACGGACTCGACGGACTCGACGGACTCGACGGACTCGACGACGGAAGGCAGCCAGGGCATGGGAGCACTCGACGGCAAGGTCGCGTTGATCACCGGCGCGGCCTCGGGGATCGGCAAGGCGACGGCCGAACGCTTCGCCGCCGAGGGGGCGCACGTCGGCCTCGTCGACTTCTCCGACGAGGCCGGACGCGCCGTCGCCGAGTCGATCGGCGGGCGGTTCATCCACGCGGACGCGGGCGAGGCTGGCGAGGTCGACGCGGCGTTCGCCGAGTGCGAGCGCGAATTCGGTGGCCTCGACGTGGCGTTCCTCAACGCCGGGATCGCCATCGGACACGCCGACCTGGACACACTGTCGGACGACGTCTACCGGCGGATCATGCGCGTGAACGTCGATGGGGTCGTGTTCGGCGCGCGGGCGGCCATCCGAGCCCTCGAACGACGCGGCGGCGGTGCGATCGTGGCCACGGCGTCGCTCGCCGGCATCATCCCCTTTGCCGCCGACCCGGTCTACGACGCGACCAAACACGCCGTCGTCGGACTCATCCGCAGCATCGCCCCAACGCTCGCACCCAAGCACATCACCGCCAACACGGTGAACCCGGGCATCACCGACACGAACATCATCAGCGAGGAGATGAAGGCCGCCTTCGCCGCGGCGGAGTTCCCGCTGATCCCCGCCTCACAGATCGCCGACGCCGTCCTCGGTCTCGTCACCTCCGGCGTCACCGGGCAGTGCTGGGTCTGTCAGCCCGGCCGCGACGCCGAGCCGTACGAGTTCCGCCAGGTCCCCGGCCCGCGCACCGGCCAGGCCCAGGGTCGAATGCCGCCGTCGGTTCGGGCGGACTGACCGGCCCGGCACTGAGTGCGTCGGCCGTGCCGTCGGGCACGTATCGTGGGGGGGTGCCCGAAGAAGAGCAGGCCAACGATCCCGCGCGCCCCGAGCCTCCCGTCCGCCCGGAGGTCGTCGACGCCCCGAGCGGTCCCGACGCGTCCCAGGACGGTTCGGCCGGCGGTTCGAGTGGCGGGCCGGAAGCCGAACCGACCGAACACGTCTCCCGTCCGACGAAGCTGATCCGCATAGCGTCGATGGTGCGGACGATGCTCGACGAGGTGCGCCGCGCACCGCTCGACGAAGAGGGCCGTCGGTCGCTTCGGACCATCCACGAGCAGTCGATGCGCGAGCTCGAGGAAGTCCTGTCTCCCGACTTGCGCGAAGAGCTCGCAGACGTCGCGCTGCCGTTGACGGGTGACGCCCCGAGCGAATCGCAGCTTCGGCTGGCCCAGGCGCAGCTCGTGGGCTGGCTCGAGGGACTGTTCCACGGGATCCAGGCATCGCTGTTCACCCAACAGGCCGCCGCGCAGCAGCAGCTCGACCAGGTCCGCAACCAGCGAGCAATCGAGATGGGGATAAAGCCCGACGAGAGTGGCGCGCCCGGCGCCTACCTGTGAGCCGCCACGACGCGGACGCGACGGCCGGCTGGTCGCCCGAGTCGTGGCGCGACCGGCATGCCGCCCAGCAGCCTGCCTGGCCGGACGACAAGGCGCTCGAAACCACCCTCGACGAGCTGCGGCGCCTGCCCCCGCTCGTGTTCGCGGGCGAGGCGCGCGATCTCACCGGCGCGTTGAGCGAGGTCGCCGCCGGACGCGGTTTCCTCCTCCAGGCCGGCGACTGCGCGGAGAGCTTCGAGGCCTTCTCGGCCGACGCCATCCGCGACAAGCTGAAGGTGATCCTCCAGATGGCCGTGGTGCTGACCTACAGCACCGGCGTGCCGACCGTGAAGGTCGGCCGGATGGCCGGACAGTTCACCAAGCCCCGCTCGTCATCGACCGAGCGGCGCGGTGCAGTGGAGCTGCCCTCGTTCCGAGGCGACACGGTCAACGACTTCGCGTTCGAGGCCGAGGCCCGCCGCCCGGACCCGCGGCGGATCCTGCGCGCGTACCACCAATCGGCCGCGACGCTGAACCTCGTGCGCGCCCTCACCAAAGGGGGATACGCCGATCTGAGGCGGGTGCACGCGTGGAACCTCGAGTTCGTCGGCCACAGCACGACCGGACGGCGTTACGAGACGCTCGCCGCCGAGATCGACCGGGCGCTGCGATTCATGGCCGCGTGCGGCGTGGACCTCGACCGCGACGCCAACCTCCGCCAGGTCGACCTGTACACGTCCCACGAGGCGCTGCTGCTCTCCTACGAGGAGGCGCTGACGCGCACCGACAGCCTCACGGGCGATGCGTACGACTGCTCGGGACACCTCCTCTGGATCGGCGAGCGGACCCGCGGCATCGATGACGCGCACGTCGAGTTCCTGCGCGGCGTCGAGAACCCGATCGGCGTCAAGCTCGGGCCCACCTCCGAACCCGACGACGTCCTCGCCCTCTGCGAGCGACTCAACCCCGCACGCCGTGCCGGACGGTTGGTGCTGTACAGCCGCATGGGCGCCGAGCGCGTCGCGGCTTCGTTGCCACCCCTGCTCGACGCCGTCCGCCGGTCGGGCCACCCGGTCGTGTGGGCGTGTGATCCGATGCACGGCAACACGTTCACCCACGCGAGCGGCTACAAGACCCGCCACCTCGACGACATCATGGCCGAGATTCGCGACTTCTTCACCGCCTGCTTCGCGGCCGACGTGTGGCCCGGTGGCGTACACGTCGAGCTGACCGGTGAAGACGTCACCGAATGCCTCGGCGGTACCGAGGAGGTCCTCGGCGACCATCTCGTGCAGCGCTACGAGACCATGTGCGACCCGCGCCTCAACGCGCGCCAGTCGCTCGATCTCGCGTTCCAGGTGGCCGAGCTCCTGAGAGCCTGAGCCCGCGAGGGGAACCGATGTCGCAGTTCCAGGATCTCGGACCGAACTCCGGGCTCATCGAAGAGATGTACCGGCTCTACGTCGAGAACCCGGCCGCGGTGGGCGAGCAGTGGCGCGAGTTCTTCGCCGACTACCGATCGAAGCTGGCTACTCCGCCCGATGCCGGGGCGGCCGCGACGCCTTCGCCGAGACCGGCCGGTGAGGAGACGACACCGCTGCGAGGAGCCGCGGCGCGTGTGGTCGAGAACATGGAAGCGAGCCTGGGCGTGCCGACGGCGACATCGGTGCGAACGATCCCGGCCCGGCTCCTCGAGATCAACCGCACGATCCTGAACAACCACCTCACCCGGACGGGCACCGGCAAGGTCAGCTTCACCCACCTGATCGCCTTCGCGGTGCTCCGCTCGCTTGCCCGGTCGCCGTCGCTCCACGCGAGCTTCGCCGTCGTTGACGGCAAGCCGGCCCGGGTGGATCTCGACCACGTGAACCTCGGCCTCGCGGTCGACGTGGTCAAGCCCGACGGCGCGCGCTCACTGCTCGTTCCCAACATCGGACACGCCGACACACTGGACTTCGCAGCATTCCTCGCCGCCTACGAGGAGCTCATCCGCAAGGTCCGCGCCAATCGACTCTCCCCCGACGACTTCGCCGGGACAACGGCCACGATCACCAACCCGGGGATGATCGGGACGGTGCACTCGGTACCCCGGCTGATGCCGGGTCAGGGCTTCATCGTCGGGGTCGGCTCGATCGGCGTGCCCGCCGAGTTCGAGGGCTCCGACCCGCAGGCGCTGGCCCGCATGGGGGTAGGGACCGTGGTCACGGTCACCAACACCTACGACCACCGCATCATCGGCGGGGCCGCCAGCGGCGAGTTCCTGCGCGGGATCCACGATCTGCTCCTCGGCCGCGACGACTTCTACGACGACATCTTCCAGAGCTTGGAGGTGCCGTACGAGCCCGCCCGCTGGAGCACCGACACCGGCGCAGTCGACGACGAAGCGACCCGCGCCGAGAAGGTCGTCCACGTCCACCAGCTCATCAACATGTACCGGGTACGCGGGCACCTCCTCGCCAACCTCGATCCGCTGGGTCGGCGAGAGCCACACACCCATCCCGAGCTCGACATCCGCCACTACGGCCTCACGATCTGGGACCTCGATCGCCGGTTCCCGCTCGGATCGCTCGGCAGCGGCGCGATCGAGCCCCGCGTGATGCCGCTCCGGGAGATTCTCGGCATCCTGCGCGACGCGTACTCCCGCTCCGTCGGGGTCGAGTACATGCACATCCAAGAGCCCGACCAAAAGGAGTGGATCCAGCGTCACATCGAGGGCGCGCCGAGCGCGACACCGGCGGCCGCCCAGCGGCACATCCTCGATCGACTCAACGCGGCCGAGGCCTTCGAGTCCTTCCTCCAGCGAAAGTACATCGGTCAGAAGCGCTTCAGCCTCGAAGGAGCCGAGAGCCTGATCCCGATGCTCGACGCGCTGCTGAACCAAGCCGCCGACGACGGTGTCGACGACGTGTTCCTGGGACTCGCCCATCGGGGTCGGCTCAACGTGCTCGTGAACATCATCGGCAAGAGCTACGGGCAGATCTTCCGAGAGTTCGAAGGCGCGCTCGACCCCTCGAGCGTGCAGGGTTCGGGCGACGTGAAGTACCACCTCGGCGCGACGGGCCAACACGTCGCGCCGTCGGGTACCCAGGTCAGGGTCACGGTCGCGTCCAATCCGAGCCACCTCGAAGCCGTCGACCCGGTGGTGGAAGGAATGGCGCGCGCGCACGGCGACCTCGCCGACGATGGCGCGCGTGACCGGGTGTTGCCGGTGCTCGTCCACGGCGACGCCGCCTTCGCCGGCCAGGGGGTCGTCGCCGAGACACTCAACCTGTCCTCGGTCGACGGCTATGAGGTCGGCGGCACCGTCCACGTCGTCGTGAACAACCAGCTCGGCTTCACGACTGCACCGGCCCAGGGCCGCTCGTGCGTCTACGCGACCGACGTCGCGAAGATGGTACAGGCGCCGATCTTCCACGTGAACGGCGACGACCCCGAGGCGTGCGTGCGCGTCACCCGCCTTGCATTCGAGTTCCGTCGGGAGTTCCACAAGGACGTCGTCGTCGACATGGTCTGCTATCGACGGTACGGGCACAACGAGGCCGACGAGCCCGCGTTCACCCAACCGCTGATGTACGAGCTGATCGATGAGCGACGGTCGGTCCGCAAGCTCTACACCGAACAGCTCGTGAACCGCGGTGACATGAGCCTCACCGACGCCGAAGCTTCGCTGGACGATTTCCGCGCCCGCATGAACGCTGCGTTCGAGGAGGTGCAGGAGACCGAGGTCAAGCCTCCGCCCGCCGCACCGCCCGAGGTTGCTGCGCCGTCGGCCGTCGGTGTCGTCGCGGTGGAGACCGGCGTACCGATCGCGACGCTGGACCGAATCGTGACCTCGCTCACGGAATGGCCCGACGAGCTGCGGGTGCACCCCAAGCTCGAACGGCTGCTGGGTGGTCACCGCCTGGCCTTCGACCGCGGCGAGGTCGACTGGGCCCTGGCCGAGGCGCTCGCGTTCGGTTCCATGGTCCTCGCCGGAACCGCGGTTCGCCTGTCCGGCCAGGACACCCGCCGAGGCACGTTCAGCCAACGCCATGGTGCACTCGTCGACATCATCGACGGGCACGACTACGTACCGCTCGCGCACCTCTCGCCCGACCAGGCGCCGTTCATGGTGTACGACTCGGTGCTGTCGGAGTACGCGGCGCTCGGATTCGAGTACGGCTACTCGATCGGTGCCCCGGACGCGTTCGTCGCCTGGGAGGCCCAGTTCGGGGACTTCGCCAACGGCGCGCAGATCATCATCGACCAGTTCGTCGTGGCGGCGCAGGACAAGTGGGGCCAGCACAGCTCACTCACATTGCTGTTGCCCCACGGGTTCGAGGGCCAGGGCCCGGAGCACTCGAGCGCACGCATCGAGCGGTTCCTGACGCTCTGCGCGGAGGACAACCTCCGGGTCGTGTACCCGTCGACGGCCGCGCAGTACTTCCACGCGTTGCGACGTCAGGTCCACGCGCCCGAGCCCAAGCCGCTCGTCTGCTTCACGCCCAAGCGGTACCTGCGGATGCCCAGCGCGCGCTCGCCGGTCTCGGCGCTGACCGACGACCGGTTCGAGGCCGTGCTCGACGACCCGTCGCCCACACTCGATCGCGATGCCGTCCGGCGGGTACTGCTGTGCACAGGCAAGATCGCCTACGAGCTGGCCGCACGTCGCGACGAGCGCGCCGCGCCTGTGGCCGTCGTCCGCGTCGAGCAGCTCTACCCCTGGCCCGGCGAGGAGATCGCGGAGGTCTTGGCGCGCTACCCGTCAGCCCGTACGGTGTGGTGGATACAGGAAGAGCCGGCGAACATGGGGGCATGGAGCTTCGCCCACGCGCGGCTCCACCGCGTGCTCGGTGAGCGTCTCGAGCTCGGTCACGTCGCCCGTGCCGCGAGCGCGAGCCCGGCGAGCGGCAGCGCCTCGGTGCACGACCGCGAGCAGGGCCAGCTCCTCGACGAGGCCCTGGCCGGAGCCTGAACGACACGCGGCCGGCCGGCCACGCCTCAGGTGGAGGCAGAGGCGGGCGGGAAGGCGCGCACGATGGTGTCGACGAGACGATCCACGTACTCGTCGGTCACGCCCGAACCGACGACAAGCGTCCGGTAGAACAACGGCGCCACGAACATATCGAGGACGAAGTCGGCGTCGACGGCGGCCGCGAGCTCTCCCCGATCGATCGCGCGCCGGAGAATGACGAGCGACTCCTCGCGTCGTTCGCTCACCAATCGACTGTGCTGGCGAGCGAGCTCCGGGTCACGTCCCCGGGCGAGAAGCATCGCGGGGATGGCGCGACCGGCGGCGGACGAGGTGAGCATGCGGACGTAGCCTCGGGCGAGCTCCACCAGATCTCCGCGCAACGTTCCCGAGTCGGGGGCCGGGCCGATCTGGTCGATGATGCAGCTCACCGCCGCAGTGATGAGGTCGGCCTTGGTCGGGTAGCGCCGGTAGATCGCCGCCTTGCCGACCCCGGCCGTCTCGGCGACCTGTTCGACGGAGACGCCGGCGTAGCCGAGCTCGGCGAACAGCACACCTGTCGCGTCGAGAACGGCGGCGTCGATCTCGCGGCTACGCGGCCGGCCGGGCCGGCGGGGGTCGTTCATTCGGCCGACTCCGGTCGCTCTCCACCATCGCCCGCGACGTGCATCTCACGCGCGTACTCCTCGGCCTGCTCGGCGACGTCGGTCGCGCGGGCGTGCGCCGGGAGCCAGAGCGCGGCGACGATCGCGCCGACGAATGTCGCGATCGCGGCTACCGCGACGCCGTAGTGCATCGCGCCCACGAAGGCCTCGTTCGCGGTCCGGACCAGGTCGGCCGAGAGTTGGCGGGCCGCGGGGCCCGACAAACCGAGCTGGTCGGGCAGGTCCTGCGCGATCTGGATGGCGGCGCCCAGCTGGCCCTGGGCGGCTTCCTTCGCGCTCTCGAATCCGGACTGGCCCTGCGGCGGCACCCGCGGTGCGAACCGATCGAACCACTCGCCCACTCGCGAGCCGTAGGTCGACGACATGACGCTGCCGATGATCGCGACACCGAGCGCGCCACCGACCTGGCGCGTGGTGTCGTTCACCGCCGAGCCCACGCCGGCTTTGGCGAGCGGCAGCGAGCCCATGACGGACTCGGTGGCCGGCGCCATCGTGAGCCCCATCCCGACCGCCATGACCATGAGCCGCCAGATGAGATTGCCGTAGGACTCGTCGACGCCGAGCTGGGTCATGAGCAGCAGACCGGCGGTGACGAGCAGCAATCCGGTCGCGACCACCACCTTCGTGCCGACTCGTTCCACGACCTTCGGCGAGATGGCCGCCACGACGCCCATCGTGAGCGCGAACGGCAGCAACCGGATGCCGGCCGCGAGGGGGTCATAGCCAAGCGTGAACTGGAGGTACTGGGTGAGCAGGAACAGCGATCCGAACATGGCGAAGAAGATGAACGTGATCGATGCGCTGGCCGCGCTGAACCGCGGGTTGGCGAAGAACCGGACGTCGAGCATCGGGTGATCGGTGCGCGTCTCCCACCAGATGAACACACCAGCCAGCGCGAGCCCACCGACGAGCGCGACCAGGACCGCGGGATCGGTCCAGCCGCTGTCGGGCGCCTCGATGATGGCGTAGAGCAACGCACTGAGCCCGACGATCGAGGCCAGCGCGCCGACCGGATCGAGCTTCGGCGTGGCCGGGTCCTTCGAGTCGGGAATCAGGAAGAAGCCCGCGAGGAGCCCGAGGGCGACGATGGGCAGGTTCACGAGGAAGACCGATCCCCAGTAGAAGTGCTCGAGCAGGAACCCACCGGTGAGCGGTCCGAGCGCCGCGCCCGCCCCCGCGGTGCCGGCCCAGAAGCCGATGGCCCGGCCGCGCTCGTTGCTCGGAAATACGTTGGTGATGATCGACAGCGTCGCCGGCATGATCAGCGCGCCGCCGATGCCCATGAACGCTCGGGTGCCGATGAGTTGATCGGCGCTGCCGGCCAACGCGGAGGCGAGCGAACCGAGACCGAACAACACGAATCCCACCTGGAGCGCACCGCGACGCCCGTAGCGGTCCCCCAGGCTGCCCATGGTGAGCAACAGCCCCGCGAACACGAGGGTGTACGAGTCGATGATCCATTGGATCTGGCTGTTCGAGGCGTCGAGGTCGCGCACGATGGTCGGGATCGCGACGTTGAGGATCGAGTTGTCCAATACGATGATGAGCAGGCTGAAGCACAGCACCGCGAGGATCAGCCAGCGACGCTCGTAGGCGCGCGACTGCACTCGCTCCGAGAGGTTCATCGGTTGATGCAACCCGCTCACCATACGAAACGCAACCGTCTCGTATTGAAAAGGGCGGGGCGAGCCGGCCGGGCTGGATCAGGCGGGCTGGATCAGGCGGG
>Ga0075530_1000106_pt1 | contig 34513 bp, 39 predicted proteins | sample NGEPerD_2_FD_75101 | JGI IMG/M metagenome (GOLD analysis project Ga0075530, IMG submission 75101) | Arctic peat soil microbial communities from the Barrow Environmental Observatory site, Barrow, Alaska, USA - NGEE PermafrostL1-D | ecosystem: Environmental > Terrestrial > Soil > Wetlands > Peat ... | reverse complement strand
GCTTCCGGGCGTCGAAGGCGCGTTCCTTCCGTGTGCGTTCTGGCTCGTCCAAGCGCTCGCGAAGACCGGGCGCCTCGCCGAAGCCACTGCGCGGTTCAGCTCGCTGAGACAGCTCGCGACCCCGCTCGGTCTCTACGCCGAGGAGATGGACCCCATCAGCCTCGAGCATCTCGGCAACTTCCCCCAGGCGCTCACCCACGCCGCACTCGTCCAGGCCGCGCTCGCATTGCGGGATGTCCAAGTGACCGAGACAGACGACAAATTCGAGCCGCCAGGTCGACAATCAGATCGAGCAAAGAGATACTAGCGAACACTAGAATTATTCATCAAAGCCGGAGGACATCGATGACCATTCAGTTGGGCGACACTGCTCCCGACTTCACCGCGGAGACGACCGAAGGGCGACTCAGCCTCCACGAGTACCTCGATGACTCGTGGGGCATCCTCTTCTCCCATCCGGCGGACTTCACCCCCGTCTGCACCACCGAGCTCGGCGAGTTCGCGCGCCGCAAGGACGACTTCACGAAGCGCAACACCAAACTCATCGGAGTCAGCGTGGACTCAGTCGAGTCGCACCGCGGCTGGTCGGCCGACATCGCCGAGACCCAGGGCCAGGGCCTGAACTACCCACTCGTGGGTGATGAGGACCGGCGTGTCGCCAACCTGTACGGGATGATCCACCCGAACGCGATTGCGACCGCGACGGTACGAACGGTGTTCGTGATCGGCCCCGACAAGACCGTCAAGCTCATGCTCACCTACCCCGCCGCCATCGGGCGCAACGTCGACGAGATCGTTCGGGTGCTCGACGCGCTCCAGCTGAGCAGCCAGTTCAGCGTGTCGACCCCGGTGAACTGGAAGGATGGCGACAACGTGATCATCTCGCCGGCCATCTCCGACGACGACGCCAGGGAGAAGTTCCCCCAGGGCTTCACGACGTTGAAGCCCTACCTGCGTCTGACTCCACAGCCCGGCTAGTAGATGCCCGAGCGCCGGCCCACGCACCCCACCGTGAAGGCACTCCTGCTCATGGTGGGGGTCGTGGTCGCGGTGATCCTCCTCACTGCGATCAGCACCTTCGGCGCGCACTAGGCCCGATGACCGTGCGTGCTGGTGATCTCGCGTGTGTGACGACTCGGTTCGAGGTCTCGGCCGTAGCACCGTTCCATCTCGATCTCAGCGTGTGGGCTCTCCGGAGACGGCCCGGCAATGCGCTCGATCGGTGGGACGGCACTACCTATCGGCGCGCGATGCGCATCGGCGCGAGGCTCGCCGACGTCGCCGTCGTGCAGGTCGGACCGCCTGAAGCGCCGCGGCTCGAAGTCGCAGTCACGACGGGCACCAAGGTGGCTCGGGGCGTCGTGCGCACCGAGACGACGACGATGCTGCAGCGCATGCTCGGGCTCGAGCTCGACCTCAGCGACTTCTACTCGTCGGCCAGCCGCGATCCGGACCTGGCCGAGTTGATGGAGCGCTTTCGCGGTCTGAAGCCGCCCCGTTTCGCCAGCTTGTTCGAAAGCCTGGTGAACGCGGTCGCCTGCCAACAGCTCACGCTCACCTTTGGCATCGAGCTGCTCAACCGCCTCGCCTCGACGTTCGGCAGTCCGGTCCCGGGTGCGACTGGCGCGCACGCTTTCCCCGAGGCTCGCGATATCGCAGGACTCGACCCCGACGCGTTGCGTGCTCTCGGCTTCAGCGGCCAGAAGTCCAGGGCGCTCGTCGAGATCGCCGATCGCGTCGAGCGGGGAGCGTTGTGCTTGGAGGACATCACGGGTCTCGACGACGACGGTGCAACCGCCGCGCTACAAGCGCTGCGAGGCATCGGACGTTGGTCCGCCGAGTACGTACTCCTACGGGGTCTGGGCCGGGTGCAGATCTTTCCGGGCGACGACGTCGGGGCCCGGAACAATCTTCAGCGCAGGCTCGGCATCAACGCGCCGCTCGACTACGACGGGGTTCGTCGCATCACGGCCCGCTGGGCGCCCTACGGCGGCCTGGTCTACTTTCACTTTCTGCTCGCCGGCATCGACGAAATGGGTTGGCTCGACGTCGAGACGTAGACGAGGTCGTCCTCGACTCGACGAGCCTCGGGCATCGGCACATGTTCGGCGAGACGGCCGTCGTGGAAGAGATGCTCGACCCGCATCTGCTCGATGAGCACGAGGTGGTCGGCGAGCAGGCGGCGATGACAGCGCCACCACACCGATTCCGCGCACATGACAGCAAGCCGGCGGATCCGAGTCAACGCACACAGCTCCGTGATCCCTTCCACGAACTCGTCCGAGGTCATGTGGTCGGCGTAGGCGCGAAATTGTTCGTTGCGCAGGCCCGTGTTCGGTGATTCCCATACAGGTTTGCGTCGCCCTCCGAGCGAGGAGAGCCACCGATATTCGACTCCGCGCTCCGGGAGCCACTTCGCCATCTCCTCAACCGAGTACTGCGGATTCCGCCGGCTACCCGGGAAGCGCCGTACGTCGACGATGGCCTCCAGGTCGGCGTCACGAACCACGGCGAGGAATTCGTCTTCGGCAAGGGTGCCATGTCCTAGCGTTCGAATTGCCTCCACGTTACTCAGTCTCTCGCCAGCTCGGCGGAGCGCTCCAATGCACTCGGTCCACGATCAGTATGTGTACGGCTGCGTGCCCACGGTGAGCGAGACGTTCACGATGTAGGTCCGCGCGGAATCGACGGCGGCGAAGTCCCATACCAACGCCTCGACCACCACGACCTTGCCGTCGTGGTGGATCTCCTCGCCCACGCGCGGCACCGCGATCGACGGGCCTTCGTACACCGTCTCTTCATTGATCTGTAGCCGGAGAGCAGTCATGATGCGCGCCTTCCTATCGAGTGCTTCAGACCCAACGTCGAGGAAGTTCGCGTCGGGGAGACCTCAGTAGTGACGACCTTCGAGGATGCTTCGAGGGTGCGGTGCACGGGGCAGCCGTTCGCGATCGCGACAAGCCGGGCGCGATCCGCGGGCGCAAGTTCGCCCTCAAGTTGGATGCGGCATTCGAACGAATCGATCATGGGGGCGTGGCCTTCGGTGCATGCCTCGCAGTCGGTCGCGTGCACTCGAGCGTGGTAAGCCTCGACGGTCACTCGCTCAAGGGGAATCTGTCGTCGATCGGCGAAGAGGCGAACGGTCATCGACGTGCAGGCGCCGAGGGCGGCAGCGAGGAGATCGTAGGGCGACGGACCCGCGCCGAAGCCGCCCGCCGAGACCGGTTCGTCGGCGAGGAAGTGGTGCTCGCGGGCCACAACGTGGTTGAGAAAGGTTCCTTGCGTGGTCTCGGACACGACGACTTCGGATCGAGGCTTCGGGGCTACGGCTTGGCCACTTTCGTCGTCCAAGTAGTGCCCCGACCAGGCCGCGATGACGCGCGCCGCGTAGGTAGCGTCAACCCGATTGGTCAGCAGGTGGTCGGCGTGATCAAGGGAGACGTAGCTCTTCGGGTGCCGAGCGGCCACAAATAGCCGTTCGGCGTGCTCGATGCCGACGATCTCGTCCCGAGGGGAGTGGAGGATCAGGAGCGGCTTCCCCGTGGTCGCCACTCGCTCGAGGAGGTCGTGGGTTCGTAGGTCGTCGACGAACTGCTTGCGAATCGCAAAGGTGCGCCCCGCGAGTCGTACTCGAGCCTCCCCTTCGGCCTCGATCTGGGCCAGGTCTCCGGCGAACAGATGCGCCACCTGACCGAGATCCGACGGTGCAGCAATCGTGACCACCGCCCGGACCTCTGGGAGTGCGCCCGCAACCGCAAGCACCGCTGCACCCCCGAGCGAGTGGCCGATCAGTACCTGCGGAGCGCGCCGGTTCACCCGCAGCCAATCTGCCGCGAGGAGGAGGTCCTCGGTGTTCGACGAGAAGTTCGTGTTGGCAAACTCCCCGCCACTGCCCCCGAGGCCGGTGAAGTCGAACCTCAGCACGCCAATGCCTGCGCCGGTCAGCTCGCCGGCGATGCGCGATGCCGCGACTGCGTCTTTCGTACAGGTGAAGCAATGAGCGAACAGTGCGTAGGCGCACGGCGGTGTGTCGGGAGATCGAGGCGTGCAGCCAGATCCGTTCCCTGACTCCCGCGAAACGTGACGCGCTCGAAATGAGCCGTCATGGCTCGACCTCTTCTATGTCGCCAGCGGCCGAGCCCGGTCAAGGCGCTTCGACACGTCGGCCCAGTTGACGACGTTCCAGATCGCGTCGAAGTAGTCCGCTTTCCGGTTCTCGTACTGCAGGTAGTAGGCGTGCTCCCACGCGTCGATCGCGAGCAGCGGCACAGTCCCCTGCCCGTGATTTCCCTGGTGGTCGAACACCTGCTGAACAACGAGCCGACCGGCGACCGGCTCCCACGAAGCGAGCGCCCACCCCGAACCCTGGATCGTGCTCGCCGCCTCCGTCATCTGCTGGCGGAACACGGGGAACCCACCGAACGTCTCATCAACGAGCTCACCGAGCTCGCCCGTCGGCTCCCCGCCGCCATCGGGTGACAGGTTGGTCCAGAACACCGAGTGCAGGACATGGCCCGATACGTTGAACGCAAGATTCTTCTCCAGCATGGAGATCGCGGTGAAGTCCCCCTTCTCGCGTCGCTCATGGAGCTCGGCCAGCGCGGTGTTCGCGCCCTTCACGTAGGCCGCGTGGTGCTTGTCGTGATGCAGCTCCATGATCCGTCCGCTGATGTGCGGTTCGAGTGCACCCGGGTCATAGGTCAGGTCAGGAAGTGAGTAGATGTCGGTGACCACTGAGACTCCTTCGTTCGGTCGATTTGGGCAAGGTTGGACTTACGGCATCGCCGCGGCGAAACCGATGCGGCGCTCGTCGTCGGCCTGGACAGTCAGCTCGGCAATGAGCTGCTGGGCGAGCCCGTCGCAGCGCCAGAGATCTTCGTCGTGCACGTCGACGGCCAGCTCGAGGAGATCGTTGATCATGCGCTTCTGGCCCCTTGCGATCTCGCGGGAGGTTTCCCGGGAGAGACCGGCCATCGCCGCCTGCTCCGCGCGGAGGTGGTCGATGAGGGCGTCGAGCAAGCGTCGTGCGGCGGCTTCGACGCGGTCGCGATCTTCGTCGGACGCGGCCGCCTCCAGTTTGCGCGCCAACGTCAGGAGCGCCTCATGGCACAGTGGCGATGTTGTCGTCAATGTTCCCCCGACCGAGAAGCAAGAGATCCTGTGAACGAACGGCGAGGGGATCGCTGATCCTCCCAACCCGTCGCTTTCTTCTAGCATATACTAGAGGAACAATCTAGGGGGCTGGCCATGCGACTCGTGATCTACGGTGACTTCAACTGCCCGTTCAGCGCCCTGGCGAGCATCCGAGTCGCCCGCCTCGAACAGGCTGGGATCGCGGAGGTTGACTGGCGAGCAGTCGCACACGATCTTGAGATTCCCGCGCTCGGGGAGCACGTCGGGTCCGCGAACGCGCGGGCCTATGAAGCCGAGATCGAGCAGGTCCGAGGACTGCTCCTCGCCGACGAGACCATCAAGCTTCAAGTCCCCACGGTCCGCGCGAACACCGCGGCCGCCACCGAGGTGTATGCCGCGACGGAAACCCGAACCCGAGCGCGGGTCCGGATCGAACTGTTCCGTGCCTACTGGGAGGAGGGTAGAAACGTCGGGGATCCCGCCTTCCTCGACACTATGGGCCTCGCGTCACGCGCACCTCGGACGGCGGCAGACTGGCGCAACGAATGGCTCGCCCTCGATCGGCCACTCGTTCCGATGATGCGCCTACCCGACGGCTATGTCTCACGCGGCCTCGGCGCACTCGCCCGGCTCGGCGATCTCATCATCGGTGCCGCAGCGTGAACGCACGACGAATGGAGAAGCCGGTATGAGTACCGATTCGTTTGCGAGTCGCGCCGACCTGATGGTGGGCCCTCGCTCCTACGAATACTTCGCGCCCTCGGCCCTTGGTCAATTCGACATCGCGCGATTGCCGTACGCGCTGAAGGTCCTCCTCGAGAACCTGCTTCGTCACGAGGACGGGGTGTCGGTCAACGCGGCCGACATCGAAGCGCTCGCAACATGGGATCCGTCAGCAGCACCGAGCCGCGAAGTCGCATTCTCGCCGGCGCGGATCCTCTTGCAGGATTTCACCGGCGTCCCTGCGGTGGTCGATCTGGCGGCGATGCGCGACGGCGTCGAGGCGTTGGGCGGTGACCCGGGCCGCGTCGAGCCACATGTACCGGCCGAGCTGGTGATCGACCACTCCGTGATCGTGGATCACTTCGGCACGGCTGACTCGTTCGCTTTCAACGCCAAGCGGGAGTTCGACCGCAATCGCGAGCGATACCAATTCCTCCGGTGGGGCCAACAAGCCTTCGACGGGCTGCGCGTGGTCCCGCCCGACACGGGCATCTGTCATCAGGTCAACCTGGAATACCTGGCCCGCGTCGTCTTCACCGCAGATGACGGCACAGTCTATCCCGACACGTTGGTCGGCACCGACTCCCACACCCCCATGGTCAACGGTCCGAGCTCATGACCATCCACCTCGGTGCCGGCACGGACGACTCGATCGAAACGCAGGAGTGGCTCGACTCCGTCGATGCCCTGGTCGCGATGCACGGCGTTCGTCGAGCGCAGCAGGTCCTCGGCCGTGCCTTCGAGCGCGCTCGTCGAGCCGGAGTCGACGTCGGCTCGCAGCTGACCACCGACTACGTCAATACGATCCGGCCTGAGTCGGAGGCGCCGTTCCCCGGTGACGAGGCCGTGGAGACTCGTCTCCGCCACTACATGCGGTGGAACGCTGCGGTCATGGTGGCTCGAGCGAACCGGCAAGTCGAAGGCATTGGCGGCCACCTTGCGACCTACGCGTCTGCCGCGACCCTCTACGAAGTCGGGTTCAACCACTTCTTCCAAGGCAAGACCGACAAGAGCTTCGGGGATCAGGTCTTCTTCCAGGGTCACGCGTCTCCGGGCATCTATGCCCGAGCGTTCGTGGAGGGGCGGCTGAGCGAGTCCGACCTCGACGGCTTTCGTCGCGAGATCGGCGGCGGACTGGCTTCCTACCCGCACCCGCGTCGGGGTGACTTTTGGGAGTACCCCACGGTGTCGATGGGTCTCGGTCTTATCAACGCCGCGTACCAGGCCCGGTTCAACCGCTACCTGTGCGCCCGCGGGATCGCCGACACGTCCGGTGCGCGCGTCTGGTGCTTCGCCGGTGACGGGGAGATGGACGAGCCCGAGAGCCTGGCGGGCGTGGCTCTTGCGGGCCGAGAGCACCTCGAGAATCTGATCTTCGTCGTGAACTGCAACCTTCAACGCCTCGACGGCCCGGTTCGGGGTGACGCCAAGGTCGTCCAGGAGCTCGAGGGCGTGTTTCGAGGTGCCGGTTGGAACGTCATCAAGGTGATGTGGGGCCGCGAGTGGGACCCGCTGCTCGAGGCCGACGCAGAGGGGCTGCTCGTCGACAAGATGAACGTCACGGTCGACGGCCAGTTTCAGAAGTACCGAGTCGAGACTGGCGCGTACATCCGGGATCACTTCTTCGGCCCGGACCCACGTCTGCGCCAGCTCGTCGCGCACCTCTCCGACGACGAGCTCCGTCGGCTTCGGAGGGGCGGTCATGACCCGGCCAAGGTGTACGCCGCGTATCGCGCGGCGTACACGCACCGCGGTGCACCGACGGTGATCCTGGCCCAGACGGTCAAGGGCTGGGCGCTGGGGCCAGACGTCGAGGCCCGCAACGCCACCCATCAAATCAAGAAGATGACCGAAGCCGAGCTCCGCACCTTCCGGGACCGGCTCCAGCTGCCCATCACCGACGCGGCTCTCACCCAGGATCTTCCGCCGTATGCCCATCCCGGCTTCGACTCACCCGAGTATGAGTACCTGGTGGAACACCGACGACTCCTGGGGGGCCATCTTCCCTCGCGGCACGTGACTCCCAAGCCGCTGACCCTTCCCGGAGACGACGCCTACCGGGAGCTCTTGGCGGGCACCGGGGAGAAGGTCGCCGCTTCCACCACCGGGGCGTTCACCAGGCTGCTGCGCAACTTGCTGCGAGATCCCGGTGTCGGTCCCCGGGTCGTACCGATCGTCCCCGACGAGGCCCGTACCTTCGGTGTCGACGCGCTCTTTCGCCGGTACAAGATCTACGCCCCCGGCGGCCAGCGGTACGAATCGGTGGACGCCGACCTTCTGCTCAGCTACCAGGAAGCATCGGACGGTCAGATCCTGGAGGAGGGCATCACCGAGGCCGGCTCCATGGCGAGCTTCACCGCCGCGGGCACCGCCTACGCCACCTGGGGCGAGCCGATGCTCCCCTTCTTCATCTATTACTCGATGTTCGGTTTCCATCGCTTCGGAGACCTGCTCTGGGCCGCCGGCGACATGCGCGCCCGCGGATTCCTCCTGGCCGCAACTGCCGGCCGCACCACGCTCCAAGGCGAAGGCCTCCAGCACTGCGACGGACACAGCCTGCTTTTCGCGACGGCCGTTCCCAACCTGCGTGCGTACGACCCTGCCTTCGCGTACGAGGTAGCCGTCATCGTCCGCGACGGCATCGCGCGAATGCACGGACCCGACCCCGAGGATCTCCTGTACTACATCACCCTCTACAACGAGGCGTTCCCGCAACCGGCCATGCCAGACGGCGTCGAAGACGGGATCCTCGCCGGGCTGTATCGCTACCAGGACGCACCCGCAGAACGCTCCCACCACGCGCGGATCGTCGCCAGCGGCACTGGCATGCTCGCGGCGCTTGAAGCCCAACAGATGCTGTTCGACCACCACGACGTCGCCGCCGAGGTCTGGAGCGCGACGAGCTACAAGACGCTCCGCGACGAAGCACTCGCCGTCGAACGCCGGAACCGTCTCCACCCCGGAGATCCACGTAGCGTCCCCTACGTAGAACGTGTGATGGAACGAGGAGCGGGCCCGGTCGTGGCCGTTACCGACTTCGTCAAGCTTGTTGCCGACCAGGTCGCGCGCTGGATGCCCTCCCCGTTCCTGTCCCTCGGAACCGATGGGTTTGGCCTTTCCGATACCCGGCCCGCGCTCCGCCGTCACTTCGAAAATGATGCCGCTCACATCGTCGTTGCCGTGCTCTCGGGCTTGTCCCTGAGTGGCGACCTCGATACCGAGGTGGTCGCCGATGCCGTCCGTCGATACCAGATCGATCCCGACGCGCTCGATCCGTGGGCGGCATGACATGACGTCCTCGAGCAAGGAACCCATCGGCGAGGGTGGCGAGGCACCGTGCTTCGCCCACCTCCGTGAGGAGCTCCACTTCGGTGTCGAGGGCAACGCACTCGGGCAGCTGGTGCAGGACCTTGCCGACGCCGTTGTCATCGCCGATCCTGCGGGAACCATTGTGTTCTGGAACCGGGCCGCGACGACCCTCTTCGGCTGGTCCGACGACGAAGCGGTAGGCAGGTCGTTGGATCTGATCATTCCCGAGCGGTTGCGTGATCGTCACTGGGACGGCTACCGACGCGTCATGGAGACCGGACACACGGAATACGGCAGCCGGTTGCTCGAGGTGCCGGCGCTCCGCCGCGACGGCCACACATTTTCAATCGCATTCACCGTCACTCTCCTGACCCGACCCGGTGAGCAACGACCCGACGCAATCGCGGCCCTGATTCGTGACGACACCGCGCGACGCGAAGAGGTCCTCGCTCTCCGGGACCGTGTCGCGACGCTCGAGGCGTCGGAGATGTCAGTGGTCTCCCGGGATCGGTCCTCACCGTAGCTCGCCAGCCACCAACCTCACTGCCCCGCCGAGCGTCATTCCCGACCGGTGACGTCGGCGCTTTCGATCACCGATTGAGCAGGTGGGCGCTCAGCAGCAGAATGACCAACGTCAGCAGAGCGATTGATCCTCTGAGGGCTCCGGCGAGTGCCGCACCCCGGCGTACCGTTCTCACCGCGCGTGCGTCTTCGGGCATCTCGATTGCCCGTCGCCTCCGTATCGTCATCCGTTGCGCCTGAACCATGCCGGCCCCGGTGACGAGCACGAGGACCCCGGTCAGCACGAGTACTGCCGTGCCGGCGCGCCCCACATGCGACAGCGGCCAAGCAATTGCCACACCGGCACCGATCGCCACGACGAGTGAGACGGTCCCGATGACTCCGTAGAGGCGTCCGATCCGCCGAAAGAGCGCGACGCGTGACGCCTCGTCGAGCTCGTCTCGGGCGACCTTGGCGACGAGCGCCAAGCACACGAGGCTGCCGACCCAGATGCTCACCGCGAGCATCTCGATCACGATCAAGACTGTGCGGCCCGTGAACATGTCGCCCACCTCTCATGACGCCCGATGCCGGGCACGCTCGTCGAATGCGCGAGGCCGAAACCCCAACGACCAAGATTCTTCTAGTATTAACTAGAACTATAGGCCAGAACGCGGGTAGGGTCGCGGTGTGTTGGACCGTCAGATCGCACCGACCTTGCCCCTGCATGACCTCGACGATCGCGACGCGGTTGCCGAGATGGTGGTCCGCTTCTACCGCTACGTGGCGATGGACGACATCCTCGGGCCGATGTTCAACGACGTCGCGAAGGTCGACTGGGCCGAACATCTCCCCAAGCTGACCGCGTTCTGGTGTCGGGCGCTCTTCTCGATGCCGGGTTACGAAGGCAACCCGTTCCGGGCCCACCAACTCGTCCACGCGCAACGAGCATTCACGACTGCCCACTTCGAGCGCTGGCTCGACATCTTCCACGAGACCATCGACACGGGTTGGGCAGGCACGAACGCCGAGAAGGCGAAAGCGCTCGCCAACAAGGTCGCACGCGTGCACCACCAGCTCGTCGTTGTCGCAGCGAACGATCCGACGGGGACGGAGAACGCGACATGACCGATCAGCTCCAAGAGCTCGTCGAACGCGAGTACCAGTACGGCTTCACGACCGATCTCGACACCGATGTCGCACCCAAGGGCTTGACCGAAGCGGTCGTCCGGCTCATCTCCGCCAAGAACAGTGAACCGGCCTGGCTCCTCGAATGGCGCTTGGGGGCGTTCCGTCACTTCTTGACGCTCGAGGAGCCCACTTGGCCCAACGTCCACCATGAGCCCATCGACTACCAGGACATGAGCTACTGGGCCGCGCCGAAGGCCAAGGGACCGGCGCCCAAGAGCCTGGACGAGATCGACCCGGAGATGCGCGAGATGTTCGACAAGCTCGGGATCTCGCTCGCCGAGCAGGAGCGGCTGTCAGGGATCGCGGTCGACGCCATCATCGACTCGGTGTCGGTGGCGACCACATTCAAGGCCCGGCTCGCCGAGGTCGGGGTGATCTTCTGTTCGTTTTCCGATGCGGTGCGTGACTACCCGGAGCTGGTCCGCAAGTACTTGGAATCGGTCGTGAGCCCCCGTGACAACTTCTTTGCCACGTTGAACTCCGCGGTCTTCTCTGACGGATCGTTCTGTTATGTCCCCGCGGGCGTGCACTGCCCGATGGAGCTCTCCACCTACTTCCGGATCAACGCAGCAGAGACCGGGCAGTTCGAACGAACCCTGATCGTCGCCGAAGCAGGCGCGACGGTGAGCTACCTCGAAGGGTGCACCGCTCCGATGCGCGACGAGCACCAGCTCCACGCCGCCGTGGTGGAGCTGGTTGCCGCCGAGGACTCGCAGATCAAGTACTCGACCGTGCAGAACTGGTACCCGGTCGACGCCGATGGACGAGGCGGCATCTACAACTTCGTCACGAAGCGCGGCCGTTGCGCAGGCGCCCGATCAAAGATCTCCTGGACCCAGGTCGAGACGGGCTCGGCGATCACGTGGAAGTACCCCAGCGTGATCCTGCAGGGCGACGACTCGGTCGGCGAGTTCTCTTCGGTCGCGGTGACCACGAACTACCAGCAGGCTGACACCGGCACGAAGATGATCCACATCGGGCGCAACACCACCAGCACGATCCTGTCCAAGGGGATCTCCGCCGGCCATGCCCAGAACACGTACCGCGGCCTCGTCAAGATTCTTCGCAGCGCCACCGGTGCGCGCAACTACACCCAGTGCGACTCACTCCTGATCGGACCTGACTGCGGCGCCCACACCTTTCCGTACGTCGAGGTGAAGAACGACAGCGCCCAGGTCGAGCACGAAGCTTCGACCTCCAAGATCGACGAGGACCAGCTGTTCTACTGCCGGCAGCGAGGCCTCAGCGCCGAGGACGCGACCTCGATGATCGTGAACGGCTTCTGCCGCGAGGTGTTCGACGAGCTGCCGATGGAGTACGCGGTCGAGGCTCAGGCGCTCATGCGCGTCAGCCTCGAAGGGAGCGTCGGCTGATGCTGAGCATCCGGAACCTCTCCGCCACCGTCGACGCGACCCGGATCCTGAACGGCGTCGACCTCCAGATCAACGCCGGCGAGGTCCACGCCATCATGGGGCCGAACGGCGCTGGAAAGAGCACACTCGGCCAAGTCCTCGCAGGCCGGGACGGTTACACCGTCACGGACGATGTGACCTACGACGGCGCGGACCTGCTCGTCCTCACCCCGGAGGCGCGGGCGGCCGCGGGCCTGTTCCTCGCCTTCCAGTATCCCGTCGAGATTCCCGGCGTCGGCAACATGTACTTCCTTCGCACCGCGGTGAACGCCGTCCGACTCGCGCGCGGGCTGCCCGAGTATGGCGCCGTCGACTTCCTCGCGCTGGCCAAGGAGCACATGGCCCGGCTCGACATGGACCCGTCGTTGCTCTCCCGATCGGTCAACGCCGGCTTCTCCGGCGGCGAGAAGAAGCGCAACGAGATCTTGCAGATGTCGATGCTCGAACCCAGGCTCGCGATCCTGGACGAGACCGACTCCGGTCTCGACATCGACGCGCTGCGCGTCGTCGCCGAAGGAGTGCAGGCGTTGCGCAGCCCCGATCGGGCCATCCTCATCATCACGCACTACCCGAGGCTGCTCGGGTACGTCGTTCCGGATCAGGTACACGTGCTCAGCGGGGGACGGATCGTTCGCTCCGGTAACAGCGGACTCGCGCTCGAGCTCGAAGCTGAGGGATACGGGCCGACCTTCGCCGGGCAATCGGGCGGCGCAACCTCCCCGTCGATTCCTCTCGATGCTGTCCCAACGCCATGACGACACCCTCGCTCCTCGAGCGTCTCGTACCCCCCGAGCCACTTCGCGGCGGCAACCGGTCATCATCGGACTCGAACGCGCGGGCGCGGGCTTGGCTCGAGACGAACGGTCTCCCCAACGCTCGAGACGAGGCCTGGAAGTACACGCCGCTCGGCGACATCCTCTCGGCGACCTTCGACGCCGCGTCGGAGCCGACACCAGGCTCGATCGACGTCGCAACGCTCGACGCGCTGGCCGGTGACCACGGCGGGACCCGCCTCGTGTTCATCAACGGCCTGTTCGCGCCCGCGCTTTCGCGCGACCGGCAGATCACTCCGGAGCTCGTGTGTCACAACACGACCCCATCGAGTACCGATCCCGTCGGTGTGATCGATCCGCCCTCTCCGCCCGTCGCGGATCGAACTCGTTACGACGGTTTCCAGGCGCTCAACCAGCTCGCCAGTCACGACGGCGCGGTAATTCTCGTCGAGGCGGACACGCGCGTGACCGAACCGATCCACGTCGTCTACCTCTCGGTGCCTGGCCACACCCCAGTCGTGTCGCACCCGCGCACCCTGCTGCACGCCTCGGCCAACAGTGAAGTCACGCTCATCGAAACCTACGCCGGCATCGCCGGGCCAGCCCTCACCAACGCCGTCACCACAATCGTCGTCGAACCGGGCGCGGCCGTGACTCACTACAAGATCCAGGCCGAGGGGGCCGGGGCGGTTCATCTGGCCCACACGAGCATCCGCCAAGCCGCGGGCTCCAAGGTCCGCTCCTGCTCGTTCGCGCTCGGTGCCGACATCGCCCGCAACGCGGTCGACGTCGTGCTCGGCGGCAATGGCGCCAACGTCGAGCTCGAGGGGCTCTACCTCCCGATCGCGACCCAACGTCACGACAGCGTCATCACCGTCGAGCATGCAGCATCGAAATGCATGAGCCGGCAACGGTTCAAGGGCGTGATCGACGATCATGCCCGAGGTTCGTTCAGCGGCCGGATCATCGTTCAACCCGGCACCACCGCGACCGACGCGGCGCAAACGAACCGCAGCCTGCTTCTGAAGCCCACCGCGGAAGCGGACACGCGTCCCTGGCTCGAGATCTTCGCCGACGACGTCAAGTGCACTCACGGCGCGACCGTCGGTCGGCTCGACTCCGAGGCGCTCTTTTACCTCCGAACCCGTGGAATCGCTGAACGCGACGCTCGAACCATGCTCATCGGAGCGTTCATCGACGAGATGACCGAAGCGATCTCGCAGCCCACGCTCCGTTCACAGCTGGACGCAGCGATCGCAACGAAACGATCCTCCGGAACACCGAAGAACGACGCCTTGGGCGCCGACGCGGCCGACAACGGGCCCGCGATCTCTCCTTTGGGGGCCAGCACATGACGCAAGCCGCGAGAGAACCCATCCGACTCGTACGGGACTGCGTCGCGACCACGGTCCCCGCCGGCGCGCCGGCCACGCTGCGCTGCGGTGAAACCGTGCAGGTCATGCAGACACTGGGAGGAAGCATCACCGTTCGGGCGGACACGGGAGCGCTCCTGCGAGTGGCGAGTGCCGACGCCGACGCGTTGGGAATGGACCGGCCCGCCCCGACCGCCGCGCGCCCCGATTCGGGGCCCTTCGCGATGAGCCAGGTCGTCGAGGCCCTTCAGAGCGTCTACGACCCGGAGATCCCGGTGAACGTCGTGGAGCTCGGGCTCATCTATCGATGCGAGGAGCAGCGACTTCCCGACGGCGGCCGACTGATCACGATCGACATGTCGATGACTGCACCCGGCTGCGGCATGGGTGACATCCTCCAGATCGACGCCGCGAACGCCGTCCGTAAGATTCCGGGAGTGGACGACGTACAGGTCACCCTCGTCTGGGATCCACCATGGAACATCAACCGCATGTCAGAAGCGGCCCGGCTCCAGCTCGGGATGCTCTGAACCACCGAGCCGCCTCGACCGTCCCCGTCCCCGCCGGCGCGAACCGGCCCGTTCCCAGGAGGTCGCCGATGCGCATCGACTACCGCCGGACCTATCCGGCCGCGATCCAGGCGATGAGCAAGCTCGAGGAAGCCGTGCACGCCAGCTCGCTCGAACCCGAGCTGCTCGAGCTCGTGAAGCTGCGCGCATCACAGCTCAACGGATGCGGCTACTGCGTGGACATGCACACGAAGGACGCCACTGCCATCGGCATCGACCCGCAACGCCTCCACCTGGCGACGGTCTGGAAGGAAGCGCCGGTGTACTCGCCCCGCGAGCGTGCCGCACTCGCCTGGTGCGAGGCGCTGACACTTCTCCCCCAATCGGGCGCGCCCGACGACGTCTACGAGCAAGTAGAGCGCGAGTTCGATCCCGACGAGATCGTTGCCCTCACTCTGGCCATCGTCGCGATCAATGGCTGGAACCGCTTCGCCGTGGGCCTGCGCTCGCCCGTCGGCAGCTACGTCCGGTCAGGGACATGAGCATCGAGCCGAACTTGCTGTTGCCAACCAGACCGATGGCGTCTCTGGACGACTACCTCGCGACCGGCGGCGGACGCGCGCTTCCTGCCGCACGCGAACGCGGAGCCGCGTGGGTTCTCGACCAGCTCGAGGACGCCGGTCTGCGCGGTCGAGGGGGAGGCGGGTTCCCCACCGCGAGGAAGTGGCGATCGGTCGCCGCCGGCGGCCCGGAGCTCGGCGATCGGTACGTCGTCGCGAACGGCGCCGAGGGCGAACCGGGAACATTCAAGGACCGCCCACTCATGCGCACGAACCCGTACCTGGTGCTCGAAGGACTGTCGGTTGCCGCCACCGTTGTTCACGCGCGGGAGGCATTCGTCGCGGTGAAGGCGTCGTTCGCACCCGAGATCGCAGCACTCGAACGCGCATTGCGCGAGATGGCCGAAGCCGGCCTCTTGTGCGATGCGCCAATGAGCCTCGTCGGCGGCCCCGAGGAATATCTCTTCGGGGAAGAGAAGGCCCTCCTCGAGGTCATCGAAGGCAACGAACCCATGCCCCGCTGGCTGCCGCCCTATCTCCACGGCCTCTACGCGACGACCCCTCAAGAGGGCTGGTCAGCCGGCGTGGGACCGATCGAGGATCCCGCAACCACCGGGTCGAACCCGACCCTCGTCAACAACGTCGAGTCGCTCGCGAACGTGCCCCTCATCCTCACCCGGGGCGCGGAGTGGTACCGAACCATCGGGACCGCACACACCCTGGGTCCCCTGATCTGTACCGTCGTCGGCGACGTCGCGCACGCGGGTTACGCTGAGATCGAGCCCGGGACGCCGTTACGCGAGGTCATCGATCAGCTGGGAGGCGGCCCCGCGAAGGGTCGCTCCGTCAAGGCCGTGTTGTCCGGCGTCTCCAATCCCGTCCTCACCGGTGACGAGCTCGACACACCGGTCAGCTACGAGGACCTCCAAGCCGCCGGGGGCGGGCTGGGCTCGGCCGGCTTCATCGTGTTCGACGACACCCGCAGCATGCTCTCCGTCGCCCGCATGGTCTCGCGGTTCCTCTACGTCGAATCGTGCGGCCAGTGTCGCGCCTGCAAATTCGGAACCGGCGAGATCACCCGCCATCTCGATGCGCTGGCCGCAACCGACGAGGAATCTCCCGACATCGAGATCATCGGTCAACGCCTTCGAGACGTCACGAACCAGAACCGGTGCTTCCTCGGCGAAGAAGAGCAACGCGTCATCAGCAGCCTCCTGCGCCGCTTCCCCGAAGAGTTCACCTCGGAGGTCGTCAGCGTCGCATCCCTGGAGACCCTTCCGATCCCCAAGATCGTCGATATTCGTGATGGCATCGCCCTCTACGACGAGGCGCAGCAGCGCAAGCAGCCCGATTGGACCTACGCGCCCGTTTGACCCTCCCTGGATGCGGTGTTATCTCTAGTATAGACTAGAGATAAAACACCAGACCCAGGAGGCGACCGTGACCACACTCGATCTGCGCACCGTCCCGGCGCCGCTCCGTCACGACCAGGTCTACGAGTGTCTCGAAGCGCTCGGCGTGGGCGACGTTCTCGAGCTGGTGGTCGATCACCGTCCGACTCCTTTGCGCTATGAGCTCGAGGCGACGCGTCCGGGCGACTACGAGTGGCTCGACGGCAAAGATGGTCCTGAGGTGTGGTCGGCGCGCATCACCTGCCGGGCCCGCATCGTCGATGCCCGTCCCATGTTGGACCGAGGTGAAGAGCCGTTCCAGGCGATCATGAGCGCGGTCGGCGAGACCGGTCCCGGTGAACGCCTCGTCGTGCTTGCTCCGTTCGAGCCGGTGCCGCTCGAAGGAGTGCTGTCGAGCCAGGGCTTCACCTACGAGGCCCGCGAGCTTCCCGGCGGCGACTGGCGAGTCGCGTTCGAAAGCCCGTCATGATCCCGGTCTCCGCCACCACACCGGCGACGGCCCCGTCGGGAGGAGCCAACCCCGGTGGTTCGCCGCTCGGACCGCCCTCGGTGCCGCCGGCGATCGTTCCGCTCACGTTCCTCGTGGCCGCGGCAATCGGTCTCGTGGGTTTCGGTGTCGTCCTCGCCTTCGCGGCCGACGGTCTTGTTGTCGACCCGCGGGGCCAGGCGGCGCTCGCCGCGGTGCACCTCGGGTTGCTCGCGTTCCTCTCCACCGCGGTGCTCGGGGCGTTGCACCAGTTCGCGCCGGTTGTCGGTGTCCGGCCGCTGCGATCGATCGCCGTGGGGCGGGTGACCCCATTCGTCTTCTTCGCTGGTGCGGTGGCGCTAACCACAGGGTTCGCACATGGGCCGGAGTGGCTCGTGCCGGCCGGTGGTGCCGTCGCCTTCACGGGGATCGCACTCGCGGCCTGGAACCTCTCGCAGCCGTTGTCGTCACGAGGCAAGGGAACATCGATCCTCGGGTTGCGACTGTCCGTCTCGTTCCTAATCGCCACGGCGGCGTTCGGGGTCGTGTACGCGTTCGACCGGCACACGGGATGGTTTCCGTTGCTCTCGAACCGCGTCTTGGCCCACGCGCACCTCGGACTGCTCGGTTGGCTCGGCCTCACCTACGTCGCAGTGGCCGAGAAGCTGTGGCCGATGTTCCTGCTTGCCCACCGACCTAAGGCCCAGGCCGGTGACTGGGCGGTACGCCTCCTCGCCACCGGGACGGCCCTGCTCGTGCCCGGGCTCCTCTTCGGTGTCGAACCGCTGGCGATTGCTGGCGGCATCGTGGCAATCACCGGCCTTGGTGCCCACCTCGTATCGCTGGCCGGGGTGATCCGTCATCGCCGGCGCCGTCTCGAGCTGTTGCACGCGTTCGTCCTCGCCTCGAGCGTCGCATTGGTGGCGGCTGTCGCGCTCGGCGTGGCCGCCGGGTTGGCCGACGTCGGCTCCGACACCCGGGCGCGCCTCGCCGCGGGAGAGGTGGCGGCGCTGTTCGGTTGGATCACCCTCGCGGTCATTGGCCACGCCCACAAGATCGTCCCGTTCATCGCGTGGAGCGCACTTCGTGAACGCGGGTTCACGAACGCTCCAGGTGGCGGCCCGCTGCTCTTCGCCGATCTCTTCGATGGGCGCGTCGCCCGCGCGACGTTTGTGGGCGCATGCGCCGCGGTCGTGCTCGTGGTGACGGGCATCCTCGCCGCATCGTCGACCACGGTGCTCGCCGCTGGATGCGCGTTCGCCACGGTCGGCGTCCTGGTCCTGGCCAACCTCGGTCTGGGCCCTCGTCGCCTCACCCGTGCCGTTGCTACCGGCCGCGCGTCGCCGGTAGGACCGGGGCCAACCTCGAACGGAACACGACTGACCGAGGAGCTCGCATGACGGATACGAATGCGATCGAGCAGGCCCGCGAGGCTCTGCGACAGGTCTACGACCCCGAGCTCGGGCTCGACATCGTCGCGCTCGGTCTTGTGTACGGCCTCTCGGTCGAGGACGGGAGACTCGTGATCGAGATGACGCTCACGACCCCTGGCTGCCCGGTCTCCGAGAACCTTCCGCAGCAGGCAGTCGAGGCGGTGTCCGCCGCGGTCGCCCCCTTCGGCATGCCCGCCGAATTGCGGGTCGTGTGGGACCCGCCGTGGACTCCCGAGCGCATGGATGACCACGCCGCGGGCACTTTGGGATTTGGACGGACGTGACCATGACCACCGCACCCGTCGGCGCGACCGGCGACGCGGGTGACTCCGCGACTCTACGCGGTTCAGCAGGCCGGGTCGCCGTCGTGCAGCGGCAGGCGCGCGTCACCCTGGGTCTGGCCGGCGGGTTCGCCGTTGCGGCCGCAGTGGCGCTGGTGGTGCCGCACCGCACCGGAGGCTGGCTGTCGCTCCACCTCTTCCTTGCCGGCGCGCTGGTCCTCGCGATCTCGGCAGCAACGCAGCTGTTCGCGGTGACCTGGGCCGCCGGCACACCCACGTCCGATCGCGTCGCCGCGGTCCAGCGGTGGCTTCTTGCCGCGGGCGTCGCGCTGCTCGCAACCGCACGCGAGCTCCAGTGGCCGAGGGGGCTCATCGCCACGGGCGGTGCATTGGTGATTGCCGCCCTCGTCGTGCTCGGCGTCTCGCTGGAGAGGACCGTCTCCGGCGGTGTACAGCGCCGATTCGACGTGGCGCTGCGCTCGTATCTCGCCGCGTTGGCGGCTGGGTTGGGGGGCTGCGCGCTCGGCATCGTGATGGCGACCGGGCTCGACGCACCGATGTACGCACGCGTACGCGCGGCTCACCTGACTCTCAACCTCCTCGGACTCGTAGGGCTCGTGATCGCCGGAACGCTCCCGTTCTTCACCGCGACGCAGGCGCGGGTGAAGATGTCGTCGCGCGCAAGCGGACGCGCCCAGAGTCTGGTGCTCGCGTGGCTCGTCGGGGCTCTCGGCGCGACCACGGTCGGCTTCCTCGCCGCGCGGCCGGCCGTCGCAACGGTCGGGCTCAGTGCTTACGCCGCGGGAGTCCTCGGGCTGGTCGCTCTCCTTCCGACGATTCACGCCAAGCAGCTGTGGTGGGCCGGCCCCCGTCTCGTCCAGCTCGGCGCGGGAGTCGCATGGTGGGTCGGCGCGACGGTCACGGTCGCGTGGCAGGCCGGCCACGGGAGTGCCGCGTTAACTCCGACCGTGGTGGGAGTCCTCGTTGTCGGTGGCTACGCGCAGATCCTGGCCGCCGCAGTCGCGTATCTCGGACCAGTGCTGCGAGCGGACGGCCATCAGCAGCTGACCGCCGGTTTCCGAACGACGCGCTCGTGGCTGGGGCTCGGCGCGGCGAACGTGGCGGCGACCGCGTTGGTGTTCGGTGCGCCCGAAGTCGCTGGAACCGCGATCTTCGTCTGGGTGATCGACACCGCCGCTCGCGCCGCGCTGCTGGTACGCGGCGCCGGCTGGACGCGTGCCCCCGGCGCGTGACCGATGAACCGAGACGACGAGGAGCACAACGATGAACGACATCGATACCCGCCGGACGCTCGGCGAGCTTGTGACTGAGAATCCGCACCTGGCGAGAGTTTTCGACGGCATCGGCCTCGACTACTGCTGTGGCGGTGGACGCTCATTGGACGAAGCGTGCGCAGCGGCCGGTCTCGACCCCGACGTTCTGCAGCTGTCCGCGGCGAGCACCGGAACCGACGACCTCACGGCATCGGACTGGGTGTCCCTCGATCTCTCTGAGCTCACGATGCACCTCGAGGCGACGCATCACGCGTACCTGCACCGGGAGCTCCCCCGCTTGGCGGCGTTGGCCGACAAGGTCGTCGGCGTGCATGGCGACCGACACCCCGAGCTCGCCGAAGTACGGGGCAGTCTGATCGAGCTTCGGGGCGATCTCGATCCCCATCTGAAGCGGGAGGAGCTGGTGCTCTTTCCGATGATTCGAGCGTTGATGAGCCCCAAGATGCGCCCGACCTTGTCGGTGCGGACACCGATCGCGGTGTTGTGCGCGGAGCATGACCGGGCCGGCGAGCTGCTCCAGGTGCTCCGCACGCAGACCTGCGGCTACGTCACCCCTCCCGACGGGTGCGCCAGCTATCGGGCCTTCTACGACGGGCTGGCTGAGCTGGAAGCCGATCTGCATCTTCACGTCCACAAGGAGAACAACCGCCTGTTTCCCGGGGCGATCGAGCTCGAAGCCCGATTGGCCAAGGCAGTCGATTCGTGAGCGGAGACACCCCCCGGCGCGGGCTGGTCTCCGAGGTCGGGCACCACGAGACGGTCCCGGTGACCGATCTGGGCGCGGTACCTACCAGCGGTGGAGATGGAGTTGTCTGGAGCTTGCCGCACGGCGGCGACCTCGACGCGAACCTGGTTCGCCTCGGCCCCGGCGCCGCCATCGGCGAGCACCGCAACGACGAGGTCGACGTCCTCATCTACGTGCAATCCGGGAGTGGTGAGCTGACCCTGGACGAGGAGGCGCAACCCCTCGCAGGCGAGAACCTCGCGCTCATCCCACGCGGCAACCGACGGTCCATCCGAGCGGGGGACCGCGGCCTGACCTACCTGAGCATCCACCGCCGTCGAAACGGACTGATGCTCAAGGAACGCCCGGGCACCGATTCGCGCTCATCGTCCTAGCTATGACGGAGCGCCCTTCGTGGCGGCCGATCACGAGAAGGAGACTCGAATGAACACACAGATCCAGATGCGGGGGGCGAACTGCCCGTCGTGCTTCGACACCGTACGGGGCATGTTGTTGGAAGACCCCGGCGTGATGGCGGTACATGGCTCGTTCTCCAGTCAATGCATGGAGGTCGAGCTCGGCACCATGTCCGTGGAGGAGCTGATCGGCCTCCTACATCGAAACCTGCATGGCATCGAGGTCGCCGGAAACGGCGAGCAGGTCATGGTCAACGTCGAGCCATCGATCGGAGAATGGCACTGCCATCGATAGCCCGCGGCCTGCGGCGCGTCCGTCGTCGCTCTCGAGCCCGATGGGTTCTGCACCCTACTTTTCGGGCCGAAAGGCGTCGTGAAACAGGGCAGCGAGTTCTCCGAGGGTCGCCGGCGGCTCGTCCTCGAGGCTCAGGTCGCCGACCGACCGTTCGCCGAACTCCGCGACGACCAACGCCCAGAGGGTGGAGGATCGACAACTCGTCCTCGATCTGGAGGGTGCTGAGCTGCAGGTCGTCCGCGCCGTCACGATCGACGCCGACGATGGTGGCGAAGAAGTCGAGGATCGTCCCGGTGTCGAGCTCATCGGTGCGTTGGTGGGTTTCTGCGGGCATCGTCTCTTTCCAGCCCTCCTGTGTAGCGGACGATTGTCTGGTTGCCGATGATGCCTGTCGTCTGGAAACGGGTTGCTGCCCCCAGGCGGAGGTGTTCGCGACTGCTTAGCCGTGGCGGACCCAGGCCAGGGCAAGACCAACGGGGGTGCTGATCAGCACCACCGCGATGACGCCTCGGTAGAGCATCCGTGGCCACCGCGCACTGGTGGCACCGTTTCCGACACCGCGGAGGAACAGGACGAGGGCCACGACGATCGCGACCGCGCCGACGGCCGTGACGAACGGTGCCGAGGCGAGGCTCCGATAATGGTGGCGACCAGCCCCAGGTTCCACGAGGCGACCTCGGCCGTCACCGCAGCAGACCGAGGGGGTTGGTCCGCCAGCCACGCTTGGCCGACCCCCAGGGCGATCTGGACGACACCGCCGACCAGGACGAGGAATGCCGCCAACCAGGAACCAAGCTCGAAGCCCGTCGGTCGGGTCACCGCCGCGATGACACCTCCGGCGGTGATCGACGCGAAGCCGACGACGAGGAACGGCCGGGCGACCGACCAGCGGGCGATCAGGTGGTCGGCCAGCCTGGTCGACACGGCGGCTCCCGGGGTGTCGAGCGCGCTCATTGCCGACCGACATCGAGGCGAGGGCGAGCGGCGAGGCGATCGAGCTGTTCGTGCGAGTCAACGGTAGGCAACGGGCATCTCCTTGATCCCGTTGAGCCAACCGGAGCGGAGCCGGCGCGGCGGACCGGTTGGCGCGATGTCGGGGAGGTGATCGGCGATGGCGTTGAACATGAGGTCGATCTCGAGCCTGGCCAGGTGCGATCCGGGGCAGAAGTGCACCCCACCTCCACCGAAGCCGACATGGAGGTTGGGGTAACGGAAGATGTCGAAGCGGTTCGGCTGATCGAACACCGTCTCGTCGTAGTTGGCCGAGCCGTACAAGAGCCCGACCCGTTGACCCCGAGCGATCCTCTGGCCACCGATCTCCGAGTCGGCCATCGCCGTGCGCTGGAACATCTGGACCGGCGTGCCGAAACGCACCACCTCATCAGCGGTGGTCGCGGGGCGTTCCGCCTTGTAGCGCTCCCATTGGTCCGGGTTGTCGAAGAACGCCCGCATGCCGTGGCTGATGGCGTTGCGGGTGGTCTCGTTCCCCGCAACGGCGAGCAGCAGGACGAAGAACGCGAACTCCTCCGAGCTCACCACCTCTTCGCCGGCCGCGGCCACGAGCCGGGTAACGATGTCGTCCCTCGGGCGCGCCGTGCGGTCCTCCCCCATCTCGGCCGCGTAGCCCAGGATCTCTGCGGCGGCCAGCGCGGGATCCACGTCGTAGTCAGGGTCGTCATACGCCATCATCTCGTTCGACCACTCGAAGATCTGCTTGCGGTCGTCCTGAGGGAACCCCATCAAGTCGGCGATCGCCTGGAGCGGGAGCTCGCACGCGATGTCTGTCACGAAGTCCCCGGTGCCCTTCTCACGGGCCTCGAGCACGATCCTGGTGGCCCACTCGCGCAGCACGTCCTCCAGACGGGCGACGCTGCGGGGTGCGAACACCTGCGACACGACCCGACGGACGCGTGTGTGTCGCGGCTCGTCCATGTTGAGCAGCATCCGCTTCTGGATCTCGCGTTCCTGATAGCCGACGGTCGCGCCGTCGAACTTCACGATCGCGGTGTTCTCCTCGCTGGACCAACCGGTCCGGGCAGACGACACCGCCTTGACGTCCGCATGGCGCGACAACACCCACAGTCCGCCGTCGTCGAAGCTCGATTCCTTGACGGACTGCACGTTCCAGAACACCGGCGCCGAACGACGCAGCCACGCGAACTCGTCCAGCGGCACCCCTTCGGCGTAGATGTCGGGGTTGGTCAGGTCATACCCCGCAGGCACGGGAACAGGCATCACATGCCTCCATTCTCGATCTCCGTCCAGCGCGGCCCTGGGCTGCCGAGGATCTAATCTCTAGCATAGACTAGAACTATAGATGGTTCCGCCACAGCACCCGTCATCGGCAACGAAGGATGACCACCGAGTTCGCTGCGCAACGTGAACGGCAGCCGTCACTGCCGTCGGGTCGCCGGACTGGGGTTAATCCGCTTGCGTGAACAGCTAGTGCTAGCTCACTTGGAGAATGGTCGGGAACAGGCCCCACATCTAGCAGCACGAAAACTTCTGTTCCGGTGTCGCGTTCCGCGCCCTCCGACGCGCATAGGCACGGCATGGAACGAATCCACTCGCTGACCAATCGATGCGAGCCGCGCACGACACGTCCCATTGGCGACGTTTGCGGTGCTTCAGGTAGCCAAAGGGCAACACGCCTGTCACACACAGATGATTGCAGTACCGCGCACTCCACGCTCAGCAGATATCGCGATCAGGTCCCGTTCGTCTGCGCCCCGAACTCTCTGACCCGAGTTGAAGTGCGTCCCCTCCGTCCGCGCAAGGAACCCGATTCATACACCGTTGCACGTCCCGCCCTTCGGGCGGGACGTGCAATCGTGGGACTCGAGGCTCAAGGTCCGCGCGCACCTGAAGACCGACTGGGCCCGTTCCCGGGTTCGCCGCGGGGGCCGGCGGGACCGCAGGGCGGATGCCGTCGAGGACTCTCACCGGGACCACTAGGACGGGTGCCGGATCACGCTGAGAGTGTGCTGCTGGGATGCCAGCTCGGAGCCCGTTGATCCACGTCTCCCCTTGGCCGCAGCGGCCATGGTCGGCGTACACGTCGCCGAGAGTGACGACGCCGACGCCATTACGGGCGCCGAGGTCTCGGACGGCCTGGTCGAGGGTCGTGTTCGCCGAGATGAGCTCTTCCAAGTCGGCGTGGCGGATGTGGTCGCAGTTTGGGTCGGCTTCGTCGAGTTCGAACAGGATCGGGTAGTCGACGAGCAGCACGCGAGCGTTCGGGGCGTACACGCGGGCGGCGACGACGACGTCCTGGATGCCCTGGATGGTGGCCGGCAGACGTTCGGTGACCTGGCCGACACCCTGGGCGGCGCATGGAGCGACGGGGTGCACGGGCTTGATGTTGACGCAGGCGGCGAGAGCGTCGCCGAAGCCGAGGTCGTTGCCACCGACGCCGATCGTGGCGAGATCGACAGTATCGTCGAATGCGGTGGCTTGCACCGGCTGCCCCTGGTACTGGGCTCGGCGGAGGACCTCTTTGGTCGTCGCGCCCGAGCAGGTCACGTTGCGTAGCTCGACGCTGGCGCCTTGCGTGTCGAGCCAGTCGCGGACCAGCTCGGGGTACGCGTCTCGGGACCGGTGGCACAGGTTCTTCGGATGGTCGGGCCCAGTGTTAGTGCGACGGTTGGTGCTCTCGTAGTAGCGACCGATCCCTTCACCGCTCGAGTACGAGTCGCCGATGGCAACGTAGGTGAGCGTCGGGTTCGCCGGCGGAAACCGGGGCCCCGAATCGCGTTTCCGCGCGCTGGCCACCCCGGCAGCAATCGGGACCGGAGAATCGTCAGCTAACCGACCAGGCGAAGGGACTTCTTGCTCTGGTCGCGTGCAGGTCATCTCTCTACAGTCGAGCCGTCAGGTGCGCATTCGAGCAGGAGGCTGCGATGCAAGCACTCGTGTACCACGGGCCCGGTCAGAAGGCCTGGGAGGAGGTGCCCAAGCCCACCATCGTCGATGACACCGACGCCATTGTGCGGGTGGACGCGACCACGATTTGCGGCACCGATCTGCACATCCTCAAGGGCGACGTTCCTGCGGTCACCGACGGGCGGATCCTCGGTCACGAAGCCGTCGGCACCGTCGAGTCGGTCGGTGTCGGGGTGAAGAACGTCAGCGTCGGCGACCGCGTGCTCGTTTCGTGCATCACCGCGTGTGGCGCGTGTCGGTTCTGCCGGGAGGGTCGCTACGGCCAGTGCCTCGGTGGTGGCGGCTGGATCCTGGGCCACAAGATCGATGGCACCCAGGCGGAGTACGTACGCGTGCCATTCGCGGACACCTCGACCTACCCGGTACCTGAGGGCGTGTCCGATGAACAGATCCTCATGCTCGCCGACATCCTCCCCACCGGCTACGAGGTCGGGGTCCTCAACGGCCACGTCCAGCCCGGTGACGTGGTCGCAGTCGTCGGGGCTGGTCCGATTGGCCTGTCGGCGATCATGGGCGCCCGGCTGTTCAGCCCGAGCCACGTCGTCGCGATCGACCTCGCTGACAGCCGACTCGAGGCAGCCAAGCAGTTCGGTGCCGACATCACGATCAACAACAGCCGAGAGGATCCTCTCGCGATCGTCCGGGACCTGACCGAAGGGTTGGGGGCCGACGTCGCGATCGAAGCGGTTGGTGTCCCGTCGACCTTCGAGTTGGCGGCCGAGCTGGCCCGCCCCGGCGGGCACATCGCCAACATCGGCGTGCACGGTGAACCGGCGACGCTGCACCTCGAGGAGCTGTGGATCCGCGACGTCACGATCACGACCGGGCTCGTCGACACCTACTCCACCCCGACGCTGCTGCGGCTCACCCGCGGCCATCAGATCGAAACCGGCCGCTTCGTCACCCACCACTTCAACCTCGACCAGTTCGAGGAGGCCTACGACATGTTCGCCCGAGCTGGCGACACTGGCGCCCTCAAAGTGGTGCTGACCCCGAGCCCGTGACTTGACCTCAGCGGGGCGAGGCCCTGTGGTCGAGCCACTCGACGAAGCGCTCATAGCCCGGTTCACCCGGAGTCGCGTCCATCCTTCACCTCACGGTATGCGGCGAGAAGCTCCATCGCCTCTTGGTCCGTCCGGGCGTCGATGATCCACTCCACCGGGACCCCGAACCACAGGCGCAATTCTCTTCGCTTGCAGGTGTTCGGCGAGCAAGGCGGTGGCGCGTCGGCCCCGCGGCGCGAGGGGGCGATCGTTGTCGGGCATGACCGGGTCGTCCCAACTCGACTTGGCGTGCCGAAGGGGAGAGAGGAACCTCATGGTGTCGTCCCCACGGCGCGCGTGTGCGACGCTCGCAACCGATCTCGCAGAGTGCGGAGCGCGGGGGTAAGACGGACCTCGTACGGTGGAGGCAGCGGTTCGAGGGCTACGGTTCGGCTTGGGAGGCCACCGACCGCGATCTCGCGACGCTTCGCGGCCGCCTCGAGAGTCTCCGGTGCACTGGTCCGGGTGCCGTTGGCCATCACATGGTCGAGCAGTGGACGTCCTTCGGCGACGACCTCGTCGTGCAGGGCGAGCACGTCATAGGCGCAGTGATCGCCGTCGCTGATCCGGTAGACCTGCTTGCGACCCGGCAAGCTGGCTTTGCCCGGTGAGAGCTTGAGTTTGGGCCCGGTCGCGTCCTCGACGAGCTTGTATGCCGCGTCGAGTTGAGAACCTGGGCCGGCGACGAGGTGCGTGCCCACGCCGAAGCCGTCGACCGGCGCTCCCGCCGCGCCCAGCTGCTCGATGCGATACTCATCGAGGTCGCCCGAGGCGACGATTTGCAGGTCGCCGAGCCCGGCGCGGTCGAGCGTGGCGCGCACCGATCGCGACAGCGAGTCGAGGTCTCCCGAGTCGAGGCGCACCCCGCGTGGGAGCGCACCCTCGGCCCGCAGCTGCTCGGCGAGCTCGGCGAGGAGACTCGCCGCGTCGTCCGTGTCGTAGGTGTCGAGCAGTATCACCGCGCGACCGGGGAAGGCTCGAGCGAACGAAAGGAACGCGTCGCGCTCGTCGCCGAACCGCATGACGAATGAATGAGCCATGGTTCCGCTGAGTCCCAAGCCGAACTCCTGGCCCGCCAACACGAGCGAGGTGCCCGCCGCGCCGCCGATGCGCGCCGCTCGCGCCGCTCGTACGGAAGCGTCGATGCCATGGTTGCGGCGCGCCGAGAAATCGACCCACTCCCGCCCCGCGCACGCCTGCGAGATCCGAGCCGCGTTCGTGGCGATCATGGTCTCGTAACTCACGGCGTTGAGCAGGAACGTCTCGACCAGTTGAGCCTCGATGAGCGGAGCGGTTACCCGCACGAGAGGCTCTCCAGCGAACGCGACCTCGCCCTCCGGAATCGCCCACACATCACCGGTGAAACGCAGCGTCTCGAGCATCGCGAGGAAGGGTTCCTCGAAGAGATCGAGCGACGCCAGATACGCGAGCGCGGGCTCGTCGAAACGGACTTGTTCGAGGAACTCGAGCGTGGACTCCACCCCGCACATCACGAGATAGCCGCGAGAGGGAGGAAGCCCGCGGACCGCCAGCTCGAACGTCGCCGGGTCGTTCATCTGCCGCGCCCAATAGACCGCGGCCATTGTCAGCTCATAGAGATCCGTGAATGTCGCGGGGATCCGATCGGCAGCCTGCATGCGACTACACAACCATGACGCCGGCGGCCGCGAGCTCGTCCAACGCGCGCTCGCCGTCACCCGGCTCCACATCGACCGCGCGTACTGCGTCGCGTAGCACCGTGACGTGAAAGCCGAGCCGGATCCCGTCGAGCCCCGTTTCCTTGACGCAATAGTCGGTCGCGAGGCCCACGATGACCAGCTTCGTGATCTCACGCGCACGGAGCAAGGTCTCGAGGTCGGTGCTGAAACGCGCGCCGGTGCGTACGTGCTCGACGGTGAACCCCGAATAGCCATCCTCGTGGCCTTGCGCCTTGCGCACCTGAGGCCCCACGACCACCAACCCGGGCGGGAATTCAGCTCCCCACGTGTCGTGCACACAGTGCACGGGCCACTTCCCCCCATACGGCGCGAAATGCGGCGTGTCCGGTGGGTGCCAGTCCTGGGTGTACACGACGAACGCCCCGGCAGCCAGGGCCCGCTCCACCTCGAGGTTCGCGGCGCCCACGATCTCCTCGCCGCCGCGGACGTACAGGCTGCCCTCGGGTTGCGCGAAGTCGTTCTGAAGGTCCACCACCACGACCGCGGTCCGCTCGTCGTAACGCACCCGATCCCGCATCTGGCGCTCCTCCAACTTCCCAGGGGCCACCGGCACCTTCGCGCGTTCCCTAATCCTTCGCGTCCGTGCTGTCAACCGGCGCGAAGCCTTGGCGTTCGGCGTTCTCGGTCATCGTACGGGTACTCATGATCGGTGGACGCGCTGCTCGAGCGCGTCGAAGAGAGGCGCGAGGGCACTGTTGCATTAGCGGAACACGGCGCTGCAAGAGCCGTCGCGCGACGCGAGCCAGCGACGCGTCCGATTTGCGTCCAACACAACAGTGCCGGCGCAGCAGAGCACGAGAAGGGGCGCGCCGATCGCGACACCGAACCCGGTCGAGACGCGCCCGGGCGGGCCCACGGCGCGCCGCTCCCGCCCTGGCCTCAGGCCGCGCAGCACGACAGCCGCGACACATCGCGGGTGAAGGTCTGGGCTGCCAGCTTGAGTCCTTCGGCCATCGTGAGATACGGCGCCCAGGTCTCGGCGAACTCGCGGACCGTCATCGCGTTCTTGATCGCGTAGACCGCGGCGGCGATCACTTCCCCGGCGTTGTCAGCGACGATGTGCACGCCGAGTAGCCGGCCCGACCCTTCCTCGGCCACGAGTTTGAACAACCCGCGGGTGTCCCGGTTCACCAGGGCGCGGGGCACGGCCTCGAGGTCCAAGACACGCGAGTCGATGCGGTGCCCGGCCTTGACGGCCTCCTCCTCGGTCATGCCGACCGCGGCCAGTTGCGCGCTGGTGAAGGTCACCCGCGGCAGTGCCGTCCAGTCGACGGTACGGCTGGCCCGGCCGATGGCGTTGTCCGCGGCGACGGTGCCTTGGGCGGCGGCCAGGTAGACGAACTGTGGCGCTGCGGTGACGTCGCCGGCGGCCCAGATACGAGGGTTGACCGTGCCGAGGAACTCGTCGACGCGGACCGTGTGTGTGCCGGAAATCCATCGGTGCTGGTCAGAGGCTTGTGCTCGTCGGCGTTCGCGATGGATGGCCCCACCCGACAGGTAGAAGCGGGCCACCCACCGATCCTCGCAGAGCTCAAATCACGCCGATTCGTCGAGGGCGAAACCCCAGGTCGGGGCACTCTGATGTGTCCCCCCAGGTTCGGATGGGCCTGCACGCGGATGAGATCTCGGCGAGCACAAGCTGCACCTGAGCATCTTGATGCTATGATGCTGAGATGACGAAGACGCGGACAACGCTGACGATCGACGAGGAGACCCTTCGCGCGGTGAAGGTGCGGGCAGCCCGCACCGGCAAGGGCGACAGTGAGGTGATCGAAGAAGCGCTCCGGCGCCAGCTCGGACTCGACCTGCTCGACCGGCTGTGGGCGCGGAACGCCCTCGACGAGGACGAGGCCGTCGAGCTGGCCGTCGAGGCCCAGCACGCGACGCGCCCGCGCAAGCGCTGAGCAGTGCGCGCGGTCCTCGATCCGAACGTCCTCATCTCGGCACTGCTCACACCCCACGGCAAGCCGGCACAGGTCTTGCGCTCCTGGCTCGCCGGAGCCTTCGAGCTGTTCGTCTCCGAGTCGCTGCTGGCCGAGCTCCAGCGAGCGCTCGGCTACCCCAAGCTCCGAGCACTCATCGAACCGACCGAGGCGCAGGAGCTGCTCGACCTGCTCCGTCGCGAGGCCGAGGTGATCGACGATCCCGACGACCCACCTGCGATCCGGTCTCCCGACCCCGACGACGACTACCTCATCGCGCTCGCCATGTCCGCACGCGCGGTCCTTGTCTCGGGCGATGGCCATCTGCTGGGCCTGGGAGCGCGCCTCCCGGTGTACGCACCGGCCGAGTTCCTCGCGCTGCTCGCGCAGGAGCCGGGCGTGTGAGACACCCGGGCATGCGCGGTATGGCCGAGCAGCTCCTCGACCGCCTCACAGAGATGATCCCCGCGTTCATCGGCGAGGTTCGCGACGCGATGCGAGGGATCGAGTCGCGGGACCCGGCACGACTGCAACACCTGCTCGGAAGTTGAGATCGCGCAGCGCTCGGGGCCCCGGCGCGGCGACACTCGACAAGTCTGCACGCCGGACGCGCGCTCAACTCGACTTCGCTCCGAGAAGAACGGCTCGCCGGGTCGCAACTCCATCCCTAGTTTTCGGTGGACGTAGAAGCACTCAGTGGACACAGTGGACGAAACTCAAGACGTAGTGGACGTACTGGACCCAGTGGACGGGGTTCGAGGTGTTCCTAAACCGTGCGCGCAGGTTCGAATCCTGCCGAGGGCGCTCTGCGAGGTCGCGGTCATCGGCGCGTCCAGCGCGCTGTCCCTCTTGCGGCCAAGTGGGCTCGGGTGATCAGTTCGCGGCCCAGAGGTGCCAGTCTCCGGGGACACCTTTCAGGGTGTGACTCCCGCGGTCGTCGAAGTCGAGATCCGAGCCCATCACGAGGTCTTTGACCGTGCTCGTGACCAGTACCTCACCCGGTCCCGCCAGCGCACCGACGCGCGCGCCGATGTGCACCCCGATGCCGGCCACGTCATCGGGTCGCCGCTCGACCTCCCCGGTGTGCAGCCCGGCGCGCACCTCGATGTCGAGCGGCCGGACGGACTGCTGCAACTCACGCGCGGCGCGGATGCCGCGGCCGGGTCCGTCGAAGGTAGCGAGGAGGCCGTCGCCCGTGCGCTTCACGAGCGTGCCACGGTGGCGCTCCACGGCTTGGCCTGCCGCCGTGTCGTGCTGTTCGAGCAGCCCACGCCACGCCCGGTCGCCCATCGAGGCGGCACGCGCGGTGGAGCCCACGATGTCGGTGAACAGCACGGTCATCAGCACCCGATCGATGTCGACCTCGCGTTCGACGGGTGCTCCAGTGACGAACTCGGCGATCGCGTCGAGCACCGGGTCCTCGTCGCCCGGCCGGCTGCCGATATGGAAGTCGCCAGGGAACTCGAGCATTCGGGCGCCCGCGATGTGCGCGGCGAGGTAGCGACCACTCTCCACTGAGACGATGGGATCGCCAGTGTGGTGCAGGACGAGCGACGGCGCCTGCGCGGCGCCGAGCGCGTAGCGGACATCCATGCTCACGTTGTGGCGAAGGATCTCCGCGGCCGCCCCCGGTGATGCGGTCTGGCGCTCATAGCGCGCCAACAGGGCCAGCATCTCGTCATCGGCGGCCCCACCGATGAACAGCTCGAGCGCGTGACCGGTGCCCCATTGATCCCGGATCATTTGGACAAAGCCTTGGGCAAGCTCTGGATCCACACCGATCTCGTAATCAGGCGCCCAGAGCATGCGAGCGAAGGTTCCCCACAAGACGAGTGAGCGGACACGCTCGGGGAACGCCGTCGCAAACAGCAACGCGAGGGGCCCTCCCTCGGACAGGCCGATCACCACCGCCTGTTCGATGCCGGCCGCGTCGGCAACCGCGCGCGCGTCGTCCATCCGGTCCTCGGCGCTGCCGGTGCCCAGCGATCGGTCGGAGCAGCCGGTGCCCCGCTTGTCGAAGAAGACCAGCCGGCCCATCTCCGAGAAGCGGGTCAGCATGTCGCCCCAGAGCGGCATGTCCCACAGCAGCTCGACGTTCGACACGAACCCGGGGATGAACAGCAGGTCGAGCGGACCATCGCCCACGCACTGATAGGCGATGCTCAACTCGCCACTCTGCGCGTACCGAGTCTCAGGCATGGAACCCCAAACCTAACGCTTGGCGTGCACTAGCGGCACGGACATGCACGACTGCGTTCGCGTCGTCAGCCCGGCTGTACCCGACCGCTCCTCACACTCGGCCGCCCCGGCTTGTTCACCGGCCGGGTCATGTCCGCCGGGTCGACGCTGAATCCGAACACCGCCCGGTAGGTGGGGCTCACCTCGCGGTGCAACACCCCCGCGGAGGCCTCCACGCGCGCTCCGGCCCCACACTGCAACACGCTGCCGTCTTCGAACTCGACCCGCGCGGTCCCGTCCAGGATGAACGTCACCGAATCGAAGTCGTGCCAGTGCAGTTCGTTCTCCTCGGCGGCAACGTCGAGCACAATCGCATGCCAGCCCCGATCGGCGATCTCCGCAAGCGCCTCGGACTCTTCGGTGAAGTACTGCTCGGTGAGCACGAATCCCATGGCTACCCCCTCGTGTGATCCGGCTGTCGCGACCGGTCAAGAGCCGAACTACGCCCGACCGCGAACGGGTGTCGAGCGACTCGCTCAGATCCTCTCCAGAAGCCGTGGCCCATCGCGGTCGCCGTGGTTTCTCGAAGCGGTTGCGGCCAAGGCGGCGAGGGCGCGAATGTTACCTCGTCAACAGAGAGCTCTGAGGGAGGCTCACCATGTCGAAATACATGTTCAGAGCGTCGCTGTCCCCGGAGGGTGTCGCCGGGGTTCTTGCCGAAGGCGGCACCGCCCGGCGCACGGCCGTACAGAACGCCATCGAAACCCTCGGCGGAACGCTCGAGGCTTTCTACTTCGCCTTCGGCGACGATGATGTCGTGGGCTTCTGCGAGCTCCCCGACAACGAGACCGCGACCGCCTTCGCCTTGGAGATCTCGGCGTCGGGCCGGGTTTCGGTGGCAACGACGGTGCTGATCACACCGGAGGAAATCGACCGGGCTCGCGAGAAGAAGAGCGGCTTTCGGGCACCCGGGACCTGAGCGGGGGTCGCGAGGATTCAGTTCCTCCCGAAGCCATGGTGCCCGCGGTCACGTGGAGCCGTGCATTGGGCGGTGGCATTGCGAGGTAGAAGGCCTGCTCGCCGAACCTGAGATCGAGGTCGGTCACGTCACGGTGCTCCAGTGGGTGCAACAACGCCGGACCGGTTCGTGGCGCCCGGTGTCGGCACGGCGCGGTTTCTGTCAGCATGGTTCGCGATGGCCCCGATCACCGGGTTATACGACGCCGACAACCACTACTACGAGCCTCGGGATTGCTACACGCGTCATATCGAGGCTCGGTACGCGGACCGCGCGATCAGGGTGGTGCCCGGCGACGACGGCCACGAGCAGGTCCTCGTGGGCGACCGGCCGTTCACGTTCTTGCGTCACCACAGCTTCGACACCGCGACGAAGCCCGGTGCCCTGCGCGAGATGCTCCACAACCTGAGGAGCGGTCGGGTCGAGGACGATCCCAGCACACTCGTCGAGCCGCTCCGGCCCGAGTACGTATCGCACGACGCACGCCTCGAGACGATGGACGACCAGGGCGTCGAGACGTGCTTGATGTTTCCGACGCTCGGGGTATGCGTCGAGCACTTCATGCGAGACGACGTCGAGCAGATGTACGCGAACGTCCGGTCATTCAACCGCTGGCTCGAAGAAGACTGGGGATACGGCACCGACGGACGCATAGTCGGCGTGCCCCTTCTCAATCTCTTGTCGCTCGAGCATGCGGTCGTGGAGCTCGAACGCGTGCTCGCGCGTGGCGCGCGCGATCGCACTCCGGCCGGGCCCCGCGTTCGGTCGCTCGCCGGCAGACCCGTACTTCGATCCGTTCTGGTCTCGGGTGAACGAAGCGGGGATCCCGGTGTGCCTGCACATCGCCGAATCGGGATACAACGAGATGATGAGCGTGCACTGGGGC